>ENA-ORXR01003725-ORXR01003725.1-marine-metagenome-genome-assembly--contig:-NODE-3725-length-13415-cov-3.243665_pt1 | contig 13415 bp, 11 predicted proteins | sample MGYA00237866_ERZ511479 | MGnify/ENA metagenome assembly ERZ511479 | reverse complement strand
TGCTTGGGGCTGACCAACAGGTCCTTTGTGTTGCCGATGGCACCCTTTTTGAACAGCACAGGAACCAAAGAACCGGCGGCAAGAACTTCGCGGCGGCCAATGAATTTTACTTCTTGGAAACCATTGTCCAATGTCCAGATCATGTCGCCGGGGGCCAGATCTTCGACTGCGATCTCACCGCGCAGGGTGCGGATTTCCATGCCTGTGGTGAAACAGGGCGGGTTGATGCCGCCGGGTGTCGTGCCGCCCAAGAAGCCTTCGGTGGACCAGCTTCCGCCCGAGGAGTGATCAGTGACGCTGGTCCCGGCGGTGAAAGTGTCGCCTGTGTTCATGGACCAGCCAGAACCAGGGTATTCGGCAACGCCAAACGCCCCATTTGGGCTTCCAAGCGAGTCCGTGGTGCCCACGAATACGACATCAGCGTTTGTGTCGGTGTCGCCATCACTGTTATCTGTTCGAACATAGCGGGCATAAATATCTTGGCCTACCAGCGGATGGGTCGTATCGCCATTAACAGCCGTAACGACCGCCGCAGCGCCAGTTTCAGTATTGGGGGAATCGTCGCCAAGGCCGTTCATGTCTTCATCACTGTACGTGATGGTAGAGTAGCCGCCGTTTAGGACCCAACTGCCGTTAATAAAGTCGACAGAGTTGGCCGCGTCGGTATCCGACTGCAAAATTACATTAAGGTTGTATGATGGCATTGCGCGCCCGTCCTTCTTTTACTGGTATGCATCAACCGGGGATGCGTTACTAAAAACAACTCAAGGGGGAAAGATTTTTAAGTCAGTACGCAAGAGTTGAGTCTTGGTAGTAAAATATTGAGGCAAAAAAAAGGAGAGTTGGATTAAATAAATGCCAGCTTTCTTGGCCACGCATTCCTTCCGGAAATTGGCCCTGGGCCCCTAAAACGCGAAAGGGGACCCGAAGGTCCCCGATCCATCAGCCAAGTGGCTAAATTTATTGCAGTTTGGGCTGGCCCTGAAGACGCACTTCATTGCGCACCATGGACCCCGGATGGAACGCCCGCCGCGACCCGATTTCGGGGAAGATTTCCAACAATTCCTGCGCCTGTTCGCCCACCAGGTCCAACGCGTTGGCTGTGGGTTGGAAGCTTTCAGAAATGGTACCGTGACATTGCACCAGTTGGTGATCGTCAAACATCAGTTGGAAATATTCCACTGTTTTCATGTCATGCGCTTGGCGAATGGTTGTGCCATTACAAAACGCGATGGCCTGAAGCAATGTGTCGGAATTTTCACCGAACTGCGCTTTTTGATCCGCGGGCAAGCTGCCCACGTGAAAGCGGTGCTTGGGGCTGACCAACAGGTCCTTTGTGTTGCCGATGGCACCCTTTTTGAACAGCACAGGAACCAAAGAACCGGCAGAGGCCACTTCGCGGCGGCCAATGAATTTTACTTCTTGGAAACCATTGTCCAATGTCCAGATCATATCACCGGGTGTCAGGTCTTCCACTGCGATGTCACCGCGCAAGGTGCGGATTTCCATGCCTTTGGTGAAACACGGTGGGTTGCCTGTGTCTGGCGTTGTGCCGCCCAACAATCCTTCGGTGGACCAGCTGCCGCCTGTGGCGTGGTCAGATGGCCCGCCACCGCTTACAAAACTGTCTCCGGTGTTCATGGACCAGCCAGAACCTGGGTATTCGGCCGCGCCGAATGCAAAATTTGGGTCACCAAAGCTGGAAACGTCTGTTCCAACAAAAACCACGTCGGCATTTGTGTCACTGTCGCCATCGCCGTCATCGGAACGCACAAATTTTGCGTAGATGGGCTGGCCGACAAGTGGGTGTGTGGTGTCGCCGTTAACTGCAGTGATCACAGCTGGTGCATTGGTTTCTGTGTTGGGCAAGTCGTCGCCCAAGCCAAGTGTGTCTTCGTCGGTGTACGTAATGGTCGAGTACCCGCCGTTCAACGTCCAACCGCTGTTGATGAAGTCGTTGGAGTCTGTTGCATCGGTGTCCGACTGCAAAATTACGTTTAGGTTATAAGATGGCATCGCAGCGCTTCCTTTATTAATCTATTGCCGCCCCTTTGGGTGCAACGTCACTCACTATTCAGTCAAAGCTCACCGGTGCGTGTTGGGAGATTGAACCAGCTATCGCACGACCTTTAGAGGGGCAAATAAGCTAGGAAACGGGGGAAAAATTTTGCGCGGTTTTTAGGCTACTTTCCGCCAATTTCTCTGGATTTTGGGGCTTAGAAAGCGGAGGATGTTCTGCCATAATTGTATCGAATTTTGACCACTCTCCCTGGCGTTGTTTTGACCATTTGATTTGCGGTCTGCCCGCGCCGGACAAAACTGGGGTGATTCTTTCATGCGTGGTCCAATAAATGCGAAAGGGGACCCGAAGGTCCCCAATCGTTTGTCGTTGAATTTGCGTTATTGTAGTCGGGGCTGGCCCTGAAGCCGCACTTCGTTGCGCACCATGGACCCAGGGTGGAACGCGCGGCGTTCGCCGATTTCTGGGAAGATTTCCAACAATTCCTGCGCCTGTTCGCCCACCAGGTCCAATGCATTGGCCGTGGGTTGGAAGCTTTCAGAAATTGTGCCGTAGCATTCCACCAGCTGGTGATCATCGAACATCAGTTGAAAGTATTCGACCGTTTTCATCTCGTGCACTTGGCGCACTGTCGTGCCGTTACAAAACGCGATGGCCTGTAGCAACGTGTCAGAGTTTTCCCCGAAATGCGCCTTTTGGTCTGCGGGCAAGCTGTCCACGTGGAAACGGTGTTTGGGGCTGACCAGCAAGTCTTTGGTGTTGCCGATGGCCCCTTTTTTGAACAGCACTGGAACCACTGATCCTGCGGCGACCACTTCGCGGCGACCGATGAATTTCAACTCTTGGAAGCCGTTGTCCAGCGTCCAGATCATGTCGCCGGGCGCCAGATCTTCGACAGCGATCTCACCGCGCAGGGTGCGGATTTCCATGCCTGTTGTGAAACACGGCGGCGCTGTTGGGTGCGTAAAATTAAAGTCGGACCATTCATATGTTGATCCGGGAACAGCTCCCGTCGCTGATCCAGGGATTTCTGTGTATGTCACGCCTTCTACAAATGGACCGGTGGCCATCATTTGGTGGTCAGACGTGGTACCACCCGTTGGGTTCAACCAGCCTAGGGTAATCGTTGAGCCGTCGCTTCCGGAAAATGAATGGACCGCATTCAAATCCATCGTGTCGCCCGCGTTCCAGTTTGGATCGGTGGAGCCACTGACATATGTTGCGTTTGCACCATTTTCGTTGAACGGGGATTGGCTGTCCGCCCAGACGTCATCATCGTTTACCGTTAATTCGTGTGGGGGGCCGTAAGTCGCTTCTGTGTAGGTAAAGGTTTGGCCCAAGCCGGGTCGGGCAATTAAGCCTTGCAGGTCATAGGCGCACATCGTGAAATTTGGCATTATGGTTTCTCCAGCAGATTACGAGCTTTGAGTTGAAATGACCAAGTAACAACGAACTACGAATCTTCAGATGAGATAACCAATTAACAACGAATTACGGACTGTCTGCTTGGATAACCAAGTCACAACAAATTTGTCGAAATTTTGAAGTTTCTCTATTTTTTGGCGGGAAATCGCTGATTTTATATCAAAATGAAGCGTTCTTTACGTGCGCGCCGGATTTATGATCGCCACCACAGGCATCTGATCAGTCAATCAACGTGGTCAAGATCGCCTTGGCGTTGTCACTGGCCCAATTCGCATCTCCCTGAAGGCGAGCAATTTCATCCCCGTCGCGATTTAGAATCACTGTGACGGGTAAACCCAGCACCCCCATGGCCCGGGCAAAGGCCTGGCGGGGGTCGCGGTGCAGCGGCAGGTTGTCCACGGAAATTTCGTCGAAGAACATTTGCATAGCGGCGGGTTCGTTGCGGCCTGTGGCCACGGTCACGACCGCAAAGTCATCGCCCCCCAGGGCCGTTTGCAATTCAGACAGTTGGGGCATTTCGTGGCGGCACGGCGCGCACCAGGTGGCCCAGAAGTTCAAGACCACAACCTTGCCTTTGTACTGCGACATATCCATGTCGCCGCCAGTGTCCGCCAAGAAGGGCGTGTCGGGCACGGCTTGGGCTTCAGTGTGGAACTGCAATTTGCGCATGTCCCCGGTCCGCATGTCGGCCACAGCGGACAGGTCAGCGTTTGCAGCGCCCGCCAGGGCGATATAAAGGGCGAAGCCAAGGAACAGACGCATATCAAAGCCTTTCGAAAGACAAACATGACCAAAGACCAAAACCAGATGTGGGGCGGGCGGTTTGCCGCTGGACCAGACGCCATCATGGAAGCCATCAATGCGTCCATCGGGTTTGACCAGCGCATGGCAGCCCAAGATATCCAAGGCAGCCGCGCCCACGCCCAGATGTTGGCCGCGGTTGGTATCGTGACAGATACCGACGCAGATGCCATCGGGGAAGGGCTGCTCACGGTGTTGTCAGAAATTGAGGGCGGTACGTTTCAGTTTTCCACGGCCCTTGAAGACATTCACATGAATGTTGAATCCCGTTTGAAGGAATTGGTGGGGGAACCCGCAGGGCGGTTGCACACTGCCCGGTCGCGCAATGACCAGGTCGCCACCGATTTCCGCCTGTGGGTTCGGGATCAAATGGACACCGCGATTGAGGGCGTGGATGCGCTGATGCGGGCGTTCTTGGCCCAGGCAGACGCCGGTGCGGATTGGGTGATGCCGGGGTTCACACATCTGCAAACGGCGCAGCCCGTGACCTGGGGCCATCACATGCTGGCCTACGTCGAGATGTTGGCGCGGGATAAATCGCGGATGCAGGACGCGCGCAAGCGGATGAATGAAAGCCCCCTGGGGGCTGCGGCCCTGGCGGGGACAAGTTTCCCCATTGATCGCCAGATGACGGCGGACGCGCTGGGTTTTGATCGGCCCTGCGCCAATTCGTTGGATGCGGTCAGTGACCGGGACTTTGCGTTGGAATTTCTGTCGTGCGCCAGCATCTGTGCAATGCACCTGTCACGGTTTGCAGAAGAGCTGGTGATCTGGTCATCCGCGCAGTTCCGGTTTGTGACCCTGTCGGATCGGTTTTCCACTGGATCGTCCATTATGCCGCAAAAGAAAAATCCCGATGCGGCGGAATTGCTGCGCGCGAAGATCGGGCGCATCTTTGGGGCCAATGTGGCGTTGATGATGGTGATGAAGGGTCTGCCGCTGACCTATTCCAAGGACATGCAAGAAGATAAAGAACAGGTTTTTGATGCGGCCGATAACTTGATGCTGGGCTTGGCTGCCATGACGGGCATGGTGTCTGACATGACGGCGAACCGCGATCATTTGCGCGCGGCGGCGGCATCGGGCTTTTCCACCGCCACGGATTTGGCCGATTGGCTGGTGCGGGCCTTGGGGCTGCCGTTTCGTGATGCGCACCATGTGACGGGCAGTCTGGTGGCGCTGGCGGAAAAGCGCGGGATCGATCTGCCGGAGTTAAGTCTTATGGACATGCAATCGGTTCACGGGGATATTACCCAAGATGTGTTTACTGTCCTTAGCGTAGAGGCTTCTGTGACATCGCGCACATCGTTTGGCGGCACAGCCCCGGGCAACGTGCGCGCGCAGGTTAAAAAGTGGAAAGAGATTTTGGCATGAGAATTCTAGCAGTATTGGCATTGGCCGCCCTTGTGGGGTGCGGCGTGGACGGGGCACCGATTACGCCATCGGCGAACGTGGGCATTTCCGTGGGACCAAATGGGGTGAAACCCACCGTTGGTGTAAAAGTGCGCCAGGGCGGTGTAACCGTCGGGGCCGGGACCAATGGAAACTATGCCGGGGTGTCTTTCTAGGATGCAGCGCGTCCGTTGGATATTCTTGGCCCTGGCCGTCTGGGGTACCATTCATCCCATGTCTTGGTTCATCACGTGGTTTAACGCCAACGGGTATGATCTGGGCAAAATGGTGGACGCTTGGCACGTGAACGCCGCCACCAGCGGGCTGGTGTGGGATTTGACCGTGGCAGCCGTGGCCCTGGCGATCTGGATCATTGTGGAGACGGTGCAATCCAAACGCTGGATCAACCTGATCGCGATCCCCGCCACGTTTTGCATCGGCGTCAGCTGCGGCTTGCCGTTGTACATCTTCTTGCGGTGGCGCTGACCCAAGTGGGCGCCCCTTCGGGCCGCACTTGATATTTGCCAGGCCCATCCGGGCCTGGGGGTTTGCCTGCGGCGCTGAGTATTTATGGCAAAAGGAACTTGGGTTGCGCTTTGTGCTGGGCTTTGGGACGGTGGTTCAAAGCAGGAGGGCACAATGGCGGGCAAGTGGTTTGACGAATTGGCAGTGGGGCAGGTGTTTGATCACCCCATTAAGCGAACGGTGACAGAAACCGACAATCTGTTGTTTTCCACCCTGTCGCACAATCCAGCACAGTTGCATTTAGACGCGGAATATTGCCGGACCGAGACAGAGTTTGGCCGGGTCTTGGTGAATTCTTGTTTTACACTCAGCTTGATGGTGGGCGTGTCCGTGGGGGACACGACGTTGGGCACGGCTGTGGCGAACCTTGGATGGGACGAGGTGCGCTTTCCCAAGCCGGTGTTCATCGGGGATACGTTGCGGATCGAAACGGAAGTTCTGGAATTACGGGACAGCAAATCGCGGCCTGATCAGGGGATCGTGACCTTTGCCCACCGGGCGTTCAATCAGAGCGGTGATTTGGTGGCCACGTGCAAGCGCACGGGATTGCAGAAAAGGAAGCCCGCATGAAACCGTTACGATCTTTCCTTTTTGTCCCCGGCGACAGTGAAAAGAAGCAGACCAAGGCGCGGGCATCCAATGCGGATGCCGTGATCCTTGATCTAGAGGATTCCGTGGCCGTGGATCAAAAGCCCGCAGCGCGGGCTGTGGTGGCGGCGGCATTGGACCTGGATTGGCGGGCGTCTGTTTGGGTGCGGATCAATCCGTTGGACAGCGGCATGGTGGCCGATGATTTAGCGATTTGCCGGGACAACATGCCGGATGGGATCATGCTGCCCAAGGCGGGTGGGCCGGATGGCGTGGCCGCATTATCCGCCCTGTTGGACGCGTTTGATCCGGGCGGGCACATCAAGATTTTGCCCATTGCCACGGAAACCGCAGCGTCGCCGTTTGCGCTGGGCGACTACATTGGCGCGGATTTACCCCGGCTTTGGGGTCTGACCTGGGGGGCAGAGGACTTGGCCACCGATCTGGGGGCGACGGGCAACAAGGACGCATCGGGGGCTTGGTATCCGGTGTTTGAACATGTGCGCAGCCTGACGTTGCTGGCGGCCAAAGGCGCTGGGGTGTTTGCCATCGATACGTTGCACGCGGATTTCCGCGATGCAGACGGGATGGCGCGCACCAGTGCGCGGTCCTTTGCCGAAGGGTTCACGGGGCGGCTTGCCATTCACCCGGGCCAGGTGGATCCCATCAATGACGCATACTGCCCATCGCCCGAAGCTGTGGATCACGCCCGCCGCGTGGTGGCGGAATTTGCGGCCAACCCTGGGGCAGGGGTGGTGGCGATCGACGGCAAAATGGTGGACATCCCGCATTTCAAACAGGCCGAGGCGATTTTATCCATGGCTGAGGCGTCTGGGCTTAGCCCCTAAAGGGGTGGACGTTCTGCCGCGCAGTGATATTTGCAAACTAACGCTGTGAACGGGGGCCTGAACATGGACCATTTTCTGTATAAAGACGGGGTGCTGTGCGCCGAAGATGTGTCTGTGGCAGACATTGCAGCCCAGGTGGGCACGCCGTTCTATCTGTATTCATCCGCGACCCTGTTGACCCATTTCAAAGCCATGGACGATGCGTTGTCCTGGGGCGATCATCTGGTGTGTTTCGCGATGAAATCGCTGTCGAACCAAGCAGTTCTAAAGCTGTTGGGGGATGCAGGGGCGGGCATGGATGTGGTGTCTGCGGGCGAATACATGCGCGCGCGCGCTGCAGGGGTGCCCGGTGACCGGATTGTGTTTTCGGGCGTGGGTAAAACGGGCGCGGAAATGCGCATCGCGCTGGAAGGCGGCATTCGCCAGTTCAACGTGGAATCAGAACCAGAAATGCAGGTGTTGTCGGACGTGGCCACAGACCTGGGGGTGGTGGCCCCCATCACCATTCGGGTGAACCCAGATGTGGACGCCAAGACCCATGCCAAGATCGCCACGGGCAAATCAGAAAACAAATTCGGCATCCCCATTTCGCGGGCGCGCGAAGTTTATGCCATGGCAGCGGCCCTGCCGGGGTTAAAGATCATCGGGATCGACGTGCACATCGGGTCGCAGTTGACGGAACTTGAACCCTTTGGGCTGGCTTATGACAAGGTGGCGGAACTGACCGAAGTTCTGCGCGGTGATGGCCATGACATTCAGCGCCTGGATTTGGGGGGGGGGCTGGGCATTCCCTATGCGTCGGGCAATGAACACCCGCCCACCCCGGCGGAATACGGGGCCATGGTGCGTGAAAAAGTCGGCCACCTGGGTTGCGAGATCGAGGTGGAGCCAGGTCGCATGTTAAGCGGCAACGCCGGGATTTTGGTGACCGAAACCATCTATGTCAAACAGGGCGAAGACCGCCAGTTCTTGATCGTGGACGCGGCGATGAACGACCTGATCCGCCCCGCCATGTACGAGGCGCACCACGACATTGTGCCCGTGATCCAAGCGGCACCGGGCACCGAACAAGTGCCCTATGACATCGTGGGCCCCGTGTGCGAAAGCGGCGATACATTTGCCAAACACCGCCACATGGCCCCGTTGAAAGATGGGGACCTGGTGGCGTTCCGCAGTGCGGGGGCATACGGCGCGGTGATGGCCAGTGAGTACAACAGCCGGCCACTAATCCCGGAAGTTTTGGTGCAGGCAGATCAATTTGCAGTTATCCGGGCCCGTCCCACCTTTGACGAGATGATAAATCGCGATACCATCCCCGAATGGTTATAACCCCACCCCAAGGTGCCGCCCTGTGAAGACGCGCCGCCCAAGACATGCGCGTGGCGCTTTGCGGCTGACGTATCTTGGCCTGTGGGGGGAACGGATTTTCCATGCGTTCTGGCCGTTCTTTAGTTTTGTTTTGGCCCTGGTGGGCATCGGACTGCTGGGGTCCCCCCATCTTTGGTCGGTAGAAGCCGTTTGGATTTCCACAGTGCTGGGCGGTATCGCCCTGCTGGGGGCGTTCATCTGGGGATGCGTGCGGTTCAAGCTGCCCCGCCGGGCGCAAGCGCAGGCGCGGCTGGATGCGTTGACAGTGGACCGCCCGCTGGCGGCGTTGCAAGACACGCCCCTGGTGGGGGCGGATGATCCGGCGGGGGCTGCGATTTGGGCCGCCCACCAGGACCGCATGGCGCGCCAGGCCCGCGATACCAAAGCCCAGGCCCCCAATTTGCGGGTGGCGAAATACGATCCTTTTGCGTTGCGGTACGTGGCGGTTTTGCTGGCGCTGTTGGGGGCGTTGTTTGGCAGTGCGGCATCGCTGCGCGGTGTGTCGGTGACACAGGACCAGGCGCAGATCGGTGGCCCCAGCTGGGAAGGCTGGGTGCAGCCGCCCCGGTACACGGGCAAGCCCACGATATATTTGAACGATCTTCTGGGGCAAACCGTGTGGGTGCCCCAGGGGTCCGAAATCTTGTTCCGGCTGTACGGCGATGTGGGGGCCTTGGCGATTGATGAAACCGTGTCGGCCCGCACCGAAGATGCGCCCGGTGCCACGGACACAGAACAATCCTTTAGTGTTGTGCAATCGGGGCGCATGTCCGTGAACGGGCCACGTGGGGCCGTTTGGGTGATTGCGATGCAACCCGATGTGCCGCCCATCGTTACGTTGAAAGATGCCCCCCCCGGTCGGGCGGTATCGCCCGGCGTTTTGCGCCAAGACTTTGTGGCCCGTGATGATTACGGCGTTGTGGCGGGGCAAATCCTGGTGACCTTGAACCTGGCGGAAGTGGATCGCCGCCATGGGTTGCGGATTGATCCATTGAAGCGCGAGCCATATCTGTCGGCCCTGCCGCTGACGGTGTCGGGCACGCGCGACCAGTTTGAAGAAAGCTTTGTCGACGATTTTACCAAGCACCCTTGGGCGGGTCTGCCAGTGCAGATCGCTTTTTCCGTCACGGACGCGGCAGGCCAAGTGGGCCAGGGGGACGTGGCTGAACAGATTTTGCCCGCCCGCGCGTTCTTTGATCCGGTGGCCAAGGCCCTGATCGAACAGCGCCGGGATATCCTTTGGTCGCCGGGCAACGCTGTGCGTCTTAGCCAGATTTTACGCGCCATCAGTTTGAACCCGGGTGAAGTGTTCCGTGACGCTGAAGACGGCACGGCCTTGAAGGGCATCATTGATCGGTTGGAGGCAGATGATTTTGGCCCCGACCGGGTGGATGATCTGGCCGAAGATCTGTGGGCCCTGGCGATTGAAGTTGAAGACGGCGATTTGGCTGATGCGGCAGCCGCCCTGGAACGGGCCGAAGAAAAGCTGGCAGAGGCGATAAAGAACGGGGCCAGCCCCGAAGATATTCAGCGCCTGATGGAAGAATTGCGCCAAGCGCAGCGCGATTACATGCGCGAATACGCCGAACGCAACCCGCCAGAGCCGGGTCAAGAACAACAGCAGGGTCAGCAGGGCGAAGAGGTCACCCAAGATCAGTTGCAAGAAATGATGGATCGGTTGCAGCAGTTGATGGAAGAAGGCAGGATGGCCGAAGCCCAGGAATTGTTGGAAGAAATTCAGCGCCTTATGGATAACCTGGAGGTGCAGCAGGCCCAGAACGGTCAGGGCCAACAACAGATGGAAAATCTGTCGGACACATTGCGCGAACAGCAGGAGTTGAGCGACGATGCGTTCCGCGAGTTGCAGGAACAGTTCAACCAAGACGGCCAGCAACAGCAGGGTCAGCAACAACAGCAGGGTCAGCAACAACAGGGCCAACAACAGGGCCAACAGCCTGGGCAACAACAACCCGGGCAGCAGGGTCAAAACGGCCAAGAACAAGGCCAGCAGCAGGGCCAAGGACAGCAGCAGGGCCAGGGTCAGCAACAGGGTCAGGGCCAGCAACAGGGCCAAGGACAGCAACAGGGCCAAGGACAGCAACAGGGTCAGGGGGGACAACAGGGCCAGGGGCAACCTTCGTTGTCCGATGATCTGGCGGGTCGCCAACAACAGTTGCGCCAAGAATTACAGCGCCAACAGCGCGGTCTGCCCGGTGCAGGGACAGAGGCCGGTGAAGAAGGCCGCCGCCGTCTGGACCAGGCGGGCGAGGCGATGGAACGCGCCGAACGCGATCTGCGCGAGGGCAACATGCCCGGCGCGATCGAAAACCAATCCCAAGCTTTGGACAATCTGCGCGAAGGTCTGCGCAGCCTGGGCGAGGCGTTGGCCCAAGAACAACAACAAGGCCAAGGCCAAGCGCAAAACGAAGGCCAGGCCGATGGTCGCCAACCCGGTCAGCCGCAAAGCCAAGATCAGGTGGACCCCACGGGGCGTGCGCTGGGCTTGAACGGCAATTCCAACGGTCAAGACGGCATGATCACCGACGAAGAACAGCGCCGCCGCAGCCAAGAATTGCAGGACGAAATCCGCCGCAGGTCCGGCGCGTTGGAACGATCTGAACAAGAACGCGACTATTTGGAACGTCTGTTGGACGAATGATCCAAATGCGCGGGCATCCGTCCGCGCGTGATATTTACCGGCGCGCACCGCGGGCCTTTGCGCGAAAATTTGCCGAAAATCCCCTTACCGCCAAACATCTTTAGCGATAGTTTCACGCGCCCCTTAAACTCAACCTGTGATTTAATTGGTTGGATTTTATATTTGCAACAACGCAGGGGGTGGGAAAATGGGTATCCCAAAGATTCTGATTACAACACGGTTCTCCTTTTTCGGATCTTCGGGATGGAAAAGTGAATTCGCAGCCGATCCAGAAATGCTGTTTGAACGCAAGCGGCTGCATCAGCGGTTTTGGCTGTATGAAAATATCACCCTGCCCAGTCTGGCCAGCCAAACCCATGCCAATTTTCACTACTTTGTTTTATCCAGCCAACTGATGCCCCGTTGGGCAAAGATACGGCTGCGGGAACTTTGCAAAAAGTTCCTGGGGGAAGGGCGGTTTACAATTCGGTTCGCGCGCCCAGGACCTGAGCGTAAATATCAGCGGATGACTTTGGAACAAATCGCGGAACGAGACGATGAACCGATTGCCCAGGTGGTTTTGGATGACGACGATGCCCTGGCTGCGGACTTTGTCGAAAACCTTCGCCAGAAACTGGACGCCATGGAAGATCAAAGTCTGCCGCACTTTATGACGTTCCCCGTGGGGTACGTTCTGGGGTTGCGGGAAAGCAGCACGTGCATGTGGCGGCACGGGTACAAGTTCATCAACCTGGGGCTAACGATGATCGGCACGGCGGACATGAAAAACGTGTTTGGCATCAACCACCGCAGTGCGCCCAAACGGTTGGGGTTCACAGCTGATTTTGACCGCCCGATGTACATTCGCACGCTCAGCAATGTGAACGATTCCCACGCCGATGTTAAAGATAAGTGGGTGCCGATCCTGGGGTGGACGGACCAGCCCGACATTGATGCCCGGTTCGCGTTTCTTAAACGCCCGGATTTCAGCGATTACCACAAATTACCCACGCCAGAATACACAAATCCGCTGACATACGTGGCCCCGCAAATGGCCATCGCCGCAGAATAAACGCGGCCCTGGGGTTAGCTGTCGCCGGCCCCGGTTGCCGCGTCAATGGCGGGGCTGCGCAATCCATCCAGCCACATCTGTGCGGCGTTGGCTTGTTCGGTTAGCCAACTGCGGATGCCGTCGACCCAGGCCACATAGGCCGCCAAGGGGCCTTGGGCAGGGGGCATGGCGGCACCGATGCGGTCGGCAAACAGATACAGACAGACCAATCCCGCCACCACCAATACGGCGCACCAGAACCCCAGTTGAAACCGCCTGCGGTCGCGCTTGCGCCGCACCTCAGGGTCCAGGTCGGTTTGCGCTTTGTCGCGGGGTTCCACGGCTTCCAGACCTTGTTCCAGTTCTTTGTCGATGGCCCCGACGTCGGGCAATGCTTCGCGGCCCTTGGGGGTGTCTTGGGCGGGCAAATCATCCAGGCCCAGGTCTTCTTGGCGTTCCATGGCGGCTTGGGCTTCGGCCCGGCGCACTGCCATTTCGCGGTTCACTTCTTGATCCAACACCGCCTTGGCATCGTCGCTGAGGGCCGGGGCACGGGGCATCCGATCTTCGGCTTCGGGCGGATAGGGCTTGGGGTCCATCTTGGGGGCCGGGCGCGGCTGCGTCACGGGGGGCAGCGGCGCAAAGGCCGCTTGGGGCCGGGCAAACCACGTGTGACCGCAGTCCGAGCATTGCACATCGCGCCCTTCCGCAGGGACAGCGGATTGGGGCAATTCGTACCGAGCAGCACAGTTGGGACAG
>ENA-ORXR01003724-ORXR01003724.1-marine-metagenome-genome-assembly--contig:-NODE-3724-length-13418-cov-15.733753_pt1 | contig 13418 bp, 12 predicted proteins | sample MGYA00237866_ERZ511479 | MGnify/ENA metagenome assembly ERZ511479 | reverse complement strand
ACATCCCTAGTGCCCTCCGTCGTCGCCCCCATCGTCTTAGGCGGGGCCTTCCCCGTCAACCGTTGCCCCTCCCGAGTTTGTTTGATTCGCCACGTGTCCTGGCGGGTCTTACAGCGTCGACACAGTGCAATGACCGCTGCTGCGAAGCGCCTGTGTATTATCTTCGCGACTCATCGATTGCATAAGACCTGTACCGATTCTTCCACTGGTATGTCGCTTATTTGAGAGTCGGAGGCTTAACGCGTATCTCGTGTTTTCCATCCGAGGCTTGCATCCACTTTTGTCGCTTTAGTCGCATCCACTTAAGGAAAGTGTCACACTCCCTGTACTTGGTCTGACTAATCCCATCCGCGCATCACTCTGTGCCGTGTATGAATCGTATCATGTATGGTACGCACAGTCAATCGGTCGATCTGATCCAAACACCCTTCAGGGGGCCACAATGGGCACGAAAAAAGGCCGCTGCAATGGTACGTCAGACGACGACTCACATAGAGCGTCTCGATGGAACCAGGTTGAAAGTCTCAGTACTTGGCATATCCCAACGTGACGCTGACAGCAGTGCTCCTCTCAACGGCCGATGTGTCGTGTTTCCTCATTACGTGTCCCTGGTGCTTTGCAGTGTTTCTTCCCCTGACCTCACACGAGCCTTTCCCCAGGATATCTGGGCCTTTCGTTGCACCGACTGCACTGACGTGTTTCTCAAACCTTGCGCAGGTTTGAGAATCGTGCGCGAGTCCGCTGCTAGCCTGGTCGGCCATGCCCTCTGCACGGCGGTCAGCAGTCTTCCAGAAGTATGATGCAGAAAGTCCGCGGTGAAGTACATCCTCGGTGTGCCGCTTGGCAGGTGTGATCGCTGCTACTGTCCATCAAAGCACGCTAAGCATGCTAGCTCAGGCGCCACTTTGCACCGGGGCTGGGCTGCACCCCTTATGTCCGCTGCTCAGCGCTCGGACGCACAGAAGTCCCGTGAGCCCGACGACCAGTGGACTGCGGCGAATGCGCGGCCGAGTGCTGTGGAAAACCTCACTCCCTCCAATCTGGGCTGCCGCGCGTGCCTGTCGAAGAAAGCACATATCGAGCAGGTCAGAAGTGTTTTGGGCGGAGCGACAAGGCAGGCGCGCCGCGCGCAACGTGCGGCTGGCTATTTGCGCACTCGCCTCCTGACAGCACTAACGACCACTCCGCCGCGGTCGATTCCTCCACCTCCTTCGTGCCCCGAATTTCTGGAAGCGTTGCGCCGCGGTGCATAAAAGGATGGCAAGAATTGTCCCGTTTTGCAGGCCATTGCTGCAACCATTTTGCTGCCCGGTAGCCCTCCAGAACTTCGGTTGAAGTGGGCTCATGGAGTTGAATGCGTGTACGTGCGTCAGCGTGCAACAAGTAAGCCTGTGGTTGGACGAAGCCAGCGCTATAAGCGCTTGGCTTCTGGGCTGCAATCGCTCAATAGAGCTGTTGGGGCAGACTGGCGCGACGCTGTGGCGGCCGGAGTGGTGACCGTTTCGACAGCAGATGTTCGCAGATTGCGGATTCGGCAGCTTTCAAAGACATCCGCTACTTCTCTGTCCACGGAGCAGCAGTTGGGGCTGATCGCAGCTTAGGGCATTAGCCTTACGGCGTTCAACGGTATCCATCGGGTGATTGGCGGCTCTCGACTCGGTCTCGCGAGTTTACCCGTCCTGCGAGCCGCTCGACAGCGCTTGGCTGGTCTTTCGGCCAAGAAAGTTGCTGTAACGGGGTCTGGGGCCCACCTGGTCAGCCTGACGGGCGCTGTCATGGAGAAGCTGGACGCCCTATGGGCCCCCGGTAGCTTCGTCGAGAGGCTTCTGCGGGATTCCTACCTACTTCCAATCCCGCAGACGCACTAGTAAGAGGTGCCCTCCATCGACGCTGGCAGTATCGCGGCGGCTTCCCCCCCCCCGACCGTCAAGGACACTCATCTGACGCTCGGGGTGGATAAGGGGGGCACGTCCGCCTCTGTCTAAATTGTGGCGGGGTTGGTCAACCAGCGCCGTCCGCATAGACTGCGCAACACCATTTTAGTGGGCGTCTGTCCCTCACATAAGGAAGATTATGACGCTATGTCGTCTATGCTGGGGGAGCATCTTGACCAGGTTGCTCAACTGGTGCTCGAAGGCGTCGTGGTGGGGGGCGTGCGGCGCGCCGTGCGCTTACTCATGTCTGGGGACTACGAGGCGTTGTGCACCGTTCATGGGCATAATGGCCCGAACGCGGCCATGCCGTGCTTGATGTGCTTTTGCGAAAGAGCTCGAAGCAGGACGCACGCGGCGCTCAACGGGATTTACGGGACAATGCAAGATGTTGACGCACCCGCCCCCGCGCACGCGCGCACGTCCGCTCATCTCGTAAGCATGGCAGCTCGAGCGGATGTGCCGGCGAATGACCAGTCGCAGGCCGCACTGCGGTTGATCACGAGACCACCCCTGTTTTGGGGGGATCCTTGCCAGATCGTGCACATTCCGTTGCACATCCTGCTCGGCATCACGCTCCCGTTATTGAGATTAGCCATCGAGCTGGTCATCTTCTGCTGTGGGCGCCCCGTTGCGTCCTCATTCGCTTTTGAGCTTGTTGAGAAGCTGAGACGTGTTGTTCGCGTGCGGCCTGCTCCCTATCACGGGGGGGTCTTCATTGGGCGGGTCTGTCACGCGATTGCTCAACGAAGCGACGTGATTTTCCGCGCCCTCCTCAGCCTCGTGGCTGAGTCCGACCACGTGGCCTACAAGCGGCTTTAAGTCCTCTGGAGAGGAATCTAGAGGACCATGAACCGAGCTGCTGAAGTTCATGCATCTGACGCACGTGAGTTTTGTGCCAACGCACAGCTCTTCGTTCGTAATCTGAAGCGCAGCTTTCCATGGGTCAGCATTTGGCCGAAGCTGCACATCTTGGTGCACCACGCGCCCGACATTTTGGACTTGTTCGGTAGCATCGGCCTCTACGGGGAGCAGTCGATTGAGGCTTGGCACGGCTTCTTCACTCAGAACGCCGCGAAGTACGCGGTTGAGACGGAGGTGGGGGCGTGCGCAAACTTTGTACGCGCAATGGCGGTGGCGCGGGAGGCAAGCGACGCCATTTTCTCGACTGACGCGAGCACGCCTGCGGAAGAGGGAGCGAGGACGGCGAAGAAGGCCGGGGATGGGCGAAGAAGGGTGAAGAAGGGCGGACCTGTGGAGTGTGAGTCGACGAGGGAGTAAGCGATTCAGGATGGGCGAAAGTGGGCTCAGAACATGTTTGAGGAGGGTGACCGTACGGTCGAAGTGTTTTTGACTCGTTTGGCTGCTGGATTTGATAGATAAGAATGTTTGTCTGCCACAAGATTGTCATACTTTCTCATGGTACCCGCTTTCCACCGTTTTCGGAGTCGGACGGTTCGATGAGCAACAGTTTTGACGCGAGACCGATACATTCTCAGCCCACAGCTCAGTCGTTAGCACGTCTTCCCGTGCAGCAGCGCACGCCCGCCCACGCCACCTGTTCCCTGACACCCGTGGGGACCATTCAGGAGCGCTCGGCGTGGGGACCATCTGAATGAGCAAAATGGAATGCCACACCGACAGGGCGTTCGATGGCCGATGACGTCTCGAGACCCGTGTCGCACGGCCAGCCGCCGCAATGGGCGCCGAACGGCACCCTCTTATGAAGGCGATTTGTGCGAGTGGAGCCGCACTGGCCATGTGCGCCCCCAATGCGAGCGATGCATCCAGGGCATTCTAGCTGTGTGATGACTTATTTCGAGTCATCTTCGGGCCACGTTTGGAGACAACCCCCCTCCATGGGCTCTGTGAGTGGACACTTCTTAGTATTTGAACAGCTCCCTCTGAGACATCTGCCAAGTGTTGACATTAGGGTTGCTCAGAACGCCCAGGGCGTCGTTAAGGGCGTCATTAAGGGCGTCACCAGCGCTTCATTTGGGCGTCGTGCGCCCCTAACGCCCCAACTCAAGAGGGCGTCAGCAAGGCGTTGCGAAGAGAAAGACTTCAGGGGGGTCTAAAAGATTCAGCAGGTGGCGGCTGTGCACCTTGGTTGGGGACAGGCACCCAGTCTGGAAACAGAAAAAGACATACGAGTGCACAGTATGGGTGCCACTTGAATCATGCAGGGAATACTGAGGGTGCTACTTGGGACGTCGTATGGGCGTTTTGGCTGCCTAATGGGGCGTCAGTAAGGCTTCTTATCCGTCGCGCGCCCCTGGCGCTCCCCAAATAGGGGCGTCGTGTGCAACCCTAGCCAGGAGATAGGACGTCTCCTGAAACCCGTACGAGACAGACCACCCACTGCTGACTAGGCGTGATGCAAGGACAAGCGCAACTCGCGTCGACGTAGCAGAGACGGGGACGGCAGGCGCGACAGTGAAGGGTGTGACGTCTTGACGCGCCCATGAGCGGTGGATGACGCAGCACCGGTGATGTCACGGCCCGCCGCCCGAGCATTCCTCAAATGCCGACAAAAGTTTTCCATGAAGTCTGGAACACTTCTCAAAAGTCGAAAAGACGGATCGGAAGATTAGTGAGTCTGGAACAATTCTCAAGAGAAGAGCAGACGTACAGTATCGGAGGGTTTGTGACGGGCAAACAATCTTGCGTATTGCATCGCATCAGTTCGACAGTCACAAGTCAGATGCACAAGATGATTCAGTTTTCCTGGGAAGCACAAATTCTATTCGCTCATTGGTCGATGCGTCGGATTGTCCCGTCGCCCGCCGCCTGGTCCATCGTCACCTTTGGGTGTAGTCTCACTTGCAGCGTTGAGAGGGACAATCGCCCGATCGCCGCGATTCGATTGCTGCGCTCATCGCAACCCGGTTTGCGATGACCTCTCGTTTGTTGCGAGAGGGTCAAATTCTCACTTTACTTTGCGGAAGCGTTCGTGTGTGCGAGGCGTGGGTGAATTTCGGACCGAAGTCTCGGTGCAGAAGTCGTGGGTAGAGCGGGATCACGACAGGACACTGTTTATAGCGATATCATTGGCTGTTTCTTAGTCCCCAAGCAGTTCGTGCATGAGCAATCCGCCTTCGCTGTGATTCTTCGAACACCGACTTCCCTACCAGTCGAAGCTAAGCAGGGGCGCCGCCCGGGCGCACATGGCGTTCCACCCGGGAGGTGTGTATGTCAAGAGGAGAAGGTCAAGGCCCTCCCAAGCTCGTATGGGACTGTCGCTGCTCATCATGAGCATGGTGCTCATGTCGGGAGATGTTCGATCCCCAGACGTTTCAGAACAGAGATCATACCGCTCTGCTGTAGACTGTTGAATTGAGAGCAAGGGGGGGCTCCCTGTGGGTGCGCCCCCCGTTGGCGGCTGCACGAGCGTAGGCCACACGTGGCGCTACGCGGACGTGGCCGACTCCCCTGCCTCACCTGGATGGGGGCAGAGGAGGACCTCCCCTGGGGAGCCTGCCGACAGGACTGACAACCGCGGGTGTCGGGCAGCGTGTGCAGGTCCCACGCGGCGCCACGACAGACGACGCTGGCGTGCTTGCGCGTGGTTGCATTGGAGGGCTTGGTCGGGGGGGAGCCCAACCGTGGGGACGCCAAGCCGAGGGTCGTCGGCGCGCGGGCAGACCAGAGACACGCGCGGGCTGTGCGTGTGTGCGTGGGGAGGGGCCGAATGCGACGGGCGCCTCCTCCTGGGAGTACTTTAGTGACCGGACCAAGGCTAGCTTGGCCGGGAGAGAAAGACGACCGTGACCCAATAGCTGCCTGTGTGACCGCGAGCGGAGCGACCGCTGCGGACGGTGGTGCACCTGGTTTGTAACAGGTTATGGGGCCAGGCACACTACTGCGCATCCCCTTTGGTCTGGCAGAGCTCCCGGCTTGGCTGTGGAGGCGGCCGGAGGAGACGGGTGACCCGGGGTGTACGGTGCCAGGAGCGGAGGAGTCGGAGGAGGACCTTGCGGGTCTCCCCGAGCTTTTGTGGATCGTCCCCGAGCCGACGCCGGCGGAGGAGCGAGCAGAGATCGGCGCGAGCGCGACGGCGCCGGGTGCCCCGGTGCGACCGGCTCGGCGACGGCGTGACCTGATTCGGACGGGCAGACGCGACCGGATCACGCTTGACCGGATTTGCAAGGACCGGAGCGAGGCCCGTCGCAGCGGCGACGGCCAAGGACCGGCAAGCAAGCACGATGGGTGACCGCGGGGATTTCGCTCCCCGCATCACTGCCAAGTTGGACGTGGCGAACGACCTGTCCTGGTCGCACGAGGTGGAGTACGCTCTGCGCTACCGCGTCCTGTGGGGGCTGGTTGTGGCCGAGGACTCTTGCGGAGGCGGAGCCGACGCTAGTGGCGACGCCAAGCAAGATGCGGCTGCGTTCGGCGTCTGTCGAGAAGACGGCGGCCGCTGGAAGCACCGGGGACGCCAAGATGGCGCTGGCGGCGGATGACGCCCGTGCAGCGGCGCGAGCGCAGGACAACTTGGCGTCGGACCAGGCCATTGCGACGGCGGTCGCCGCGTAGCGTTCCCGCGCGGAAAAGGCGCGTGTCGTCATTATGATGAGCGTCAAGGCGCACCACGGGACTAAGCTCCGGCGCTACACGAACGCGCAGGACCTGTGGGCGGCGCTGGCGGCGGAGTTCAAGCCGAAGGGGTTGGCGCGGGCGATCACGCTCCGCCGACAGCTCAACACGATCGCGATGGAGGAAGTAGAGTCCCCGGTGCGCTACTTTAACCGGGGCTGGGAGCTCGTGGGGCAGCTGGGCGAGATGGGGATCGAGATCGACGATCACCACCTCCTGTCGGCGCTGCTGGCGGGCCTTACTCCACGTTTTGAGCTGACCGCGGAGGTCATGCAAAACAGCCGGCGTCTGACGCTCCACGAGGCGCTCGAGGACCTGCAGGCGGCGAGCGACCGCTTTGCCCTCGAGCGGGCGAAGGGCGGCCTGCGTGTGAATAGCGAGGCATTCAAGGCCCGTGAGCTTGGAGCCCCCGCGTACTTCCTGGGGCAACACATCGACCGCGACGAGGCGGTCAAGGTGCTGCGCGTGCATCAGCGTCAGTACGTGCTGACCCTGCTGGAGCGGTACGGTATGGCGGACGCCCACCCTGTGCGCCTGCCCATGGGCGTTGGCGTCAAGCTGCAGAAGGCAGGGACGCTGCTCACGGAGGAGCTCGCCAAGGTGTACCAAGAGCTCGTCGGCGCACTCCTGTACCTGTGCACAGGGACCAGGCCGGGCATCGCGTACGCGGTCGGAAGATTGACGCGGTATGTGTCGGCACCGACCGTGGACCACCTCGCCGCGGCGCGCGTGGTCCTCCATTATCTGAAGGGGACGAGCTCCCTGGGCCTCTGCTACCAGGCGGACGGCGAGCTGCACGGTTATTGCGACGCGGACTTTGCAGCCGACGTGGACACTCGGCGGTCGACCTCCGGCCTCGTGTTTATCTACAACGGGGGGGCCGTTGTTTGGGGCAGCAAGGTGCAGCCTACTGTGGCGGCCTCCAAGACGGAGGCGGAGTACATCGCATCCGCCGTGGCGGCAAAGGAGGCGGTATGGCTGCGCCGGCTGTGCGGATTCCTGTCGGGGCGCATGCTTCCCGTGACCATCCGCTGCGACAACCAGTCGGCGCTGGCCATGATTCACAACCCTGTGAGCAGCGCAAGAACCAAGCACATTGACATCTGTCACCACTTTGTGCGTGAGCGCGTCGTCGACGGCACCCTCGAGGTGACGTACGTGGCGACGGGGGCGCAGACGGCCGACGCGCTGACCAAGCCGCTTGGGACGGTTGGTTTCCTCAAGTGCGTGGCGGGCATGGGGATGGACGACAAGACCGCGGTGCAGGTGGCGCCCGTGGAGGAGTGTTGAATTGGGAGAGCAAGGGGGGGCTCCATGTGGGTGCACCCCCCGTTGGCGGCTGCACGAGCGTAGGCCACACGTGGCGCTACGCGGACGTGGCCGACTCCCCTGCCTCACCTGGATGGGGGCAGAGGAGGACCTCCCCTGGGGAGCCTGCCGACAGGACTGACAACCGCGGGTGTCGGGCAGCGTGTGCAGGTCCCACGCGGCGCCACGACAGACGACGCTGGCGTGCTTGCGCGTGGTTGCATTGGAGGGCTTGGTCGGGGGGGAGCCCAACCGTGGGGACGCCAAGCCGAGGGTCGTCGGCGCGCGGGCAGACCAGAGACACGCGCGGGCTGTGCGTGTGTGCGTGGGGAGGGGCCGAATGCGACGGGCGCCTCCTCCTGGGAGTACTTTAGTGACCGGACCAAGGCTAGCTTGGCCGGGAGAGAAAGACGACCGTGACCCAATAGCTGCCTGTGTGACCGCGAGCGGAGCGACCGCTGCGGACGGTGGTGCACCTGGTTTGTAACAGGTTATGGGGCCAGGCACACTACTGCGCATCCCCTTTGGTCTGGCAGAGCTCCCGGCTTGGCTGTGGAGGCGGCCGGAGGAGACGGGTGACCCGGGGTGTACGGTGCCAGGAGCGGAGGAGTCGGAGGAGGACCTTGCGGGTCTCCCCGAGCTTTTGTGGATCGTCCCCGAGCCGACGCCGGCGGAGGAGCGAGCAGAGATCGGCGCGAGCGCGACGGCGCCGGGTGCCCCGGTGCGACCGGCTCGGCGACGGCGTGACCTGATTCGGACGGGCAGACGCGACCGGATCACGCTTGACCGGATTTGCAAGGACCGGAGCGAGGCCCGTCGCAGCGGCGACGGCCAAGGACCGGCAAGCAAGCACGATGGGTGACCGCGGGGATTTCGCTCCCCGCATCACTGCCAAGTTGGACGTGGCGAACGACCTGTCCTGGTCGCACGAGGTGGAGTACGCTCTGCGCTACCGCGTCCTGTGGGGGCTGGTTGTGGCCGAGGACTCTTGCGGAGGCGGAGCCGACGCTAGTGGCGACGCCAAGCAAGATGCGGCTGCGTTCGGCGTCTGTCGAGAAGACGGCGGCCGCTGGAAGCACCGGGGACGCCAAGATGGCGCTGGCGGCGGATGACGCCCGTGCAGCGGCGCGAGCGCAGGACAACTTGGCGTCGGACCAGGCCATTGCGACGGCGGTCGCCGCGTAGCGTTCCCGCGCGGAAAAGGCGCGTGTCGTCATTATGATGAGCGTCAAGGCGCACCACGGGACTAAGCTCCGGCGCTACACGAACGCGCAGGACCTGTGGGCGGCGCTGGCGGCGGAGTTCAAGCCGAAGGGGTTGGCGCGGGCGATCACGCTCCGCCGACAGCTCAACACGATCGCGATGGAGGAAGTAGAGTCCCCGGTGCGCTACTTTAACCGGGGCTGGGAGCTCGTGGGGCAGCTGGGCGAGATGGGGATCGAGATCGACGATCACCACCTCCTGTCGGCGCTGCTGGCGGGCCTTACTCCACGTTTTGAGCTGACCGCGGAGGTCATGCAAATCAACCGGCATCTGACGCTCCGCGAGGCGCTCGAGGACCTGCAGGCGGCGAGCGACCGCTTTGCCCTCGAGCGGGCGAAGGGAAAACGCAAGAGCAGCAAGGCTGCTGCATGGGACGGCGTGGCGCTTGCCGCGGCAACGCCCGCGGAAAAGGCGCCGACCCGTACGCGCGTCAAGATGAGCGCGGAGGAGCGGGCGGACCGGTTAAAGAACCACACGTGCTATAAGTGCCAGGAGAAGGGGCACCTGAAGCGTGACTGCCGCAACAAGTACAAGCCCCGGCAGCCCAAGGAGGCCGTTGAGGAGGAGCTTGGCAGCGCGGGCCTGGAAATGATGGCGTCGGCCCCCCCGCCGCGCGTGAAGGGAGGGTGCACGACGGGCGACTGCATTGTCGACAGCGGCGCATCGCACCACATGTGCGGCGACGCCAACATCCTCACCAACGTGCGTGAGACGTACCCGGTGTCGGTGACCATCGCGGATGGGACGGTCAAGCGAGCCGTCGCCCGCGGCACCGCGGTGCTGAGCGTCCAAGGGCCCCGTGGGGCGACGCCGCTGACGCTCCACGACGTGCTCGTGCTGTCGGGCATGGCGATGTCCCTCTTCTCAGAACAAACCGCGGCACGCCGTGGCTTCCGTACCGTGTTTAAGGCCGACAGCGTGCTTGTCGAGAACGCCGCGGGCAAGGTGCTGATGACCGGATATGCCACCGGGGGCGTCTACGCGCTCAAGACGGGTGGCAACGGCGATGGCCATGCTGCAGCGGCGGTCGGCACGGTGACGGACCCCGTGGTTGGGACGGCCAAGGGTGCAGCCGCAGCGCCAGTGGGCGCCTACGTCTGGCACCAGCGGTTCTCCCGCGCGGGGGTTGACTCGCTTCTGCGCACCCTTGGCGCAGTGGACGGGATGGATCTTTCCCGCACTTCGCTGGAGGAGATTCGGGGTGAGCCGTGCGACCCGTGCATCGCTAGGAAGATGGTGCGGGCGCCGTACTCAGCCTCCACGGTATTGCCGACCCGCGTGCTGGCAGTCTGCCACTCGGACACTGCGGGGCCTATGGCGGTGCCAACTCCCGAGGGCTACCGGTACCTCGTCAACGTCATCGACGGGTACAGCCGGTACAAGGCGGTGGTGCCCATCAAGGAAAAGGGGCACGCAAAGATGGCGCTCATGCGCGTCGTCAACGCCTGGGAGACCAAGACGGAGCAGAGAGTGGGGATCATCCGGACGGACGACGGCAAGGAGTACACCGGGCAGGAGATCGACTCCTGGGTGGCGGCCAAGGGCATTGAGCGCCAGCGGTCGGCGCCGTACATGCACCAGCACAACGGCGTCGCTGAGCGGTACAACCGCACCGTCCAAGAGCGCATGACGGCGCTGCTGACGGATGCCGGCCTCGACTTTAAGTACTGGGCGGAGGCGGTCGTGACGGCGACAGTCACGGACAACCGCATTCCCCGATTCGGTCAAGTCAAAACCCCCTTTGAGCTGTTCCACGGGTCGGTCCCCGACGTGCCCGACCTGCGGGTTTTTGGGTGCAAGGGCTGGGCGTACCTGCCGCCTGAGCTGCGGCACAGCCTCGATCCGCGCGCCATTCCTTGCACCTTCCTCGGGTACGCCGCGGGGACCAAGGGCTACCGTGTGCTCATCGATGACACGGTCCTAGTTCGTCGTGACGTCAAGTTTGACGAGTAGGTGCGGGGCATTGGAGGCCCGTGGGGCAGCAGCGCTCGTCGTGGTCCCCGGCGTGTCGCCGGCACCTACCCGGCGCCCGGGCCCGTGGAGGACGCGGTCGCGGCCGCGCGTCGCCTGACGCGACGGGTGACGCACGCGGACGATGCGTCCCAGGCGCCCGCAGAGGACACGGACGGATCGGATGCAGACAGTGGCCGCGGCAGCGAGGACGAGGCCAGCGACGCCGAGAATGCGGTGGCCGACACGGAGCCGGCGCGACGGTCGGACGACACCGAGGACGCGGTGGTCAACATGGTCCCGGCGCGACGGTCGGCACGGCTGCGCGTCCGTTTTCAGTCCGGCGGCGTGGCCGTCACGGCGTGGGCGTTGGCCGCGAAGGGGCGCGGCAACCCGGACAAGATGCGCATGGACCAGGCCAAGTTGGCACCTGAGTGGGACCTGTTCGACGCGGCCATCCAAGCGGAGGTGGACGCGCTCTGGGAGAACGGAACGTGGGAGCTGGTCGACCTTCCTCGCGGCAAGAAGCTCACCCAGACGGTGATGCTCTGCGAGCGCAAGCGCGGGGCGGACGGCGAGGTGACCAAACACAAAGGCCGGTACGTCGTCCGGGGTGACACCCAAACGTACATGGACGACTACTTTGAGGTCTGGGCACCGGTTGCGCGGTACTCAACCTTGCGGGTCTTCCTGGCGTTCTGTGCTAGCCGCGGCTTGGGGATGGAGCAGATGGACGTGGCCACGGCGTTCCTCAACGGGGACGTTGAGGAGGAGATCTACATTCCGCAACCCCGTGGCTACGAGCGGGGGACGCATGGGAAGGTGTGCAAGCTGAAGAAAGCGCTCTACGGCCTGAAACAGGCCGCACGGGCGTGGAACCACAAACTCAAGGAGACGCTGGGACGCGCCGGGTTCACGGCGTGCGACGAGGACCCGTGCCTCTTCGTTGTTCGTTTCGCCGATATACCGTCTACCATCTACGAGCTCTCCCCCACCTGGACTTTTGTTTGCATTTCCGTATGTGACGTCCTGAATCTTGGGCTCTGGTGGAACTGGGGCGTAGCGACCTGGAGACCAATGACGACATGTTCGTCCTCTTGTCTGGTATTCCGATGGAGAGCCGCGTGGCGTTGGCGTTGTGGATCCTTGCGGGTGGTTCCTGCTTGGACGCGATGTTCGCTTTCGTGGTTGATCGTAGCACTGTCTACATGAATTACCACCAGGTATGCCGCGGAGGGTTTTGCGGCTGAAGGACAATAATGTCCTTTAAACAATGATGTGTGAGTCGCGGAGTGCACCATGTAGCTTTCTAGGGGGTTGCTTGCGAGTGGTGATACTTACAGGCTCTACTACAGCATTCTATATAGGGACACAGGTGCTTGATTCTTTGGACAATGCGTTGGAGCTAAAGATGTAGAGACACACACACGACCGCGCTCGTACGAAGCACGACCGGTTGAGAAAGGTACGTCGCGGTGTTGAGCATTCGCGCAATGATTGTTTGCCACAACCCGAGGTTGCTCTTGTCCAGCTCGTCCCTGGATTTCGGCTGGTTGGAGCGATCGAGTGCGGGGTTGTTGGCACCGTCCGTCAATACGTGAGAAAGGCGGGCCATGTCACTGGCGGTGATGTCCGGGTTGCGTTCGCCACTTGCGGGCTTGTGAACTGAAGCCGGCGTAACTGCTTCACATGGGGAAATTGCAGGCACGGCGGTCTGGGGTGTGGCCGCAGGGGTTGAAAACTGTCCTGGAGTTGTCCTCCAGCGCGCCCGTTGACACGAGGCCCACACCTTCCCCCTGTTTCCAGCTACACTCGGGCGAGGCAAGCCGCACTCCCGTTCCACCCGGTCCTTCAGCTCCCGGAACACGTCCATCAAAGGCTACCACGAGATGTCGTCACCCGTAACCGTGCACGCTGTACGTACCTAGCTGGAGCAACACCGGATGGGCGACCATGCGGATAGCATCGTCGACATCCTCGCCGTGGACGCGGTCGACGACCTGGAGCTGGTCACAGAGGACGACCTTTGTTCCGGTAGATAGCGGAATGGAGCTTACAACAGCTTCGATGGCCAATGAAGAGTCACAATTGGATGTGGGAGCCAACCACGTGCAGTAAACCTATTGAAAACTCAGAAACGTCGGAACACCGGGCTTTCACTAGACGTGGGGAGGTCGCACACAAAAATGTTTAGCGTCAAAGATATTGAGGACTCTACCGTAAGGCGCCACAAAAACTATCGGGACGCACGAGAAAGCTCCTACGAGAGACGGAAAAGCGCTTGTGTAGGATCGAAGTACGATCGAGAGAAACGAAAAAGCTCGCGTGTGAGATGAAAGCGTGCGTATGAGACTGAAATGCACCCCTGTG
>ENA-ORXR01003723-ORXR01003723.1-marine-metagenome-genome-assembly--contig:-NODE-3723-length-13420-cov-13.957281_pt1 | contig 13420 bp, 19 predicted proteins | sample MGYA00237866_ERZ511479 | MGnify/ENA metagenome assembly ERZ511479 | reverse complement strand
AGGCCCCCCCCCCCCCCCCCCTCGAGGGGGACCCCCTCCCCCACCCGCGCCCCCTCATCCTCGCCCTCTCCAAGCTCGACCGGCGGTCTTCCCAGCGCGGGGTGCTGCTCGATTTTGCGGCGACACTCGTCGAGGGCATCCCCGGCTTTGCCGCCGCCTTCCGCCCCGAAGTGCACTACACGGCGGCGGGCGTCCGCGGCGGCGGCGACGGCGGCAGGGGCGGGCGGCGGGCCGACGCGCCGGGCGTGGGCGCCCTCCGCGACGCCCTCACGGCGGGCGCGCCGGCCGGGGAGTGGGCCTACCCGGCGCCCCCCCCCGGCGCGACGGGCTGGTCTGGCTTGACCGAGCGGGAGCGCGTCGAGCAGGCGCTGTGGGAGAAGCTGCTCCACCGCCTGCACGAGGAGCTGCCCTACCAGCTGGAGCTGGTGTGTGAGGGGTGGTCGGACGGGCGGGGGGGGGGCGAGAGAGGGGGAGCCCCGGGGGGGGCGCCGGGCATCCTCCTCCGCCACGAGCTGCTCGAGGCGGACGCGGGGGCGGCGGCGGGGGCGGGGGCGGGGGCGGGGGGGGAGCCAACCGACCCCCCGGCGCCCGTGTGCGCCAAGTATGCCATCCGCGTGGTGGCCAAGAGCCACGGCAGCAGCTACCTCTGCGGCCACGGCAGCAGCCAAGCCCCTCGTTTCGGCCCCCGCGGCGGGTGTCTCTGGCTCCTCCTGCCCCCGACGCCATCATAGAAGAAGCGTCGCCGGCGGCGGCGACCAGCGCCGGCGATGGACCGTCTTCAGCTTTTCCTCCGCCTTGTCTTCGTCGAAGAGCCTCTCATGCAGCTGCACAGGTGGCTTCCTCTGCCGCCGCAGTGAGACTTGTGGCCGCCTGACACTACTACCGCAGCGGCGGAGCACCACCCCGGGTGCGGCGGCGGCGCGGCCGCCGGGGGGGTGTCGGACACCCTGTCCGCACGGTAGGCGGGGCTTGTAGACGGCGTGCCGATGACGGCGGCGCCGGAGGCGCTCGCCGCGTGGGCGGGGTGGGGGGTCCCTCCGCTGCAGGGCGTCTAATACTGCCACCGCACCCCCGCGCACCCCGTCGACGCGCTCGGTGCGGCTCGTCGCCGAGAACCTTGGCGTTCCAGGACGGGCTGGGCTGGCGTCGGCCGCCGTCTCGTCTGCCAAACGCGTCACCCGCCTGTAATCGGCTGCCGGCACATCATCTCGTCGGCGGTGGACGGCTTCTCCTCCGCCACCATTCGTGAACACCGCCACTCTCGTCCTCGGAAAACCCGTTTTAATTCTTTTTGAGGGCCTTGGCCTCCTTCTCCAAAACCACTAGAATGTCACGGACCGTCCGGGGCTTGTCACCCCCGCCCATCTCGTACCGCTCTCTGAAAGAAGCGCGGCCCAGCCACAGTACAGCATCAACGACACGCTTGTGGTCAGCTAACTGTTTGCGCTCCGGCCGGTCAAGCCGGATGGCTGGGTTGGGGTGCCGGTTTCCAACCAGCGTCTTCATGGCAGGAAGTTTGTCGTCCCCGTCCTCCCAGGCCTTTAGCACGTCGTCGACGGTGCTGAGCCTCTTAGGCAATATCTATCGCGACACGCGCGTCTGCTGCCGGGCCAACGGCGAAACGTTGGGCAGTGGCGAGGATGGAGAGGACGACGGTCTGCTGGCTGCTGGGGTGGTCACAACCTTGTGGAGCATGGAAGCGGATGGAGGCGGGGGAAGAAGCGGGGAAGGAATGGCTTGAGAGGGGAGCGTAGGGATGAATGAGCGAGTTTATGGAAAGGGGGAGGGGGCAGAAGAAGAAGGCGAAGGGGAACACGCGGCCGGGGGGCGGAGCGGCTCCGAGGGGGGAATCAAGGGGGAGGGGGAAATCAGGGCGTTCAAACGGGCAGCGTTGCCAGACGCCGCGCCAAAGGCCTTCTGGAAGACCTCCTCCATCCACGGGCCCAAGGTGCCGTCATAAGGGGCCGCAGCTTGCTCCTCGAACAGCACCAAGTCGTCAGGAACCAGTGGGCTCGGCTTGTAAACGCGCGCGTACAGCTCGTAGACGAGCTCGTCGCCTTCCATGGAGGATGTCTGCGGAAAGAAGCGGCAGTGGACCACAGGGGGATGGGGGAGGGGAGGTAGTGGAAGGGAGGGTAGGGGGAGGGGGGGGCCGGCGACCGTCATGGGCAGACAGCGGAGCTGTTGGCGTTCGCGCGCTCGTCCGAGGAGGACTGGCGCCAAAGCGCGGACGCGGAAAACGAAGACTAGACCCAGCCAGCAAATGCCACAAGCTAACTACATACTGATTGACACGCGGCTGTCTACTTTTCAGGCGCCGATGGAATGGTTGGTTGCTGCGCGCGCTGTGCGGTGCCGTAGCCGTTGTGCAACCGCGGAAACAGGGCTGCCGCCGCCCGCCCCCTTCCCCCGCCAACCATCCGACATGCGGTCCTACCTGCGATCCCCCGCTGACCCGCGTCTGTGCCCCCTTCCCCCTCACACCCTCGCATGTCCTTTTGGCTGTGTTCTTTCTGGCTCTGCGCCTCGCTGTTCTTTTTTGACACTCTCCTCCACCTTCCCCACGCCACGCCACACCCTATCACTCCGTCCCTTTTCCTGTTATGGGTCGTCGCAAGCGCGGCGCCTCCGGGCCCCCGGCAACCATGCAGCAGATGGCGAGACGCGCTGCGCCGCTGGGCATCGCGGACGAGGTCAACCTGTCGTTTGCGGACGAGCAGGCCAAGTCCTCCTCGACCCTGAAGACCTATGAACGGTTCATCACCGGGAAGGACGGCTGGCTTCAGTGGACGGCTGCGCAAGCGTTGCCGCCGCTGTCTCTCAGCGCCAACGCGCCTGGCAACATCTCAAGGTACTACATCTTCAGGACCCAGAGCCTCAAGCTGGGGGAGGACCTAGGGGGGCAGCTGGTGGCAGCCATCGCCGCCTCCTACGACAAGAACACAGACTGCGGCAAGGACACGTGGCAGGCGGTGAGCAGTGTGAACGGGTTACCGGCATACACGGCTGGCAACCCCGCCAACTCCTCCAAGGTCAAAAGCACCAAGAACGACCACCACAAGGCGCGCGTGCGGACGGGCGACGCCACCCCTGAGTCGGTGGATGTGATCGAGCCGGTGCACATCTGTGCCTTTCATGCCCGCAACCTGCGCGGCCGTCGCCTACATGATTGCGACCCCCTTGCCTTCATGCTTCATGCCGGTGTGCAGATGGCGATGACGATGCTGCTGCGGTTCAACGAGCTCACCGACGTGGAAACGTGCCACCTTGGGCGATCCGAGGAGGGTGGGTCGCTCCACCCGTGCTTCAGCCTGGCCTCTACAAAGAACAGTTTCCAGCGCAAGGTGTACCACCTAGTGCCGTGGCCGACGTCGCTGTCCTTGGATCCACGGTACGGCACCTTCGTTTTGCTTCTGGTTTTATTTTTTCCTGGCTGGTTGCTTTCCTGTTCTGAAAATGCCATTTTCTGATTTTTCATTTTCTCATTGTTTGTATGGATTCATTTTTGTTGCTAACATTTTTTGACCAATGTCTGTTTTTCTGTCTTCCTTGTCTTGCACAGATTTGACCCCGTGTTGGCCTTTGCCTGTTGGATGCGCCTGCGTGGCGGTGCTCCTGGATACATTTTCCCCTCCTTCCGGCTGATAGGGGGCAGACTGCGTGTCTATCCGGACAGAAAAATGTCTGCCCCCGCCTTTGTGGAGCTGTTACGGGAGTACTACGAGCCATGTGGCGTCCTTGACCCCAACTTGTTGGCCACGCACACCCTGAAGCGGTCTGGGTGCCAGCTCTACAAGGCGTTGGGACTTTCTGACACTTGGATAATGGACAAGGGCGGGTGGACCGACTTTCAGTCGTTCTCGAGATACCTGGGCGGATCGAACCGCGTGGCGCAGCGGGGTGCGTATGGGCGGGGACGGTGGTAGGACCTCTTGGCATCATGTAGTGTTCTTTTTTTTCGTTTGATATGGCACCTCCGGTTCAGCTGCTTTGGTTGCACCAGCTCGTTCATCAGACGCCGTCCTGACCGTGACTCCTCGCAGCCAAACAGATACTGTATGCGGGCAATGGCTGACTGGCGCGCGAGGTCATGACTGGATAGCCCAGAGCAAGGGACTGATCATCGACGTTTTCTGACAGCAGAAACGTGCTCAACGTATCCTACTTACTCAGACTGACATGGGGGGAGGCCGTGGGGGCGTTTGTCGAGGGGGACGGTGTCGCTCCCGACTGGCTTTGCGCTAGGTCAGACGTGGCGGTGTACAGGAAATCTGTCAAGCTACTGGCTCCGGTTGTCCTCTTGAGCTCCACATAGCGGCATGTTGTAGCTGATGGACCTCGCAATCAACTATTGTGCGGCGCGTAGCCGTACCATCGCACAGATGAAACATAGACGTGGGGGCACCTCATGGTCGATTTTGGGCTTTGAGACCGCGCAGATGACGGGGGACTGGTCACAGACGTTTTCTGAGGGCAGAAACGTGGTCGACGGACCCCATTTACCCGTTGTCACACAGGGGGGGCTCTCGGACTCGTATGTTTTTGTGTGTGGCGGCCACCCCGGAACCCCTGGGGCATGGAGGGGGGGGGGGGGGGGGTGGCTGCGGAAAGGGTGGGCGATTCGAGCCCCATGGATAGTCGTGCATGGTCCTCGCAACGGGATGTACATGGCGACACATTCTCTGTCCTGACATGAACGATGTCAGATTATGCCTGACGCCGTTTCTGACATCTGAACAGTACAGTATCGTGTGCGACGCACTTGGCGCGCCGAGGCAGATGAAATTGAAATTCACGAAGGACTGCCCAGTAGCTTGGCGAGCCACCCATATATTAGCGTTTCAGCCCAACCGTGGGGGGACCGCGGAATTACTGGGGGACCGTGGGGGGACACCCCTCAGTGACCGAATCAATGGGGGTCGCGGTCCCCCTGTCCCGAAAGAGGGTAGCTTTCTCTCGCCTCAGTGCGCTGTGCTTCTGTGCCGCCGATTCGCGTTTGTTCCCGTTGCCGAGCTCGGCCGGCCTGTATCTCGGCCCCTTTCCGCGGTTGTGCGAGTACCAACGCCGGCACCCCACGGCTGTCGCCGCCATCCGCCCCGCGAGTACCTCCCTCCCGCCCGCTTCTGCCCGCACGCTTGCTGGTCCTACCTGTGTGGACCACTGCGACCTAAGCTTTGCTGCAGGTGGCTTCCAACTGCCTCTGCATCCATTCCACAGGTACTTGGCGGAGACCTGGGCGAGCTTGAGTAGCTGGCGTCCTGCCAGGCCTGTGGCAAGTGCTCTGCGGGCGCTTGGCCCCCTGGAGGAGAATATCTTCTTCGTTTGGTTACTCTTGCACGTGCGAGTCAGAAGTGTCAGGTCTTGTGATGCCAGAGTCAACTTAGGCCTCTCGCCGTTATTGGATACCGCATGTCGTTTTCTTTTTTGACTTCGGCGGCCGTGGGGCTCTTCGTAACGGCCGCAGCATCTAACTTTTTCCGTTTCTCATTCCCCCACGCCCTCGTGTCACCGGTTTTTCTTTCTCTTTTGATCTCCCTCGGTCCATGTGCAGCATGGTGCACTGCCTGCAAGCGTTTGTTGCGCCTGCCGTCAGTGTCCTTCATACATCCAGAGAACGTAGGGTGCTACCCAGGATCTCTTCACCCTCTGGTCCCGCGTCACGTCTACGTAGTCTTCCAGGCCGCTATGGGCGGCGCATCCCTCCGACGCGCCGTGCGTGCGTCGCTGGATTGGACACTGGACTCTCTTCTGGCCTGACAATGCCAGAAGCGGGCGTCTCTGTCATTGCCACAATGGCGCATTTGCTGCAGTCGGTCTCCACGGAGGCTACCGAGAAGGAGAAGGAGCTAGCGGTGCTACAGACGGACATCAAGGCCTTGCTCTTGAAGCTACAGGGTGCTGCCGTTCAGCAGACTGACAAAGGACGAGGTCCGAAGCAGCTAGACTGGACTGGGTCTGGCCAAGCCGCGGTTGAGCGTGCGTGGAAGCACACCATGGCAAGAGTGACCCGCCGGCGAAAGCAGAAGCTCTACGTCATCGGCCACCTCCGCAACCTGTATAAGGAGCTCGATGCGACCTTCCACGCCATGAGCCCCTCCGAGATGATGGCGTGTGATATGCGCTTGGTGGGCACCCACATCATGGAGAAAGAGTCGCAGCTGGAGGCGGTCGCGCAGCTCGATGCCGCAGCGTCGGAGCCAGATGTCCGAGACCCTGCTCTGGTCCATCCAGATCAGAGTGGATGGGACAAGGCGAGTGTTCTTAGGCAAGACGAAGCCTTCTTTGTTGTTGAGGAGTGCCTCGTGGAGGACCAGATACACATCCTGGACGTGCTCGAGATCCTGCGTCGCATGGAGAAAACGCTTAAGACCCAGGAGCGCGCAAAGGTACGTCTCTCGACCTTACTAGCCTCATCCTCGTGTACTGTTGCCCGTGTTTGTTCTTTTTTTTTCATTGATTTAATCGCGTGGCTCTTCTACTGACCGGCAATGCACGTCAAGACTGAGCTTACCGTTTTTCCTTGTTTGAATGTGGGCGTAGATGCTCGTCACTGGCCCGTCTCCCTTGCATGCCGAGCCCGTCACGGAGTTGGCCAGACGTTTGCCTCTTTTCATTGCGCCCAACCCGCTGTTTGGCACGGGGCTGTTCGAGAGGCGCTTTGGCGTCAACCCGGTACCTGCAGCTGTAAGGGAGCTGCACGCGTTTCGGACGGACGCCCGTGGCACTGGGTACGTGACGGGCTCTCCTGGTCGTGGCAAGACGCTGTTCTTGCTCCTGCTGCTCCTATCTATTGTTGGGGAGCCGGAGCTGGACTTGCTCATGTCGCTGACCAATGCGATGCGGAATTGGTGGCGAAGTCTACCCGTCTTTGTGACGTCTTTCAACGGCATTACTAAGGCCACTGCTGATGACCACGTGCTTGCCTGGATTGACCCGCGCCTACCGCTTTTCGTGCGCATCATCTTCGCGGAGTCTTGGGATCCGACTACCACGCGCCACATCTTCGGATTGTATCGGGACCACGTGCTGATGCTTCTCACTGAGGGACGGGTCAACGTCGCCCAAGTCGCGGCAGTTGCCACCAACCTCGTGCAGGCTCGGCTTGTGCATTCATCCCTGGATGGGATGCGTGGGCTCCTGCTTGTTGATGAGTTGCCCCGTCTCTCTTTTGCTGCGTTGTCCAGCGACGAGCGCGAGAAGTTACTGGCACGGCTGCAGAGCATAAGCAGCGACAAGGACATGTTGCAGCGCCTGTTTGTCGCAGGCAAAGGGGCGGCTGGACTGGCATCTTGGGCGACGGGCGCGGCGTCAGCCGCTTCTGAGCAGTTGTCATCGACGTTGCAGGCGTCTGCGACAACTACCACGGCAGAACCGGAGGCCACGACGGCGGCCGCGGCAATAGCTTCAGCGCAGACGGCCACTACAACGAACGCGCAGTCAACTTCGTTGACTGGAGCGAAGAAGGCGGCGGGCCAGATTCCTGCAGGACTCACGGACGCCGTCAGGCGGGACCGGGCAAGGCTGATAGCGAGCGTTGACGAGGACAACACCTCGCTTCCTGAAGACGCAGTGATGGTGACGGCTGAGGCAGTGCGGAAGGCGATATGTGATTGGTGTGAAACGCAGCACATCCGCCCGGTGATGACCGCGTTCAATGAACGCTTTGCTGAGCGGCAAGCTGGCGCGCGGACGGGGTCTTTGTCAACAGTCAAAGAGATCGCCCGGATCCCTCTTCTACCTCTGGAGGAGGTACAAGATCAACAGCGTCGCCGCTTCCTGGACCTGAGGGTTGCCTTGCGCTCTTCTACTGCTGCGGGACAACGGCGGCTGCTGCCCATTGGGTCTGTAGCAAAGCATCTTGCGTTGCTCACCCTCGGTCATCCTCGGGCGGCCATCGTGCTTGATGGTGCTGTCGAGGGGTCGAGCGACGGCGACCACTTCTTTTCCATTCTCACTGATGCCCTCGCACCGTCACGCCTATCCGTTGCGCAAAAGAGCGTCTACATATTGGCCCAGCACCCGCTGGTGATGGCTGTTGGCCTTCTCAATTACGACGCGCCCTCATCTGGCGTGTTATCGGAGGAGCTGTCTTGGAATACGGTCTTTGGGGAGGGCGCTCTCATGCAGCGTCCGAGCAGGCGATCCAAGACCCGGAACCCCACCATCATTGTGACGTTCTTCTTGGCGGCACTGGAGGCCAGGCTGCATATGGGCCTGGCGTCGGCCATCGTGCGCTCTGGCGCAGAAGCCCATTACCTTCTTCCTGCCTCTGATAAGTACTGCGGGAGGAGTGAGCCAAAGCAGTTGGTGATGTCGGCGGACCTCGACGGAAAAGGAGAGGAGGATTTTCACGAGGACTCGGTAGTGGCAACTGTCTACGACATCTCCGGGGACGACGGCGGGGTCTACGCTGCGTGCAATGAGGTGCGACGCGCTCTACTCGTCGGTGATGTTCCTGTGGCGTGGGAAAACCTATTCCTATGGACCGAGGTGCTGCTCAGCTGCTGCCGGGCGCTGTTATGTCGAAACCAGGCTGCCCTGCTCGCGCCGGGGCCTCTTCCGTTCCGCAAGTACTCGTTGCGGAAGCTGTATCCCACACCTGACCGCCTGACGGGCCAGGCGCGGTGGCTGTCACAAGCTACTGTGGACGCGTCGATCGCTTGCCGTGGCGTCGTTTACTTCTCATCCATCCCGCAGCTTCTTCAAGACTACTCCCAGGAGGACCTGCTTAGGCATGTGTGGAGGCCGTGGAGCTCCACCTTTCCAGGCATTGACGGCATCGCCTTCTTACGCTGCGTGCGCGGTGCCAAAGGGGGGCCTCGGGCAGGCGAGCTCGTGGCGAGAGCGGAGCAGTACAAGAGCGGCGAGCGGCTGGTGCCCAACAAGGACATCTCCAATTCCTATTCCTCTTTGAGTGGGCTGTTCGGACCTGAGTTGTGGAAGCAGTGGGAGCGGCGTACTGCCCTTGTAATCACAACGCGCTCTCAAGCGCCTGCAAAGCTGGACGTGCGCACCCACAAGCCGGCGTTTGCGATTGAGAGCGTGATCGTGGTGGACGTCGATTCCATGGACAGGGCGTACGGTAATACTATCGCTACATTCGCGGTGTGCGCCGACTCGCTCTTTGGCACGCACGTCGTGTCGCGGCCAAGTCATGGCCTGCCACCGAAGAAGCGTCCTCGGCGCGCCTCTACGTGACACCTTTCACGGGCGACACAGCCGCTTTGACCTCTACCGTCTTGGCGGCGAGCGCGGCCTTGCTGCCCGCCGCGTCCGTGTACATCCAATCCTCGGCCGCGTCGAGCTGCTCGATCAGGGCATCCCGCTCTGCTTCGGAGGAGATGACCTCAAGCACGTCAGAGTCGTCACCGCCAAGACGCAGGGACGAGCGGGAGTGAAGGACGAGGCCCTCCAAGGCGTTTAGAGCATCGGCGCGGGCGGTGCGGTCGTTGGCAGCCGCGTCGAGGTCGGCCAGCGTCTTGTGAGAGGCGGCCAGGGCGGGTGGGCTCAACCACCGACCGCCCACATTGCCTTCTGGGTCGCCGGCGATGGCCCCAACTTTGGTCACGTCCAGCGCTTGGCGGTGGATGAGTGTCTTGGCAACCGGCTCGGGCGTGCCGTCAGGGGTAGGCGCCTCCTTGGCGGCCTTTTTCTTGGATTTCGCGTCAGTCGACGGCGTCGGTGTGGGCGTCGGCGTCGTCCAAAAAGATTCCTCCAGGGTGGCCTCGGCAAATTCGACGCGCACCAGCCCCGAGTGGTCGAGCGAGAAAGAAAGGGTGAACTTGGGCGACGCGTCCGTTTCCGACGCCGTCGACCGGCGCTTCGCAAACACCTTGTCGACGCGGGCGACGGTGTAGCGGCCGTACAGGGTGCGGAAAGGGGGGGGGAAACGCCGGTGGCGGCGTCGCCGCCGGGGAGTGCCACTCGGGCGCTGCTGGAGGCAGCCGAAGCCGGGTGGCGGGCGGCTGGAAAGGGCACCGACGCGGCACCCCCACCGGCTGAGGGGACAACGGTGGACGTCCCGTCGGCGTCCGACGCGGCTCTCCAGACAGGGATCACCGTCGAGCAGCCGCACGTCATGCCCTCGGCGGACGGCGGGACGACCAAGCGCCTGCGCTCAGAGGGGGAGGGCTCGACGCCGGCGGGGGTGCCGGTGGCAGATTATGAGGAAGGGTTGGCCGAGGAGGGAGCGCCGCCGGCCGCAAAGAAGGCGCGCGCCACGGTGTAGCGGCGTCGTCAGCTCAGCTGCGGGGCGGTGCTGTTTATGTCGAGGAGGGGTTGGGTCGTGCGCGATTTGTACGAATCAGCTGTCGGCCGAGCTGGGGAGGTCGGCGAATGTGTCAGTATACAATATAGCTATCATGTGGGGGCACTCGCGCGCGGTCTAGTTCGGACCGGTCTGCATATGCCGGCTCGTGGGATTGGGTGCATTATTGCTTTCATCTCAGGCTTTCATGGCCTCGATGGCTCGCAACCTGCTCGCCCGCTCACGTCTGAGGGGCGCAGCGGGGACGGCTGCCCGTGTAGTTGTTCCTACTCCACTGGATGCACAGATGGGAAGTCATCGGCAGGTGCTACAAGAGTCGAGTCGGGACGACTGCGGACAGGCGTGCTCTATGACGGCGTGCCCAGCATCCAGTGGCCTATAGCGAGGCGGAATGAGATGCTACAGATGGGACGAGGGGGCGAAAAAAAAAAAAAAGCACTGAAGGGAAAGTACGACGGTACTAGCAGGTCATCCAGGTGTCCAACGCAGGCCACAGCGAACAGCAAGGCAATGAAAGCACAGACAGGCCGTCGAGGCGCATGACGAAAGACACTCGCACAGCCCACGCGGGTACACTCACTCCCATTCCGCCCCACTTAGGGGACCACCGACGCCCACAACCCGGCCGCCCACCGCACGACCGCCGCCAGCCTCGGGGCCCCCTCTGCCAGCGCCGTTGCCCCCGACGTTTCCCCGACCAGCCCGCACGACGCAGCGGCTGCGACAGGCACCATCAGCGCACGCGCGACGCCAACCGGCATGGCGGTGGTGTACGTACCGCACGCCGTCCACCACTAGGTCACCACTGGGGGTGTGGGGGTTGTACAAGCCCGCCCCAGGCGAAGGGGCGACGGATACAACGACGTCGTTGGCGGTCGTCGCGTTGCCGGCGGCGGCACCCAAGGGCAGGGTGTCGCTAACCGCCACAGAGCCGGCAGCCTTGAGTGCCCATCCACCCGCCGTCGCCTCGTCTGCTGCGTACACGAGGTGCCCCGTCGTCGCGGAAAGCACCCGCCCGCCCGCCGTCGTCAGTGCCACGTACGCCCCGACCGCCGCCGGGTCGCGGTGGGTGAAGAGGACAATCGGCTCAAAAGCGGTCGCCGACACTCGCACGCGATCGCCGAGCTTGAGATCTGCCATCGCCATGTCGCCGCGGCCAGCAACCTCCACGGTGGCCGTGCCTGGGAAGCACGTAGACTCCTCCTCGTCGATGGGGGATGGTGACTCCTCCCCGCCCGGCTGCCCGTTGGGCTCACTGCCAGTTTTTCCACCGGAAGAACCGCCCTCCCCGCCTTCGGCCGCCCGCGACGCGGTGTAGACGCACGACCGGCGGGTTGTGTCTGGGAATTGGACAGAGAGGAAGCGCGTGGCCGCCGGCAGCTCCACCGCTGACGCCCCCTCCCCGACCGTCAGCACGTCGCCACCGCCGAAAAAGTAGGTCGCGTTGTTGACAGGCCCCGCCCAGCGGCCGCAGGTGAGGGCCTCGGAGACAATACCAGAAGTGAAGCAGGCCTCTACCCCCCGCAACACGTCCGCCGTCAACCCCGACACGCCGTCGGCAGTCCCGGGGAGGACAGCCAACGCCCCATCCGCCGAGCACGCCGCCCCATCGACCACCAGTGCGTCCGCAGGCAGCGAAGTCAACCTTTCGCTGTTAGCCGCGGCGGCGCCGTCAATGACCACCGTTTGGGGACACCCGCCGACTTCGCCGTTGACCAACGCCCATGACGCGGAAACTGAATCCGGGGAAACCGCTTGGGAGGCCGACCGCGGAGGTACCCAGGGGACCGGGCGCGATAAGCACTGAGGCGGTAGAAGGGGCAGCCAGGAGAGCAGCGGCGGCGAGCACCGAAGCCGCGGCAGTCAAGGGCACGGCCCGCGAGCGCCGGCGCGTCATGGTAGTTTGGGGGGGACGGAGAGGGTGGGAAGGATACGGGGGGGTGGAGAACAGGTGACCAGAGGAGGGGCGTGGAAGTGAGGGGTAGGGTACGAGTGTAGTTGAGGGGGAGAAGGGGAGGGGGGGGTAGAAGAAAAGGGTTGAGGATGAAGAGCATGTAGAGAGAGAGAGAGGACGACGGGGTCGCGGCGAAGACCAGTGGGAAGTCGGCAGGGATTGACAAGACCGTGGGACGTAATGTCACGACGGAGCAGAGGAGGCGGTACCGTACAAACGCATGGGAGGGCGGGAGAGGAATCCGCACCCACACACCCAGCAGCAACGCGGGCAAACGCAAGCAACCGAAGAAAAACGACTCAGTCCCACCCTGGCTGGCCGTGCCTCTCCAGGCGGTACAGCTCGACACGGCGACACCCGCGGGCCTGCCTCGGCGTCTCACGACGCTGACGATGGGGTGGAGGACACCAACACCCCAGCCAAAGAGCGGTCCACCCTGCAGCGGCGACACCCAGACGTGCACGAATGTTGTGTCGCAGGGAGGCAGGAAATGCTCCTTCTAAATCACAGCGCGTGATGATGCACACGGGCAACCGTGATGTCGCAGGCGGCCCTCTGCCGACCATTCTGGCCGGTTTCGGGCCAGCCTCCCGGCGGCTGCTGGCCGTCCAAATTTTGCATACGATCGAGACCCAATCATATCATCGAATCGCCCCCACCTCGCAGCGGTCCCTAGCTGCCGCCTGCGATTTGGCCGGCGTCACCCTCGTGCATCCGGTCTCGGCGTACAGTAGACTGCCTGCACGGTGCACTGGAGGGGGGCCCGACAAGGTGACCTCTGGGCCGGCTGAGAGGGGTGCCAGTGAAACAGGCCGATTGTACATTGTTGGGCAGTGAATAACGAAAACAGCATAATCCTGTTACAGCTTTTGTCTATACTGTGGCGTCGTAAATTCCCTTCCCTTGCGACACGCTGGCAGTGACCGGGCTGGTGGGCGGCGTGTCCGACGCGCTCTGCACCCCTGGAGTGACGTTCGGGTCGACTGAAAGCAACAGGGGAGTGGGGACGTGCGGGCAGCGGTGGACAAGCTCCGCGGAGCGGGGGTGGTGGGGTAATCGGCCTTGGCCAGGGTGGCGGTGGGTACGCGGAGGTGCGAGACGGGGGGGGGGTAGGCAGGTACAATAAAAAAAGGGCATGCGGCTCTCAGAAGATTAAGAATATAGAACGAGCGCACGGTTTGAAGGGGGGGAGAGGGGGG
>ENA-ORXR01003722-ORXR01003722.1-marine-metagenome-genome-assembly--contig:-NODE-3722-length-13421-cov-75.687500_pt1 | contig 13421 bp, 8 predicted proteins | sample MGYA00237866_ERZ511479 | MGnify/ENA metagenome assembly ERZ511479 | reverse complement strand
AATCGTTGCATAGCCATAGCTACGGAACTATTTTTTGTGTTTTTTAGAAGGGAAAAGAACAAGCATAATGGGGCAAGGTATTTATTTTCTTTCACTAAGGAAAATTTAGTGAAATATATGAGAAAAAGAACGATTCAGACGGGTAGATTATTTTTTTCGTCTTCCCTAATTTTAAACATGAAAAAATCAATACTTTTTGTTTTGTGTACTGTATTTGCTATCAGTGCATTTGCACAGAAAAATATCGTTCATATCACTTATACGACCAATGTAAAAGTGGATGGTTGGGGCTTGCTCGGCAATATCGAAACCGAAGAACCCGAACACCAAGAACCCAACCTTGACAAGCCCGATGCCGGCACTATTTTCAAGACGCAAGTTGATAAAATCGGTAAAAAGACGACCGAAACATACCGTGAGCGAATCCGTGATTACTACGTGAGCGACAGCCTCATTCGTATGGATAGAAACAGCAATAAAATGTCCGACGATGAGTTTGTTTTGATTGCGCCGACGGCGAAAAAAATGACGACCTATTACACTTCATACGATGATAAACCGACCTACACAGAAGCGCAACTTTTCAATCAATTTGTGGATTCGACATTAGTATTTCAGGTAGATACTTTTTTGAAGGATAAAAAAAATATTCTTGGTTACAATTGTTATAAAATTGAAATTATTCGAGGGAAGAAAAACGCTGATAATGAATTGATTGTGGAGAAAAAATATGAAATGTACGTGACAGATGAATTGCCCCTATCGGCAAATATCGTCACGGGAATGTGGCAATTACCATTGAATATTTGCGCCCTAGAAATCAGGGAAAGTACGCCCGAAAATCCAACTACATTCATACTCACACAAGCCACCGAAATCAAGAAGAAACAAAAAAACGACTTACTGAATTTACCAAAAAAATACAAAAACGCTAAGAAGAAAAGTTATTTGTAATGAGTTGTTGTGTTGATGAGTTGTTGTGTTGACGAACCGAGGGTGTGATGAAGTTTTTGCTTCGCAAAAAAAGAAAATATCCACGTCAACCCGTCGAAAGCATTCCTTCTTTCATGGCGTACATCGACACGATGATATTTTCCACTTCGACCAAATCTAATACATAATGAATCAGTATCAAAGCGACGATTATAAGTTGGGCGCGTTGGGCGGGAAGTTTGTCGATTTTTAGGCGTTTTTCTAAATTTTCGCTGACAATTTTTTCATAAATCGGATAAAAATCTTTGGCTTGAAGTGTGGCGTGTAGTGGATGCGTTTTGTTCTTGACCAACATGGCTTCTAAGACATCAAAAGTTCCCGAAGCGCCTACGAGTGCGTTCACGGTGTGTGTGTCTAAAGCGTTTTTTAGCGGAGCTAATTTTTCATCCAAAAACTGTCGAATATTCGTTATTTCTTGTGGCGTAATAGGTTCGTTTTTATGAAAATCATTGTATAAAACCGCCACGCCTACGGGGAAACTCTGCGCCCAAAAGACGGTTTCATTATTTGCGACAATAAACTCCACACTTCCGCCGCCGATGTCCATTACCAGTATTGGTTTTTCGTTCATTGGAACAGCCAATCGCACACCTTTTGTAATCAATTGCGCCTCCTCATCTCCACCGATAACTTCTACTTCAATACCCGTTTCTTCCTTGATAATGGCGCGAAATTCTACGCTATTTTCGGCACGTCGCAAGGCAGCCGTTCCGAAGGCGCGAACATCTGTAACTTTATGATTATCAAGAGCTTCACGGTATTCTCGCATAGCAATAAGTCCACGTTCAAATGCGCCTGCACCGATACGCTTGATGCCATCTTCGGCGAGTTGAATGAAGATACGTTTGCGGTATATTTCCTTTAAATGCCCCGTTCCGCTTGCTTCTACAATCAGCAAATGAAAGGTATTCGTTCCCAAATCAATGACCGCCTTTCTATTTTGGTTTAATTCATTCATTATTATCGCATTGACGCATTATCGCATTCCCAATTCATTCATTCAAAATTCACTCACTCATTCATTAAAAAGGTACGTCCTCGAAGTCATCATTCATGCGTGAAGGGCGCGTGATGATGTTGGCTGCGGGGCTCGTCATATCGTCATTCGAGGTCGGGAAGGCGTCAAAACCATCACCCCAATCGCTAAATTTTGCTGTTTCGCCCGTAAAGCGTAAATTGACGGTACCGAGTGCGCCGTTACGGTGTTTGGCGATGATGACTTCGGCTTTTCCTTTGAGCGAATTACCTTCTTCATCTTCCATAATCTGGTAGTATTCAGGACGATAGATGAACATGACCATATCCGCATCTTGCTCGATTGCACCTGAGTTATGGATTATAAAATCGTTGGCAACGAAGTTATGGTGGTCAGCAATGTGGAGGTCGTAGGTCATTTCTTTACCGATGTGCGTGATAGATTTTATTTTATCCCATTTGATGTCGCCTTGTCGTGCATCTTGTTTGGATGGTGCTAAAATTGTGCTGGAATTTGAGCTTTTTTCCACCCCCCAACCCCCTCCAAAGGGGGAGATTTCTCGCTCTGCGAGAAACTTCTCGCGTATATGTCCCCCTTTGGAGGGGGCGCAGGGGGTGGAAAAAAGTTTAGTCTCAACTTTCGGCTTGACCGCCACAAAATCCCCAACTTTCACATCAACCAATTGCTGCCAACCCAATACGGTAAAAAACGGGTGATTTAAGCTCGCAGTAATTTTATTACCAGATTGGGTGATGACTTCATACACTTCCTTTTCGCCTGTCTCCCAAACATCTAAACATTCCGCTTCTTGTAATTTATAAGCGTCATCCAAAGCCAATACATTAAATCCTTTTTGACCTATCAACTCATCGACACGCTTGTATTCGCCTGTATCTGCGATGTAAATTTTGGTGTCTCCAACAATACATTCCCTCAAATCCGACAACTGCGGACGCTTCGTTCCCCCACGCGTTTCTACGGCACGACTAAGCTGTGATAGCGCAATCACCGGAATATTCAACTCCTTTGCCAAACCCTTCAAAGCCCGCGAAATAGAACTAATTTCTTGCTCGCGATTGCCGCCCTTATTGCCATCCATGCTGCCCGTCATCAGTTGGAGATAATCAATCATCACCATCTGTATATCGTGCTGCATTTTGAGGCGGCGGCACTTGGCACGGAGTTCAAAAATATTAATCGCGGGTGTATCGTCAATGAAAATATTACGGTCACTCATGCGCTCAATCGCGGTATTGAGTTGCTGCCATTCGTAGTCTTCGAGCTTGCCGTTTTTGAGTTTTTCACCGTGTATTTCGGTTTCCATCGAAATGAGTCGCTTGACCAATTGAATACTCGACATCTCTAAGGAAAAAAATGCGACCGGCTTGTTGAGGATGGAAGCATTGGCGGCGAGGGCGAGCGTAAAACTGGTGTTGTGCGTCACCGTCATGTCTTCTAATAAAAACAGTTTATTGCCATCTATTTCAAAGCCATAATAATCACCAATACCATCATGTTCCAACTGAATACTTGTCACCGTCCAATCTATCAGGCTTGCCCATGCTTTCGCTTTTTTTCGTTCTATTTTAACAGGAATACGGTTAATATCGCCATAAATTCTTAGCCGATAAACCTTTGTTTCAAAGCCAATTGATGCGATACTTGCTTTTTTCTTTTTAAATGACGTTCTAAAGCCTAACGAATCACAAAGAAATTTAATTTGACGGGTCAATGCTTCTCTTTTCTGCACAATTTCATAACCATTTGATTGTACAAGATAATGACCGTCACTGTCAATCAACCCTGCTAAAAGTGCGAGGCGATTTTTCGTAGAATTAATTAAATAATCTTCTGGGATATGTTTGTTATCAATGAGATTTAGTTCATGTAATTTTGACTGTGGCGTCTCCGTACTGACGACTTTAGCCGTCAAGTGGTCGGGCATTCTGCGACGGCTAAAGTCGTCGGTACAGGCGTATGATGTACTCATTTCCTCACCCAACCAAGTTCCCAAAAAATAAGGTTCAAGGTCTAATTTTTTCTCCTCAAATTCCACCGCTACACGATAGCCCTTATAATTCGACTGAAATTTATTTGATTTTGAAATATAATCTTTTACAGAAATGTTTAAAACTGCGCCTTTTGTGTGCCCGCCCCATCTACGGCTGCGTTTGAGCGATAAGATATGACTTTCATTAACCCGATAATCAATACCCTTATTTTGACGAACCCAGTACATATCTTCGCGCCCTCGTGCCAATGACAAGACAGTACGCGGAGTCGAATCATCGCCCATCAACAAATCGCCGACTACTATATCTTCCACATTCTTCAACGTACCATCGTTCATTACAATTTTAGTACCTTTTCCGAGACATTTACCCATACCCGGACGCGCCGCAACTATCACTAAATCAGAAGGTTGCCAGCCCGAAGTCATGCGGTCTAAATCCACAAAACCAGTTGGTACTCCCGTCAGTCCTTCGCCACTTTTGGAGGCTTCTTCGACTTGCTTGACCGCCTGACCCAAGAGCGAACTCATACTTGAATAGGAGCGACTCAGGTTTTTTTCGGTAATCTCAAACAAGCCCTGTTCGGCTTTATCCAGCAACTCAAATACATCTATCGTATCGTCGAAGGTGTCTTTTGCAACCATAGTAGAGACGCGATAAAGTTCACGTCGGATGAACTTTTGAGCTATCAAACGAGCATGAAATTCCAAGTTGGCAGACGACGCTACGCGGTTAGTGAGTTCAACGAGGTAGTAGGGTCCACCAATTATTTCGAGTTCGCCAGATTTTTTCAACTCCTCTGAAACAGTCAGTAAATCAATGGGTTGTGTACGCTCAAAAAGGCGTATCATCGCATTATAAATCAGCTGGTGCGCATTTACATAAAAGCTCTCTGCACGCAAGGTATCAATCACCACGGTGAGCGCATCCTTGCTCAACATAATCGCCCCCAAAACTGCCTCCTCTAATGCAGGAGCTTGTGGCGGTAGTTTGCCAAACATATACTCTGTCATACTAGCTTCGCGCTTTGCATTATTACGCAAACCAACAATTTTCTTGACTGTATCTTTAGTTTCTGCCATATTTTACATTAGGTGTAATGTTCAAGTATTGAGATTGAAAAGTAGTAAATGAATTGATATTGCTTGTGTTTGTTGCTAAGTAGTCAGTCCTTATTTAAGGGCTTTTTCCATTAAGTTTAAGTGCAGGTATTAAACTTGCCTTGATGATACTTTTAAACCGATTTTTATTTATATTTAAAATGGGCAACGAAGTTAAGTTTAAATTTATGAAAAATAGAATTTGCTTTTTTTATTGAAAATGCTTGCTTGTTAGTGTGTTGTGAATTTGTGTGGAAAAGATGTGGAGATTTTTTTTATTTGAAAATAGACTTCTATTTTTTTACTTGATTTAAATGTAAATTAAAACATAAAGTAATTGTAAGCGTGTGTTTTACGATTTATATATTTTTTTAATTTGAAATTAAATACGTTTTAGTGTTTTTTAATTATGAATAAAAAAATATGGTTAAAAAGTAAGTTATAATTTTATTATTATAAATTATATTAACACAGATATTACTGCCTCTCTGTCATTCTGAAGTACAGGTAAGAGTGCCTGTGCTACGCAAATATCACGGGTTTATTAAAATCACCTGCATGATACAAAATAATCAAATTATTTCATTTTTGCAAACAAAAAAGTGTAAATCGAGTTTATTTTTGACGAAAACGAACATCAAAAGGCGATTCAGGGCGTAGTTTATCTCGCCATTTGAAGCCTTCTAAGCGGAGTGCGGCGTGGTTGGCTTGTTGCATCGGGGTGATATTGGCGTTGGGTTGGTCGTAAAATTTGATTTGGTCCACTTCATTATCACCGAAGTAAATCAACATATTATTACAGGTTGTTTTGTTGACGCCGATGTAGGCATTATTGTCGTCTTTGGCATAATAAATCGTCTCGCCATTGGTGCGTACATCCATGAGACGTACTTCGTTGCTGTCGAATTTGACGTAGATATTTTTCCCTTTGATTTGATTGTAAAATTGGTCGTCCGTTTCGTTAATAATGAAGGCATTTCCCGTCAAATCAATCTTATTTATTTCATCATTTTTCTGAAAAATAACAATCGTATCTGCCGAAAATTGGCTCGTATCTGACCACACGATAGGTTTTTCAAAGAAACGAAAGGTAGAATCTACCGTGCTATATTCCAACAAACCACTCACCGCCTGAAGGTCGCTTTTGTAAATCCGAGCGTTCTTTTTGGCAATCAAAATGCGCCCATCTGCCACCGAATCCGGTTTGATAGAACTCAAAGTATCTGCCGCCAAATAGAGCGTATCGCCATCCACGAGGGTACGCATGAGGGGGCGTCCGGTGGCGTAGAGGTAGTTGGTGCTATCGTTGTAAGTAGCATATTTAGATTCGAGGATAATATCGTCTTTGTGGTTGATTATCAAGACTTTGCCAGTTGCGGTAGCGGTGCTTTGATTGCCGTATTCGAGTTGGTCTGCCCAGATGGATTGCGTCGAATCTATCATAACAACCCTACCCCACGCGATGCCTGCTCCGACTTTTTCGCCGTATTGCAGGCTATCCGCCCAGATGTCGCGCTCGCGGCTTTGGATGACTACATCGCCCCACGCTTTCAGTGAGTCCAATTCTTCGTAATAATCAAGGCTATCTGCCCAAATGACTTGTATGGAATCGGCAATTCTGACATTATTGCGAAACTGCGAAATCTTGCGCTCCGAATCGTAGTAAGCATCGCCCGATTCTACGGTACGATTTTCGTCTTGAAAGTTGGTTTTTCCTTCAAAATAAACTTCGTCTTTATCACCGTCGTAAATAATTTTATCGGAAGTCGCGTATTGATTTTCGCCTTTATATTTGACGTTTTGTTCAAATTCGGCGTAGTTTTCTGCGGAGTTATAAAAACCGGCTTCGCAATAGATTTGCTTGTCGTCGGTCACGATGTTGGTGGGTCCGTGAAAGTAGGAAATTTGCTTTTCGGTGTCGTAGTGCAGCGTATCAGCCGTTAGCGTAAAATTGGAATCGACGACTTCGACATTGCCTTTAAAATAGGCTTGTTTGGTCGCGGTATGGTAGTAGCCGTGTGTGCTTTTTAGGTTGATATTGTCGCCTTCAAGGGTCGCGCCTGTGTGGTATTCGCCGATTTCTGTATCGAGGTTATAATCCAATTTATCGGTGAATAATTTTTGCTTTCCGTCCGATAAAACGACTTCGTCTATAAGCGTAGCTTTTCGCGTGTCTGCATTGTAATTCAGTCGATTGGCATAAATCGTGGTGGTATCTTGCTCTATCACAACATTGCCATAAGCTCTGACATTCTGTTCCACTACGACCATGCTATCGGCATACATCATCGTTCCTTTTTGATTCAAAACGACATTGCCGACCAATTGTTTTTGTGTCTCTACGTCGGTTTTGATGTATTCTACAGAATCGGAATTTTCGATTTTGATGCGTTGTTTGGTGGTGTCGAGCGGTGGGGGTTCGGGGATGCCGATTTGGGCGGATATTAATACGGGATTAATGATTGAAAATAAAAATAAACCTATAAGGTTTTTGAAAACCTTATAGGTTTGGTTGTGCGTATGTTTTGTCATTTTTTTTGTTAGAAATAATCCTAAATCAAATTTAAATCAGGTTTTTTTCAACAGCAAATTCAAGTCCAATTCAAAGTCCACTGCCACATCTTCACCAGAGAGTTTTCTGTCGAATCCTTTTACTATATCAGAAGTTCCATTATCTCTGTAAATGTAGGTCGTTTTATTTTTCGGGTCAATGAGCCACGCGAGACGTGTACCATTTTCCATCCATTCTTGTATCATATCCTGTAATTGTTTGAGGCTATAATTTTTTGAACGAACTTCTATGATAAAATCCGGGGCAATGGGTAAAAATTCATCTTTTTGTTCTTCGGTAATTGTGTTCCAACGTTCCTGACTTGTCCAACTCGCACTAAACGCACGAACTGCGCCATTCGACAATTGAAAACCTGTGGAAGAACCGCATGATACACCAATACTTGTTTTTCTTTGCCAATTTCTAAGTTCTACCGCGACTTCCAATTTACAATGTGCTACATAAGGAGAAAGCGGTGGCATGATGATGATGTTTCCATACTTATCGCGTTCGATTCGTATTTTTTTATTCACCATACAAAAATGCGTAAACTCCTCGTCTGACATTCCCTGTATCGGCAACTTTATATTAATCAAAGATGTAGATTTTGTCATAATTATACATTTTTGATGATGAAAAAAATCAGGGCAGTTCCAATAATGGTGCTAATTCCAACTCCAAACTGGGCATCACACCTTCACCGGAAAGCGTCTTGTCAAATCCTTCTACAACATCAATCACCCCATTTTCGCGGTAAATATGGGTCGTTTTTTCGTAAGGATTAACGAGCCAAGCCAATCGCACACCATTCTCTATCCATTCCAACATTTTTTCTTTCAAGGTCTTCAAATTACTCGTAGGCGTGACGACTTCCGCAATAAAATCAGGTGGCACATAAATAAATTTGTTATAGTCCTCTCTTGGTACTGTACGCCACCTTTCCGAACTTATCCAATTAGCATTTGCTGTGCGTATTGCTGTATTTTTCAATTCAAAACCTGTACTTGGTCCAAATGAAATGCCCATGCCGTATTTTTTTTCCCAATCCCAAACCGCACCACAAAGTTTCTTTTGACACCAAGCCACCGGAAAGACCAACAAAGGCTTGATAAGGATATTTCGATCTTTATCCCGTTCAATCATCATATTATCATTCGCTCCGCAAAATTCGTGGAACTCCTCGTCCGTCATGTCGTCTTTGTACTTGCGGATTTGGTACTCAAAATGGTTCATTCCTTCTATGATGAGCATGATTGATAATTTAGCTTTGATTTATCTTTCAAATGTACGAAAAAATCAATCAAAACACAACTTCAAACTCGTCATACACACATACGGGCATATGATATCCTATGTGGTGATTTTTGGTGGTTAGTTTACGGACACACATAATATTAATATAAATTAATAGATGTTAAAATTGCTAAAAAAGTTGCTTTATATATGGGGGGGGCTATATTTGTAAAAAATAATTTCATGAAATAGCAAAATTTTAAAACAATAATACATCCGTAAGGCTTTAACCGAGCTATGAAACATTAACGCAAGAAACGGTCTTATCTATTTTATCTTCAATATTTCAAATTTATTCAAAAATAGGATTTTTGCGCGCTAATCCATTTCAGTGGGCTATCCCGAAAACCACTTTAAAAAGAAGTAGGGTTATTTTTAAATTTTAATTGATATGAACAAAAAGCTGAAAAAATTAGCACTTTTATTTTGTTTCTTATTCTCTTTTTCATTGGTTCAACAAGCACATGCAACTATCATTGTGGTTTGTAATAATGGAGAGGTTTCCGGCGTTTATTATGATGACGACGGTTGCGGATTTGACGTAGAAACTTATGGATGTTAACCATTGAGTTAACACATTCAACGCGACTACTCAATTTACTTTGGGTAGTCGCATAATTCTTTCAATTTATTTCTTTCAATTACGCTATTATGAAAACTATATTTTCGATACTACTTATTTTCGCAACCCTTACTATGCTTAACGGGCAAAGTATTGAGGTAGAGTATATTTACAAAAAACATACTACGAAAGATGTTGATGCTTCAAATAACCCAATGGTAGATGAGATAAGGTCAATTCGAGCCGATAAATTTGTTTCTTTTACATTACTTCATTCTGAGAGACGTTCAACTTTCGAAAAATCGTCTCCCGAAAAGCAATATAATAATGGAATTAGTGATTTGACATTCACTTATGAGAATGATAAGTATTTTAAAGATTTCAAGAAAAACGAAATTCGCTCGGAACAGCACTTCATAAACGAGTATAAAATAACGGGTGAATTACCTAAATTTGAATGGAATCTAAGCAACGAAACGACTTATGTACTAGGTTATAAATGCTATAAGGCTACAATGTACGATTGTACAGAGGATAGGGAATGGGTAGCTTGGTACACCACAAGTATTCCTATATCAAACGGGCCTCTTCATACAGGAGGATTACCAGGGTTGATATTAAAACTGGAGTTTGGAAATGGCTCAATGTCTATGGTGGCAGAAAATGTTAATTATTTTAGTGATAATTGCTATAAAATAGATGTGCCCGATTATAAGAAAACAATTACCTTATCAGAATTTTGCGAGAAAAAAAGAACAATATTTAGCAATCTAAAGGAACAAGCTCTAAATGGAAACTAAATGAAATACTTCGCTTTATTTTTTCTACTATTTGGTGTATGTATATCAGCTACTGCCCAATTTCGTATATCGGGAGAGCTTAGAGATAGTATCTCACAGGCACCTTTAGAGACTGCAATTATTCAGGTAAAAGAAACAGGTGACAGCCCTATAGTTGCTTTTACGATGACCGATTCTTTGGGGAGATTTAGTGTAGCGCATTCGTTAAGCGAAGGTTTGGTGACGGCAAGTATATTGGGCTATACCGATAAATCAATTCAAATAGATAGCACAACAACAGTGCTCAATTTTGAGCTATCAAATCACGATTTCGACCTCAAAGAAATATCTGTGAAAGCCTACAAATCAGGCTTTATCAGAAACGGAGATACAATTACTTACAAACCCGAAGTGTTTACGAACGAGACAGAAGAAAACCTCAAAGATGTACTGAATCGAATACCCGGGGTCAGCGTAGAAAAAAACGGAAGTATTAGCGTAAACGGCAAACAAGTAGATAAATTGAAACTTGAGGGCGATGACTTTATGAATAGTAGTAGAAATGCTGCCTTACTCGGAATTGCAGCCGATAATATAGAAGATATTGATTATTATATCAATAAAGATGAAAGTTTTGAAGAAGAAACCATATTGGATATACACCTCAAAAAAGATTTTAAGAATAAATGGGCGGGTGAACTCGCAGGCGGTGCAGGAGCTATCAAGGCTTGGAGCCTAACCACAAATATCTATCGAATAGGCGGGCGTAGTAATTTTTTTTCTTCCAATAAATTCAATAACACCGCCAGCAACCCCGTATCTCTTTCCGATTTTTATCGGCTCAACGGAGGAATGTTAAAATACCTGCGTTCGGTAGAAAATCGGCAAATAGAAATTCCTCAAATCATCCAAAATAATCAACAATACAAAGACAGTCAATTTGGTGTACCAAGTCTCAATTTTAGCCATAAAATTACAGAATACACAAAAATTACAGGCTATTTGATGGGGATTGGAGGCAATGCCTCTGAGGAAATCTCAAGTAGATTGATACAAAATAACGAACTTTCACCTAGCAATGAAGAAAATAGTACCAATAAGCACCGAAGTCTGTTTGGTCAGCTAAAATACGAAACAAACCTAAGCGAAAAATCAGATTTGAGTATAGCCTACACAGGTGCTTACACAGCTGATAGCGAAAACTCTGACGGCTTTGGTCGCACTCAAAACAATCCGGCTATCTCCTTGAATAGCCGCCGTAAAAAGCATCAATTTAGCAACTTTGGACACATACACTATCAAAGCGTACTCAAGGCTCAATTGTGGCTGCAAACTCACATCAGCTTTTTAAATACTCAACAAGAAGCATCCCAAAACATATACAGCAACCAAATTATTCCTTGGTCTATGTATGCTTTAGGAAACGAACGCTCTGAAGCGGATTTAGATAAAAGTATAAAAAGCCAACTGTATATTGGGAAAGTAAACCTCAAAAAAAAATGGACAAATGTAGAACTTAATTCTACCTTAGAATATGCTTCAGATGACACCGATATTCGTTCAAACTTGGCAGATTTATCTAATCACACAGCACGGCATACTCATAAAATAACGCTATCTGAAGCACTGAAATATTCAAAAAAACAGTGGGAAATCAAACTGGGGTTGTCTGCAAATAAATTTTTTATTACCGACCAAAATCCTGCGAATGACAAATTATTGGTCTTTCCAGACATAGGATTAAGTTACCGATTTGATAAAGGCTTCAGAGTCCTCAACATTTCCTACAGTTCAAAACATATATTAAGTCATCTCAATACTCCATACAACTTTCCTTATTTTGAAAATGCAACAACACTCCACACCAATCAAGTTCCAATAGACAATTTTGAGCAAAACCAAGGGTTCTCTCTTCTTTTTTACGATTTAAACATCTTAAAAAACCGTACCACATGGCTTTTTGCAAACTACAGCTTGGGCATAGGTAGTCAGGGAATAAACATAGATAATTTTAGCAACTTTCAACGTGTTGAACAAATCATTAATAACAATAAAAAAATACTAATTGGTGCTAAATATGAAAAAAAGCTAAACCGCATTCGTTCCTCTTTTTCTTTCAAAATTAATCAAAGTTTTTTGCAGAATCCTACTTACATTGAGGGTATAGCACTAAGACAGAAAATATCAAATACTAATATCAATATTCAATACGCCACACTTCTTAAAAAACCATTTAATATCGAATTTGCCCTTGAATCAAGCCACTTCAACCTAAAAATATTAGATGTCAATCAGAAAAATACTGTCATACAACCTTCATTGAAAATAATATACCAAAAAGGGAAACACAAAATAGAATTTCAAAACACACTACTAAATAGAAAAATTGGTGCGGTACGTGATAATACCTACTATTCAAACTTAAATTTGAGAAGAAAAATCAATGAAAATTGGTTTGTCTTTATAAAAGGAAGGCATTTATTCCAACTCAAAGAAGATATTCAACAATCCATTATCACTAATGAAGCCGACCTCCATGAACAAATTATCTATTACAACACGCCCGGATATATTATTGGAGGAATAAAATACTTATTATAAAAACAGGCGCGTGAAAACCCAAACCAATCACGAAATCATCGCATCAAAAACATACTACGATTTCTATCCAATTCACGGAAAAACGGGTCGCTCAGGTCTTTAATAAAACGTATCGCTTCGCCTGTCGATTTCATTTCCGGTCCGAGATTTTTATCGACATTTGGGAATTTATCGAAAGAGAAAACGGGTACTTTTATCGCGTAGCCATCGAGTTGGTTGATCATTTCAAAATCGGTCAATTTATGCGTGCCGAGCATCACTAAGGTTGCTATTTTGAGGTAAGGTTGTTGGTAGGCTTTCGCAATGAAAGGTGTGGTACGCGAACCGCGCGGATTGGCTTCGATGACATAGACTTTTTCATCTTTTATTGCAAATTGAATATTAATCAATCCCTTGATTTTCAGGGCAAAAGCCAATTCGCGGGTATATCTTTTCATTTGGTCAAGCACATCATCTGAAAGACTATACGGAGGCAACACCGCCGAGCTATCGCCGGAGTGAATCCCTGCCGGTTCGATGTGTTCCATGATGCCCATGATGTGTACGTTTTCGCC
>ENA-ORXR01003720-ORXR01003720.1-marine-metagenome-genome-assembly--contig:-NODE-3720-length-13426-cov-9.891902_pt1 | contig 13426 bp, 7 predicted proteins | sample MGYA00237866_ERZ511479 | MGnify/ENA metagenome assembly ERZ511479 | reverse complement strand
CGCTCCACCCGCCGGCAATTCCTCTCTGTCGCCGTCGCGGCCGTCGCGGCCGTGGCCGCCGGGTCCGTCGCGTCCCCCCCCCCCGCGTCCGCGTCGGGCGACGGGTCGACGCTCGCCGAATCCCTCGGCGAGGCCCGCGCCGCCCGCAACGGCCTCGAGGCGTTGGAGCTCCTCGCGTACGGTTCCGACGGCGACGGCGTGTCGGTGGCGGACATGTCGGACCTGCGCGGCCGCCTCCGCGCGGCGCCGCTCAACCGCATCCGCCCCGCCTGCTTTGCCTTGATGATGGCGGCGACGCGGCCGGGGGGGATTGCCCCGTCGGGGCAGGCCAAGGCGGACGTGGAGCGCGCGTACAAGGTGCTCATTGGGGCGGTGGAGAAGCTCGACAACACGTCGTTGCGGGCGGCGCGGGGGCAGATCCGCAGCGGGGGGGGGGGGGGGGGGGGGAGGGCGGGGGGGGGGGGGGGGGGAAGGACGTGCAAGCAGCGTACGAGGCGGCGACCAAGGGGTACACCGCGTACATGGCGCTGGTTGACCCAAACGGGTTGCAATAGGAGGGCCGTTGGGGGGGGGGATGCGCTAAGGCGAGACGTGTGGCTTGGTCTGTGACCTGCGTCGTGCATAGGATGAAAGATGCGTAGAGCGGGCTCCTGCCTCCTGTGAATTGTTTTGGACTGGTTGTGTGGGACGGCCACTGCGGCCGTAACAGATGCATCTGGTATCCCTTCAATCCTTTTCATCGTTTTCTCTGTTCCTGTGTTGACCCCTTGAGAGCGAGCCTGCTTGGACGTGCGTAACGAACATATAGAACAGCCGCCGTGCTGCACAGCACGCTAGATCCTCCCTATGCACTTTCGCTCGACCCCCAATTGTGCATCCAGCTGTAGTTTTCTTCCCCGTCCGCTCTTTCTCCCGGTCCACTTTTCCGCACCACGAGAGAGTGGGTGAAGTAAACCGTAGTCGCCGCCCGGGACACTGCAGTGGAGTCGCTGACCGAGGCGCTTGTCTACAGCACGTTTTTCTCCATCCCATCAGCCCGTGGAGGTCGAGCCCTCCAAAAAAGAAGTGCGCCCCTCCGACCCGCATTGGTACGGCACCTGCCGGCCACCGAACACTCAGAAGAGACCATCGGCGCCAATAATGGTCAGCGTGTGCAAGTGCTTGGCTGCGGTGGCAACCGCGTGAAAAGTGAGCACATACAGCCGTTCTCCTAAAAATCCCGCACTGCAACAGTTCCAAAAGTGTTCCAAATCGGCCTCTGCGGGGTCGTAGAGGCCGATTTGGAACTCTTTTGCAACAGTTGGAGTGCGGGATTTTTGAGAGAACGGCTGTAGACTGGCCATCTTGCACCCACGGACACACACCAGAGCAAAGGGCTGGAGGTATGAACAGCCGCTTATCGTCCACAGTCGACGGCGGCAGCTCTCAAGAGCACGAAGCTGGAATGTCTTTGCCAGACACAAGACTTGTTACTGACTTCAGGAAGTGTATAACAAATACTACCAAATATGTGTATTTATACACAGGTTCTCGGCTAGTCGCCTATCAATCTCACCGGATAGCAAGTAGCCACCCAATCTCGCACCGTCGCCAGAGCTCCCGCGGCGAACGCAACCGTCAACGAGCAAGCCCTCTCTCCCTGCCGATACCACCACCGCTACCCCCACCCCCTGCCCCCGCCGCACCCCCACCGCCATCATCACCCTCGCGTTGGTCTGTGGTCCCCGCCGCTACCCTACCGTCCCTCTAGTTTTCTTCTTGCACCTCTTCCCCTCTGCACGGATCCCTTTAGCTCCATTGCGCAACCCCCCCCCACTTCGCCATGGCCGCGTTTGCGACCACCGCCGTACCGGTTCGGGGCATGTTTGGCGCCACCCCCTCTGCGGCTGCCACCCCTTGCTGTGGCCGGCCCACTCTCCCCACCGTGGCGGCACCTCCGCGGCGTGCGGCTTTGAGGATGGAGGGCCTGGGCAACCCTGCCAACCTGTCGGGCAAGGCGGCCGTCATTGAGACGGTGGAGGAGCTGCTGAAGGATACTGAATTTCTCTTCTCCGCCCCGCTGCCGGGCTTGACGGTGTCGCAGGTGGCGGAGCTGAAGAACTCGTTGCCAGAGGTGACCAAGGTGATGACCGTGAAGAACACCCTGATGCGCAAGGCCATTGCCGGCACCGCGTTTGATGTTGCAGCGCCCCTGACGGCGGGCAGCAACATGTGGTTCTTTGTGAAAGGGGACATCAAGGAGTCGGTAGCGCCCCTCAAAGCCTTCTCCAAGACGTACAAGCTCAAGGAGTTTGCGCCGCTGGGCGGCGTCCTGGAGGGCGAGGTGTTTGACAACAAGGGCGTGCTGGCCATTTCGGAGATGCCGTCCAAGAAGGAGCTGTACGGCCAAATTGCGTTCCTCATCCAAGCCGTGCCGACCAAGCTCGCCAAGTCTGTCAAGGCCGTGCCGACCAAGCTCGGCCGTGCCATCAAGCTCGCAAAGTGCCCAGACGAGGAGTCGGCCTAGGCGGCCGTGGCGGTGGCGGCGGCACCAGCGGTGGGGGCGAGGCGGGCGTTCGGGTGGGGGCGCTAGGCGTACAGGGTGTAGCTTGTGTTTTTTTTCTGTTGGCTGTCCCGGCGGGGGCGCGCGCGGCGTGCGGTTTGTGGTGTCTGATTTTTGGTGGAGCGGGCCGCGTGGGTGCCGCGTCCGTGTTGAACAATCGCTCGAGCTTTTGTGGTGGCTGGACATCGGTGTCGCTGTGTCGTCCGCGTCGACGCGTAGTTCATGTCCCTCAGCCGCGTGTATGCCTGCGTACATATCGAGCGATTGTCGTCGCACCGGTGTAGTCGAACTCATCGTGTCTGCCAGACCGATTGGATACCTCTGGCTAGTGAGTGCGTACCGAGAGCCCGACCGGGTTGTTGTAGCGAAGCCGTACGTCTTTAATGACCCTTGTTCTCTCATGAATGGCGCTGTCAGCGCATGGACATACATGAAGTCACTGTCGCGGATCGCTCCTACCTACCCCTGTGCAATTTGTTGCGGCTTGTGTTTGTTGTATGACGGACACACGAGTCTCGTTTCCAGACGCCACCCAACGTCCACCCTACACTCCAAACGTCCACACTTCCACACACCCTACGCTCCCAAAAACTTGCACACGTTGAGCCCACACCACAACAAAACTGTGTTAGACACCAGACCACCTGGTGCACCCGCCCGCGCCCCTCTCCACATCACCATCCTCGTGACGCCCCAACCGCCTCACATGATGCCATTCGTCAGGTACTGGAAGCTGTCGTACAGCTTGCTCCGAGAGTTGCTGGTGCTCTCCGCAATCAGCCCCAGCACGTTGGAGACGCACTGAGACTCCGGGACGCCAAGAAAGAAGCGGCGGCGGAGGCCCTCAACCACCGCCAACCCGCCGGTCATGCACGGCATGGAGGTACCCTCAAGCATGATCTCCACCAGCGTCGTCAATCGGTCCGAGTGCTTGCGAGCGGCAAGGAAGCCAAGCACACACAACTCTCGAAAGTAGCGGCAACCAGGTGTGTCGGCAAAGCCCGCCGAGTCGGCCGCCCCCGGCCGCCCGGCCAAGACGTCGATGAACTCGTCGGTGAGCTTGAAGGGCGCCGACTCAAACTTGATCGCCCCTGGCGAGTTGCTGAGGATGTAGCCGAAGTCAATATGTACAATCCGGCCGTTGGCGTCCAGCATGATGTTGCCATTGTGCCGGTCCTTGATCTGTAGCAAGTACGTCACCACCGAGTAGGCCGCCATGGACTGGATGAACCGCCGCTGGGCTTGGTGGAAGCCCTGCGTGCCCACCTTGCCGTATGCGCGCTCAAAGTAATCAAGAAGCGATGAAAAGTTGGGTGTCCGCTTCTTGAGCACGTGCAACGACACCGCGTCTGCAATCGTCTCGATCAGCCCCGAGTCGGCGCTGACGCACATTACCGTGAATGGCCGCAGGTACAGGTCCAGGGACTCCTCCTTAAAGATGGCATCGAACTGAGCAATCAACTGGATGGCCAGCTGCTCCTGCCGCAGGTCGTCGCCGGCCTTGACGATGAAGGGCACCAGCTTGGCGCCATGCATTTTGCCAAATGGTGACGCGCGCAACACCCGCTCTTCCTTCCACGCCCACAGCTCGCCATACACAGCGAGCAGCGCGGCTTGCCGCGACTTGGCCGCGTTCTCCGCGTCCTCCGCTGACAGACCTGCGTCGGTGGCCCGCAGCCCACCACCACCATTGTCGTCAAACGGTTGCACCGACCGCGCCGATGCGCCGTACACTTGTTTGCGGACGTTGAACTTTAACCGCTCCGCCGGTGTCAGGTCCGCGCCGCTACCCGAGGAGCTCGACCGGTGGATGGAGGTGGTGCTGCTCGACGGGGACGGCTCGGCCGCCGGCGCCTTGCGCGTGGGCGTACCCGCCCCCGACGGTGGCGGCGCCACCGCCGCCGACGGCCGCCGCGACAGGGCAGCGACGGTCACGCCCATGGCGGCCGCCTGCTGCGCGACAACTGCCACTAGGTTGCCTGGCGTGGCGGACGGCGGCACAGCAGCCTTGCCAGACGCGCCGTCCCCCCCCACGCCGCCGCCTCCTGCCATATGCGTTTCGGCTATGACGTGGTGGCAAAACAGGAAGGGATCCGCGCAAAGCGCGGGCGTCTCAAGCACCTCGATGCATATCATGTAGGGTGCCCGCGTCCGCGAGTTGAGGATCGTTACTTCATCCGGGCTGACCCGGAGGATCCGAAGCGCTGCCTCAGAGGCGCGCGCCAGGGGCAGGTGCACGGACCGCAGGGCGGCGACCTCGCCCATCCTCGCCACCTCCCCCGACGTCGGCACGGTCGCGTTGCCGAATGGTGACGCGACGGACGAAGACGAACCGGCCATCCGCGCGAGCAGCAGGTCGTTGATGCGGAGGAGACCCCGCCGCAGCTGCACGGCACGGACCTCAACAGGGAGCTCCCGGAGGGTGAGTGACAGCTTGACAAACGCCTTGACGATTGTTAGCGTGTCGTTGAAGTAGTCAAAGCGCTCCTGCTTCATGGTCAGCAAGGCCAGCGCATCGGCCGAGGAGGTGGCTTCGGATGCAGGTGCGGCAGCGGCGGCGGCGGCAGCGGCGGCGCTGCCCTCGCTCGGCGTGCGGCCACCAGCGGTCACGTCCGAAGCAGCACACGCGTCCGCCGCCAGCGGTGGTGGACGGCCGTCCCGCGGCGTGGCCACCGCGGGTGTCGGCTCCAGCGCCCTGTCCGCCCTCTCTGCGTCGGCGAGCACCTCAGCGACACGCGCTTCACGCGCCGCCGGCTCCCCGTGCACGTCCTTGTCCGCCGGTACAACCGGCCCACCAGGGGGCGACAGCGCCTCTGACGCGCTAGCTGCCACACCCCCTCCCCCCCCGACTCCGCCACCATCGGCTGCGGCGTCCCGCTCCAGCGCCATCCGGTGAAGGTACGCTTCACGCTTGTCAGGCCTCACGACGCGTCTCCTCGCGGGCGCTGGGGGCCGCCGTGCCGACGCGGGCGTGCCAGACCCATCCCCGCCGCCGTCTGCTGCGGCCGACGCGGCATCGGTGGCGCTAGCCGCCGCCGCCGCGTCCGCCTCTGCTGCTCTCCGACGGCTCCCGCCGCCGCTGCTCGATGATCCCCGTCGCGACCGCTCCCGATCGGCGTCGCCTGCACCCTGACCATCGCTTGCCGCAGCGCCATCGTCGTCACCCGGCAACGCGCGGGCCACAGCCGCCCAACCAGCCCGTGGCTCGGACGAGGAGCGGGTGTGGGAGCCACCCCCGCGGCGGGGTGACAATGGCGGCGACGCGGCAGCGTCACGACTGGTCAACGGGGAGCCCGCCGTCAACAACGTTGCCGAGATGGGCGGGTGGTCCCCCGCCGACCCAGACGCGGTGGCCGCCGATGCTGCAACGCCGATCGGCGACGTTGGCCCGCCGACCACCGACGCAGCGACCGTCGCGCCGTCGCGTGCGGCGGCGGCCAAAAACCCAATGTGCGGCGACCCGTTGACCGCTGCCGTCTCGCAGCGGGTGCGAAGGAGCCGTGCACGCGCCTCGGCGTCTCGGTTCAACTCCCGCACCGCATCGTCGACGGCGGCATGGAGGAACCAGTACACCTGCAGCGCAAAGTGCATGCTATCCGCACACTTGTCCATGACGAACCGCTCCAGCGCCGGCGAATCCCGCGCATGGTAGACGAGCAGGTTGCACAGTTGGGGCAGGAACGCCTCCAAGTCCGCATCAGACAGATGGTACAGCTCGTTGCACAGGTAGTCGTGGACGCCTCGGGAGTGGCGGTAGCGGTACAGGTAGGTGACGGCCATCCAGGCGTCGAAAAACTCAGACCGGAATAGCCGCAACAGCCAGCCCATTGACAACGACGGCGCCGCGCTGCCACCGCCTCCGCTACTACCACCAGTGCCGGGCCCGAGGCTGCCCCCACCCCGTCGCGTCAAGCTGTTGACACCGACCACGCCGCCGCTGCCGCCACCCCCTTCTCCGCTGCTACCACCGCCACCGCTGCTCGCCCCACCACCGCCACCGCCACCAGCGATGCGGTCCAAGCTCTGCGTGCTCCGACTCCGCTCCCGGGAAAGCACTGGCACGGCCGGGCGACCGGCACGGGCCGCGGCGGAGCTGGAAACGGCGTTGGCCGCTCCATCCTTGGTTTCCCTCCGAGAGGAACCCCCCCCACCAGCATCATCACCCACAAACCAGCTCGCCCCGCCACCCCCAACCGACGCAGACCCGCCACCGCCGCTGCCGCTGGCCACGCCCCGCACGCCGTCGGCGCTACCCATTCCCCGCGCATCGCCGCTGTAGAGCACAGTGGGCACGGCTGCCGCTTCCGCACCGCGCTCCGCATCCAAGTCCCGGATAACCAGCCGCGGGTCGGGGCTGCGGCTGGCCGAGCCGCTGACGCCCCACATGCCGGGCGGGCGGGGGGGCGGGCGGCAGCGGCAACCGGGTCAGGGGGCCTCTCCACAGAATCGCAGCGTGAAAACAGGTGCGCGTTGAACGGTGGAATAGAGCACCACGTGAGCGTTCCGGCCCGCAAACGCCGCCGACACTTGCCGTCGACACCCGGTGCGCCGGTCTCGGTTCCACCACCAACCCCACGCACGCTCCACGCGACAAAGCGCACACGACCTCGCATGCAACGACGCACGTCACCAAAGCTCGTCGGGCAAACACCGCCAAAGCGGGAGGAGCGGAGAGCGCAGCCGGCGACGGCGGTGGTGGTCGCGGGGGCGGCAGCACGCGACGCGGTCAGGTTGCTGCCACGGCCGGCGAGACGAGACGGACACCTCGCTGACGGTGGGTCAGGCAGGGGGGCTGTGTGTGGGAGCCGTCGCCTGCCTGGCACTCCACAGCCCGACGCGGGCGCCAGGGCGGCTTTGAGGGGACCCGCCGCCACGTACTCGCCATTGAAGAATGGGACTGTTCGTGACTCTCAAGTGATGAAAAAAACGGAATTATTATCTATGAATGTGAAAGTATATTTGGTTTCACAAAGCCTTCCGACGCTCTGAAATCGAACTCAGACCTGCCGGGGAATTCAACAAAAAGAACGCTCGAAAGTATGGGGAGCTGGCCGTTGCTCCGTCACCAACGGAGGAGCACGTGGCTGTGGGCCCGAGCACGGCACGCGCGCCTGCGCACCCCACCGGTTGCCGGCCCTCCCACTGTCGCCGCTGCGCGCGGGGCGCGGGCCACGCGGAGCGGGTTCTTGGCCCTTCGGCCTTTCCCGCCGCACGAGCACCCCGCCAGCGCCGCGCACCCGTCCGTTGGTGCATTCGCCCGGTTGCGGGGTTGGCGTTTGCCGACCGAGGTCGCTGACCCGACCCAGCCTGTCGTACCTGTGTTCGGACCTCTCGCCTGCCGCCGCCGTTGGCACCTTGTGCCACCGTGTCTGGGGCTGCAACACTGCGCGATACCAGTGTCTCTCAAGTGCCTCTTGTTGTGGTCGCTGCAGTTAGCCGCTTTGTTGCACTAGTGTTGCCAGCTTTTCTCCCCGCTACCCGTTTCTCCCCCCGTTGCTTCTTGCCTGACCGGCTTCTCCCTGCCTGCTGCAGTAGCCCTGCTGCGTCCCCAACCGCCCCACCACCGCCCGTGGTCCCTCCTTCGCACTTGCATCATGAAGATTGGGTACTACAAGGTGGGCAAGACCCTGGGCATGGGGTCATTTGGCAAAGTCAAGCTTGCCGAGCACGAGCCCACGGGCAAACGGGTGGCTATCAAAATCCTCAACCGCGAGAAAATCAAGTCGCTCGACATGGAGGAGAAGGTCAAGCGCGAAATCCGCATCCTCAAGATGCTTGCCCACCCCCACATCATCCAACTGTACGAAGTGATTGAGACGACGACAGACGTATACGTGGTCACTGAGGTGTCGTCTGGTGGGGAGCTGTTTGACTTCATCGTCGAGCGCGGCCGGCTGTCCGAGGATGATGCGCGGCGCTTCTTCCAGCAGATTATTTCAGGGGTGGAGCACTGCCACAAGCACATGGTGGCCCATCGTGACCTCAAGGTAAGGACAAAGAGGTTGTGTGACGTACCGAGCGCAGAAGGGAAGGGACGAGGTTTGTTGTGGGCAAGGTCCTGGTCAGGCCGCTCTCCATGGCTCGGCTGTTTTCTCTTGCTGCTTGTTTTGTGTGCGAGCGCTGGTCAATGCGCGAGGCTTTCCTGTGATGCGTGTCTGTCGCTCTACTATTTTGTCCCAGTGCGTTTTCTCACTACTCGGTCTTCACCGCATGTGGATGTTCTTGTTCTTTCTTTGGTGCTTGCATTGTTCTTTGCCTGTGACGTGCTTGCCTGTATTCCCCATCCCGCGTGCAGCCAGAAAACTTGTTGCTGGACGAGCACCACAATGTCAAAATTGCCGACTTCGGCCTCTCCAACTGCATGCGGGACGGCTGGTTTCTCCGCACCTCTTGCGGGTCCCCGAACTATGCGGCACCAGAAGTCATCTCTGGCAAGCTGTACGCCGGACCTGAGGTTGACGTCTGGTCCTGCGGAGTCATTGTATATGCTTTGCTGTGCGGGACGCTGCCGTTTGACGACGAGTCCATCCCTTTCCTCTTCCGCAAAATCAAGGGTGGCATCTACATTCTCCCCGCTTATTTGTCGGAGAACGCGCGGGACCTCATCTCGAAGATGCTGGTCGTCGAGCCGCTGAAGCGCATCACTATGGCGGAGATACGGCAGCATCCCTGGTTTCTCGAGAAGCTGCCACGTTACCTGGCCGCACCCCCCGCGCTCGCTACCAAGCCTGTCATTGACGAGCGGGTGCTGGACGCGGTAGTGGCTACCACCGCTTTCGCACGCGAGCGGGTGGTATCGGAGCTGCTTCATGGCCGCCGCAACTACCTTACCGCCGCCTATCACCTGCTCAAGAAGTCCATTAACGAGTTGGACCTGCGGGTAGTGGACGCCGCGGAGGTGGCCGCCGCCGCAGCCGCGGCCGCATCGGCCGCGCGGGGTATTGGTTCTGGCATTGGCGGCGGTGGCGGCACTAGCACCAACGACCTCAGAGCTGAAGGAGCAGGAGCGCCCGACGGTGCTGCTACCGCGGATGGCAAGGGTGCACCCAACGGTCAGGTATCTCCAGCGAGCGGTGTCGGCGCGAGTGGTGGTGGCAGTGGCAACGGCGGCGCTGAAGAGAGTCGTGGCGGGCGGTCAGCGGGACCATCAGTGACGTCGCCTGGCACCTCGAAAGCGGTGACGACTCCCAGCCCCGCGTCGGTGGTTGCGCCTTCCTACCAGCCAAGGCGGCGGTGGAGCTTGGGTGTGACCAGTCACCTGGCATCCGCCTCGGTGGTGATGGTCGAGCTATACCGCGCATTGGCGGCGCTCCGGTGGAAGTGGAAAACGCCGCCGGCCCAGAGCTTCCAGATCCGGGTGCTAGTCGAGCGTGAGAGTTGGGCGGTCCCCGTACGCCTGTGCTTGCAGCTGTTCAAGTATGGGTGCTTTTTCCACGTCGACCTGCACCGGCTGGACGGCGACCTCTTCCCCTTCATCAAGGCTGCCGACGAGCTGATGGCCGAGCTGAGGTTGTAGTACCGGCCGCGGGGGCTCTGACCCCCGTGCGGAGGTTGTTGCGGCTGTGGAGCAGGCGAACACCGCGGCCCACCCACCGAGGTGCACTTGGGTGGTTGGGAGGAGGGGCAGAGCGTGCATACCTCTTGGCGCAGACCCGGGACAAGTAAAATCAAAGAACACTAGCGATCTCAGAGCGCGAGCCCCGAACGATGGATGTGGCCCGAAACAATGGATGTGACCGTCGAGGAAACACTTGTGTCTTCAATAATACGGCCTTGGTGCCTATCAAGCTTGCTTGGTGCGCCGTCGCTTTGGCGTCTAAGGCGGTCGCGAGCCACGAACCACTGCTGGTATCTAGCAGCTTCCCGGCGGCAACCTCCCAGACAATGGAAGGCAGGGATACGCCGCCTTGGCTGATGCAAATCATGGGCACCTCGGTGCCGCTGCAGTCAGGCATTCCCACCGATCGATGATACGGGTGTTGCTCCAGGTAGCCCTGCACACCCGCGGCCATCCCATCGACACACGGCGACCTGGGTACACGCTTCGCAAATGTCAGACCCACGAACAACGACGGGTTACCCTGGTGGCGCCCCCGCCGCCGGCACCCCCCCGGCCGCCTCGGCAGCCGCCACCGCCGCCTTGATGGCGCCCACCAGCGACCGCAGCGCCGCCACGCCCGGGGACCCCCCTCCCTCCGCAGCGCGCGCAAACGCCGACACCCCCCGCTCCCCCGCCGCGCCGAGCGCCGGGTCCAGCGGCACGCGGCCGAGCAGGGGCACCCCCGCGGCCGCGCACAGGGCGGCGGCCCCCCCCGAGGACGGCGCAAAGATGTCGGTACAGCCGGCGCAGTGGGGGCACACAAAGCCCGCCATGTTTTCGACTACCCCGAGGACGGGCAGGCCGGCCTTGACACAAAAGGAGAGCCCTTTGCGCACGTCGAGGAGGGACACCTCTTGGGGGGTGGTGACGATGATTGCGGCCGTGACGCCCGGCGTCGACGCTGCCGCCGCCGCCGCCGCTGCCGCGCCGACGTCTGGTCCGCCGTCGCCAACGGGAGGCGGCTCCGCCTTGGCCATGAGCGCCTGCACCAGCGAAATGTGCTCGTCGCTCGTCCCCGGCGGCGCGTCGACGACCAGGTAGTCGAGTTCCCCCCACGCCACGTCGCGGAGGAACTGGCGGATGAGGCCCGTCTTGCGGGCGCCCCGCCAGATGATGGCCTCATCCGACGCGGGCAGCATAAAGCCAATGCTCATCACCGCCAAGTTGTCGGCCGCGTAGACGGGCTCCCAGCCGCCGGCGGTTTGGCGCACCTCCGCCGCCGACACGCCGAGGAGGTGCGGCGCCGACGGGCCGCAAATGTCGACGTCGAGCAAGCCAACCTCAAGCGCCTCCCCGCCGCCGCCCCTACCGTCGCCCGCCGCGCCGTCGCCGCCGTCGCTGCCACCAGCGGCGGCCGCCGCGTCGTTGCCGCCGTCGCCGCCGCCGGCGCCGCCCGCCGCGAGCGCCATGGCCAGCTGCGCGGCGAGGGTGCTCTTACCGACGCCGCCCTTGCCGCTGAGCACGAGCAGCTTGTGGCGCACCTGCCGCATGCGGGCGGCAAGCGCGAGCGCCTCGGGGTCCGCGCCGCCGCTGCCGCGGCCGGCGCCCGACGCGCAGGCGGTGGCGTTGGGGCACCCCACACACGCGTCGGTGGTGCCGGCCGCCTCGGAGGAGGTGCCGGGGCACGCGGGGGGGGCGTTGGCGGGCACATCAGACGAGGCGGACCCCATGGCAGCGGGCGCGGGGTCAGGGGCGGCGGCGGCGACCACGGGGGGGACGGCGGACCGAGGGGAACGGGCGCAAACGAGTGGAAAGCCGCGTAGAGCGAAGGAGTACCAGACCAGGTGCGTCGGTACGAAGCTATTGACCTCCAACAGGGGGGAGGAGGGGTGGCGACGCGGACGGGGCGGCGCGCAGGGGCTGGCGGAGGGCGACGCACGCTGGACGTCGGGTGGCGCGTGATGGACGCTGTGGCGGTGACGTCGCCGACGCCCGGTGCATTTAGCTCAGTTGAGTTCCGCCTTAGTTGGAGCTGTCCAGTGGCGGTGCATCCAAGGATCCCGCGTCATTTGATCATGTAGATAATTGCTTGGGGATATTTCCTGGGGTTGCATCGGCGATCAATTGGACCATGTGCCGCAGGCTTCATTCCTGCCGAGGCAAACGTACCCCCACCCGCGTACAGTACCAGCCGCAGGGTCCCCTCCTGGAGCCCACACCATCATGTACCCTACCTCTTTCATTCTTTCCCCCGCCCTGTCTCCCTTTTGACGCCTCTATCCAACCCTCATTCCCCACAAGGGCGGCCTGCCCAGTTGCCCACGGGCGGCCCCCGTTGATCCCGCTGACTCGGCCACCATGGACGACCGCGCCAGTCCCATTCCCGCCACCGCCCCACCCGGCCCAGTCGCTTCCCCCTGGCGGTGACGTCTAGGCAGGCCGAGCTGCTGTGCTCCCTACACACCGCACGTTTTTTCCTCCCCAGCCGTGCGCGCTCGTCCGCCGTGCGCCGGCCTGCCGCGGTGCCCGCGCCGCCGCCGCCGCCGCCCCCCCCCGTCGGTCGGCCTGCCGCTCGCTCCACGTGCACGCTGCACCGGCACCGCCCCCCCTCGGTGGCGGTCCTTCCCCCGCCTCCTAAAACGCCGCCCGCCACGCCACGCCGTCGGGGTTGGGGCCGACCGCACCGCGCCGCCGGCGCGCCGCCCAAATGATTTGGGCGCGGCGCCGCGGTGCGCGCGGACGCCCCCCGTGACGGCGCTCCCACCCCCGCCCCGCCCCCATTGTCAGCACTGCCGGCCCTGCGGGGGGATGGCGCGTGGCGGTGTCCCCGCCGCCCGTGGCGTGGAGGGGGGGGGGGGGGGGGGGGGGGGGGGGGCCCCACCCTTGCGACCGCGTCGGCGGCGGCGCGCCGCCGCGGCTGCCGCGCCGCGCGCCTTCCCAGTCGCGTCGTCGGCGGTCGGCGGCGGTGGCGCGTCGGCGGCGGCGGCGCGCGGGGGGGGGGGGCGGTCGGTCGCCACCCCGCGCCGCGCCGTGGCGCCGCGCGCGGCGGCGGGGGGCGGTGCGGCGGCGTGGCGGTGGCGGCGGGCGGGGGCACGCACGTGGCGGCGGGGTGGCGGCGGCCATCCACTGGTCTGGGCGGGGGGGGGGGGGGGGGGGGGGGGGGGGGGGGGGGGGGGGGGGATGGAGAGAGGTGGGTGGGAGATGATCTCCCACCCACCTCCCCCCTGTCCATGATGGACGCCCACCGGGCGAGGCGGCGGTGGCTGCCACCGACGCTTGCGGCGGTGCGGTAGCGGGGTGGGGAGGCGCCACGCGCCCCCGGCGCGGTGGCGGACGGCGGGCGA
>ENA-ORXR01003719-ORXR01003719.1-marine-metagenome-genome-assembly--contig:-NODE-3719-length-13428-cov-3.593064_pt1 | contig 13428 bp, 10 predicted proteins | sample MGYA00237866_ERZ511479 | MGnify/ENA metagenome assembly ERZ511479 | reverse complement strand
TTGATCTATCACGGCAAAACGACACTGAACTATGCAGCGTTTGAGGCAGCCAGAGCAGGGGCTGTGAACAATGCACAGCTTAGCGTGATACGTGACACGCTCGGTGTCAGGCTGGCGCCGGTTCAGGGCGGAGATGGTAGTGCCGCCAAGGCGGCGATAGCCATTGCTAAATCGGCGCTATCAGTCAAAGACCCGCTCAATACCCGTGTTGAAGTGCTTAACCCCACCACAGCCGCTTTCGAAGATTGGGGCGTGAATAGCCAGACCGCCAATCAACGCGTGATACCCAACAATCACCTTCGGCATAAAGAGCACACAGTTGGCACAGCATCCGGCTTGAGCCTGCGTGATGCCAACCTGCTGAAAATTCAGGTTACCTACGGCATCGATATGAAGATTCCAGTGGTGTCGGGCATTATTGCTCGCAGCATGGTGCTGATAGATCCCACCAACGCTCACTACTACATTCGCAACAAATTCCCGGTGTCATCGGTGGCTACAGTGAGAATGCAATCGGAAGCCTGGGAGGGGGAGATCATGGCTGCCAGTGCGGAGATCGAATCAGCAGCAAAAACCGATGCGGCTGCGCCTGTTGTACATCAACCCGTAGAATTTGCCAGCCGTGAAGACAGCGCTGGCGCTACTACAGGTACAGATGGTGCAGATGCCAATACAACGGCTAATACCGATGATGAGACTGGGGCAGTCGGTGAGGCTGAGCAAGGGCTTAGCCAGGATCCGGATTTGCAAGCAGATACGTCCTCGGGATTGTGTGATCCGGATCTGGCTGGGTTGGGTAACAGTCCGGAACTGCTGCAGTCATCTGTTTACGATGAGATGTCGTGTTCTGCGATGAGTACGGAGTATGGGGAGACTGAGGGCTTGGCTCCCGAACAGTTGGAATTAGAGACTTGTTGATCAATGTTCGAATAGAGTAAACAAGTAAGATCGGATGCTTGCCCGTTCACTCATACGACCCTGTCCGGCTATGGGGTCGTCAAACTGCACAGATACTCTCAATGCGCCAGAAACTTGACTCGCGCCTGATGCCAGTTCCAGGGAGGTGACGGTAGTACCGCGCGCACCCGCGATAGCAGATCAAGGTGTTCTCAGCCAACGAGTTTGTCAACCCACTCCGAATAAGCTATGCCCCGAGAGATCCATAAAAAATGAGTACAGCGGGGCCCCCCTCCGGTACTTAGATGCTGCTATAGAAGCAGCGAAGCGGTTCTGGGTGGGGCCGCCCAGGCCGGAATTTTATGCAACACTGGGGTTAAACATCACTGTACGGTTTCCCAATTAGCGTATAGAAATACGGTCTGAACAAGTGTCGGAGCAGCCTGTGTTTTTTAGCACGTAATGTTGGGTACACGCACAGCATTAAAAAACCAAGTCATACCGATAACCCGCACGTATCTTGGCTCAATTGCTGCAAAAGATTCACTTCCCGGCTGTCCGGTGCTCAAGCCCTCTAATAGCTATGCCTTACAGTAATTTCAATGACTAGCGAATGAATATGCCGAACGATAATTCAGTTGGTCCTGACCGGTCATTGCCAGTACCAAGAATCCTGATAACCGGATACGGTGGTTTTGTAGGTCAGCATCTAATGAAGTCTGAAGAAGCTATAGCCTTTGCGGATCAGCAAGGGCGCATCGACTTACACGATAGTAAAAGAGCAATCAAGTTTTTTGAAGATTGCCAGGTAGATTATGTTATCCACTTGGCAGCCCAGTCCAACGTACCAGATTCGCTAAAAAATCCGCAAAGCACAATAGAGACAAATCTTCTAGGTACTATTAATTTGTTGGATTGCCTGCAAAAAACCGGATTCACAGGTCGCTTCTTGTTCGTCAGCAGCGGGGATGTATATGGCAAGGTGGATGTTAATGAACTTCCGATCACTGAACACCAAATAGCGCGGCCTACGAATCCCTATGCTGTAAGTAAGCTGGCTGCTGAGTTCTATTGTCTACAGTTCGAGCCAACTTGTAAATTTGATATCGTGATTGCCCGGCCATTCAATCATATTGGACCAGGTCAAACGGATCGATTCGTAATTCCAAAATTATTAGTTCAGGTCAGTAAAGCAGGTAATAGCCAAATAAATCGTCCTATCATCGCGGGCAATCTCAACGTTACTCGTGACTTCTGTGACGTGAGGGATATTCTGAAAGCCTACCATGCTCTGCTGGAACACGGCCATTCAGGGGAAATTTATAATGTATGCAGTGGAAAAGAGTCACGCCTAAGTGATCTGCTGGATATTGCAAAACACCGATGCCAAGTTATCAATCGCGTGGAAATAGATAGCTGCGCGATCAGACCAAATGAACAACTCCGCGCCAGGGGTTCCAGCAAAAAAATAACACAGCATACAGGCTGGGTCCCACAGATAGAACCACTCGAGACTATAAACGACATGATATCCATACTTGAAGAAAAACGCACTGGTAAAAGAGCTCTGATCACCGGTATCACAGGTCAGGACGGTGCATATCTGGCACAACTATTACTCAGTAAGGGTTATCTGGTTTTTGGACTCACCCCAAGGAGATCTACCAGTTCGAACTGGCGTCTGGAATTCTTGGGAATAGAGAGTAAAATACAGTTGCTGGAAGGTGACGTGGCCGACCTTTCTTCGCTGATTAGAGCCATGGAAACATCTGAGGCTTCCGAAGTTTACAACCTAGCAGCTCAGAGCTTCGTGGGCTCCTCTTGGGACCAACCTATTCTGACGGCTAACGTAACTGGAACCGGTGTAGCCCATGTTCTAGAAGCTGTTCGGATTGTCAACCCGAAAGCTGCCTTTTATCAGGCTTCAACTAGCGAAATGTTTGGTTTGGTTCAGGAAGAAGTACAGTCTGAAACGACACCGTTTTATCCGCGCAGTCCTTATGGAGCCGCCAAACTCTATGGTCACTGGATGACCGTGAACTACCGAGAGAGTTTTGGGATGCATGCAAGCTCTGGAATCCTCTTCAATCATGAATCTCCGCTTCGTGGACTGGAATTTGTCACACGTAAAGTTACCGATGGTGTCAGTCGTATTGCTCACGGTCTTCAGCAGGATCTTCGATTGGGTAATATTGATGCTAAACGAGATTGGGGATTCGCTGGCGATTACGTAGACGCCATGTGGCGAATGACTCAAGCCGACACACCAGACGATTATGTGATTGCAACAGGGGTGACATCCACAGTTAGACAGATGTGTGAAATCGCGTTTGATTATCTGTCCATGGATATTGAAAAGCACGTTGTAATCGATGAAAAATTCTACCGTCCCGCTGAAGTTGAAGTGTTGTTGGGAAACCCTGAAAAAGCGAAAACCAAACTATCGTGGGAGCCAAGAATGGATCTCACCGAACTTGTGCGGTCTATGGTGGATGTCGATATGGCCAGAGTGGAGTCTGCACTCGCTAACTCTAAGTTCGACTCTACAGTACGCAGTCGACAGGCTGCGTAATGACGGAAGAAACCCAAACAGGTATTCCTCACATTACGACAGTTCAGGAACCTGAGACTCTCGCTGTACCTTCTGACCTAGACCACTATTCCAAGGAGCAGGATCTGCAGACTAGCAAGTGTCAGGGTAATGTCGATTGTCTGGGGCTGGAGGGCATCAGTGGCTGGGTCATCGACACTCTTTCACCTGGCAAAAGGGTAATAGTGGAATTGTGGATAGGCGAGCGCTGCGTGTCCCAGGTACGTGCGAACCTCTATAGGCCTGATGTGGAATCAGCTGGCATTGATGACGGGTATAGCGGTTTCAAAATTGACTTACAAGTACCTACTCTGCAAAGCCTGGATCTGCAGGGAGTGGAGATTGAACTTTGGACGAGCTGCAATAGCAGGCGAAGCTTGTTGCACTCGGGAAACATGCCTGGACCGTTTGAACATTGGGATTCAGCCTGCATAGACCAGATCAGTCTGGCCATACATAGTTGCATGCTTGATGTACCACAGGCACAACCCCAACACTATAGTTTTTGTCCTACTGATCCAGCAACACCCTGTATTACAGAAAAGCTATTTGAGTCCTGTAACACATCGATGTCCATGCAGACGACAATAGCCGTACCATCGCCGTCTAAATACACATGCTTTACTCGCGATAGACTCAACCTTCACAAAGAGTTTGATTTCGAGCAAGATCCCCGATCAGCTATAGAGCTGCTTGTCTGGTATCTAGAACACTACGGTACGAGTCGAAAACCATACAGGATACCATTAAGTAAGCAAGAAATTGAATTTTGTAATGAATTGATTGTAATTCCAGGTACAAGGTTCTCGCTAACCAGGCTTCACTATTATTTCTACCTACGAAAAAACCCGGGAAGCAACCTGATAGCACTTCTAAACACCGAAACTGCGTACTGCGAAGAACTGACAGGTTGGGCGACTTCGACCTGCCTTGAACTGAACATAGACGATGTATGCGTACCTTCAGACTATACTGACTTCCTGCGCAATGTTGATGGAACCTGGAAAGGGAAGGAGTTTCCGTTGAACCGATACTTTGAATTACTGTTTGCGCAGCGTGACGAATGGCAATGCTTTGATCGGACCCAGCAAGCACATCGTGGTGCGCTGTATTTGTTAGCATTACTGGAAGGTGCGCAGGGATTCAATCATGTTCATTTAATGCCGGAAGAAGTCAAAAAAACACTACTTTCCACTAGTGAATTCATGACTCAATTCAATCGTCATATCATCGCACCTGTATTCGAACGCGATTTGAATATGGATATCTTCAGTAAACAGCTGGAGAGTGCGCACCTATCAGCCGGCTACGCTTTGAGAGCTGGAGCTTACACAAGCATTACGCCAAATGGTCATCGTTATGCATTTGCGAATTGCTCTCCTGAGGCCAGTTGTGAACAGGTGGATGTGCAACTAATAGGACCACTTGAAAAAGCGTCCGGCCTGGGACAAGCAACGCGACTTTCAGCCAGAATGATCGAAAGCATCAGTTTCAGTCACAATTTTGTTAACTTTGACCTTGATAACCCCGCTCCTGAGGGATTCAGTTCTAGGATTAAACATACTCAGATTAAAAACGCAAAGATAAACCTGATTCATTTAAACGCAGAAAGCGTTCCGTTTGCCTTGGCCTATACTCCTGATGTCTATACAGGTAGCTACAACATAGGGTACTTCTTCTGGGAGCTGGATACGCCAGCACGTTGTCATCAGTTAGCGTTAGACATTCTCGATGAAGTCTGGGTTTGCTCAGAGTACGGCGTTTCTCAATACCAAAACAGCACACAAAAACCGGTAGTAAATGTTGGTATGTCTGTCGAAGAACAGCCCCGCATTAACCTAAAATCTGCCAAGCAATATCTTAGCGATGAATTCGGTGTCAGGACCAACACTAAAGTTTTTCTTGCAACATTTGATTCATTCTCTTTCGTTCAAAGAAAGAATCCCCTGGGTGTTGTACAAGCATTTAAACACGCTTTCAACAATGGAGAGGATGTATGCTTGTTATTAAAAACACAGAATAAAACATTTGTTGGAGATCCAGTACAGCTGAAAATATGGAAAGCTATAGAATACGCGATTAGAGAAGACCCACGAATTCGAATTATCAATAGAACGCTTCCTTACGATGAGCTTTTGATGTTCAAGAAGGCAGCGGACTGTTATATCAGTTTGCACCGGGCTGAAGGCTGGGGATTTGGTATGATAGAAGCAATGAATCTTAAGGTACCGGTTGTAGCAACTAACTACTCTGGAAACTTGGAGTACTGCACTGATGAGAACTGCTGGCTTGTAGATGCAAAGGATCAATATTTGTCAGAATCCGACTACATATTTGTGGCACCTGGACAAAAGTGGGTAGAACCGGACATAGCACATGCCGCCGAAATACTGCAGGAAGTGCATCAGAACCGTACCCTGGGGATCGAAAAAGCAACACGCGCAAAAAAATTGATAACAGAGAACTTCTCTGAAATTGCCATAGCTGAGCGCTATGAGGAACGCTTGAAGCACATATTAGATAGTCTTCCGAATGAATAAACTGTGTGGTTATGAGCATCGTTAACACAGAGCCGCCACTGCTCATCCATATACACGTACCTAAATGTGCAGGCACATCTATCAATACATTTCTTGGCCAACAGTATCCTGGACGGTGTCTGGCTTACAGTAATCTGGCAGACTATCTGTATTTTCAGAGTTTGCCACGTGATCAGCGAAACAATAAATATTCATCGGTTTTTGGGCACATTTTCTATGGAGTACACACAGAATTCGATAGGAATTTCACCTATTTTTCTGTGCTTAGAGACCCAATTTCTCGAATATGTAGCTACTTTAACTACATTCACCTGACGACAGATCACCCCGATCATCAATTGTTTAAGGTTAGATTCCCATCAATAAGTAGAATATCAGCTAAAGATATACAAACTATTCCAGCACTACGGGACAACATATTCAATTATGCATGTTGGGCATACAGTGGAATACGCTGTGAATCCTCCACCAGTTGGCAACAGATTTTGCAACAAATAAAGATACAGATTGAAAAACAGCACCTTGTTCTTGGCAACGTGGCATCAATACACCGATTCTTGATAGATGAAAAAAACATTCAAGATAATCAAAGCCTCCCAGTCGTAAATGTTACCAAGTCATTGTTCAGTGAATCTCTAGATTTTGAGTTGGCCACAAAGAATACGTTGAATTCTCAAACGAAAGATCTCTTAGAGTCTTTCAATCAGTATGATCAGTGCATTTTTGACCAATGGAATACAGCCAAATAAGTTTCTAGATACCGACTCAGTCAAAGTCCTTCATTACTCTGGGGCGTTCGAAAGAAATGGAATAACGTTACAGTATTCACAGCTCCGGCTGAGCCGCTGGTGATAGTAAGCTTCAACTTACTCGCAAAATTGAAAGAAATCGATTTATTCCTAATAGAATTTATGTAAGAAGAATAATATTTCCGTTTGCTAGTACCAGTCGAGGAACGCTATTTCTTGATGTATCTCCCTAGTATGTTGACGATATTAAAGGGAATTTATCCTGACTTGATTGATGTTTGACCCTAGGAAAATCCGGGAGTCCCCCCGGCTACGCCGGGGAGGCACCCAAAGTTTGACTTATACGGGAGTCCATCGGGAAACTCCATCTTGTGAGCCGCCAAGCAACACAAGAAATGGAGAAACACGATGGACGAACCACAGACGTTAAATCACTCGAAGTGGGAGTGCAAATATCATGTTGTATTTATCCCGAAGTATCGGAAAAAGACAATTTACGTGGAATTGAGGCCGCATCTTGGAGAGGTGTTCCGTGATTTGGCAAAGCGAAGAGGGTGTGAGATAGAAGAAGGGCATGTTATGTCTGATCATGTGCATATGCTGATAGCGATCCCGCCGAAGTATGCGGTCTCGCAGGTAATCGGATACATGAAAGGTAAGGCAGCGATTTACATTGCACGAAATTTTGCTGGCAGGAAGCGAAATTTCGTGGGCCAGCATTTTTGGGCTCGCGGATACTTTGTATCCACAGTAGGTCGGGACGAAGAAGTTATCAGGCAATACATAAGGAACCAGGAGGCTGAGGAAGTCCGATTGGATCAGCTCAATCTGCTGTAGTCAGTAAACCTGCCACCTTTGGTGGCTAAATCTTAAGGGACCGCGAAGCGTTCCCGCAGCCGCTTTGAGCGGCTCACATTTTGAAGACCCCCCGCTCAGCGGGGGCGAAGGGTTATTTTAGCCATTTAGCGCTGGCCCTTTGAAGCGCCAGATACCAGACTTAACCCGGATGTAGCTATGCTTTTACGACTGGTTGGCAAGTTGTTGCTCAAGGCCACAGTGCCGCTGGTTGCCGTAGCAGGTGTGCTGAGCTACGGCTCTTACCTGCGCGGTGGTGATCCCGCTGCTCTGTGGAGAGGGGCAGCAGACAGCTCTCTGGCACAAGTTCAAAAAGTGTTTGCGGGACTGAAAAATGACGCTTCCCAAGCCGCCGGAGCCGTTTCGAGTACCACGCAAGGGTTGACGGCTGGCTTGACGGGGTCGGACCACAACCGCTCCGATGATGGCCTGGCCACAGTTTTTACATGGCAGGATGCGCAGGGTGTAAAACACTACAGCACCGTAAAGCCTGATCACGTGCGTGCCAGCACCGTTACCGTAGACCCGAATGTCAACGTGCTGGCCCCCGTTCGCAGGCAGCCTACGGCTCGTCAACCGGGTGCGGCTGAAGTCGGCGGATCATTGCCGGGCGTAGCGGGTCAAGTTCTGTCAACGTCGCCGGGTGGCGATGCAGCTGCCCTTGATCCTGCGCAGCTGATCCGTATGCTTCAGTAGCTGATCAGTGTCTGCGCAGATGCCTAACTGATCCGGTTCAGAGGTATTACCGGATAGCGGCGTACCGTGTCAGCGGCACCATCCGTGAGAGATTTGCCCTCGGTACCTGTTGTGCTCTGTGAGGAGTCAGGCAGGAACATTTCCAGCAGATCGTTAAGCCAGTTTATGCCTTCAGGTGTTGCGTGCAGATTCAAACCGGTTTGCTGCAACAGGCCTCTGTCCACCGCTTTTTCTATCACACCTTGCCATGGCATCAACGACACGCCTGTGTGTAGCTGAAACAATGGAATCGGGAAGCCTTCGACAACTCGCAAGGCATTCATCATGAATTCCAGAGCCGTGTCGTGGATGGCCATGATGCCGGATCCGCCCAGACGTTCGGGTTCATTGTTGGCTTCCATATAGCGCCTGGGGTGTTTGTGCTTCCAGCGCCGAACAATATGCCCGGTGTCGGCAGACGTGATCTTGCCGTGCGCACCAGCACCGATACCCACATAATCACCGAATTGCCAGTAGTTGAGATTGTGTTGCGATCGATGATTGACGCCTGCATTACCAGCACGCTGCTTCGCATACGCCGATATTTCGTAGCGCTCAAAACCTGCCTGCGCCAGCGTGTCTACCACCGCACTTTGCATGTCCGCCCGCTTATCATCTGAGGGCACTGCCGGTGGAAATCGGGCGAATAGCGTATTCGGCTCCAGCGTGAGTTCGTAGCAGGACAAGTGAGTAGGCTGGAGGGCCAGTGCCTGTCTGATGTCTTTGAGCATCTCAGGCAGGCTCTGATTGGGCAGCGCAAACATAATATCCAGGTTGATTTCGTCGAAATTCGCGGCATGCGCGATATCGACTGCTTTTAGCGCCTCGTCTGCCGTGTGCACCCTGCCCAGTGCAGTCAGAGCCTGTGCACTGAAACTCTGAATGCCAATGGACAATCTGTTAATGCCGGAAACACGGTAATCGCTGAATCGTTCCTGCTCGAATGAACCCGGATTGGCTTCCATGGTGACTTCGGCATGCGGGCTCAGGCCTGTCAACATCCGGATTCCGCTCATCAGTTTGTCGATGGCGGCTGCGCTGAACAGGCTTGGCGTACCGCCGCCGATGAACACGGTGCTGAAAGTGCGCCCCCAGACATGGGGAAGCTCATCAGCCAGATCGGTCAATAGTGCATCGACGTACTGATCCTCTGGTACATCACCCCGACTTTCGTGCGAATTGAAATCGCAGTACGGGCATTTGCGAACACACCACGGAAGATGCACGTAAAGCGACAGTGGCGGCAATTCTGTGAAAACGCGTGTCATACCTTGGCCGTCATTATCGCGGACAGTTGTTTAAGCATCAGAGATACCGCCTTGCCTCGATGACTCAGCCTGTTTTTTTCTGATTTTTCCAGTATAGAAGCGGCAACCATAGTGTCGTGATTACAGAATACCGGATCATAACCAAAGCCACCGTTACCCTCAGGCGCACGCAGGATATGCCCTTCCCAGGCGCCTTCAGCAATGATTGGTGATGGATCCCTTTCGTGGCGAAGGTAGACGACAACACTGCGGAATCTGGCTGTGCGTTGTGCATCCTCTACGTTCTCGAGTTGCCGCAGCAGGAACTCGCAATTGGCAACGTCACCAGAGCCTTCGTCGTGCAGTTGCGCATGGCGGGCGGAATAAAGACCGGGTGCACCGTTAAGCGCATCCACTTCCAGACCGGAGTCGTCCGCGATAGCGGGCAGACCAGACAGCCTGGTGGCGTGTCTGGCCTTCAGCAGTGCGTTCTCGACAAACGTAAAGGCTGTTTCATCGACAGAATCAATGTCGAATTCGCCCTGTGCAACAACCTCGAACCCGATAGGGGTCAACAGATCATGAAGTTCCTGAATCTTGCCGTTGTTGGCGCTGGCGAATACGGTTTTCTGCATGACTAACCTTTGAGTGATTCGCTCTGTGCAATAACCAGTTGACCAATACCGTGCTTGGCAAGGTTGAGCATGTCCTGCAACTCGTTGTCGCGAAACGCATGACCTTCCGCAGTTCCCTGGATTTCAATAAATCCTCCGGCCTCGTTCATGACCACATTCATGTCGGTCTCAGCGGTCGAATCTTCGGCATAATCCAGATCAAGCACAGGCTGCCCTTTCACGATGCCGACAGAGATAGCGGCAATCTGCCCGTGTATGGGGTTGCGTTTGATCTTGCGATTATCGAGCAGTGATTGCATGGCATCACACAACGCGATGTACGCGCCGGTAATAGAGGCGGTGCGCGTGCCGCCGTCCGCCTGCAATACATCACAATCCACCGTGATGGTGCGCTCACCGAGAGCATCCAGATCAATGGCTGCACGCAGGGATCTGCCGATCAGGCGCTGTATCTCCTGTGTACGGCCGGACTGTTTGCCCGCTGCAGCCTCACGTCTTGCCCGTGTGTGGGTAGCACCCGGCAGCATGCCGTACTCTGCGGTGACCCAGCCACTCCCTGTGCCCTTGAGCCAGGGAGGGGTGCGATTGTCGATGCTGGCCGTGCACAACACTTGGGTGTCGCCCATTTCCACGAGGGTTGAACCTGCTGCGTGCTTAGTGAACTGGCGCGTGAATTTCACGCTGCGAAGCTCATCAGTTGCTCTTCCGCTGGGTCGCATTGTCTGGTCCTGGTGGTTGTGTAGTATTCGGGGTAGCCCACGTGCGTGATCATGGGGCGGCAAAGTATACCTGTAAGCCTCAGCGTTTCATGCATATTCCCACTTAGTGCTTCTTCAAGTAGCGCGAACCACTATCGTGTAGATTGCAGGCACCGCAGCCGCAGCTGGCACACAATTCCTATGTTACGCAGCATGACCGCCTATGGGCGAGGTAGTTTCAAAAGTCCGGTTGGCGAGCTTGTTTGCGAGTTCCGGTCAGTCAATCACCGCTACCTGGATGTCGCCGTACGTTTGCCGGAGCCACTCAAAACGTTAGAGTCCGCGCTTCGGGAGAAGCTGGCAGTTCATCTGCATCGCGGCAAAGTGGAGGTTGTTTTGAAACTTGTCGAGTCCAACACGTCCGCTAACGCGCTGACAATCAATCCGAGCGTGCTGGATTCCCTCGTGGATGCAGCGGGTCAGATTGAAAGCCGGATGAGTGCAAACTGCGTGATTGATACGGTCAGGTTATTACAATGGCCGGGTTTGCTCGACCCCAGCGACGACTCACAGAACGATCTGTTTAATGAGGCAACGTCTGTGTTCGAGGGTGCGTTCAGGGACTTTGTTGAAACGCGTGAGCGGGAAGGGCTGCAGATAACAGCACTACTCAAAACTCGTGTCGCGCAGGTATGTGACAGTGTTGCCGAGCTGCGTTTTGCCAGACCTGCAGTTGTGCAAAAGCTGCGGCAAAAATGGCTGGGGAAACTGACACTACTCGATACTGAGCACGACTCATCTCGACTTGAGCAAGAACTGGTTTACGCTGCACAACGTCTGGATATTGATGAGGAGCTTGATCGGCTGGATGCTCACTGCGCTGAGATTCGTAGTGCTCTTGAACGCGTTGAGCCGGTTGGACGACGGCTGGATTTTCTCATGCAGGAATGTAGCCGCGAAGCCAATACCATAAGCGCCAAGGCTAACGATGCCAGCACTACGTATGCGTCTGTCAATATGAAAGTCCTCATAGAACAAATGCGTGAACAGGTACAGAACATTGAGTGAGCCGCCGGTAAAACCCACAAAAAGTGAACGCTACGAGTGGCCGCCGCGCCGTTTGCCTAAAGAGGCGTATGTGGTACCGAAACGAAACCCGATTCAATCCATACTCACGGCGCTGCCTATCCTCATGCTGGTGGCAGGCTTGTATATTTACTATCAGGCAGATTCTGCACAGAGTCACGGTGCGCCGATACGAATCGAAAGCGAAGAATTGATCGGCACGTTCACAGGCTTCTCTGTGGTGCAATCAGGCCCAGAGGGAAGACACTACCTGTGGGTGACGGAAAACGACAAGTCTCGGGGTGTTCGCGTTCAGCCGGCACAAGCAAAGCTTCTGGCAACACTTGAAAGAGATACCGATATTATTCTGCGGGCTGCGCCTACTGTCGCGGGCTCCGGGACTGTGTGGGTCTGGTACGTCGAACAGAACGGGCAAGTGCTGATTGATAACGAAGCACTGTTGCAGTAGCAATCAGGCGTCACACTAGGGTTTATCCTTTCGGTGCTCGTTGTCAAAACGGATAGTCACTTTCAGGCCCGGATTGTTATCGCTGAGTTCCAGTTTGCCTGCATGCAGGCGAACCACCGCTTTTACCAGGCTGAGGCCCAGGCCATTACCCGGTGAGTTGCGTTCGTTTTCGAGACGTACAAATCGTTCGAATACACGCTCTCGTTCGTGCTCGGGTATTCCGGGCCCGTTGTCTGCAATACTGATGCTGAACGACTTGTCGGAACCTTCAACACTCAAGCTAACTCTGCCAGGCTGTGGGGTGTACTTGATGGCATTGTCCAGCAAGTTTGTGATCGCCTGAGCCAGTAAATGTCTATTGCAACGGAACTTGGGGTTGCACTGTATATTGCTGTCAAAGATTAAATGATCCTCTTCTTCAGCAACGGCATCATAGAGCTCGGCCAGCTCTCCAGCCAGATCACCAATACGGGTTTCGGTCCACTGCGCACCATCAATACCCGCTTCCAGTCTTGCTATGCTGAGCATGGCATTGAAGGTATGTATCAAGCTATCGGCATCACCAATGGCTTCGTCCATGACAGCGCGATAGTTTTCGGGTTCGCGTTCTTCAAGCAGGGTTACTTCAAGGCGATTACGGAGTCTGGTCAAGGGACTGCGAAGATCGTGGGCAACGTTGTTGGTCACCTGTTGCATGCTTTTCATCAGATCCTCAATTCTGTTGAGCATCTCATTGAGTTTGGTGGATATCTCGTCAAATTCGTCATCGCGTGCGGTGACTGACAGACGCTGAGATAGATCCCCGCTCATGATTTCCGAGGCTGTCCTATTCACTGAGTCGATACGCCGTAAAACCGACGTGCCGATCCATAGCCCACCGATCAGTGAGAACAGAAGAGTAAGACCTGTTGCTCCGGCCACCAACGTAAAGGTATGACCAAGCAATGC
>ENA-ORXR01003714-ORXR01003714.1-marine-metagenome-genome-assembly--contig:-NODE-3714-length-13449-cov-9.378702_pt1 | contig 13449 bp, 20 predicted proteins | sample MGYA00237866_ERZ511479 | MGnify/ENA metagenome assembly ERZ511479 | reverse complement strand
TCGGACAGGATAGATATATCCTCTCCTCCTTTTCTCATAATGCATTTTGGATATGCGTCCCCGGCTCGTATCCGAAGCGGATACGGATATAATGCACGGATATAATCCTCGGGGATATATCCATGACAACCCCTGGCTCGTACGCGCCTTCGTCATTCAGATCATGACGGACATGCCAGGCGACTATAAGCTACGTAACGCTATCGGCGGCAATGGTGAGAACCCTGGCAGATTTCGCCTGTTTTCAGCGGTGCGCCAAAAGCGGCGATACAGCCGTTCCGCCAAGAACCTCGCACTGGGCAGGGACACAGATTGACATGAAAAACATGTGCAATGTCGCAGGATTGACTTTAAAAGCCATCTAAAACACAACATGGAGCACAAGAGCCCGACAGAGACAACGCACGCGCTGCAAAACTGCTCGCCAAGCCTCGAACGAGGCACCCTGTTGACCAAAAAGCGACCGAGAAGAAACGAGCACCAGCTTGGTCACCCTCGGACCAACTGTTTGCCTGCAACTGGCAGAGATCCGCGGCACGCAGCCGTGTGGTGGGATCAAGTCCCGGTGGGCCTTTGTCCAACTTCATTTTGCTTACCATTCAAATCGCAGTCTCCTTCTTTTTAAAGATGTGTGCCTGACCGGCAAACGATCGCACGCGGCAGACAGGACTGTATCTGACATGTGACCGAACCTTTGACCGACCGCTGGATGCTCCCAGACAGACACAGCCGGCGCGAGGCGTCGTAACGTACAAGCGAGACACGGACGCCGGACGAAGGGACACACCAGTACCTTGACTCCATGGGCCGTACACATGACTCCTGAACGAAACGAGCTGTTCAACATCGGAGGAAGTGGAGGACACGCGGTCCTGTCACGTTGACACGGCCTCGTGTCGGTCGCGGTCATGGCGCACTCAGCTAACTGCAAATCGAGTACCTAAGGTGACGAAGTGTCAAGGACCTCGCACTAAACATGATACGGTGTCCTCGGAATGGCGAAAGCACGACTGCGGCAGTCGAATCCACAGTGTGTGGCAGGAAATGGTGCTTCGTGACTAGCGGTCAACTTTCCGGTGAAGGTGTGTTGGTTAACTGTCCTTCTATCGTGACAGCCTCTGATACGTACTTGATTGTGGATTGTGTTGTCCAACGGGGACCGTTCTTCTGAACGGGGGAGGGTTCGTCAACATTCCTCTCCGTGGGTATGATGCGAGGGGTAGCGGCAGGTCCGACGCCCTGTATGGACCCATCGATGCTCTGGGAGGGGTGGGGGCAGCAGCGACATGCTATCCAGGCGCGATGGCATTCTTGGAGGGGGGAGGCCGGCTCCTCATTCCGCAGCCGCACCCGTCGCGCTCCGGCTGCCCGCGACACGGAGGAGCACCGCGCTCGCGACCACAGTGACCGTCATGCTCGCGACCGCCGCGCTCGCGACCGCCGTGCTCGTGACAGCCGTGCTTGCGACCGCCATGCTCACGACCGCCGTGCTCGCGACCGCCGTGCTCCTGCCGCGGCGTTCGCGTCGTGTGCGCAAGCACAATACTCCAGCGCCATGGAGGGCGGTTCCATGGGGGGTGGGCTTATGTCACTGAGCGGATGGGAGGGGGTGGAGGGTGGCAACGACGACGTGGCGACATTGGCCGTCGTCGCAGCGCATGTTGCGACGCTCCTGGAGTGGGGCCGTCGCGTTCTGGCGGCGCGACGTGTGCCGGGCCCGCGATACAGCCGCTCCACGCCCAGCCGGGCGGGAAACAGGCCCCGCATTTTAGAGCATGGGCTGCACAGTATTCTGCGGGACTACTTTGGCGTGGATGGCCTTACCCCAGTTTTACGGCCTGCGAGAGCTTGAGCGTCGTTATCGCGTGCCTATGCCCGTGTTCCTGCGCATCTACCACGCTATTAAGGACCGCCTGTTCTGGGTACAGAGCGTGTACGCGACCGGGCGGCCGCAAGCGCATCCTCTGCAAAAGCGGGTTGCTGCGTTCCGGGTGCTGAGGTATGGGGAGTCGCGCGATCGCGCTGACGAGTACGTGCTGTTTTCCAGTTCAACGATATATCGGGCGGTGACGCTCTTCACGGAGTTCATCGTGGACGAGTTCAGCCCCCGGTACCTGCGACGGCCCACCACGGCGGAAAATGGTAACATCCTCGGCCGCAACGCTGCCCGTGGGTTGCCAGGGTGTCTCGGGTCTCTTGACTGTTCTGACGGGCCGTGGTACGCTTGCCCCAAGGGGCGTGAGGGCACCTACCAGGGTCGCGATGGCCAGCGGTCCATTGCGATTGAGGCTATCTTTGACGAGGACACTTGGATATACCACATTTTTGCTGGGTGTCCCGGGAGCCTGAATGATACTAACGTCCTGTACCAATCTCCGTTGTATATGGATGTGATCACCGGAAAACGGCCCCCGCGTGACTGTCGGTTCACTGTGAATGGCCATGCTCGCACGTTGCTATATTACCTAGTGGACGGTATTTATCCTCGCTTCGGGTTTTTTGTCGCCCCTTATCTGAACCCCCAAAGTAGAGAGCAGCGGACTTTCAACCGCCTGCAAGAGGCGCTACGCAAGGACGTGGAGCACCTCTTCAGGATCCGCACGGCACGCTTCCACAGCATGCTGCACCCGTGCCGGTACTGGTCAGTACCTCGGATGGCGCTATCCACGCAAGCCGTTGCAATTTTGCACACCTGGTTGTCGAGTGCCGCCGCGACAGGTTCATCTCGCGGTCGCGCTCTTCAGTTTATGGGGGGGGTGGCGGTGGGGCAGTCGGGGCGGGGGCCGCCGGAGCGGCAGAGGCGGATGGGCCGGACGGGGAAGGCGGCGCCGCCGATGCGGGGGCCGCCGCAGGCGCGGGCGCCGCCGGTAGCGGAGGGGGAGGGGCGAACGGTGGTGGTGCGGGCGGCGTCGACGCGGGCGCGGGCGCCGCCGGTGACGGATGTTGAGCGGCGGGTGGTGGTTGTGCAGGCAGCGCCGACGCGGGCGCGGGCGCCGCCGGTGCCGGCCCCTGGAGCTGGGGGCGGTGGTGGTGCAGGCGGCGCTGACGCAGGTTCGGGCTCAGTCGGTGGCGGCGCTGGAGCGGGGGGCGATGTAAATACGGGGGCCGTCGGGGTTTGCGCGGGTGCGCTGAGGGATCTAGAACAGACCCCCGGCGTCCCATCCCCTCATGTCGAAGGCGCTCCAGTGGCGCCAATCAGCGAGTTTATGCACATCCTCATGGCCACCGGCGAGGCAACGTCCGTCGCAGAGCACGAGGCGCTTCGCGACGACCTGTGCGCGCATGTTTTTGCGCAGCGAGGTGAGCTGCTGGAGCCGTATGTTGATTGAGCCTTGTTGTCATCTTTTTTTTGCGTCATCTGAATCTTTGTCGCCATTTTTTTTTTTTTGTCCTGCTGTTTCACGCCGTGTGCCCTGTTCTCTACTCAATGGTCCTTTTTCTTACACTACGTTTGGGAAACGGTGATTGGACAGGTGCGATGGAGTGAATATCCCGTTTTTCTTTCAGTTTTTTAATTCGCGATGGCGGCCGCGCAGAGCTGGGCGGCGGCAGCCGCCGCCCTTGTCGCGCTTGCGCGGCGGTGGCCGCACGAGCGGCCGACCGCCGAGGATGCTTGTGCTGCACGGCACACGCAGCAGCCGCCGCCCTTGCTGTTGCTCCACGGTCGCCTCCGCAGTTATTGTTGTTGCGCGGCGGCCGACGCACCTGCTGATGTTGTCCGGCGGCCTCTGCACTTGCTGTTGCGCGGCGGCCACCTCACTTGTCGTCATTGCGCTGCTGTCGATGTGCTTTGGTCTGTTCGACGGCGGCCTCTGCGCGTGTTGCTGCCGTGCGGCGGCCGCCGCCCTTGTGGCCGCTGCGCGGCGGCCGCTGCACGTGATCATGCGCGGCGGCTGCTACACTTGTCTTTGCGCGGCGGCCGCCGCCCTTCATATTGTTGGTCGGCGGCCGCCGCACCTATCGTCGCTGCCGGGCGGAGTGCCGCGCGGCAGCAGCCCTTGGTGTGGGTGCACGGCGGCCGCCGCGCCTCTTCTTGCTGCGCTGTCGCCGCCGTGTAAACGGGCGTGGCGCCGCGACCGCCGCACGTGCTGTTCTTGAGCTGCTGTCGCCGCTCGTGTTCTTGTGGAGCAGCACGACGGCCGTCGCTCGTTTTAGTGATGTGCCGCAGCCGCCGCCTTTGTCTTCGCTAAACGGCCGCCGCCGCACGTGCTTTTGCGCGGCGGCCACAACGCTTGATGTTGCGCGGCGGCCGCCGTACGTATGGTTGTTGCGCTACGGCCGTCGTCCTTGGTGTTGTTGTGCGGCGGCCGCCGCATGTGTCGCTGCTGCCAAGAAAGGGGCCGCGCAGCAGAGGACCCTGGTGTGGCTGCACGGCGGCCGCCGGCCGTCTTGTTGTTGCGCTGTCGCCACCGTGTAAACGGGCGTAACATGGAAACCGCCGCACGTGTTGTTGTTGAGCGGCGGCCGCTGCACGTGTTGTTGTGGAGCGGGGAGACGGCCGCCACACTCGTTGCTGCTGTGCGGCGGCCGCCGCCTTTATTGTCGCTTCGCGGTGACCGCCGCACGTGATTATGGACGGCGGTCGCCACACTTGTCGCGTCGCTGCGGCCTCCGCCCTTGGTGTTGTTGTGCGGCGGGGGCTGCACCTATCTTTGCAGCCGGGCGGGGTGCCGGGCGGCAGCAGCCCTTCGTGTGGATGCGCGGCGGCCGCCGCGCGTCTTGTTGTTGCGCTGTGGCCGCCGTGTAAACGGGCGCGGCGTGCAGACCGCCGCACGTGTTGTTGTTGAGCGGCGGTCGCAAGTTCTTTTTGTGGAGCGGCGCGACGGCCTCCACACTTTTTGGGGCTGTGTGGCAGCCCCAGTACGAGTGGTTGTCGCACGTCGGTCGCCAAACCTGTTGCTGTGCGGTAGCCATGGTAAAAGTGGATGTGTCGCGTGGCGGCCGCCGAAGTTGGTGTTCATGTGCGGCGGCTGCCGCACTTGTGCGTGCTGCACGGCGCTCGCCCCTCATGTTTTAAAGGCCGGGCCCGTCCCCCCCCCCAACCCCAGCCACCGCGGCGAGGCCGGGCCCATGCCCCCCCCCCACTCTCGCCACCGCGTCGTCAGGACGGTACCCATCTCCCCGCCCTTCACCAGCCAACGCATCGCCGTGCGGCTGCTGGTGGGCGTCGTCGCGATAGCGGCGGCAGCCAGCCCTCGCAGTGGGCTCTGGCAGCCGCTGCATACACAGCGAACATGTTGGCCGTATTCCCCCTCCCCACTCTCACCACCGCGTCACTAGGACGGGACCCATCCCCCCCCGCTACACCAGCCATCGCATCGCCATGCGGCAGCCTGTGGGAGGCGTCGCGATAGCGGCGGCCGCTAGCCCTCGCAGTGGGCGCTGGCAGCCGCTGAAAACACAGCGAAAAAAATGTACTGGGCGGATCCCCCCCCCACACCAGCGCCCGCGTCGCTGTGTGCCGCGCCACTCAGCTGGCTGCGCGAGCGGCGGGCGCGAAGGCACGTGGGAGCTAGTCCGCCGCGTCCCTCCCCCCCGCGCCCCCGGGAGGCGCGCGCGCTGTTGCCGCGCGACCGCTGGTGGGCGGCCTCGTGGTTGCCGCGGCTGCCAGCGCTCGCAGTGTGCGCTGGCGGAAGACTCGCGGGCGCCTTTGAAGCCTTGATGGGCTGGATTGGCTGAATGGGGACAGTCGCCGAGACTGCTGACCGATCGATCACGAAAAGAGTGTGTAACCTCCAATACGTATTAAGATGAGCCGCGGTGACGAACAAAAAGGCCCGACGCCCACACCAGTGACAGCCCCCCCTTCCAGCGGCTGCGGTTGCGCCCTCCCCTGTGGCACGAGAGGCCGACTGGGGGGCTCGCGCGGCCTGTGGCACGAGCAGCATCGTCTCTCGCCAAGTCGGCAGCCGCCCCCCAGCGTGCGCGCATGGAAAGCCGCCGCGCCAGATCTGGTCGCTCCTCGCGCCCGTCCTGCACCCAGGCTGTTTCGCGAGTACGAAGGTGATAGGAAAACATGAACGATGCCCAACGGGGAGAAAAAAAGCCACCTGCAGCTACTAGTACACGCCCTGCCGCACCACACCGACCACGAAACTCCCGCACACACAGAATGCGCGACACATACACTTAAACACAACGCATGCAAAGAAGACCCGTACAAAGATGCACCGCGAGCGACACACAAAGAGCGTGTACGGGCCAAGAAAGAGAGAAAATACAAAAGCACGAACAAGAAGAGACGCAATGGGCATTAGTAACTCAGGCGCTCTCTTCCGAGTCGCTCCCATCCGAGTTACTTGACTCGGACGAGGAGCGGCCGCCATAGCGCGCGAACTTGGCCATAATGTCTCAGTCAAAGCCGTCAAAGCCGCCGCCGTCGGACGTCGACGCGTCGGACGACGACCCCGACGGCGGCGGCCGCTTGCGGCGCTGATGTGCACGCCCAGGGGGGGGAGCGGTCGCCGCGGCCCCGGGAGCAGAGGCGGCGGAGGCCGCTGGTACATAGAATGTGGCCGCCGCCGCGGACACAACTGAAGTGGACGGCGTGGCAGACGGCGCGGCCGCTTCTGTCGGCGGCTCCGTCGTATCGAAGGTCGTCGAGAGCGGGGACACCAAGGCGGCGCTCGCGTTCTTCAGCTTGGTAGCCATCGCCCAGCGGCCGCGCAGAGTCAAAGCCGCTTGCCTCGCGGCCGCCGGCGGTGTCGGCAAAGTCTTGCTCGCGGCTGCCGCCAGTGTGAGCAGCTTCGCACCGCAGCAGGCCTCGGCGGCATAGCGGCGGCCGCCGTGGAGGACGAGACCACGCCTGGGCTAATGGCCGGCGATGCAGCAGCGGCGGCCGCCAGCGGTAGAGCCCGAGATGCACCAAGGGCGGCCGCCGCCGCCGGTGGCCGAGCACGCGACGCAGCCGCGCTAGTAGCCGCGAGCCGAGCCCGCGATATGGCCGCGGCGGCCGTCAACGGCCGCGACGGCGGAGCACTAGCGGACACTGCTCCTCGAGCGGCCGCCCGGACCAATGACGCCGCTGCTTCAGCCGCCGACGGAGTTGCGGCAGCCGCAATTGCAAGAGAAGCGGAGGGCGTTGTCGAAGATTACGTTCTGCCCGAAATGGGAGCAGCACGGCCGGCCCCCGGTGCCGAGCTGGCCGCCGCCGGTGCCGTAGTTGATCCGGCGGCGGCCGCCGAAAATGCGCCCGCGGCTGAGGCAGAGCAGGGAGCCGCCGATGCTGGGAAAGGGGATGAGCCTTCGACGGCCGCCGGCGCTGTAGAAGCACCTTTGGCGGCCGCCGACGCTGGGGATGCACCATCGGCGGCCGCCGGCGCCGCACCTGACGACTTGGTACGATGTGTGTTGCCTGATGGCAGCAGGAAGATGTCGCCGTCGCCGTCGATGGCGATGACCTTGATCGCCTCGGCGACCGCTGCTTCCGCCGACGCCGAGACGCTGTCAACCGGTGACCGGCCGGGGGCCGCACCGGCGAAGGGCGTAGCCGCACCACCAGCCCCGTCGGCGGCGTCGCCCGACACCCCCTTGGCGGCGGCCGGCTCGCCACGAAACACCTTGATGCCCTCTTTGGCCATCATCTTCTTCGTGCGATGCGCCCAGTGCGCCGCCCCGATCGCCGTCTCGCGCATGAAGGGCTGTCTGAATGCCATCATCATCGTCCGCTGCTCCGTCGCGTCGCCAAGCTTCTCCACTTCGCTGGCGACGCGTCCAATCTTGCGGTTATCCGCAATGGTCTCTGCGCGGGCACGCTTGCCCGCCTTGGTCACAAGAGGGCGGTCCCCCAACGGCTCTTCGTCACTGTCGCTGATGTCGACCGCCGCCGGCGCGCCGCCAGCATTGATACCGGCGGCCGCATTCGATGCGGACTCCGGTGCCGGGTCGCCGTCGGCAGCCTCCTGCTCCGCTGCGTCGCCGCCGCCATCCACACCAGCGGCGGCCGCCGCCCTTGCCGCCGCTTTCAAGTGCTTGTCGGCGACCTTCTTCTGCCTGCAGGCAAAAGCGGCGGCCGCCGAATTGAAACGGTCTTGGTCCTTGAGCTGCTCCCGATAATGCGCCCAGGGGCACGACACCTGCTTCTTGCGGCGCCTGGTGGTCTTTCCCTTAGCGACGTCGTCCTCGTTGTCGCCGCGGATGCGGCTGTACATGCTGCTGCTGCAGTGGAGCCCCTCCGCGCAGTTGACCAGGTCGGCGTGGGACGCAATGCCCATCGGCTTCGAGAGACGCGCCTGCACCACACCGCTGGAGAAATCCATCACGCCGGCCAGGATCTTGGCCCACTGCTCTCTCATCGCGTCAAGCCCCCGCTGCTCCCGCGCCGCGGCGCCCGGCTCTCCGCGGAGCAGCTGCGGCTAGCCCGTCAGCACCCGGAGCGAAAAGTCCTTGCCCGACTGGTCGGTCCCACGGATTGGGATGTTCGACTCAAAAAGCCACGCCTTGATGATCGCATCGTTCTCCGCCATTGTCCACTCTGTTCCGCGCCCCATGCTGCCTATAGGGCGGAGCCGCCGCCACGGCGACGGGTCGCTGGCGGCAGGGGGGGTCGGCCACCCATGCGGCGCTTGACGGGCGGCCGACCGGCAGCACCGTCGGCAGGGACAGAGTCGGCCACCAGCCGACCGGACGCGCCGGCGGCAGCGACAGAGTCGGCGGCCGGCAGACCAACAGCAGAGGCGGCAGGGGCAGAGGCGGCGGCGCGCACGGTACCAACGGAGTTGGTGGCGACCAAGTACCGTCCTTGCAAGTACGCCAAGGCCGCCGCCGCTTTGCTCGAAGCCTGCGCCGCCTTTTTGCAGCAACACTCGCGTTTGCGGCCTCAACTCTAACCCGCGCTGCGGCGGCGTCCGCCGCCCGGTACTTCGCCGACGCGATTTCCGACTCGGCTGCGGCTGCGATCGCAGTAGCGGCCGCCTCGAAGGAGGCGAGCGCCGCCAACAGAGGCGGAGGCGACCGAGGTGCGATGGACAGCCGCCCGATCCTCAGGGATACGAGTGAGGACTAACCGCCGCTTGCAGACGGCAGGTTGCGCCCACTGCTACCGGGGCGGCCGCTCGCCAAAGAGGGAAAGCGCGGGGATGGCGGCAGCCACTGGCTCGACAGAAAGGACAGAGGGCTCCTCTACTGGAGGTTGCTCCCCAGCGGCCTCGGGCTCGGCCGCCGCTCGCCGCGTGGCGGCGAGTTGTCCCCCAGCCACCTGGGTGGGCTCGGCTGTCGCTGCTGCCCTGGTTGCTGGCCCACCGGCGGACCACCCGCCGTCCACCGACCCGGGCTTGTCGGCGTCTCGTCGAGCCGCGTGCCGCCCGTCCACCTCAGCAAGGTCGGCTGCCGACGGTCGGGCGGCGCGCCGCCTGTCCACCTCGGCGGGATGGGCGGCCGATGGTTGGACGGCGCGCCGCCCGCCCTCCTCTGCGGACTCGGCTGCCGACTGTCGGGCGGCACGCTGCCGCACTTCCACCTCCTCGGGCTCGGCGGCCGACAGTCTGGCTGTGCGCCGCCGCACGGCCACCTCGGCGGGCTCGGCTGCCGACGGTTGGGCGGCACGCCGCCGGCCCACCTCTGCGGACTCCGCGGCCGACGGTCGGGCGACGCGCCGCCCGTCCACCTCAGCGGGTTTGGCTACCGACAGTCGGGCGGCGCGCCGCGCGTCCACCTCGGTGGGCTTGGCTGTCGACGGTTGGGTGGCGCGCCGCCCGTCCATCTCAGCGGGCTTGTCTGCCTACGGCCGGGCGGCGCTCCGCCTGTCCACCTTGGAGGGCTTGGCTGCCGACGGTCGGGCGGCGCGCCGCCCGTCCACCGCAGCGGCGTCCACGGCCGTCACTCTTGCGGTGGCGCGCCGCCCGTCCACGGCGGCGAAGGTGCTCGACGGCTTGGTGGCAGAGGACCAACTTGCAGAACCGGACGCGAAGGGGGGGGGCAGGCAGAAGCAGTCGCACTGGCAGTGCGCCAAGAGCGGGGTGACCGCGTCCGTCCAGTCGCGAAGTAGCCGCCGATCTTCGTGGTTCCGCCACCGCTGCCGCGTCCGCTGGGCCCTCCGCCGCTTGGTGTCGGGAAGTTACTTCTCCCAGACCATGGCGCCGGCAGCCGCCCTTTCATAGGCGAAGAGCTACCGCCGATGGCGGCAACCGGCCACACGAGCCACGGGCGGCAGCCAGCTGCAGCAGCCGGTGACGGCAGCCGCCCACACAACCAGCTCACGGCCGCCGCCCACACCGCCGACGCGCAGCAGCCGCCCACACCACCGACCAGCGGCAGCCTTGCAAACCACCTGCGCGCGGCCGCCGCCCACACCACCGGCGCCCGGTCGCCCCTCACACCTCCGGCGCCCGGTCGCCGCTCACACCACCGGCGCGCGGCCGCCGCCCACAGTACCACACCACCGGCGGGCGGACGGAAGGCGCTCGCGCGCCAAACGCGGCGACGCGTGCCCCCCTCTGGCAGCGCAGGCGGCCGTCAAGCGCGTACTGGCGCGGCAGCCGCGGCCACGAAAGGAAGGGGGGGGGGAGCGGGAGAGGCAAACCGACGCGGGAGACGGGACGGGGTGGGAGGGGGTCATCGCCCCAGAATGGGCCCACAAAGCGGGTCAAAAAGCGCGCGCAACCTCCAGCGAAAACCCGCCGTGCACCGGCCGCCGTCGAGGGCGCGGCCGACGCAAAAAAAGCGCGCGCAAAGAAAGCGCGCGCACGACGGGCAGCCGCGTCAGCGACAGAGGTGCTAGGGGGAGTGTGACGATACCGTTCAAGAGAGGCGGGTGCTGGGAGGAAGGCGGCGGGGGGCACGATGCGGGCGTCCACCACGACGGCACGCCCTGCGAGCGTATGCCCCACCACCGACGCCACCGCCAAATCCGCCCCCCCCTCTCAGGGACACAGAACAAGGGTGGCCCGCGCCCGCCCGGGGCCCAAGAATAAACGCGTCGCCTGGAGCCCCGCCACCACACGCATGCGCTGGCCCTCGACGGCAGCCGCGGCCACGCCTTTCAGCACGAGACCGACGATGCGTGGCGTGACGGCTGCCGCGCGCGAGCCGGCCCGAAGAGCTGAAAACCCCAGGCCGAGGCCGACAGACCGATCAGAAGTGCGTGGACTCGCCCCCGCCCCCGAAAAAGCGATACGCTCCACCTTTTATTGCTTGGGGCCGAAGAGCCGCGGCCGGCGCGGTTAACTAGTGGAAGGTGCGAGCTAGTGCAAGGCGGCCGGGACGGGTCACGGGCCCGGCGCAGAATGAGGGCTCCAAGGGTCGCAGACAAGAGCCAATCAAATGGAATTCTGCTGGAGGCACGATTTCTGGAGAAATTCTCCTGCTGATAGTGGTTCGCCTCAACCAATGAAAAGTGGCTGTCCCATAGGGAAGCGGCAGCCACGTATCTTGGCCCAGGTCCCTCAGTGCTGCCGCGCCCACCTGTCGGCTTTCAGCTTTCATTAGGGACTGCGGGCCGCCTTTGGGGACACGCCAGCGCGGCCTACTCATGTCCCACGGGCGAACGGCCAGCAGCGCACCACGCGGCCGCGGGGCGGGGGGAAGTGTGGACTCATTCAGCCTGGTCGGGGTGTCAAAAGCAGGGCCTGCGGATCGTTTCTAAAACGACCCGCGGCGCGCGCCCGACGCGAGGCGATCACGTGGTAAGCCGCCACGCGGTCGCCTCGCGTTCGCGGCCGCCGTGTCTCGGTTGCGTCATCAGCACGACCCGTGCCGGACCCGAGACTCGTTCCGGACCAGCCCCTCCCAAACACAGTCGGACACGGTGGGGCACGACCACGCTCACAGCTGCTGGTGGTGCGCCCTGCCCGGGAGGGAGTGTGGCGGGAGGGCACCACCACGCTCGCAGCTGTTGGTGGTGGGCGCTGCCCGAGAGGGTGTGTGGCGGGAGGCCACGAATATTCTTGGCGCCTGTGCGCTCGCCACTTTGAGTTGTCCTCCCAGGTCCTTGTCATGCTTCAGTCTCGAGCTTTGCGCAACAGCTGGTACGGCAGCGCCGCATCACAGCGAACCACAAACAGAGATCTCATGCCGAGACTCGTTGCCCTGGATCTGCCTCCTTTTCTAGATCTCCAGGCACACGACACTCGTTCTGGGGCGGATCACTCGAATGCCGGTCGATCATCTGAGATATCCGTGCCAACGTGCGGCTGCCGTGCTCCGTGGTGTGGGCCGCGGGAGCATACAGTCATTATTCGGTATTGTCACACTGGGTGTTGTCACGCCTGTGACAACACCGCGTGACACCAGGCTAGATCCAGAGAGTTCTGTCTGGAAAACTTTAGTGACGCAAATTGTAATTGTCGATCCAATTGAGATCCCTGCCACCGCCGATGTTCCGACACCCGACGTCGTCACCGTCGACGCAGCACCAGACTACCCCACACCCTCCCACATCCTCCACTGCCTGGCCCCGTACCTCCCACACTCCTCTTTGCGTGCTTTTCTGTCACCCGGTATTGTGTACAATGGATATTCGGAGCCCTACGCGGATGGAGAGCTTCAATGCTGCCGCTGCCGTGGTGGCGGAGGCGTTTACACGCGCGGCGCCAGAGGTGGCTGCCAGCTGCCCTGGCGCTGTGGCCGGTGCGTCGCACGCGGCATCAGTCGCCGTGCACCTGATGGTTGACGCGGTTCCTGCTCAAGGTGTGCCTGATCCGGCGGCGGCCCTTCGTGCGGGGCCCGTGCCGGCGTCCGCTCCACCACGTGGCCCAGGGGTTGCGGCGGCAGATTCGTCACCCGTCCTGTCGGTACCTCGACGGGTACGTCGGTACATCAGTCGCAAGCGGCGGCAGCCCCTGACTCTGGGGTTGCGAATCATGGTCATCAACGCGCACGAGAAGGGTGACAGCTACGCGCGCATCCAGGAGACGCTTGCTCCCGAGGCGACGAGGGATGCCGTACGCAAGACGGTGGAGCGCAAGCGGTACTATCGGGAGGCCGCTGCAAAGCCGGGGGCAATGCTCAACCGGCACAGCCTGCGCGGCTGCAAGTACTTCGAACTGCACAAGCGGCTCTATGTCTGGTTCTGCGTGTTGACGGAAAGGGGGCGCAATCGGATACCCGTTACGTATGCGTACGTGGGCCGCAAGGCCGAGGAGATTGCAGCATATTTGGACATCAACGGCTTTAAGGGGTCGCTGGGGTACGTACAGGGCTGGGCCCAACGACACCAGTTGGTCAACGTACGCCTACACGGGGCAGCGGGCTCCGTCGACATGGATGAGGCCCGGCTGCGTACGACCGTTATACGTAGTACGTTGGAGACGTTTGACCCGGAGTTCATTTATAACATGGATGAGAGCATTTTCAACAACTCAGGCTATCTCTATCGGCTATTCTGTTCTAGAACCAAGTCCGCGTCCTTAGACAGCCACATGTACGTCAGCGGTTAGCTGCTTTGCTGTCATTAACCTAAGTACCTGCAGGATCCCTTACACCACGTCCTTTCTGGGCCCGATCAAGACGATA
>ENA-ORXR01003708-ORXR01003708.1-marine-metagenome-genome-assembly--contig:-NODE-3708-length-13458-cov-50.027576_pt1 | contig 13458 bp, 10 predicted proteins | sample MGYA00237866_ERZ511479 | MGnify/ENA metagenome assembly ERZ511479 | reverse complement strand
CGCTATCGCTACATTACGTTCAAACAACACCTCCTATCCCTCACGCAAAAAAGACAAACGAACAGACGAAAAACGAACAATCACTACATTTCTCAAACAACCTACACTATCAACTATCAATTAATCAAAGCCATTCCTCCTTCTTATACCATTCAATCGTCCGTTTCAATCCTTCTTCCAATGGCGTGGCAGGTGCGTAGCCTATTTCTCGCATTGCCTTTTCCGAACTACACGACCACGAATCGCAAGTCATTTCCTTTACCTTTTCCAGCGTCAACGTAGGCGGCTTTTCACCAAACTGACCAAAAAACTGCGAAACCCCACCCACAACATACAACAAACCATGTGGCAATCGAAGCCTAAAAGGTTTGACATCCAGCAAATCAGCTATCGTTTGATTCAATTCCGAATACGCATACTCTGCCTGTGCCGAACCCAAAAAATACGTTTCCCCTCTAGCTTGCTCGGAAGTAGCGGCGAGCAACATACCCTTTACGAGGTCGTCGATATAAACCAAACTAAGGTATTTTTCCGTATAACCAACCGTTGCCATGAGCCTGTTTTTCAGCGTTTTAAATAACAGCAATACCTCCGTATCGCGCGGGCCATAGACCACAGGCGGACGTATAAGCGTAATCGGCAATCTATCCATATAAGTCCTCGCAAGGGCTTCCTGTTCCACCTTACTCTTACCGTAGGTGCTGACAGGGTCAGAGGGCATATCTTCCGTAGCGGGTTTGCCCTTTACCGTGGGTGTACTTGCAGCGAGGCTACTTGTCATCACTATTTTTCGGATATTCTTATTGCCCAAAGCAGCATCCAATACGCGTCGGGTCGTTTCTACATTCCCTTCATAAAATAATTCAGGCTTTTTGGCAGCTACCACACCTGCAATATGAAAAATATAATTGGCATCTTCAAACACCCTTCGAAGTGCAACTACATCCGTTAGACCACAATCAAAAAACTCAACAGGCGCATCTTTTATCCAACGCAAATTACTGGTAATGCGAATAACACACTTCACACGATAACCTTTATTCAATAAAAGTGTTACCAAGTGACTACCCACAAAACCATTTGCACCCGTAACAACAGCAACAGGCGCATTTTTTATTTTTTCCGACATTTTATAAAAATAATGATTACATAAAACAAATAACAGGAACTAAATATATTGCCCCGGTATAACGAGTGAATGAGCATCCCGATAGCTATCGGAATGAATGAATGAATGAATGAATGAATGAATGTCAATGCAATAATGCTCTAATGAATAAATAGAACAAACGAAAAGTCGTTTTTGTGATGTATAAGTATAAAGGAAAAAGAATAAGTCGAGAATATACATTTATTTTGTTCCTGATACTTAGTGAAAGAAATTAAATAAGATGTGCCATAATGCGAAGTATTTTTTTTGTCTAAGGATTTTTTGAAAGCCGCACATAGCCTTAGCTACAGCCTGTCCCGAACTCCGATTCGGGATAAGGATTTCAAAGGATTCTTAGACGGAAAAAAGACGAGTATAATGGCACATGTTATTTAATTTCTTTCACTAAGTGAAAGAAATTAAATAAGATGTCCCATAATGCGAAGTATTTTTTTTGTCTAAGGATTTTTTGAAAGCCGCACATAGCCTTAGCACAGCCTGTCCCGAACCCCGATTCGGGATAAGGATTTCAAAGGATTCTTAGACGGAAAAAAGACGAGTATAATGGCACATGTTATTTATTTTCTTTCACTATGTAAATTAGATAATCATTGCGAATCACAAATGTCCTGATAAAGCTCATTACCTTATAATTGCCTTTCATTACAATTTACTTCTCTTTGTATAAAAAAAAGTAAAATGTCATCCGAAAACAATATCACACTCATTTTCGCATGACTATTAAAATTATGTATATTTTAGTACTTATTTGTGGCTATATTGTTGATTTTATTCTATTTTTGCAACCAATTGAGACTTAAAAACGACACTCTATATCCACCCACGCCTGTGAATACTTGTAATTTTATCTTTAAAGGTTACAAAACCTACATGAATGCGTCCTAAAAAAGTGATACTATAAAATTAGATTTGACACCCGAATCATATCAGTTCAACATTCTAATCTAATCTAACTGTCACAAGGCATGTTCCATGTCTGATTTGTACATCCACGAAACAAAAGATTATTTCTTTATGAAGCAATTATATGCTCCTATTGTATTTTTATTGTTAATTCCTTTTTTGGGACATTCTAATAATAAAATTTACACGATTACTGACAAGAATCCGCCGTGTACGGCTGATATCATTACCGTAAGCCAAGAGATTTGTGACAACATCTTCATGGTAAGCGCGGTAGCACCCGAAACCGGAGAAACCGGAGTTTGGACTGGTCCGACAGGAACCAGTTTTGTTGATGTCAATAATCCAAGTACATTTATTACCAATCTAAATTCCGGTCCTAACGTTATCACATGGACGATATTTAGTAGCAATGGTATGCCTTGCGATGTCGATGAAATCACAATTATCAATAGTGAGGTACAAACTACGCCAACTATCATTACACTAAATAATACTGAGGTTTGTGATGAAAATGGCTTTCAGGTAGAAGCGCAAGGACCACTCTTACCCGGTGAAACGGGTATTTGGAGTGCCAATGATTCGCAAGTTACTTTTACCAATCGAAATGCCTTGACAACCATTGTAAATAACCTCGTTCCGGGCAACAACGGTATCATTTGGACAGTTACGAATGGTACTTGTAGTGCCAATGCAGGTTTTTTCACTATAGTCAATAATGAGGTAACTACACAAGCTGAAATAGAATCCAATTCGCTTACCGAAAGTTGTCAAACGGATGGTTTTACAGGTATCTTCGTCAATATTACCAATCAACTCGTACCGGGTGAAGTAGGTACTTGGTCTGGACCTCCCGGCGTTACTTTCTCTCCGAATTCGGAAGCACCAACAATATTCGGTTTGCTGCCAGGAGACAATGTACTTACATGGACGATTACACGGGGTGACTGTCCACCGAGTGTTACGACCTTTACTCTAACCAATAATGCACCCGAAAATGTAAATATTAACATCAATGACAGCGATACTGCTGCTTGTGCAGATGACGCGCTTAATCTTTCGGCAGATGCGCCACTTGCCAATCAAACCGGTATGTGGTCAGGTCCTGCGGGAGCGATGTTTTCGCCTAATGCAAGCTCACCCGATGTCAGCGTAACGGGTACACCGTCCGGTATGCACTGGTTTTATTGGACACTTACACAAGGCGGTTGCGACCTTTCGGATTCTATTCAAGTAGAAATTTATGATGAGCCTGTTGGAACTTATAGCGTCAATCCTACCGAAACGGTTGGTGGTAACGAAGGGTCGATAGATATTTGTGTAGAAGGTGGTACTTCGCCGTTTTCCATTGAATGGGATCCAGCTACGGGCAATCTGAATAATACAAATGATACGGCATGCCCCGGCGAAAGTTTTAATATAGGCGGACTCGTTGCTGGAATGTATGTAGTCACGATTACGGATGCCAATGGCTGTTTTGATATACTTGGCGATAATAATCCTGATGGTGATACGATTACAATCGGCGGTCCCGATTGTAGTGATTTTGATTTTGGTGTGATTACCGGAGTCAATGAATCCTGTGACGAATCTGACGATGGAAGTATCACTATTGAAGTATTGAATGCAGAGGGAGAAATACTATACTCAGTAGGTAATGTCAATGGCATAGCAGACGTAACAACTACCGAAAACCCCTATACATTTGAAAATCTTCCAGCCGGAGAATACAATCTCTTTATTAGCGATGATAGACTATGTACCGACTCTTATATCGGTAATCCCGTCATCATCACCGCGCCGGATCCACTTACTGTAACCACTTCACCTACACCTATTACTACCGTTGATGGTACCGAAGGTACAATAGGTGTTTGTATTGATGGCGGTACAGGTCCTTACACAGTGACTTGGACACCCGTTGAAGGTGGTATGATAGGACCGGATACAGGTAATTGTCAGGACAATCAAATTATTACAGGCTTAGGCGAAGGTGAATATGATGTCACTGTCGTTGATGCAAATGGTTGTGAAACCATTGTCAATGGCGTTCCTGTCGTTGGTATTAACTGTATGATAGAAGTAGATGCCTCCAGTACAATGACCACTGACGTATCTTGTAATGGTGAGAATGATGGAACTATAACAGTAAGTGGTACTACGGATAGCCCACCTTTACAATATAGCACTGACGGTGGATCGAACTATTCATCTAATCCACTATTTGAAAATCTTGAACCTGGCACTTATCAAGTTTTTATTAAAGACCAACCGGGATGTGTCGCAGGTCCCACTGAAATTACTATAACCGAACCAGATTCATTAATGACCACTGCCATACCTATTCAGGTATCAGCCGTAGGTGGTAGTGATGGTAAAATACAACTTTGTGTAGAAGGCGGTACACCACCTAATACGGTAACATGGTCACCTTCTGATGTAGGCAGTGTAGGACCTTCTACCAACTCATCATGTGATGGAGAAAGTTTATTAATTAGCGGACTTTCCGCAGGTATGTACACCGTAACCGTTACAGATGCCAATGGCTGTATTAATGATGATATTGATGAGATAGATGTTCCCGACCCTGCGTGTACGCACATTGCTCAAGTTGTCGCTACGGATAATTCCTGTGGAGTCAACCCGACCAATCCTTCTTTCGATGGTACACTCGAAGTGACTATTATGGCAGGTGCAGATCCATTACCACCGCCACCTTACATTATCAATATAGCATGTGGTGCAGAAATACAATCTGACACGACCAATTCTACGACTTATACTTTTACAGGATTAGAACCTTGTAATTACATTGTAACTATATATACACCTGCCGATAATTGTACAATAGGCTTTAGTGGCAATCCGGTACAAATTGATGCACCTGAACTTCTCAGTGCTCCATTCACCATAACCGAAACTTCTACCGTAAGTGGTAATGACGGTGAAATATGTTTAGAACCTATGGGCGGTACACCTCCATATACGGTAACAATCTGTGGTCAAACGGCTTCGCAAGGTGGTGCCTGTGGAGGTTATTTTTTAGGCGGACTGATGACAGGAGATCAATGTAATGTACTCGTCTTAGATAGTTTGGGATGTGAATCTACCGGAGTATTGATGATAACGGGTCCCGATTGCGACGCGTTTATAGCAGAACTAGACGGAGAAAATGGTATAATGAACAGTTGTGATGAAGCTGATACCGGAGCGATTAATTTGAATGTAATGGGCGGTCTTGAGCCTTATACCTTTGATTGGAGCAATGGTGCTACGACGGAAGATCAGTCAGGTTTGGCTGGCGGTACGTATTCTGTTACCGTTAGTGATGCTCAAGAATGTGATGTTATTATTGACATGATTACCATCGAAACTTACGACCCTATTGATTTAGAAGTTGGAGTTACTATCAATGGTATGTTCATGGCTGGCGGTGAATTTGAAACACAAGGAGACTCACTCGAACTGGGTTTTGAATCCAACTTCGTTATAGACTCTATTATCTGGTCTCCTGCTGACGGATTGAGCGATCCCAATTCATTTAATCCAAGCGCATTGCCGGAAGAAACAACGACTTACACGGTTACTATTTTTACCGAAGAAGGTTGTATGGCTACTGCCGAAATCACCATTATCGCAGAAGATATTATTATAGTTGTACCAACGGGCTTCACACCTAATGGAGACGGCGAAAACGATACTTTCTACCCTTACATCGACGGTAATGTAGATGTACTCGGCTTTACGATATGGAATAGATGGGGAGAGAAAGTATTTGACGATCCTAATAACGGTTGGGATGGCTCTTACAAAGGAGTCAAACAACCCTTAAGTAGTTTCGTCTATATGTTGGAATATCAACTACCGGGCAAAAGCCCTGAAGTCTTGAAAGGGGATTTCGTATTAATCAGATAAAATTAATTTGAGCGTACCGAATAACATTTATTCTAAATGTTTTATTATAAAATAAAAAAACATAACTTGTCATTCGGTACGCACAACACTCAGCTATCAACTTTGCTAAAGATATATTTATAATGATAAAACCAATACTTCATACTATTTTAATCCTGTTTATCTGTCTGCTCGGTGTATCGACGATGAATGCACAGGATATTCATTATTCGCAATTTTACCAATCCCCTTTGATGCTCAATCCCTCACTTACAGGACATATACCGGGCAAGTACCGCATCAATGCTATGTACAGACGACAGTGGCCCACTATTACATCAGGCAGACCAGTCTATGAGACACCGATGATTGGTTTTGACATGAATCTGCTACGAACAGAGGACAAATTCAATTCACTCGGATTGGGTATCACTCTGATGAACGACAGAAACAGTGGAGGCTTGCTCAATAATATTGAAGTCATGGGGTCAGTAGCTTACCACCTTGACTTAAAGAAAAACATGAAAACATACCTCTCCGCAGGTTTACAGGCAGGTGTAATCAACAAACGATTAGACGCAGAGGAAATCTTGTTTTTCAATGAGATAGACGATGAAGGTATGGAGACCTTGCCCGATAAAGAATTCTTCGAAAATACGAGCATCTGGCTACCTGATTTTCGACTCGGACTTACTTTTTCAGGCTTTCCTTCTGCCAAAACACGCTACAAAATCGGTGCGGGACTGTATCACCTTACTCAACCCAAAGAGTCATTCTTTGATGATGATAACAAGCTCCCGCTTCGCGTTGTCGTTCATGCTGACGGACGCTTCGGAAGTACGGGATTTGGCATAGAACCCAAAATACTTTTCCAAACACAAGCTAAGGCTATGGAATTGGTCGGAGGACTTTTATTCAACATAAACATCGTCAGAAAAGCCTCTCTCTATCTTGGTGGAGATGTGCGTGTTGACGGTGGTGTGGATGGTATTGGATTAGATTCAGGTAATGCGATTATCGGTTTGCGCCTTGATGATTGGGATGTAGGATTCAGTTATGATTTTAATATCTCGGACCTAAGCAATGCTACAGGCGGACGCGGAGCTATCGAATTTTCATTATTAAAAATATTCAGACGAGCATACAAAGTCGAACCTATACTTCCGGCTATTCGTTATAATTAAATTTTGAATGAAATAAGTGAATGAATTTTGAATGAATGAATATTTCACCGGATTTATTCTTCTTACTATCAAAATTTATTCATCAATTATCACATTAAAAACATCATTCAAAATTCATCCATTCATTAAAGCAAATAAAAAAAATGAATAAATTAATCAATAGAATTAGTTATATATTATTGATACTTTGTAGTGCCGGTATGCTTCACGCACAAGTGGGTTATGACGAATATACTTGGGAAGATGACTTAGAGCGATCATTGCTACTCTTGGAGCAATCCAGTTATTATAATGCCGTAACATATATTCAAAAAGTCATAGAAGCGCGTCCTGACGAACCGCAGTACGTCTTACTCTTGGCGGACACTTACAACAAAGCAAGAGACTACAACATGGCAGCCCAGCACTATGGCACTTTGTTGGAGCAAGATGGTATCGACTCTACACTCAATGCACCCAGCTTGCGCTATGATTACGCTGAAATGCTCAAGCAAGACGGACGTTGTCGAGAGGCGATTGACGAGTTCAATACCTTCATTGCAGATTATTCAGGTACAGATGCGGATGCGTATAAAGAAAGTGTAAAAAATCAAATCACAGGTTGTGAATTATTCCTTCAAGGACCGACCGACGATGATTATCCAGTTACAGGAGATGTAAAAGCCTTAGACGCTGGCATGAATAGTGGTTACACCGAATTTGCGCCTTATCCGTCAGGTGATGATTATCTTATTTTCTCCTCCCTCAAATCTGACGAATACATTTATACCAATATAGACAAAACCAAATCCAAAATCTACGCAGCACGCAAAACCGATGGAGAATGGATGTACGAAGACGAACTCGAAGGACCATTTAATCTGGACGGCGTACACACCGGACACGGGACTTACTCTGCGGATGGCAATCGTTTCTATTTTACACGCTGCCCTTCTTTGGACAACAACCAAGTTAATTGTAAAATATACGTTAGCCGTAAAATCAGTGCGGATTGGTCTGAACCGATAGCACTCGGACCTGAAATTAATACCGACGATGGAGAAAGTACTACACCTTATTTGGTGGATTATGACGGAGAAGAGAGACTCTATTTCGCTTCTGACAGAGACGGTACGGTTGGGGGTACGGACATTTGGTACGCTACGGTGGTCAATGACAGTACATTCACGCAAGCTGTCAATCTCGGTAGGGGAGTGAATTCTATCGAAAACGAAACTACGCCTTACGTTGATTTTGATAAAAAAGAGCCTTACGTTTATTTCAGTTCCAATGGTCATCCCGGCTATGGCGGATACGATGTTTTCCGTGCGGCGATAGACGGCAATCGCGTTGGTGATGCCGTCAATCTCGGACAAAAAATCAATAGTGGTGCGGATGATATGTACTTCATTCTTAATACGGACAAAGACGAAGGATTCCTTGTATCCAATCGTTCAGGCGCGTACAATGTTGATAATGCGACCTGTTGTGATGACATTTATCGCTTTTCGCCGATACCGCCGAAGCCGCCTGTTATCGTAATAGAAGGTGCAATATGCGACCTTGATGATTATAAAAAACCACCGCTCGAAGGCATAGAAATTAAACTCTATGACGTAACGACCGGATCGGATGTTTTGATAGGTACAAAGGTCTCTAAACCAGAGTATAAATTTGAAAATCTGAAACCGGACAGAAGGTATCTTTTAATCATTGACCAAGCCGGTTATATTCCTGTCGAAAAGCCTGTCAGTACCGTAGGTATTGATGAAGATAAAACGATTACGCAAGATATATGTGTCTCCAAAACAGGTATGACCGTCAACGGTACGGTTTATTCTGATGATGGTAAAGACGTAAAAATACTACCCGGAGCTACGGTGACACTATACGAAATACTTCCAGACGGTACACTCAAAGAAGTGGAGTCAGTTATTGCCGATGAAAACGGTGATTACTCCTTCTTTTTGCCACCGGGCAAAGACTATCGTATCATCGCTCGTAAGGATTGTTATCTCAATACCAGTACGGAAGACTTTACTACGAAAGGACTTGAAAGTCAGACGAGTATCGAACGTGACATTTACATGAAACTCGATGCACCGATTACGTATAGACTTGACAATATTTATTACGATTTTGACGAAGCGACACTCCGACCGGAATCGCTCAGTTCGCTAGACAAACTTCTACGTATGTTGTACGACAATCCGCAATTGGAAATTGAACTTTCTTCGCACACGGATAGTCGCGGTAGTAAGCGATACAATCAAAAACTATCAGAACGTCGTGCCAAAAGTGTTGTCGATTATTTGATTTCAAAAGGCATCACGCCACAGCGTGTCAAGCCAGTGGGTTATGGAGAGTTAGTGCCGATTGCACCTAACGAAAACCCTGACGGTTCGGATAATCCCGAAGGTCGCCAACTCAACCGTCGTACTGAATTTAAAATCATCAGTAAATCGGCTTGTTTTCCAAATGGATACAGAACAGGCAATTAATAAATTTGATTTACTATTAAAATATAAAAGCCTCCGACTTTGTCGGAGGCTTTTTTTATGGGTAAACTTATTATTCCAGAAGTTGGTTTTTCTTTAATAAGTCGCGATATTTTTTGTCGAATCTGGTGGCATCCGCTTTTAGTACTTTTAATAGCTCCTTGGCAGTATATCCTTGGCGATTGAATCTGTCGGATTTGTAATTGGTATAATATGCCATACCGCCGTTGCGCTGCTGAACTTCATAGACCCTTGTATTGAGATTAGGTACATAAAAAACGCTCAACTTTCCTGTATTTTCATTATTCATAACAGCTTGAAGTTCGTTGAGTTCGTTGCTCAATCCCTGATTGCTCATGCCCGTGAGTTTCCAACCTTCTTTGACTTGATTGATGTCTATCGTGGTGATAATTCCCTTTGGGTCAGTCAAAGGAACAAGGTAGTTTTGGTCGTTTGGCGTTTTGATAGAAAGGTCGCTGAAATTTTGAAAAGTATTTACTTTCAACAATTTTTCTATATCTATGGTATGATGTTTCAGAGGAGTCGTACTTTGAGCCTTGTTGAGTCTTTCAACATCAAACCCCAATGATAAATCGAGTTGGCGAGCAGCCACTATGAGGTCATTTTTACCTTGCTCTACAGCATCCTTCGGCATAGAGTGGATTTTGACTTCCGAGTCGGATTTGTTACTATCGTCGGAGTTATTATTCGTTTTTCGTGTGCAAGCAGCTATTGACATTAAAATAATCAATAACATGCACGTTAAATGATATGTTTTCATGCTATCTTGTTTTATTCGTTAATAATTATTTAATTCAAGTTGTAGATAACTTGAGTTATTTGGGCGCAATATTGTACCAAGTCGTCCAATGAGTAGCTGTGCCTGTGGGGTCAGCATATTGATTGTAGGTGATAAGCCGTTCAGAACCTATACACGGTGCCCACGGGTCATTCAGTACAACATAGTCCGTTCCTGCTACGGTAACATATCCTTTTACAACAACAACATGTCCTACTACGCCAGGCGTACCATAAGCATAGCCCATAAGTTTTTTTCGACAATACACCTGTGACTTAAGACTTGACCAACTCAAAGCATCATTAGATGCGTCAAATTTTAATCCCGCATAGTCAAGTTCTAACCAGCCAGGGTTATTACAATCGTCTGTCTTTCGACAGGTAGAGTTATCGTCTTTGAGGTTACAGCAATTATTTTTACTAAATCGATGATTGGCGAGTTCGCATTGTGTAACGGAGTTTCCGTCTTGCTGTGCCAACATTTGTGTGACTGCAGCCCAGCACCAGTTGTTCGTTTCTTGTGGATACAAATTGCTATTAACATTGCCTATGATTTCAGGTTCACAACAACTCGCCATCATAGCAAAACAGCATATTGACAAAAAAAGGTGTTTCAGTTTCATGATATATGTTCTTTTTGTTATTAAATAAGCATTCACTCGTCTTGTACAATTATTAATCTGTATAAGTGAATGTTTTTATGTTATACGTTCATATATCTTTTCAACTTTCAAAAAGTCACCCCCAATATTTTTTTCATAATAAGACTCATGTAGGAAATCAAGTGAATTGCGAAGCAAGTCCTAAACGTACTAAGATTTTTAAAAACCTTATAGGTTTGATTATCAGTGCTTTACCTTAGCTCAAATAAATGTTTATTGTTATATTTGATTTAATTTCCTATATGAGCCAAATTATTTTACAAAACCTTGCGCTCTTCTGCGTTAGTTCGATTTCGTGTTCTTTGTGGTAAAAGCAATCACTTAGGCTTCATATCCAATAAAGTCCTATCGGTTGTCATATTTAAAAACTCAACAATGTAGTCTATTTCATCCACCGAAACTGAGTCAATATTTTGATGCCCTGCGATGCAATCATCCAATGTTTTGAAAGTACCGCCATGCCCCCAGCGAATATGTGAAGCGACATTGGTAGCGAGTCGCATGACACGAAACTTCCCTTTGTCTTCATCCTTTCCACTCACCAAAAAATGCCCATCTTTTACTTTATGTGTTCCGTCGTGAATATCATTAACCAAATGCGGAAAACCGACATCATAAAATTTATCACTACCCAAAAACGGTGCTTTATGACAACTCTCACATTTGGCATCAAAAATCTTCAAACCTCGCTTTGCTTTTACAGACATATCTTTTTTACCTTTCAGCCAATCCTGAAATTGAGAATCATTCGGAATCAAGGACATTTGAAATGCAGCAAGGCACTCTGCCACATTAATAGGGTCGCATAGTTCTTCTTCAACCATGCCTGTATATACATTTTTGAATTGTTCAAATATCGAAGGGTGATGCACTTTTATACTATCCGCGGATACAGTCATATCGTGCGCTTTTTCACCTGATGCTATTTCTGCCTGACCGATAGCAGAATGAAACAAACCCTCCAAAGGATCTTTCGCTGAACCAGCAAGACCTGTCCAAAGCAGCGTCTTTGAACCGAATACGCCTATTGACGAGGGCGATTTAATCGGCGGAGTGTCTGTCTTTTTTCCTGAAATTGGACGACGATTCGGCGGCACGCCTTCACATCCGCGTCCGCAGGACTGTTGTTGACCTGCCGTAAAACCATGTTTGGGACTGTGGCAATCTGCACAAGCCGAGCCATTAATTTTAGTAAAAAACAGCACTTTTCCCAACTCGGCTTTTTCCACAAACTTTGGGATGTCGCCATGTTCGGTAGGCTTGCCCGGTAGGATATATTGTTGATAATCTGATGGTTGTGGCTGCTTCGGATGAGGATGTTGTGGTGGACCATCACAGTCTCCGAGTAAAAATATGCTAAGGGCGAAAAAGAAGAAATAAATAATTTTCATGGTAGTTTATTTTTTAGTGAGAAGAAATGAATAAGTTAGACCAAGAAGCGAAATATTTTTTTGTTAGACAAATTATTTTTGAGGAGCATAGCCGAGCTACGCAACGAAAAAATAATGACGTATAACGGAAAAAGATACAGCAGATTGGTTTAAGTTATTCACTTCTTCTCACTTATGATATGATAAATACTTATATTCAAATTTCGTACCGACAACGGAATATTCCAATTCGCACGATTACGCGGTTCTACACGATTCGATATAGCGCGGATTTCGGTAAAAAGTATTTTTTTTAATAAACAAATATAAAAAAAGGCTGCGCCTTCCATCGTTTCTATATCCGCATTGTATTTATTTTTAATAAAAAAAATATCCTCTGCCTTGCCATGTACTTTATTTATTGTCAGTCCTTTGACTTCTTTTAAATTCAAAATTACTTCAGAATTTTTGCGAACATTCATCACACCTTTCTCAAAGGGAAATTCATCTTGTGGTAGCAGTTTCATTTCAAATACATCTTTGAAATTGCCGTCGCGCTCTTGTACACCCAAATCACCGAAACGTTCTGACACAACTTCCACCACATCACCTATCTTCAAATCCTCATTAAAAGCACCCGCTATCCCAACATTGATCACCCAATCAAAGGATTTATTTTCCAAATATTGCAACATACTTACGCTCGTCAACAACATGCCAACGCCCGTCACCAGCAAGTGTACCGACAAGCTATCTTTAACAAAAACATGTTCTTGTACTTGCTCAAAGTCGTTTGTAAGCTGCGTTCGTAAAGGCTGTATTTCCGCGTTCGTTGCCGAAACGATTAATAATTTCATAGGTAACATTATGTTATTGGAATAGAAAAATTGGCGCGACAGGCTCAACACTCAGCCACCTCAACACTGGGTGCAGGACAAATTTTTAATTTTATTTTGAAATGCCACTGTACTGACGACTTTAGCCGTCAAGTGGCTCGGT
>ENA-ORXR01003707-ORXR01003707.1-marine-metagenome-genome-assembly--contig:-NODE-3707-length-13459-cov-12.916380_pt1 | contig 13459 bp, 14 predicted proteins | sample MGYA00237866_ERZ511479 | MGnify/ENA metagenome assembly ERZ511479 | reverse complement strand
CAAACGAAGCGGCTTTTCGAGATTTAGGTTAGAAGGGTCTACTTCTTAACAACAGGACGCTTTGGCGCGACTTTCTTGTTGCTGGCCAGTGTGCTCATGTTTGATGGCGGAACAGTCTTGGTCAAGACTTGCTTTGCCCAGTCACGTCCACCGAGACCGAATGCGATCGCGGCTGCAACAGCTGCCGAAATAACGAACGCAGAGAATGCGACGGATACGATTTGACCTGTTTGGTCAATCGAGTTCAGACCCATGAAGATGAAAATTGCCATGACAACATACTTGATAAAGTTTGCGATCTTTGGGTTCATCAGAGTGCTCATGAAGCGACCCATGAAGTTCGCAAGGAAGACGCCGATACCAATCAGGACAGCGGCACTAAGCAAACGTCCACCAAAGCTTTGGACTTGTTCAAATGCACCTGAGAGGCTTTCATTACCGAGAATATCCACAGCAGCGGTGATGCCGATGACGAGGATGATCAAGAATGCAACATAACCTGCAGCTTTAGACGGCGATGTTTTCAATCCTTCGCCATCATCCAGAGCCATAACTTCATTGATGGAGCGGTCGAAACCAAACCCAGCCAAAAGATTTTCGATGAAACCACCTGCAAAGCGTCCGATGAAAATCGAAGCGGCGAGTACGATGGCTGCGCCAATCAGGGCTGGAATATACTCTACAAAGCCGTTCAACATCCCGGTCAAAGGTCCGGAAATAGACGCCATGTTCAATCTTTCCAGAACAGCAATAGCCACAGGAACGATGATTAGAACAAAGACAATCTTACCTAAAAGGCTGGAAATTGATCCTTTAGATCCCACCGTAGATGTAACACCTGCACGCGAAGCCAAATTATCAACCTGCGCAGCTTCGGCGACTGACGTTACGGCTGTTCCCGCAACTTTCGCGATGATGAAGCCGATAAAGCCAATGAAGCCGGCGCCAATCAGGCCGGGTATCACAGCACTGATGTTATCAAAGAGGTTTTCGACCGGTCCGAAATACTCGCCCATGCCAACACGAGACATGGAAAGGAAAAGTGTGTAAAGAATGGCAAGCCAGAAAACAGCTTTACCAATGGCTTTACCAATGTTGCCGCCGGTCGTTTTGGCGCGTTTGCCAAGTCCGGTGCGGTTGATTGCGCCGGACACGAGTCCACGCAAAATATACGATATGAAGATACCGATAATCAGAATTGCAGCTGCTATGCCGATGTTTGTCCAATCCACTCCTTGCAAGTGGCCCATTATTTTATCCATGATTTTGTCCCTCCAGACATGCTAATTAAAGGCATGCGGTTTTTCCGCTTGTTCAGCCCTTTAAAGGTTACTGTAGCGTAATACTAGATTAACAGCTCATGAATACTATTTTCATCAGTTGTAAATATTTCGTGCGTTTCCCGCCTCGCGCGTTGACGAAAGAGAGCCGCTCCGCCAAAGGCCGATATATGGAACCCGCACCTATTCGCAATAAACCCCTGTTTTACGGCCTAGTGGTGCTCAGTTTCGGGGTTTTGGGCCTCGCCATTATATTGCTTTCAATCTGAGGCGCAGGCGAATGGGACCCGTTCAATCACGTTTGGAACAACGTATCTCTGACGGGGTGCTTGTGCGCGATGCCCAACAATTGGATGCAGCCCGTGAGCTTGATTCGCGTCTGACGGCCCTCTCGGAATATGAACCGGCGTCCGGCGGACTGCTGGGTCGGTTCTTTGGCAGCAGGGAAACGGTCCCTCGCGGCCTCTATATGTATGGCGGTGTTGGACGCGGCAAATCGATGTTGATGGATTGGTTCTTTGAGGCCGCAGAGTTCACCCCCAAAGCCCGCACCCATTTCCACGCCTTTATGTTAGACGTTCACGCCCGCATCAATGCATGGCGAAAGTTGGACAAAGATGGCCGCCGCGCCAGCCCGCATCATGTGCGCGGGGCGGGAGAAGATCCCATCGCGCCTGTGGCCCGCGCTATCGCCAGTGAAGCCAAGCTACTTTGCTTTGACGAGTTTCATGTCACAGACATTACGGACGCCATGATCTTATCACGGCTTTTCGAGGCGCTCTGGGTGAATGAGGGCGTCGTCGTCATCGCGACGTCTAACCGCTCACCGGAGACGCTTTATGAGAACGGATTGAACCGCGGATTATTTATGCCCTTCATCAAAATGATGCCGGAGCACTTTATTATTCATGCTTTTGAGGGGGATGTTGATCACCGTTTACGGGCTCTGACGGCGGCGCCTGTCTATTATACGCCCTTAGGCCCTGATGCAGACGCGGCAATTGCGGCTGCTTGGGATCGCTTAACGCGCAGCGGTACGCCCGTTATGACAGAGCTTACGGTCCAAGGGCGAAAGCTGGACTTCCCAAAAACGGCGCGCGGCGTGTTATTAAGCGACTTCGCCACTCTTTGCGAAGCAAATCGGAGCCCCGCCGAATATTTGGAAATTGCCAAGGCCTTTCACACCGTTATCATAGAAAACATTCCGGAAATGGGCGCTCATATGCGAAATGCGGCCAAGCGTTTCGTCACGTTAATTGACGCATTATATGAGACTCGCACCAAATTAGTCATGAGCGCTGCTGTCGATCCGGCTGATTTATATGAAAAAGGGGATGGCGCATTTGAGTTCGAACGGACAGTTAGCCGGTTAATGGAAATGCGCACAGAGGAATATTTGTCACTAGAGCGGGGCCTCAGCGATTTCGAGGAATAGACGCCGCGCTACGATTTTTTACCAAAAGTCCACCGATGGGCAGGGCTTCGCCCTATGGTTTCAACCGCCGCGCGGTGCGCCTTCGTCGGGTAGCCTTTATGCCCCGCCCAGCCATAGCCCGGGAATCGAGAATCGGCCTCTGCCATGATGCGGTCGCGCGTGACTTTTGCGGCGATAGACGCCGCCGCAATGGAGAGACTCTTTGCGTCTCCCTTCACAATTGCGTGAGCATCGCAGGGTAAGCCGGGCGGCACGCGGTTGCCGTCAATTAGAGCATAATCCACTGAAATATCTAGGTTTTCTACTGCGCGGCGCATGGCCATCATCGACGCCCATAAGATATTAATGCGGTCAATTTCCCCTGGTTCGGATATGCCAATACCAATTTTCGCGTTTTGCACGAGGATATTCAGGAGACGTTCACGGGCTGAATGGGAAAGGGCCTTACTGTCATTCAGACCTTCCGGAATGTTATCCGGGGACAAGATGACGGCAGCTGCGATTACGGGTCCTGCAAGGGGGCCGCGTCCTGCCTCATCTACCCCGCAAATGTTTCGGCCCTGATGTGCGCCGGCTTTGGTTTCAAATGTGAAATCGGGCATAATTAGGCCGCATTTGGGTTAGAAGTTAGAGATGGCACAGCATGTGCAAAAAAACACACATGCAGGGTTTATCAGGTGGATAGAGGTCTGCTAAAGGCCTTTAAAGATTTATTAAGGAGCATTCCATGTCCAAACTTAAAGTCGCCGGCGCAACACTTGCACTGGTTATTGCATCATCAACATCAGCATTCGCGCAATTGTCAGATGCTGAAGCCGCAGCGGCCGCAGCGGCAGCAGCCCCCTCAACTGAAGGCGTCGTTACTAGCGCAGCCTCTTGTCAGTATGAAGGTGGTTTCCTCGGTAAAGTCGAAGGTGCTAACGTTTGTATGGCGCCAATTCGCGGTGCCGATTTCTCAACACAAGCCTATGACGGACAGAGCCTCGGCGTGATGTCTTGTTCAGGTAATGGTTCATTCTCGAACGAGCTGTCCGGCACATATTGCCGTATCTTCCTTGAAGCGAAGCCGCGTAAGAAAACACGCGCCGAACTGGAAGCTGAGCTTGCAGCGATGACCGAAGCTGAACTGGGTTCAATAAACGAAGTCGTTGCAGAGCCAACGAACTAAGCTTTAACAGCACACAAAGTTTTGAAGTCCAGCTGCTCTGCAGCTGGGCTTTTTTTGTGGCATTGCCTCAATTGAGACGGCAGACGGCGTTAATGTTGGCTGTAATTATACCCACCCTCAATGCGCAGGCATATTTGCCTTTAGTGTTGCCGGATCTGAACAATGTTCGTCTGGTCATCAGTGATGGCGGGTCGGCCGATGAAACGCTGGCTCAAGCCGTGGAGGCCGGAGCCGTTATTGCGCGCGGTCGTGCTGGACGCGGGGCGCAAATGGCGCGGGGCGCAGATCTCGCCGGGACGGTGGAGGCCGTTAGCGCGTATTTGTTTTTACATGCGGATTGTCAGCTCGAACCGGGTTGGCAGGCTGTTGTTGAGACAGCTTTACAATGTCCCGATACGGCTTGGTTCTTTCGCTTTCGACCCAATGCGACAGGCAAGGGTGTGCGCTGGCTTCGCTTTATTGTCTGGCTTAGGGGCTGGGCGTGGCGTTTACCTTACGGCGATCAAGGTCTGCTGATCCCCCGCGAAATGTATGAGGCGCTGGGCGGATATGATTCGGATAAACCGCTGTTCGAAGATGTCGATATTATTGACCGTATCAAATCGAAATATGGACGCCGGGCTTTGCGAAAACTTCCCAGTGCGTTGAACACGGATATTTCAGATCATTTGCGCCAAGGTGTTTGGACTCGCGGTTGGCGGAACTACAAATTACTGAAAGCCTATCGCCGCGGGGAACATGCCGCCGACTTGCTGCGGAGATATACCTGATGCGGCCCATATTATATGTTGTGGCGAAAGCCCCGATTATGGGGCGGGCAAAGACGCGTCTCGCCGCTGATATAGGTCCGGTCCACGCAAAGCGGATTTACCGCGCGCTGATGGGGCAGGTGCTCCGCCAAGTGAGGGACCCGCGTTGGGACACGGTCTTGGCGGTGACGCCGCCGAGTTTGTTGGGCCGCGTTCCCGACTGGGAAGGGGTCCCCCAAATCCCGCAAGTTTCGGGGTCGCTAACACCGAAATTGGAAGCGCTATTCTCCCGCAAAGGCCCGACCCTTACAATTGGAACGGATTGCCCTCATGTTACGGCATCCGATATCGCTGCGGCCTTTCGTGCGCTCAAATCGCACAAACATGTGTTCGGTCCGGCCAGTGATGGCGGCTTTTGGTTGATGGGCGCGAATGGTCCGCTACCGCGCGGGTTTTTCAACGGCGTTCGCTGGTCTCACGCAGAGACATTATCGGATGTCGCGGATCGCACGGACGGCGCGTTTGGAGTTCTCCGCACGCTCACCGATGTGGATGACCTTAAGGCGCTTCGTCTTCTGCGCCAGTCTCAGCGTTAATCAACGCCAAAGTCGCATCAATCAGCGATAAATTTGCGCCCTTGCCATGTCCAGGGACGACCGTTTTCGTCTTGGGGTAGGTGGCTTTCATCCATTGGAGGCTCTGGGCCCATGTCGCCAATTCGGCGTCATCAATATTCCCAAGCGTTTTTGATCCCGCGCCGCGTACAGCACATCCAGCATATAAAATATCGGCGGACGAAATGTAGACGACCAGATTATCAGGCGCATGGCCGGGGCCGGGATAAGCGAGCTCTATGCTGTCGATCGCCGTGCGCGCACCGGGGTCTTTCAGCGCTGCGACCGATGTGTTCGGGACGGGGAAGCCGCTTCTGGCGGCGAGTGCCGGCGTGTCAGGATGGGTAAAGACTTGGATGCCCTGCCATTCCGCGACATCAACCCCGGCCGTGCGGTCCATGTGATGATGAGTAACAATCATTTTAGTCACAGATTTACCTGTCTCAGCTTTGATTTTTTCTAGCAAAGAAAGGGTTGCCAGCTCGCCCCAAGCCCCGTCCACCAAAGTCACGTCATCGCCGTCAACTACCACCAAACCATTGACGGGAATGGGGTTTTGTCCGGGTAGGTTATAATTCGTTGTGTGAACCCAAACATTATCGGCGATTTTTGACAGGGTAACGGGATAATCGGTTTGCAGCTGCGTGAGAAAATTATCCGCAGGATTATTGGCCGTTGGCGTGGGTGCAGGTGCTTCCGCGCCGCCACAAGCGGACAGGGCTAAAGCGGCAATTACGAGAGATCGTTTCAACATGGAAAAATCCTATTCAATTTCCGCGCCGATATAGACATGTGCGCGCGAGAATTAAAGGCTCAGCAGCTTTTCCCGCAGAGACAGTAAATCCCGCCAAGCATCCTTTTTGTGTTCCGGACGGCGGAGCAGGAACGCGGGGTGATAAAGAGGTAGCGCGGGATAGGTCGTGCCCGCAATGGTCACGTCCTGCCATTGGCCATGATTTTTCATAATACCTGTCAACTTTGTCATCGCCGTCATTGAAACCCCGCCAACAAGTAAAAGGACTTTGGGCTGGGCGAGCTCTATATGTTTCTCGATAAACGGGCGGCAGATCTCAATCTCGGCAGGCTTTGGGTCGCGGTTCTTCGCCAGACGCCAATTTATGATATTGGTGACGTAGAAATCATCCGCGCCTAAAGCGATTGCGCCGAGCATGCGGTCGAGAAGCTGTCCGGATGGTCCGACGAAGGGCTTGCCCTGAATGTCCTCATCCCGCCCCGGTGCCTCGCCGATCACCATGAGTTTGGCTTCAGGATTACCGCGCGCGAAAACGGCCTGCCGCGCACCGTCTGATAATGGGCCCGCATCAAACGCATTCATCGCTTCGCGGAGGGCATCTAGCGTTTTGATCTTGGAGAGATCGGTTGCGGGGGCCGTCGGGGTGTCAGGGCTTGCGGCTGGCGAAGCAGGTTTCGCCGCAATACGTTTGGCCCGCACGGGCCGAGCCTCCGGAACCTTGGGCACATCCACGCCCATCTCGGCATACCAGTCCAACAATGACCGAAGCGCCGCGTCCATTAGGGGGCGGCCTCTATGGAAAGGAGGAGAGATCGACTCTTCTCCCCGTTCACGGGGGGAAGTGGCTGGAGCGCAGCGCAAGTCGATGGGGGGTGACGCAGCCAAATCGGTCCGGGGGACCGATTTGTTAGGAACTGAAACGGCACAGCCGTTTCAGCGCTACACTGCAATCGATATACAATCGATTGCGGACGTTTCGCGCCCCCCATCCGCTCTATGGGCACCTTCCCCCCATAAATGGGGAGAAGGGTTTCTTTCTTTGGGGCAACCATCATTTCTTCCCCGTCCGAAAAACGGTTCGCACATTCGTCTCAATGCAATTAATAATTTCGCCTGCAATGTCCTTGCCGGTCGCTCTTTCGATCCCCTCGAGACCCGGCGAGGAGTTGACTTCGAGGATTTTCGGGCCTGTTGACGACCTCAAAATATCTACGCCCGCTACATTCAACTTCAGGATTTTTGCAGCCCTGATGGAAGCGCGGCGTTCCTCTTTGGTCAGGCGGACTTTCTTCACACTGCCGCCCTGATGGACATTGGACCGAAAATCGCCTTCCGCTGCCGTGCGCATCATGGCGCCAACAACTTTACCGTCGACGACGAAACAACGCAGGTCCGATCCGTTGGCTTCTTTCACAAATTCCTGAACCAAAAAATGCGCGTTTAGTCCTCGGAACGCATCAACAATGGCGCTGGCCGCGTTGCGATTATCTGCGAGCACGACGCCTTTACCTTGCGTCGATTCGAGCAACTTCACGACAACCGGCGCTCCGCCGACGAGGTCCAGAATTTCCTTCGTGTCTTGAGAGGATTTTGCGAAAGCCGTAGTTGGCATGCCCAGCCCGTGACTGGAGAGAACCTGATGCGCCAGAAGCTTGTCTCGGCTGGCCCCAATCGGCGCGGCATTGTTTAGGCAATATACGCCCATGGCTTCGAACTGACGCACGACCGCCATGCCGTAAAATGTCAGGCTGGTCCCGATCCGCGGGATAATCGCGTCATAGCGAGGCAGAGGTTTACCGTCATAATGCACGTCCGGCTTGTGCGCATTAATCGCCATATAGCAGCGCGAAGTATAGATGCAGTCAATGACGTGACCGCGCGATTCGGCGGCTTCAATCATGCGTGTATTGGAGTAATTTTTCGGCGATTGCGTGAGGATACCGATACGCAGCGGGCGCTTTGGAATCGACTTGCGGCCCTGTTTCTTGCGGTAGACGTCATAATTGAGAACAGGTTGCTGAAAACTAACGCCAGGACGCACGTTAAAATCTTCGGGAATGGCAGAGCGGCCCAAAAGCATCCGGTAGCTCATATTCTCGCGATTCGTCAGCGAGACATCTATCGGCCAGCTCCGACCGCCAATCGAGATATTTGCGCGAATGACATAGCGCAGTTCTGATACACCGTTAGAGCTGGTGACGTTGCGGCGGTCGATGATTTTGGCCGAACAGACGACTTCTACGGTGGAATCAGCCGGATTCGGATGCATGATAAACCGCACTTGCGGGTTCTTATCGGTACCGAAAGGCTCAATGGCGACGGCGTGCAGCGCGGTTGTCTTTGCACCCGTATCCACCTTGGCTTTGATGGCGGGCAGGGACAGATCGGACAAGGAGACCCATTCCTCCCAGCCTAAAACAGGCCCGCTTTCTTGTGTGGTATCGCTCATAATTTTGTGGCTTTTGTTCTGAAAAACTTAAGGTTACGCGACGATACGGATGCTTGTCCGCTACGGCTTGACCCGCTAGAGGATAAGCCACTTCAAGATACACTGCTAGGGCCGAAGAATAATAATGTATAATCTGGATCAAACGACCGCCGCCTTCACTGCCGCTGATGACAGCATAGAACGCGAGAGCATGGAATATGATGTCGTCATCGTTGGCGCAGGGCCTGCCGGTCTCTCTGCCGCGATCCGGTTGAAACAAAACAACCCGGACACCTCCGTCGTCGTGCTGGAAAAAGGCTCGGAAGTCGGCGCGCATATATTGTCCGGCGCGGTCTTGGACCCGATTGGGCTCAAAGAGCTGTTTCCCGATTTCGAGACGATGAATAGTTGTCCCGTCAGAACAAAAGTCACCTCCGATAAATTTCACATTTACGGCCCGGCGGGCGCGCTTCCCATTCCGCAATTTGTGCTGCCGCCCCTGATGCATAATCATGGCAATTACATTGTCTCCATGGCGAACACATGCCGCTGGATGGCGGAGCAGGCTGAGTTGCTTGGCGTTGAGATTTTCCCCGGTATGGCGTGTTCGGCGCTGGTCTACCGCGAAGACGGCTCCGTCAAAGGCGTGGTCGCGGGTGAGTTTGGCTATCAAAAAGACGGCAGCAAAGGTCCGGGCTATGAGCCAGGTATGGAGCTGCACGGCAAATATGTGATGCTCGGCGAGGGCGCGCGCGGGTCACTCTCCAAAGTCGCGATCGCGAAATATAAACTGGATGAAGGTGTTGAGCCGTCCAAGTTTGGCCTCGGCATGAAAGAGATATGGGACATTGATCCTGCCAAACATAATGAAGGCGCAGTTCTACACAGCGCGGGTTGGCCTTTAGGCGCAAAACAAGGCGGCGGATCGTTCGTTTATCATGCCGAAAACAACCAAGTCTTCCTCGGCATGATTGTCGATTTGAACTATGAGAACCCACACCGTTATCCTTATATGGATTTCCAAAAGTGGAAGACCCATCCGGATATTTCTGATCTGCTCGAGGGCGGGAAACGCGTGGCTTACGGCGCGCGCGTCGTGACAAAAGGGGGCATACAAGCCCTGCCGCAAACCGCTTTCCCGGGCGGCGTGCTGTTGGGCTGTTCCGCAGGCCTCGTGAACTTGCCGCGTATTAAGGGTAATCACAACGCCATGCTCTCCGGTATCCATGCGGCCGATGCCGCGACCAAAGCTCTGGGCAAGGGCCGCTCCGGTGACAGTCTGCAAACCTATGATGACATGATCCATGATGGTCCAATCGGCGAAGATTTGCGTCCTGTGCGGAATGTTGCACCGCTGAATGGCCGCTTCGGTCCGTTTCTTGGTGGCATGATGTTGGGCGGTCTTGATATGTGGGCGGCGAGCCTGATCAAGTTCAATGTCTTTGGTACGTTGAAACACAAAAAAGACGATGCAGGTTCAACCAAGACAGCGGCGAATTGCAAAGTGATTGACTATCCTAAACCTGACGGGGTTCTCACATTTGACCGCCTGACGAACGTCTCCATGACATTCACCAATCACGGCGAGGAACAGCCGAGCCATCTGAAATTGATCGATGCCTCTATCCCGGTCAATGTGAACCTGCCGGATTATGCGGGACCGTCCGCGCGCTATTGCCCTGCCGGGGTCTATGAATTTATAACGGAAGATGATGGCTCAAAGCCTCGCTTCCAGATCAATGCGCAAAACTGCATCCATTGCAAAACCTGTGATATTAAAGACCCGTCCCGGAACATTGTTTGGACAGTCCCTGAAGGCGGCGGCGGCCCGAATTACCCGAATATGTAGGGCAGTCCTTTGTCTTAATATTGTCGAAGCGAGCCGCTGATAAGATGGCTTGCCACAACGCGGCTCTGACCGCAGAAAGCTGACATGAAACGTCATTTGATCTCCTTGACCCTTGCGGCCGCCTTCGCCTTATCCTGCCAAAGCGCGAATGAGGCTTATGCCGCGCCTGAAACGCAGGAGTTATCCGGGCTTTACGGGGATTATCTGGCAGGCAGCTATGCTCGGAAAATCCAGGACCGCGCGTCGCAGCAGAAATATTTCTCCAACGCCTATCTCAGCCAGCCTGATGACATACGAATTGGTTATCGGGCTATCGTATCGGCTCTGGAAACCGGGGACATGGACGGCGCAGTTAAACTAGCTGAACGCGTGCTAAAGGCGGATAAAACCGAACCTTTGTCTCGTGCTGTCTTGGGTGTGGATGCTTTCCGGCGGGGCCGCGACAGCCGCGCGTTGAAATATTTCAGCGGCAGTTCTGATGATGTTTCAATCACCATACTCATGCAGTTGGTGCGGGGTTGGACCCAGGTCGAAAAGAAAGATTATAAAGCGGCGCGCGAGACATTTTCCGGTCTGGAGGCGGGCGCTTATTTTGAAGCCTATGCCGAATTACAGCTTGCCAAATTAGATGGAATTGAGGGCGAGACTGACGCAGCGTTGAAGCGGTTGGACAAGGTCGATGAGGCCGGCATATCAGGCGTGGAAAGCCTGCTGACCCGCGTTCGAATTTTATCTGCGGCAGGCCGTTCAGATGAGGCGATCACAGAGTTGGAGGAAATATTAGTTGATAATGAAGGTCTCTCGATTGGTCCTGTCGGAAACTATCTGAAACGGCTCAAAGCCGGGGAAAGTCTGCCGAAAATTAGTGCAAAAGGTCAGGCCGCGCGGGCGTTGACGGATCCTGCCTTTGGGTTTTTCGTGCCTAGCCGCTCGATGGAAGGCGCGGAGATTTTTCTACGCTTCTCCAGATGGATCGACCCGAACTATACGAAAACGTCGCTCTGGCTCAGCTCGATTTTGGAAGATCGCGACGATGCGGGACAGGATGAGGCCTATGGATTTTATAAGGTGGTCAGCGAAGATGATCCTTATTATGTTTCGGCCCAACTCAACATAGCCAATATTTATTTTAATCGCGAAGACGATGACAAAGCGATTAAAACCTTAGAAGCGCTCAATGCGCGAGAGCAATCCGTCCTGACGCGTGAAAGCTTGGGCCGCGCGCGCTTCTTCCGGGAAAATTATGCGGAAGCCCTCCCGTTTTACAAAGAGCTGGTCGACTCAATGACGGATGAAGAAATTACCTCTAATATTGAGCCGCTTCGGTTCCGGGGCATCATTTATGAGCGTCTGGATCGGTGGCCGGAAGCCGAAGCGGATTTTAAACATGTGTTGAGACTCGTTCCCGACGATGTCGATACGCTTAATTATCTCGGCTATACGTGGGTCGACCGGGGTGAAAACCTAACGGAAGCATTCGATATGATCCGCAAGGCCGTTGAAGAGCAGCCGCAATCCGGTGCGATAGTCGATAGCCTCGGATGGGCGCATTATAAGCTCGGCGAATATGAAAAGGCGCGCGAAAATCTTGAGAAAGCCGTCGCGCTCTCTCCATCTTCGGCGACTATTATTGACCATCTCGGCGATGTCTATTGGAAGCTCGGCCGCAAGCGCGAAGCCGGATTTCAGTGGAAACGCGCGCTTGAATTTGAGCCGACCGATGAAGAGAAAGCGACGATTGATATAAAATTGGAAAAAGGTCTGGACGCTGTTCCGGCCAAAACCAACGCTCTACCGTAAAGATATGTCTGAGGGGCGGACTGAACTTGCGCGCGCTAAAGTAAACCTGACCCTGCACGTAGGGGCGTCCATTCAATCGGGGAAATGGCGAGGGTATCATCCGCTTGAGAGTCTCGTTGTTTTTGCTGATTTCGGAGATACGCTGACGTTTAAGCGCAGCCAAGATGGCGCAATGGAGTTCGATGGTCCATTTGGTGCAGCCCTTTACGAACAGCAAAACAATTCTGTCCGGAAGGCTCTGGAGCTCACAAAAGCCCTGCCTCAAGACACGATGATAGATAAGCAGATTCCAATAGCTGCAGGATTAGGAGGAGGCACTGCGGATGCCGCCGCCGTATTGAGGGTTTTTGATCCAAACCGAAAAATACATCCGATAAAAATCGGGGCTGATGGTCCGGTCTGTCATCTGTCGCGGACGGCTATGATGGAAGGAATCGGCGAGGTCGTTTCTCCTCTTCCGGGCCTTGGTCAAATTTCTGCTGTTCTTGTAAACCCAAACGTAGCTGTCTCAACGGGGGCAGTATTCAAAGCCATGGATTCCAAACCCCGTGACGAAAACCCGGCCATGACCGCGAGGGACGGGAGTCTGCTATCCCGCGCACTTTCCGGGACAAATGACATGCAGGATTTCGCGATTGCTCAGGTCCCGATTATCAATGATGTCTTGCGCGCATTAGCGCAAGCCACGGGGTGCGAGCTGGCGCGCATGTCCGGCTCGGGCGCGACTTGTTTCGGTATCTTCCGATCGGATGCACAAGCGACAGCAGCGGCGAATGCGATCTCTCAAGCCCAACAGGGTTGGTGGGTTCGCGCGTGCCGGCTCGGGGATATCGTCACATGATGGCGGACAATATCTCGCTCTGGATTCAAATCGGCTTACTGGCCTTCCTCACTAGTCTCGCCGTCAGCGGATTTATGGCCGTGGCAGGGTTGGGGGACGCATCCGATGACCGTTCGGCCCATCGCGGCACGATCCCGACATCCGGCGGTGTCGGCGTATTGGCGGGCCTGGGGGTCGCGCTTTGCGCCTTGAGTGTGCTCTTCCCGAATTTGAATTTACCGAAAGGCTTTGCGCCATTGATGTCCTTGATTTTTGCAATAGGGATGTTGGGCTTGGTCGATGACGCGCTGAACTTGGGGGCAAAAACTAAGTTCGGGATCATGATTGTGATTAGCGGAGCTGCCGTCTGGTTAATCGGCGCCCCGACGAATTTGCCATTCCTGAACGGGCCTGTTGCCCTAACGCCTGCCATTGGTTTTACAGGCGCGATGCTTTGGATATTTGTCGTCATGAACGCCGTAAACTTTATGGACGGCGCGAATGGGATGATGGGTCTTTCATTGGCAGTCGCAAATATAGGCCTGTTCGGCGCGGGACTGAT
>ENA-ORXR01003706-ORXR01003706.1-marine-metagenome-genome-assembly--contig:-NODE-3706-length-13461-cov-9.057905_pt1 | contig 13461 bp, 10 predicted proteins | sample MGYA00237866_ERZ511479 | MGnify/ENA metagenome assembly ERZ511479 | reverse complement strand
CGCAGGCCGACTGGTGCGGCCGCGCGCGGTGCGGGTGGGCGGACGCGCCGCGCGGCGGCGGGTGGGCCGTGCCGTCGCCGCCGCGCCGTGGTGCTCCTCGTGGGGTCACACGCGCAAACGCGTTTTGTTTGTGAATAGCTCGGAAGCCCCATCCCTCGGGTCCCCCGCAAGGACGTCGTTTGGTGCAACAACTGTGGAAGAAAGGCGGCCGAGGCCACAAGAGTTGGTGGCTTACATTTTGCAGGGTGACCCACAAGCTGGTGCACAGAAAAACTGAAAAACTCCTGCTGTCAACAGCCGCACGGAGCCACTCTCGCCCTGACGGCCTAGTCGGATCTCCTGGTCCGATGGTCCACCAACGTCGACTGGGTCAGCGCCCGTGTGGCTGTTGTTTGCCATCTTCATGGCCTGCTGACTGCGCGGAGGTTGTGTACGCCGACGGCGTGAGCGACATGATCGTCCTCTAGCTAGACTCCCTCCGTAAGAAGAGCGCGCTACAACTGGTCTGGCCAAGCGCAAGACAGCGGCGACCAGTCTGAGGGAAGGCGATGGCCGTGCTCCGCACCGCGAGACGCATTGGATGGTGACCACAGTTGGCAAAACCGGACGTGGCCCTCATTCCGAAGCGGAAATTGTTGTGGCCGAAATCTCCCTTTCCGGCTCCACCCAGAGGGTCCGCAAGCTTTTTACAGAGCTTTGTTCCAGAATTGCGCGTTTGCATGCGAGCACACGATCAGGCCCACTGCGTCAGCGGTCGGCGGTCGCGCCGTCGACGGCGCGTGGCAGGTGCGGGCCGCGCCGCCGGTGCCTCCGTGTGTCGCGCCGGGGGGCGCGAGGCGGACGCGTGCCGCGGCGCGTGGCGGGCGCGCGCGGCGGGCGCCACGCGGAGACGCCTTGCAGCGCCGGGTCGGAGCCGGTCACGGCGAACCCCCACCGCAGCTGCAAACCTGTACGTACAGTCAGTAACAGCTGATATGGCACCCTTGCGCTCTTTGTAGCCCACGCTCTGTTTCAAGAAGAACAATTCTTCACGACGGCTACTTTCTGCGTCGGGCCAATGAGATGCGTTCATTCGGCACGATCGTCTGTTGCTGCTCTCTTGTGCGTCCTCAGCGATCGAGAATCTCCCAGTTGTATATATCGTCCTCATTTGGTCCGACCGCATCCAAATGCGATTTCCGATGCGGGCCCCGATTGGGCATACAGTGCATCGGCGATGGCTTTCGTTGCACTTGAGATCGACAATGCGATGCGCATCGGTGTGTGCGCAGGCGATTCGGTCCTCCGGTTGAAATTGGCTATTCATGGGCGCAGTCAGTGATGGGTGACGGCGCTGATCGGGGGGTGCCCGTGGTGGCTGGCGATGGCGGCGCCGGGGCGCCGGGCGCCGGGCGTGCCGGGGCACGGGGCCGCGCCGCGGCCCGCCGGGGCGCTGGCGGGGCGCGGCGCTGGCGGGGTGGCGCACCGGCGGGGCCGTGTGCGCGTGGTGGCTGGCGGTGGCGGCGACGGGGCGCCGGGCGCCCGGCGGGCGGGGGCACGGGGGCGCGCCGCGGCCCGCCGGGGCGCTGGCGGGGCGGGGCGCTGGCGGGATGGCGCGCTGGCGGGGCGGCGCGCCCGTCGTCGTGGTGGCTGCGCCGGGACACCAGGCGCCGGCCGCTCAGCGCCGCGCCGCGCCGCGCCGCGCCGCGACACCGGCGCGCGTCGCGGCACACCGGGGCGCTTCAGCGCCGTGGCGCTGGTGGGACCGCGCGATGGCGGGGCAGCGAGCCCGTACGGGCGGTGGTGGCGTCGGGACGCCGGCCGCCAGGCGCGCCGGTGAGAGCGGCGGCGCGTCGGGGCAGCGGGGCGGCCGCGGCGCCTCGGGGCGCCGGGCCGTCGTATGGGATCAAAAACAATGGCTTGCCACCGCACTATCACGGCGCTCCCGTGACTGCCCGCGCCGAGCAGTCCAATCAGAGAAAGAAAACAACTCACAAACAAAACAAACCCACACAAAACGGAACTTACCTCCGGTCCCTGGGGGGTGCACGCTGGCAGCGGCCAAGCCCTAGAACTGCGGCAGGCCGCGGGAAGGGTCCGCGCCGTCCACCAAAACCAATCCAGTGTGCGGCAGCGCGTCCGAGGGCTGCGTTGGGAGCAGGCGGCGCACCTCCGCCACCCACAAGGGGAAGTGGCCGTCGCCGATGGCACCGCCGCGCGTCGACGAGCGGGTGCCGGCGGCAATTTCGAGCACATTGCGCACCTTGGTCACCACGAAAGCGACGTGACCGAGTGTCGCAAAGATGACGCGCTGGCCCATAGGCCCGTCCGGCTGCTTGACGCGGCTGGAGGCGCCCACCGAAATGAAGAGCTTCGACAGCGCATCGAGGCACGCCCTGCGACCGTTGACCGTTAGGTAGAACGCATCGTTGGTGAGCAGCTTGACAGCCAACTCCTTCACCAAGTTCTTGACGTCGATGCCCAGGCTCTCAAAGTAGGCGGCCACGATTGTGTCCGTCCACATCTGGTGCAGGTGGGGTTTGACGCGCAGAGCCAAGAGGGAGACACGGATGTTTGAAAAAATTGTCGGGTTCCTCCGGCTCGACCGCCGGATGAACGACTTCAGCCACTCCTCCGCCTTGTCCATGCCCCCTTTCTGCACCGACTCGACAGACACCACCAGGGTGTCCCAGTTGTCGTCCGAGGAAGAGAAGACGAGCACCGTCTTGACGGCTGTTGCAAAGTCGTCGATGAGGACGTCGCGGTACGCCTTCTACAAAGATCCTCCATAGAGTACACAAAGAAAGACACGAAAGAGAGAGAATAAAAACAGCAAGAAGTGCGTTAGGATCAAGCTCAAGCACCGACAGAGCGCCCGCGCCTGCCCTTTCCCGGCGCCCCTGGTCCCCTCCCGCCACCCACCCGTCTCCTGCCCGGTCTCTCGTGCACAGACCAGAAAAAGAAAGCATACCGTCACCAGCTTCAGCATGCTCTCCTTCTTCTCCATGTCATCGTCCTCCGTGCTTGCGCTGCCGAGCTTGCCCAAAGAGACAGCGCTCTTGATGCCGTCGAGGACGGTCTTTTCGACCGCCGCAAGACGCCCCAGCGTCTGCTGCGACAATTGGATGTTGGAGTCCAGCTTGGTCTTAAGACCTACCAGCGTGTCCTTCATCACTGAGACGGCGGCTTCCATGGCCGACACGTCAATCCGAACCGAACTGGTCGCCGCGAAAACCGCGCGCTCGAGGATGAGCGCGCGGCGCTCCCCGCGAGCGCCCGGCCCCAGCGCGGCTGCCAGCGGGTTGACCGTCGCCTGCGCGGCGGCGGTCATCGGGAACTGAACGTCGTCACCGTCCGGGTCTGGGTAGACTCGCGCAGCAGGACGGACAGAAGCGCCGGTGGCGGCTGCACCAACCGCTGCGGCGGCCGCCGAACCCCCCGACGTGCTCCCCATCGCACGAAAGACGAGCGGCTGTGCGGAAACGCCGTCGCTTGTTTCAGCTGTCGGACGCGGCGCCACGTGGCGGGCGTCGACAAAATTGACGGCCGAAATGGCGGCGTGACCCGGTGGCGCTGAGCCCACGGTCGCGGCAGGCGCCGACCCCGCCGCCGACCTTCCACCTCCAGCATCTGTAGACGCCGGCGCCGCCAACCCGCCACCTCCAGCAGCAGCAGACGGCGGTGCCAACGACCCGCTTCCAAGACCATCACGGTCCGCAGGCGGCGGTGTCGCCCGCGACCCGCCTGTGCCGGCATGAGGCGACGGCGGCATCTGGGCCGAGCCCAACACGCCACCAAGTGCAGCGAGCGACGCCGACGTTGGGCCCGCCGCAGTGGCGTCAGGCACAGGGGGCGTCGGACACGCCGGACGGGTTGGCGTGTTGAGCACGGCGGCTCGGCGCGCTGCAGCCGTGTCTGGCCCCATCATCAGCTCGGTGACGCGGAGCGTCGGCACGTTGAGCGAGCGGCGAGGCACACCGAGCACCACGGGGCGCTCCGGACCGCTAGCCCCTTTGGAGCGCAGGGTCCTAGCCGACAGCGCGGTGGGGCGGCGGGGGGTGGACGCCGAAGGTGTCTCGGGGCGACGGGCGGCGCTAGTCGTGGGGCGCAGGGATGCGCGTTCACGCGCATCGCTCAGCCTCAGGATGGCGGCCGCTGACGTCGACCCTTCGTCAGCCGCCGAAGACTCACCCGACGGGCCGGCGGGAGCGCCGGGAGCTGACAGACCCACCAAACGGGAAGGGCCCGACCACACCGCCGGTCCCGGTGCAATTGTAGTGGCCGCAGTCGCTCCTCCAGCTGAGCCGGCGGCGGCCGCCGTATTGGCCTTAAAAGCAGCCGGAGGCTCCCGTGTCCAGCGCCCGACCTTGGCGGTGCTTGATGACGGCGGCGCAGCCGTAGCCGGCCGCTTTCCCTTGCCCACCGTCGCAAGCGGCGTCGCGCACGTCGTAGTGAGTTGTGCGTCCTGGTCGTCTTCGGACCCGTACGCACGGGCACCCAAAGACGCCAGCGTCGCGGCCGCCTCGCGCGCGGTCGCTCGAGCGTCGATCGGAGACGTCTCGGTGTTGTCGTTCATACTCTTGTTGCGGGCGGCCAGAGCCGCCCGGCGGAGCTCCAGCTTCTGGGCCCGGTCTGCGGGCGTCGGGGGGTTCATTTTGGGAGGAACCAGGCAATACAGGGATGGGCAGGCGCGCGGAGTTGATATGGGGGGGGGGGGGGGGGGGGGGGGGGGGGGGGGGGGGGGGGAGGCAGGCGGGAACATGCGGGGAGGCTTTGGTCGGATGCGTGAGAACGACGTCGGGCGTGAGAATGGGCTGGCCGACCGCTCCTTTGTACTGGACGTGCCACAGCTCTCATTGGGATCCACCGGCGACGGCGCCCACCACCACACGACCACGGCGTAGCCGCGCCCCCCTCCCATGCGATGACGCTAAAAAAAGACACTGCAGAGCACAGAACGCGCTAGAATCCCCCCTCGCCCCCCCTTTAAAAGTCGACCGCAAACGTACCTTGCCGAGAACAGGATCATGAGCGAGGAGGACGCAGACCGGCGGACCGTAGCCGACCGCATCGTCCACGGGCAGTCTGACCAGTGCGTGGGCCGTACATAAGGGGGGAGAACTCAATAGTAAGTCCAAGGAGGCCGGGGAAGAACACAGACAGGTGTGCATGTCAATGACTGTCCGTACAACGGGCGGCTCACGACGGCGCGCCAGAAGCGCAGCCAACGACAAATATAGGCACGCGCACAGAGCCTTCGCGCAAATCCCCCCCGCAGGCCACTGAACCCCCCCCCCGTACCTCGTCAATCGCTTGAAGCAGCGTCAGCCACCACCACGCGGCCGTGCACTGGGCGCCCCCGAGACAGACAAACGATAACGACGCGAAGCGTACCGACCGTTACCGTGAGCCAACAAAGAGGAACGGTTGGGGGCACCTCCCACCGCAGCGGCCGCAATGAGCCCATGTGTGGGGGTGTCAGCGACTGTGCACGCTCGGAGAGTGGTCGTGTCCGAGCCCCGTCCTCTACAATAAGCGGCGCAGCGCCGTGGGCGGCGCACGGGACACAGCGTCGGAAAAGCAGCACCGAGCAGCGGCCGACGACGGTCGTGGTCAAGACAACGACCCGTGCCTCTGGCGACGCGGCTCGCAATCAGACGAATTCATACTCCAAGTATCCGAGTTCTCTACCGTAACTCCACACTGAAAGAACACTGTAGAAAAAACTTAATATGCTGACAGAACAATACACTTTAAGCGCAGCTGTCAATAATTAAAACGACAAGACTCCTCTTTTGATTGGCCGGAAACATCCTGCGTCGACTGTTGTCCCACTTGCTGGCTGACAAATGCCACCAACAAACGAGTGGACGGCGATGACTTGCGCTGTGCTTGCACAGTTGAGGTGCCCTTGTAGTGGGATTTGATGGGTCAGTCGTTTCTGTTTGAGGTCAGACCTTCCGCCTCGTGCCACACGCACTGGTGGACACGTCCTCCCCCCAGCCCACGCCTGCGGGGCGCGCGGCGGCGTAGCCGCCACGTCCTGGTCGTGGCGGTTAGAGCGTCCTCGCCTGTGCCGCCTGTTCTGCCTCTCTCCGTACTGTTAGGTATCGGTCGCCCATCGACCGCCATCGGTCGCCATCGGCAGCCTTTGTCGGCCGCCGTGAACCACCCACTGAAGTGCGTCTGCGTCGTTTTCCTGGTTGTACTCCCCGTTCATGTGGTGTCTGTGCTCCCCCGGGTCCTCGCCCCCCCATACGCCCTTCTGACACGACGGCCACCGTAAAGTACGTTCTTAGAGGTTACCAGTCAGCTGTGCCTCTATTGTTCGACCACACATCGACGCCCATCGGCCGTCATGTGTCTGAAAGGGGTGTATGTGATAGCTCGGTATCTGGCAATCCTGGGCTGACGTGAGCGGATGTCCGCCCTCACCTCATTTTTCCGTGGCAATGAACCCGGACGCGAGCAGGTGACTGACGGCTGTGGTGTTTGCCTGCTGTGGCCTTTCATCTATGAGCGGTCACGTGCCTTCTGTTTCCTTGCGGGTCCCGAAACTGCCTGCTGTGGCCACTTGCCCTTTCTCGCGTACGGGCAGAGGCTTCCCTGGAGTGCCCCAGGACTGCGGCTCTTGTCGCTGGAGCGGCTTGCGACAACCGCCGCCTCGTGGTCCGACATCTCACGGCGCTCCCCCTCGCCGCCGGCCACGCCAACGACCGCCGCCTCGTGGTCCGCCGTTGTACGGCGCTCCCCCTCGCCACAGGCCACGCCAACGACCGCCGCCTCGTGGTCCGCCGTCGTAAGGCGCTCCCCCTTGTCGTCCGCCGCGCCGACGACCGCCGCCTCGTGGTCCGCCGTTGTTCTGCGGTCCCCCTCGCCACCGGCCACGCCAAAGACCGCCGCCTCGTGGTGCGCCGTTGTACGGCGCTCCCCCTCTCCACGGGCCACGTCAACAACCGCCGCCTCGTTGTCCGCCGTCGTACTGCGCTCCCCGTCGCCACCGGCCACGCCAACGACCGCCGCCTCGTGGTCCGCCGTTGTACGGCGCTCCCCCTCGCCGCTGGCCACGCCAACGACTGCCGCCGGGTGATCATCCCTCGCAAGGCGCTCCCCCTCGTCGTCCGCCGCGCCGACAATCGCCGCCTCGTGCTCCGCCGTCGTACAGCGTTCCCCCTTGTCGTCCTCCGCGCCCACGACCGCCATCTCGTCGTCCGCCATCGTCCGGCGCTCCCCCTCGCCGCCGGCCACGCCAACCACGGCCGCCTGGTGGTCCGCCGTTGTACGACGCTCTCCCTCGTCGTCCAAAGCGCCGACGACCGCCGCCTCGTGGGCTGCCATCGTACGGCGCTCGCCCTCTTCGTCGGCCGCGCCGACGTCCGCCGCCTCGTGGTCCGCCGTCGGGCGCTGCTACCCGGCCCCCGTCGGTCACGCTGACGACCACTGCCGCGTCTTCCGGCGCCAAACAGTGCTCCGCCGAGAATTTGGCCAAGACAACGACCTCCACCGCGTCGACCTCCGTCAGGTGGGACTCCCCCTGGCCCTTCACCACGCCGACGACAGACGCTGCGTGTTCTGTCGCCGGACGGCGCTACCCCTCGCCGCGCGCGACGCCTCAAAATTCCGGTGTGGCATCCGTGGTCGGGCGGTGCTCAGCCTCCTCGTAGGCCAGGCCGACGACCGCCGCCGCGTCGTCCGCCGTGGCGCAGAACTACCTGTCGGTAACAGAGGCGGGAACGGTCACGGGCACCGTCTCCACTGTCGGAACGCGTTCGCGACGACTCGACAGGAAGCAGACCTGGCGCCGCCGCGTACCATTCACCGGCGGTATGAGGCCCTTTTACGCGCCCACCGCGTGCTCTGTTTGCGGCGTAGTAAAGACGGCCATCGGCATGCGCTGGCACGTCATGAAGAAGCACCCCCACCTGCCGCGCAACGTCAACAGACGGCTTCCCCCGAGGCAGGTGGGGCCGGACCCGGCTGTGTCGCCAGTCCCGCCGGTTCCTCCTATTGTGCCGCCACCGCCCAATTCTCCCCCTGTGGCCGCCGACCTCCCTCCTGCCGGCGAGGAATCAGACGGAAACCTCTTTGGCTTGCTTCGTGCCGCCGCCGACGCCCCATCTCGGGCGCTAGTACTCGCGGACTTTGCAGCAGCGCAATCCACCCAGGCGGAGCGGGCGGCGTCCTTGGCGGCTCGGACGCGCAACTCTGCCGCGAGGCCGCCACGGGGTGCAGCAGAGAGGGAGCCGGTGCTGGAGCCCGACGCGCTCGGCCGCTCTTCCGTCTCTACAGAAGCGCAGGCAACGTACGAGCGCGTTGGAGACGCCCGCAGCTGCGAGCCGGCGGTCTCAAGGAGGCCCCACGCCAAGCCTGGGCAGTTCGTCACTCCCATACTGAAAGACTTACAGATCCTCATGCAGGAGATTGGGGGCTCGGGCGCTTCTTTGGCGGACCAGACCAAGCTCTTCCAATTTTTTGAGAAGTATGACAAGGCTATCGTCACCGCGTACGAGGTGGCCGCTACCTCACAAACGGCCACAGGGGAGACGGGGGACGGTTTGCTAGGCAGCTTGGGTGCCAACGCGTCGGATGCCGCAGGTGGGTCGACCGCCGACGCGCCGTCACGTGGGGGGGGCACCAGCGCCAACGCGTCGGCCGACTTGGGCGCCAACGCGTCGGCCGACTTGGGCGGCTCCACGGCCGCCGTGGCCGCATGTCGGGGGGAGGCGAGCGCCAACGCGTCGGCTGTGGCCCACGGGTCTACCGCCGCCGCGTCTGCATCTGCGGCGGGGTCGAGCGCAAACGCGACGGCGGCGGTGGGCGGCTCCACTGCCAACGCGTCAGCAAGGGCGGGTAGCTCGAGCGCCGACGCGTCTGCGGCGGTGGGCGGGTCGACCGCCTCCGCGTCCGCATCTGCCGCGTGGTCGAGCGCCAACGCTGCGACGGAGGTGGGCGGCTCAAATGCCACCGCGTCGGCAAGGGCGGGGAGCTCCAGCGCCGACGCGTCCGCGGCGATGGGCGGGTCGACCGACGCCGCGTCTGCCTCTGCGGCGGGGCCGAGCGCCAACGCGACGGCGGCTGTGAGCGGCTCCAGTGCCACCGCGTCGGCACGGGCGGGCTGCTTGAGTGCTGACGCGTCGGCGGCGACGGGCGGGTCGACCGCCGCAGCGCCGGCTGGTAGGCAGAGTTCGAGCGCCAACGAGTCTGCGACGGCGGGCGGGGCGGCGACCGTCGAAGCAGAGTCCGGGACTGCGGGTGACTCGTCCGGGAGCCAGTCGGCGCCGACGGGTGGCTCCGCCACAGACGGTGCCGCGCCGGCGCGTGGTGCGCGTGGCTCAAACGTCAAAGCAACCAAGTCCACAGGCAAGTTCCCAGAGCTCCCGTTCATCACGGGTGTCTTCAAGACTGCCAATGCGTTTCGGAATGCGTTGAGGGACGACCTCGATGATGCTGTGCTGCAAGCAGGCTGGAAGAGGTGCAACATGACGCAGGGCGGCGTCAAGTATGTGTCGTTCTTCCGCTCGGCGATGGACGTGGCGATGCGAGTGCTCCGTGACGCAGGAAAAGTTCAGCTTCGCCGCGATGCCGCGGAGGTGGGGGACAGGCGTGAACATCCCATCGATGGCGATGCCTTCCAAGCCCATCAAGACGCCATCGACTGCATCGCCCCAGGCACTGGTTTCGTGCTAGGCATCTACGTCTACAGCGACGCGACGTTGCTGTCGTGGTCTGGTGGTACGTTTGTGATGTTCACATTTCTCCGTCGGGCATGACTCGCTTGTGATTTCCTGTCTCTGTTACCGAGCTATGCCTGTGTGTGCACCTCGGCCGCATGCTTTCAGGGATGTTCAAAATTTTGAAGCTTAGCTCCTACGTTCCACCAAGACTGCAGCCACTGACGCTTCTCATTCTCTACTGTGCACTTTCTTGATGTCCTTTTCATCCCACTTTGGCAGCCCACTACCTGTACCCTGTGCGAATTCGTGTGGTCAACGACGTGACGGGCGTGGTACAGTGGCACACGATTGCGTACGTGCCGTACGTGCACAACCGTAAGGAGCCGGGGGCGAAGGAGAAGGCCAAAGGCCGCCGCTGGGGCGTGTTGCAGAGGACGCTGTATCTGGCGTTTCGCGATGCCATCTATTCGAGCCACCAGGGCGTGAAGTTGGAAGAGGGAATCGGTGGCATGTCTACGGCCTTCTTCCGCATCCTGCTCTATGCGTGCGACCGCCCGGAGGAGCGGTCGGTGCTGTGCCTGAAGGCGGGCAACTGCGGCCACCCGTGCTCTAACTGTGACGTTCTGGCAGAAGATGCGTGCACGGTCAAGGGGTGCGAGGGGGTGCCCCGCGTCGTTATCGACTCCCTCGAGGACCAAACCGAGGCCACCATGCTCAGGCGGGTCAACAAAAAGCGCCCGCGACGCATCTACCTCGAGACGAAACGCAGCATCAACGCCTTCATCCCGGCATTGGCCTGTCTGGGTGGGCTGACCACGGCCCCACACTATCTCTACAAGATCATTGCTTTCGACCCACTACACGTACGTCCTTCGACTCCAACCTGCATGTTGTTCTGGTCAGGTGGTCCTAATTGCGTGTATATTTTGCTCAGTGAGCTGACTGCTCTGCTATCTCAACGCTGTGATTGCGGCTCCGTTTGCATGTGACACTGCCCCCCCCAACCTCCTGCAGATTCTTGACCTTGGGGTAACCCGGATGCTTTGTCATCGCCTGGTACTTTTTTTTCCCCGCGTGTGCGCCGAGTTCTACCCCAAGTACAGAGATGAGAGCGCCAGCTTTCGTGCTGGTAACATGCGCATCGACCTCCTTGGTCGTCGCAGTCTGGCGTCGTATGTCCCGCCTGGGTAAGTTTCGGCATGTGTCGTTATCTCTATTGCAGATATGGTGCGCTTGCTGCTGTTTCCGTCCGTCTCTTCTCTGCCCTTCTGCGTATCGTCTACGGGCTCTTCCGCAGGGACTGACTGGATGACTGGCTCCTCTTTTTCTTTTCTCTCTTTCGATTGGCCCTCAATTCAGAGCAACCGCAGGTACCTGGTCGCCCCGGATGAAAAGCAGGCCACGTTTACGGGCGAGCAGCAGCGGGGCGGCGTGTGGTTTATGATGTTCATCGTCTTGGGGCTGTTCTCCCCGGGAACAACCCGGCGGCCGCCGCCAAAGAAGAAGGCCAAAGGCAACAACGCCTCCACGTCGACGCAGAAAGCCAAGATTCAGCGGCTCGCCGAAGCCGCGGCGATGGCGCCCGCGTCGTCACCCGTGCAACCCGCCGACTGCACAAAAGCGGCGGATGGCGTCTTGGATGCCAGCAGCAGCAGCCGGGTCGCTGACGCTGAGCTGGAGGACGTTCTGGCCTCCTTGATGGCGGAAATTGAAGTGGCGGACGACTGCACCGCCGACGAGGCCTGCGCCAACATCTCCGACGCTGGCAGCGCAGCCAGCGACACAAGCGTCGCCGGCTGTGTGAGCGACTCCAGCGGCGACAGCACCACCAGTGCCACTCGCGCTGCCGCTGCCTCCCCCGCGCTCGGGGGGAAGGCCGCCGACGGCAAGCGCGGAAAGCATGTGCTCACGTTCGACAAGGCCGCCTACGAGGCCGCGTTTGGCGACATGCCCTACCACGTGGCTATCACGACTCTCTTCGTCAAGTACGCGCAGCTCCTGGCGCGGCTGACGAGGCACCACCACTGTCGAGCTCCCATGACGGTGGTGGGGGCGGAAGAAGTCGGCGCGCTGGCAAAAGAGTTCGTCCTGGACTACATGGTGCCCATCCTGGGCGAGTGGTTCAGTACCAAGGTGCACAAGCTGCTCGCGCATGTCATCGAGGCCATCAAGGAGCACGGCGCGCTCAGCAACGGGGACACTGGCAGCAACGAGGCGCTACATGGACAGGACAAGCGGCGGTACAGCAGGACCAGCGGCAATGATGACGCGTTCCGGACGCAGATGCTGCGGGTAGGGCAGGGCTCTCTGGAGATTAGAGAGCGCCTCGCTAAGGAGGCGGCCCAGTTTGACGACTGGTTTGAGGATGGGGACACCGACGACGCGGGTGACTCGGGGCTCGTCGGCGGCGGTGCGGCGGCTTGCGGACTCGATCTTCCGCCTCTCTCGGGCGTGCGCGGCAAGGTTGGCCCTTCTTTGGCAAATGGAAATCGGCAGGACATTCCTCGTCGAGCCTCCGCCATTGCGCTCGACAAACTTGCGGAGAGGCGTGGCCTCTGCGCCGTCGCCGACGCGCTTGGCGTGGCGGCGGGTGGCACGCTCGTGCACGTGTCCAACTCGCTGACATTTTCCCCGCGCATGTCTTGTTGCGCGGGGAGCCATCCGATGCAGCACCTGCGGGCGACCCCCATGTACCGGGGTTTGCCATGGTACGACGGGGTGGCCTTTCGGCTATCCGACGACGGCTCCGCGGTGGTGCGATATGGCGTGGCACGAGCCATTGTCCGCGCGGTGGGGGGAAAGGTGCGGGAGGAGGTCCTGGTTTCTGAAATGCTCAGCTGCGAGTCAACGCCAGGGTGCCCGCTCGTGGGCGCTGGCTGTACTCGTTTGTGCTGGTCTATGGCGCCGGGGGCTGAATGGCCTTCTCTGCGCTCTGTTCCCTTTTCGTCTGTATTGCGCCTGGAGCACATTGTGCGGGACTTTGACGAGGTCACGCAGGCTCACGGTGTGTCTGCAACACCGCGTACCATACGGGACAATGCGGCAAACCGCCGTGCGGCACGCTTCTATGTGAATGTCTTTTATCCTTGGCCATAAACTCTTTTCTTTACCACCTTCTTGGTGTAACAATGTGGGGCGCGCTGGCTTCAAAGCCACACCGCCAACAGTGCATGCTCCCCGCCAAAACAACGTTACGCGACCCCATCCTCATCAAAAGACACGGCTGGCAAGTATGCCTCAGTTGGAAACGGGAGTCAGGACAGCGGCGGACGCCAACTAGTGGCGGCTCCGCGGCCGGCTGCGCAGAGCTACTGCACGTGAGGGGGAAGCGAGCAGCGCCGCAGCCGGCCAGCAAGCCACTGTAGGTGTGCGGGCTCGGGAGGCGTCGCGGCCGGCCAGCGCGCCACTCTTGGCGCGGGGGGGCGGACGGCGTCGCGGCCGGCCAGTGCGCCGCTCTTGGCGTGCGGGCGCGGCCGGCGCCGCAGCCGGCCAGCGCGCCGCTGTTGGCGTGGGGACGCGGCCGGCGCCGCAGCCGACGAACGCACCACTGTCCGCTTGCGAGCGCTGGAGGCGTCTCGGCCGGCCAGCGCGCCGCTCTTGGCGTGTGGGGGCGGCCGGCGCCGCAGCGGGCCAGCGCGGCGCTCTTGGCGTGGGGGGGCATACGGCGTCGCGGTCGGCCGGCGCGCCGTTCTTGGCGTGGGGCGGCGGCCGGCGCCGCAGCCGGCCAGCGCGTTGCTCTTGGCTGGGGGGGGCCGGCGCCGCCGCGGCCGGACAGCGCGCCGCTCTTGGCGTGGGGGAGCAGACGGCG
>ENA-ORXR01003705-ORXR01003705.1-marine-metagenome-genome-assembly--contig:-NODE-3705-length-13471-cov-5.388756_pt1 | contig 13471 bp, 9 predicted proteins | sample MGYA00237866_ERZ511479 | MGnify/ENA metagenome assembly ERZ511479 | reverse complement strand
GTTGAATCGTTGAGTCTGCCGACGTGTAAAAGTAGATTGTAGACTCTATATTCGTAAACTATTAAACATAAGTTTTAAAAATCAACAATTCATTGTCAATAAATATTTCAAATCCACAAATCCACAAATCCACAAATCCACAAATCCGAATTAATGCGCCTGCGCTACCCGACGCGCTGCCAACTTCTTTCTATACAAAAATAACAATCCAAAAGCCATGATCAAAATCGCAGGAAAGACCGCAATATTATCCAGCGTAGCTTGCCCGGCGGCTAACTCGGCAGCCTCCGTTGTTAAGCCACTTGCCAGCGCCTTTGCCTTTTCTGTATCTAACCAGCCACCAATAACCGGTTGCCAGAGAGAGGTAGCAAACATTCCTGCGCCACCCATTAATTACATTCTCAGTGGTCCCGTTTCCGGCATATATTCTCCCACAAAGTCAATCATCGTCGGCCAGAAATACATCACACCTATAGCGAAAATCACTGCGGCCAGATAAACCATTCCACCCGTTGCCACACTCATCAAACCGATCCCGATGGTGGCAATAATCGAAGAACCCAGTAAAATTCCAACTGGATTAATGCGGTGGACAACTGGTCCGGCGAAGGAACGTCCAACCGCCATGAGTCCAGTGACCAGCACCAGGATAAGCATCGGATGAGCACCCGCATTTCCTAAAATTTTCTCTACCCATTGTTGTGTGCCTAACTCGGTCGTTGCCGTCAAGGTCATACAGAAAATCATAAAAACGTATAATGGGGTGGTAAACATTTTTTTCAGATTGACTCCTGTATCAGTTTCCATATTTTCCATTTTGGGAAATTCCTGCCCAAAGAACAAAAAGCCATAAATGAAAGTAGGAATCAACATGACCCCAATTTGAATCTGCCAGCCAATACCGGCATTGCCCATAAAATAAGCAACCAGCGCACCAATCACAATTCCACCGGGAAACCACACGTGAAACTTATTAAGCATCGTCGTTTGATTATCATAATACATATCGGCAATCATCGGATTACACGCTGCCTCCACCGTTCCATTTGCAAAGCCAATCAAAAAGGTAGAGATCAATAACCCCCAAAATCCACCTGCAAAAATCGTTAAGACAAGCCCTAATAAATGACTGATAAAAGCTAGCAACATTAACTTCTTGGCCCCTAAAATATTATACAAAAAACCACCGAAAATAGTAGCAATCGGAAATCCAAGAAAGGCCATAGAATTGACCCAGCCCAGCTCCGTATTGGAGAGCCCAAAGTCTGTCCCCAGTTCATTTAAAATACCCGCTCGAATGGCAAAGGTCATCGCTGTAACTACAAGGGCAAGACAACTCGCCGTAAACAACCTTGATCGATTAATTGTTTCCATAATAATATCGTTCGTTTCGTTTTTTAATTTTTTTATATAAAATTATTACATCTTTTGAGTCTCTCCTAATAGCTCAATATCAATTGCAAATTCAAAAGCTAACCTCATCGAAAGCCCTCACCAATTGAAGAGCCTCACCATTTGAAGAGAGCCCATCGAAAGCCCATTGTTCGCCAACTGAAAGCCAAACAGGCTAGAAGGGAAAAAGCCTACCGTATCTCCCTAATCTTCACATTTCTAAAAGCCACTCCATCTCCATGATCCTGCAACATAATATGCCCTTTCCTAAACGTTCCAAAATCTTCTGACATCTCCTTAAATTTACTGTTGGCAATCATTTTTCTCCACTCGTCTCCAAACATTTCGAAATGTACAACTTTCTTTCCGTTTAACCAGAATTCTACCTGACCTTTTACACTACGGATCATTACCTCATTCCAGGCACCGGCTGACTTGACCATCAGCATACTTGTCTCTATCATATCGTATAAATCGCCTGCTCGGTGAGTCCGGTATTTAGCATCGGGGTGACAAGTATTATCCAGAATTTGCATTTCCGGTCCCGTCATATAACCCGCATAGTACTTATCCGATTCGACTGCATTAAAGAAAATACCACTGTTACCACAATCAGCAATCTTCCATTCCAGCATTAATTCAAAATTCTCATATTCCTTTTCACTCGTCAGATCACCACCATCTTTTGTGTAAGTGACGCCACCTTCTTTTGGTAAAACCTCCAGCGTAATCGCACCATCTTTGACCACCCAGCTGCTGCCGGGTTTATCCTTACGGTAAGTATGCCAGCCGTCCAGATTTTTACCATTGAATAAAAGTACCCAGCCTGCTGCTTTTTCTGAAGGAGATAAAGTGTTTAAGCTGCCAGCCACATATTCTGCTGGTGTTGGTTTGGTCGTTCCATTTTGATCCGTCGGAATCTGATTCATATTATACCAGGCTTCGGTTGTCCATAGCTCATGCTGCGCCTCGCTAACAAAATACTTGTTGAGATGAAGATAAAGCATATGGCCCGGTTTCATGCCTCTTAATGCTAAAAATACTTTTTTACGATCCTCGGAGACCGTCGCTGATAGTACCTGTAGTTTGGTTAAATCCATTTTAGGGCCACCGTATGCTTCGGTTGGTTTATAATAAAATTGTTCAATCGTATAATCGTCTGGATTCCAACCATCCCCGATTTTAAGTGGTTCGGTAAATTCAATTTCCAGGCCATTGGTTTTAGCGCGTACGGCCAGCATTTCAAAAACAGAAGTTTTGTTATAAGTCAATTTTTGTAATCCATACCAGAGCGTTCCGTCGTGGCGCCAGTTTCCCGAACTACCGATCCCGCCTACGTACAAGCTACCGTCAGGGCCCCAGACCATTCGGTTGACACCCGCTTCGAATCCTTGCGAAAAACGGAAGAGCGCTCCCTGAATCTGACCGTTTATTTTTTCTGTAAAAACTCTTTTGATTCCTCCGTGGGTTACTTCACCGTGAATCAATTGATTTTTATAAGGTCCAACATTAATTTTCATTGGAGTAGAAGGAGAATTACCAATTTCATCTTGCGGCAACCAGACGACCGGCGGTGTTTCTTTTAGATTTGCGGTACCCGCAAAATCAACCGATCGTGATCCGTACCAGTTGCCTTCTTCGATGTGTAGAATTTTACAAGAGGGTAACCAGTCTCCCTGATTATCTGCAACAAATATTTCGTCGTCCGGCCCCAGTCCAATTCCGTTGGGCGTCCGTAATCCGCTGGCAATAAATTCTGCCGAGCCATCATCTTTACTGATCTTAATGACCTTGCCGCGATCCTGAATTTGTGGTTGCGTACTGGCGCCACCGGGATTGATGGCGGTGGCCAAAGTTGCGTAAAAATAACCTTCTTTATAAATTAGTCCAAAAGCAAATTCGTGGAAGTTGGCGGAGACGCGCCAGTTTTTGGAAACGGTTAAATATTCGTCAATAATATCATCGCCGTTATTGTCAACTAATTTGGTAAGCTCCTGTTTTTGTAAAATATAAATTTCGTTGTCGACTACTTTCAGTCCGAGTGGTTCGGCGAGTCCGGCGGCAATTTGTTTTACGCTAATATCTTTTGGATCCTCCGCATCCAGATTATCCAATACATAAATACCACCACTTGGATCCCAGGTAGAAATAACCAGTCGGCCATCCGCCAGGAAATCCATTCCACCCACTTTGGGCTGAAAATCATCGGGCCGTGCCTGTGAAATCGTAAAAGCGGGATGAACGGAATTGAGGGGTAATTGATCTCCGGGCACCTGAATGGTCGCAGCAATCGATAAGTTTTTGGTCATTTCCTGCGGACGATCTTTTGCCAGGTGACCAAACATTTCGCGGGGCACATCCACAAAGCCAGGTTCGTCCAATGGCTTGTATTGAAAAACCAGACTCTTGCCACCGTATCCTTGAAAATAATCAATTCGAATTGGATGGATACCCGCTTTGAGTGCTATTTTTCCGTCTTTGATATCCGCGCCGTGTGGTCCGTCGTGGTTGATGACCATTTTATCGTCAATAAATAACATGGAGCCGTCATCACTTATCAGTCTAAAGTTATAAACACCATCTTCCTTAATTGTTAGGTAGCCCTGTAAAAAAATAGCGGCGTTATCGTCCAAACTCACCATGTTAGTTTGCGGGATAACGACGTCCGGAATGATACCTGCGGAAGTAAGTTTCCCACCAGATCGGGTATCCGCCAATTTGCTGAGGTCTTTTTTATAACTATACATTTTGGTCACCAGTCCAGGAAATAAATCTTCTTCGTTGATGTCTTTATTTCCATAAACATAATCTTGTCCTTCGGGATTAGCGGCACTGCTATCTGCCCCTTTATCATTTTTATCCATCGCTAAAATATAAGCGACCATGGTATTCAAATCTTCGTCCGGAACTTTCGGGTGGGCACTCATCACTTGTGGTCCCCAAACACCGCTACCACCCACTTTAATCTTGTTGGCAAGCATGGCAATATTTTCGTCGGTCGTTGTATATTTTTCGGCAATCGCTTTGTAGGAAGGACCGATGGTTTTACGGTTGACATTGTGGCAACTACGACAATCGCTGCGCGCAATTAGTTTGGCACCGCTCGGAGAATCAGCGCTTTCCACTTCCGGTTTATTTTCATTTTCGATTAATGGTTCTTTGATAAAAGGTGTGGTAAGCGTCGTGGTGGCATTATTGTTTAACATTAATTTTCCGGTGACGGCGACGCCAGAATATTTCCCCAGTTTAACTTCTTTTTCGTCCAGTAAATTCAGGGTGCCATCCGCTTTAATTTGTCCTTTTACCGCAACGGAATTGACATTTATTTTTAAACCCACCTGCGTTCCTTCCGGCACATTTTCGGTGGTAAATATTCTTTGCAAACCCGGGAGGCCACTTTCTGAAGGATGGTAAACGGGGCGTTCGGAGACCTGGATAGATTTACCGTCGCCGTAGTTGAGTTGGTACAGCAATTCTCCCTGTCCGTCCACAATTCGGTGACCACGATATTGCACATCAGGAATAATTTCTTTTCCATTTTTTACTAAATACCAGGGCTCTTTGTATTTGTTAATAAAATAAGCATCCCCGACGGAAGTAGGCTGCGGACCGTGCGCAGTGGTATAAACCGCCCCGTCAAAATCCACGTATCCTTTCCACGCTTTATAGATCGCTGCGGTTTCGGTATTGTAAGAAACGAGAAAATCCGGCGCGAGCGAAAGCGTAATCATCCGTGGCTGCAAGTCCATGACGGATCGAAAAATCCAGGGTTGGTTGGAATCGGCAAAGGAGATCGAAGAATCGTTGGTGGCTCCTTTGGTAGCTGGATCGCTTTGACAGGCGAAGAGGGTGAGGAGGGAGGATATTAGAAGATATCTAAATCTCATAGTTGATTTGTTTTGGTGGTTAGTGGCAGATATTGGCAGAACAGTATACGCTATATTATACTGTAAATTTTGCACTAAGCTAGTAAAAGGTTGGGTTTTAACCTAAGAATTGGGTGAGAAATTTATCTTCGGTTTACTAAAGCTACTCACCAGTTGAAGAGGCTTTAGTAAACCTTTAGAAGTGTGAGAAATAAATAAAAAATGGCCGTCAAAAATTTGACGGCCAGTGTATAAAATATTTTAAGGCAGTGGTGGAAGATCATTACAACGTTGATATTCTTGCACTAACCTTTCCATCGAAGACAATATAACCAATTAGTGAATTCGATAAAATATGGTAGTATTTCATTAAATGACTTCTGTATTGTATCATTATAAATTGTCACCAATCCACTAATCCGCACATCCCCAAATCTCCACATCCACTAATCCACAGTCCCCGGTCCAATCGCCCGCTCCATATACCGAATCACCTTCTCCATCAAATGCACTCGATCTTTCCCACGTACATTATGCGGATGCATCGGATAAGGGAAAAAATCCATTTGTACGCCCGCATCAACAAACGCTTTTACCAACGCCAGATTATGCTGCATCACCACGACGTCGTCTACCGTACCGTGGATCAATAACAATTCTCCTTCTAAATTTTGTACATAATTGGCTAGTCGATTGGTTTTATACCCTTCCTCATTTTCTTCTGGACGATCCATGTAGCGTTCGCCGTACATTGCTTCGTAATATTTCCAGTCGGTCACCGGACCACCAGCAACACCCGCTTTAAAAATACCGGGATGACGCAGCATCAACGAGGTCGTCATAAAACCACCGTAACTCCAGCCGTGTACTGCCATCCGGTCCGTATCCGCGTAGGGTAGGGACTTGAGATATTCTACGCCCGCCAACTGGTCTTCCATCTCCGGCGTACCGAGGCGACGGTGAATTGTATTTTCAAAATCAAAACCTCGATTAGCGGAGCCTCGATTGTCCACCGTAAAAACCAGATATCCTTTTTCTGCCAGGTAGTGCATCCACAAAGGCGCTCCCGCTCCGTAGCGGTTGGTGACCATCTGCGCGTGTGGACCCCCGTACACGTATACGACCACTGGATATTTTTTATCCGTAGAAAAATGACTTGGCTTGATCATCCGGGCGTTCATCATCATCCCCCCGGGAGATTTGATTTCGAGAATCTCTGTGGTCGTTTGAGCGTAGCCCTCCATTTTATTTTTGGAAACAGAAATCGTTCGCAAGATTTTTCCGTTTAGGTCAATCACATTAATTTTATACGGTTCTTCCAGACTGGAATAAGCATCAATTAGCTGGTCGCCTTTATCATTCAAACTAAAACTATGCACGCCCGGTTTACCCGCTATTTGCTTTTGTTCACTACCATCCAGATTGACGGAATAAGCATATTGATTCAATCCATTTTCGTCGGTGCCTTTGACCAGTAATTTTTTACCAGTATTATCCAGACCAATAATTTCCAGGGTTACCCAATTGCCTTTGGTAACCTGGTTGAGTAGCGTACCATTTTTATCGTAACGATAGACGTGCATAAAACCATCCCGCTCACTCATCCATAAAAATTCGTTGGAGTTATTGGGTAGAAACCAAACAGGGTTCTCGGGTTCTACGTATTTACTATGTTTTTCTTCAAAAAGTGTTTTGACAAAATCACCCGTTTTTGCATTGTACTGATTCAGCCACATCCGGTTTTGATCCCGATTGACGACGGCGACGTAGACAAACTCATTGTTTGGTCCCCAACCCAAATTTGTTAAATACTGATCTTCTTCTCCCGTTGTTTTTAGATAAACGGTTTGTTTGCTCATCCGGTTATAGATACCAATTTTAGCTTTTTCACTTTTTTGTCCCGCCATCGGATATTTGGTGGTCGTTAGACTGCCAGGAGTTGTATTAATGTCGAGTAGCGGATAATCAGCTACGTTGGTTTCATCCTTTTCGTAGAAGGCCAAATGCGCTCCGTCGGGTGACCAAAAAGTGCCTTTACCAATACCAAATTCGTAACGGGCAATGGCCTGACCGCTGACGATGTTTCGATCTGTATTGTCTACCACGGTCGTTTTAGGAATGCCAATGGTAGCGGTATAGAGATCGTTATCAATCGTGTAAGCCAGTTGATTATATTTATAAAGAAAGTCCGCATTAACCGCGCCCCGCGCGTGTGGCGTCAGTAAAAACCCCTGATTTTTATCAAGATCGTAAGCAATATAAGCCGTGTCATAATGAAAATAAAAACGGTTAGAATTTACCCAGCGTACTCCGGGCATTTGCTTGAGATCGGTCTGACAAGCTTTGTTGAGCTGCTCCAGCGTGATCGCCGCCTGTGCTTGTTCGCCTTTGTCAATCATGATGGCCTGCCGATCCGCCGACAGGTAAGAAAACTGAGTCGTTTCCGGAATCCATTGTAGATTAGCCAGTCGATCGGGAGCAAAGGTGCTGCCCCGCTTCAGGATAGCATCGGAGAGTGTTAGTTGCATAGTTTGCGCGGAAAGTCCGACGACGAAAAGCAGTAAGGAAAAAGTAAGTAAGTTTTTCATGGTAAAATTTAGTAGAGTAGTTGCTTGCTTGCTATTTTTAACTGGATTCTTGTTTCCTTTTTTTTGCGGTTTTTAAGACGCGACTGGATGGAAATAAATACCGAGTGTAACAAGTGCTTACTCGAATTAACAAAAAAGGCACCACTAAGGAATGTTGATAAAATAAATTAAGACACTATGCTTCCTCTTTTTCCATCACGCTTCCCCGCCGGACAGATTGTCAGATCGGGCAGGGTTACTAAAATGGTTATTATGCGGTGCATAACGCCCATTTTAGCGCCTTGATTGATGAAAATAGTTCGCCTATAATTTGCATTTATATAATCGCCATTCCTAATTTATTTAAAACCTTACCAAATGAAAACGAACCACTCACAGACTGCCGCCTTTTTAGTTTTTTCCTGGATGATCTTTCTTTCTTTTTTCAATAATAAAAAAAACAATCAACCAGCATCACATCCAATATCAATACAGACTATCCAAAAAAAAATAGTCAGTGACTCTATTTCAGCACAGCTGACTTATGAAGCCGGTCAACCACCATCTTTAGTTAAATCATCAGAAGCGTTGGAGCGTCTTACCGTAATCAGTAAAAAATAATTCTGGCAATATGAACTATAAATCTTTCGGAGTAATACTCGGATTAATGCTGCTCTTAGTCGCCTGCAATGATCCAATGGATTCACCGGAATATCTTTTATTACAAAAAGATCTGGAAAACACCAGAATCAGACTGGCCCAGGTAGAGAATAGCCCGGAGTGGAAACTACGAAAAGCCCTGGAACTTAAACGAAATGGAAACTACGACGAAGCTCAAAAAAGGCTCGAATTAATCCTGGCCAAGGATCCTAATTCCGTGCTCTCCAGAATTGTACAAAAGGAAATTTACAATCTAAAAGCCATCGATTTGGTGACCAGCAAAAAGGTAGATCAGGTTGTTCAGTCTCGTTTCTTTGAATTAGCAGAACAAAAAAAAACGATCCTGGATTCGTTGACTTTATCCTTCCGAAAAGTAAATATAAGGCAACGCTGGACCCACGATAAATATGGCAAGAAAGCGCACTTTACAAATGCAGGAAAAGGGAATCGCTATGTAATTCCAGAGATTATTATTAAAAGTAAAACTGCTAATCCAAAGTTGCCCGCTCTATTAATCTACCGATTGGATAATCGTAAATTGATCTTCGTTAAAGCACTTAAATATAAATTTAATCGCTGGGGAAATTATAATTTTTATTTAGGAAATGAACCAGACCCACAGAATGATTTTGCCCTTAAAAAGCATATTAAATTCCTTCCCGCTGCGCTATTGACCAAAGAAATGATCCAGCAAAACACCCTGTTTTTAGTAGCCCAAAAAGAACCTTGTGTGGTTCGAAAGGAAGACCGATTTAACAATCCTCCGATTACGTACGTTAACTCATTTTGCAGTTATCCAAAAGAATTGACCGCAGAAGAATTAAAAGCCAACTTCAGTTTATTGAAAATAATAAATAAAGGAAAATAAAAATTCCTTCGCTAAATTTTCCACCATGAAATCACCTCTGTTTATCTTTCTATTCATTTTTGCAGCTTATCCTGTTTTCACTCAAAACAATCCACTGTATTCCGAAATCTTTTTTAAGGTACAAGAAGCTAAAATAACAGAACAACATAAAATAGTGCTGGATGAGATAATTAATAATTTAAACAACTACGTAGACTTTAAAATAATTATCAGCGGGCACGCCGATGGGATGGGCGAACAATCCTCCAACGAAAAGCTTTCCAGACGGCGTGCTAAAGCAGTACAATATTATTTTATGGAAAATCGAATTCTCGCCGAGAAAACGGAAATTCTAGCCTACGGAGAAGCCCGACCTGCACTCTCCAATAATAATGCATCTGGCAGAAGACACAATCGCCGTGTAGATATAACAGTATACTACCAACTTCACAAAACAGCATCAGCGAGCAAAATCAAAAAAATTCCAATTAATGAACTTTATAAAGATTTTACCCCTCCCAGACAGATATTTTGCATTAATCCACAAAGAGATACTTGTCTACGCGCCAGAGGAGGTACACTTATTTATGTAAAAGCCAACTCTTTTGACTTAACAAATATCTTTCTTAATCCAGCATGTATTAATTTGGGAATAAAAGAAGTGTTTAAAAACGCTGAAATGGTGATAGAAAACCTATCGACTACTTCTAACGGACAGATAATGCAACCGCAGGGAATGATTCTGGTGACGGCTTACATAGATGATACTCCGCTCACATTAGCCAGAGGAAAAGACGTTCTTCTTTTTGTTCCGCAAAAGGATTTGGAGTTGACCACGAAGCCCTACGATGGACATAGATTTGACTCTGATAATACCATCAACTGGACCACCAACAATACCAGCATCACTGGTAATTTTAGTTTATCGACACTCAATCAATGCGTGATAGCTATGCAGGACGAGCGAGCCCAGCAAAATAACAAATTTAGTCTTTTAAGCAAATCCAGATATTCCGAAGAGGAATTAAAAAAAGATTACCTGGTAACTTCGTCCCTCTCACCAAACTGTCAAAACATCGGCAAGCTTTTTTACCGCTACCAAATATCCAATCTTAAAATGCTATCAGACATTATTAATCAACCGCTATACGAATTGTTTGCAGTAGATAAGTTGAAAGATTTGAATCAGGCCATATTAGTAGAACAAAATAAAGCCGAAAGCATAGAAAAACAAATTGCCGAAGGGGAAAGTCCAATTCTCTCCGCACTACTTTTAAAAAATATTACACTGGATTTTCAGAACGAAAAAGTGGACTACGAGCAGTTAAAATATTATAGCTACAATATTACCCGGATGGGATGGTCTACCTTAAACTCTATTCCCGATTTTACACAAATAGTTCGTCGGAATTTAATTGTTAACTTGCCACCAGAACAACATCTGGATATCAAGCTGGTTTCTAAAAAAAGTAAATTTGTTCTCGGAGCGCAATCCAAAAAATCACATTATCTTTTCGAAAACGTACCCACTGATTATCCTCTTTTCATTGTAGCCTTTAAGTATGAAAATAAAATCCCTTACCTGGCCATTCAGCCCGTAACCGAAATGACTGATACTTATGAAATAGATTTTAAACCGATTTCTCTTGACCAAATAACAAATAAACTAGATCTTTTGAATTAAAGTAAACTGAGTACTCAGGCGGTTAATTTAAAATTACGAAAACCTATTCTATCCTTCAAAGTCCGTATCTGGAATCCGCCATTCTGGCACGTATAACGCGCTGATTTTTTAATTTTTACCCCAATAATATGAATAGCTTATTTTCCGTGCTGTGCATTACTGCCATTGCATTTTTTCACTGGACAAGTGTATTTTCGCAAAACGAATCCAATCCTAGTATGATCAGTATTTACAAAAGTCTGGGAGGAGATTACCAATCTACCTACCCCACGGATCATCCACTCTACCGAGAAAATGGAGACTTCAACGGCAACGTAGATGCTTCTGTTTTTAGTAAAAAACCCACTTATACGACGATCAAAAAATGCACTATGAAGAGCGACCTGTCAATCTCTGCTACCACCATCGCCACCATTGAGAAAGAAACACAGATCAAAGTAATCGATGCTCGGATGGGTACTTACTGGCAAATTTATTACCAGGATCAGATTGGCTACGTGGAAAGTCGTAATTTAAAATATTTCAACCATAACAATGTTCCTGCCCAACCCGTTGCTCGCAATAAAAATATGGCTCATGATATTGTGGAAAATTTTTACGACGCCAAACCCGATTATATGACCAGGAAAGCAGTCCTGATGTATACGAATCGCTCTGGATCTTCGGTGGTCAAAGCGGAGCTTCCAAGGGGAGCCATGGTTAAAGTGGTCAATAGTTTTGGCGACGACTGGTGGGAAGTTAGATATCACGGACACCATGGTTTCGTACGGGGCGAAGACTTGACCTATTTCAGTAGTAAAACTGCGGATAAAAAGCAACCAATCGGTCAATATAAAAACAATCTGGGGGCCAGGTCAGAGGTATTTAACAACGCGCTTCTTTATAAGCTCCCACAACATACTACCCTCCGTGCGCGGATGTCACCACGGTCAGAAATAATCCTGGAGATTGCGGCCCACGAAGAAGTGAAAATCATTGACAAATCATTCGGTTACTGGTGGGAAATTTACTACCGGGGTAATACCGGATTCATTGATCGCCGAATTTTAGTCAACGAAAAAACCACGAGTCTTTCCCCACAACAAATAGTACAACTTAAAAAGAAAGGGGATTATTTTCGCTTGTTAGAAAAGGCAAAATTATATCTTGAACCCAGTACCTCCTCTAAATCTCTCCAGATAATTTCTTCAAATGATCGGGTACTAGTGGTAGAAACAGCAACGAATGGCTGGTTAAAAGTTGTTTTCGCAGGGCAGGTAGGATACCTTGATTCGCCATTGCTCGTAAAGCATAACTGACGGATCCCGATAGAGATCAACAATATTACTGAATTTTAGCATACTTCTGTTCAAGGCAAAATAGGTAAAAGATTATTACCTTCGTAATCGGATGGTTGACTCGTTCAATCATCCGATTCTTATTTGTTGTAATACGTTAAACAATCATGCACGGAACACACAATGCCCTCGCGGATGCCCGCAACGAAAAAGTCCAAATCTATATCAATGGAGAATTTTTTCCCCGCAACGAAGCGAAAATTTCTGTTTTTGATAGTGGCTATCTGGTCGGTGATGGCATCTGGGAAGCGGTACGATTGTACGATGGCGTCCTGGTATTTCTGGATTTACATCTGGATCGTTTGTTTCAATCGGCGAAGACTATTGGAATGGATTTAAAAATGAATCGGGCCGAACTCACAGAAAAAATTTGGAAAACTTTGCGACAGAACGATATGACCGATCAGGTACACGTACGATTTATGGTCACCAGAGGGATCAAAAAAACACCTTCTCAGGATCCTCGCCTGACTATCAGCGGTCCCAACCTGGTCATCATTGCAGAACACAAAAAAGCGGACAATACGACCAAGGAAAAGGGGATCACTTTATTTACCAGTACCGTTCGTCGGGGATCGCCGGATTACCTGGACCCGCGTTTGAATTGTCATAGCAAACTGCATGAGGTGCAGGCGCTGATTCAGGCGATCGAAGCAGGAGCAGACGAAGCATTGATGTTGGATACGCAGGGCTTTGTTGCTACTTGCAACGCGACGAATTTCTTTATTGTTAAAAATGGCGAACTCTGGACTTCTACCGGACAATATTGCATGAATGGAATCACGCGTGGAAATATACTGCGGGTCGCACGCCGTCATGGGATGCCCGTTTCTGAAAAAAATTTTTCGTTATTTGATGTTTACGGTGCGGACGAAGCGTTCGTGACGGGAACGTTTGGTGGCGTGACGCCGGTGATCAAAGTCGATGGCCGCGTGATTGGTGCGGGTGCGTATGGTCCGCATTCGCGACAGTTGAGTGCTTGGTATCAGGCATTGATTCGGGAAGAAGTGGAGAAAGGAAAGGCTGGTATGTAAGGATCATTAAAAGAATAACTTATAACATTTGGCTGCTTAATTGGCTCCTACTCTTCGTTGGTGAAAAACTCATTATGCTACGGC
>ENA-ORXR01003703-ORXR01003703.1-marine-metagenome-genome-assembly--contig:-NODE-3703-length-13474-cov-15.189520_pt1 | contig 13474 bp, 19 predicted proteins | sample MGYA00237866_ERZ511479 | MGnify/ENA metagenome assembly ERZ511479 | reverse complement strand
CGGCAATGGGACCAAAACAGCACCGGACCCAATCATTTTGACGGAAACGGTGAGCGCGACGACGACGGTGGGTGCAGGGACGACGGGGACGGGTGCCACGACGGCGGGTGCGCCCATTGCAAGGCTGACAGGACACAAGTTTGAGGGAACATTAAGTTTTTTCCAACTCGTAAATCCGACGGGCATCGGACGATCGCTATTGTGGACTGCGATTGTCGGTCGACTTAGTTCCGTTACTATCCACCCCTGGATAAGAAAAGAACCTACAGGAATGGAGACTGACTGTACTCACGTAACATTGCAAGGGCCCTGCCGCACCATCACCGATCTTCTTCGCCCACCGCATCTGAGACAGAGACTAATGAAAAAGGGCCGACGATGACGACGAAGATGAGGTGCTGCAAGTTGAAATCGCTGTTTGCAGGTCTGGTTTTGGAAAGGGAGGAGGGTCGTCGACGTTGGGCTATCCAGGATGAGCATTTCGGCTGCACACTTTGCGCTGTCAGATTCAGAGCTTTGCCTTTTCGCCGGGCTTGGCGTGTGACTCTAAATCCGAATTTCGTCGAGAAGAAGCACAACAGCGCCACTGTGTAGACGAGGCCAACAATTGTCGTATGCAGGGACTCTGAAAGGAGCTGGTTTGTTATAACAGGTCTTTGTGGTATGGATATGCAGAAAAAGCAAGTGTGCGCTCAGCGAGTGCGTTGGAGCAGAGATCCACCTCTGTGGCTGGTTGGCCCTCCATTTTTTCCCTCTCGTCTCTCTCATTCATACAACTAATCAGCTTTCAGATCACTCGATCTGTTACTTCTTCTCACCCAGCGACGAGTTTCATCGGTCCCCCGCCACCACAGCATACATCAATTAAAGCCCAACGGCAGCGTCTCGATATCCCCATGGAATGAATGAAATCGAGCCTGTCGCTTGGCCACGTCGATTTATACGCTCTGAAGCGTATTGAATGAGCACATGCATCCAGAAAACAGGTTCTTAGGTCGGATGTCCTAGAAATCTTGTATCTCTTCTGTCTATCGTCTTGGCCGCCCCAGACTCTGTCATAGTAGAGCATATTAAGCAGGTCACAGGATATGCCCACAGCGACGGCGAATGCTGTATCCCTTGCTGAGTTGTGCATGCATCAGTATGGGTCATAGCCGTGCGCTTTGAAGCGTCGGGCGCTGCCGACGCAAGAGTAGAGGGGACCCAGAATCGTACACTACCACCGACGACAAGTGGGCCTGGTCTCATGCTTCAAGATAAAGTCAGTTCTTTCTTGAAGATCTGACGTGATGCGGCATCCATCTGGGAACGGAAGTGCAATTGAATCTTGATATCTCGGTCTTCTCAGCAGAAAACCGTGACCTGGTAGAATCCAGTGGCGCTCTCTCGGTCCTGACAATGAAACCTGCGTTGCGGATTCGAGTAAGACTAGTGGTTGGCCTCGAAAAAGCACGTCGGCTCTCTGTCCTGAAGCCTCTAAAAAGAACTGAAGGGATCGAATGAAGAGCAGTTTGTGCCACCATGACGAGAGCCTCGACGGTTGGAAGCGTAGAGGCAGGTTTCTGACTCTTCTCGAAGCCTTAAGAGTAGTCAGACGGCATGCAATGAGGATTCATGTTTGCCGCAATGACCAGAACTTGGGCTTTTGGAAGCTTAGAAGAAGGTTTCTGACTCCATAGCCAAGGCCCTCCGCCGCAGACACCTCGAAACATGGACTCCCTTCTATGGCGTCACGTCACCACGCCCAATGAAGACCACCTCCAGCGGCTCTTTAGGATTTTGGGGCCCAGGCTGCCACCTTATTGGTTCGATTAAACAATTATGGCTTTCTATTGGCCATCACAAGAGCTGTCGGTTGAGCTCAAACATCATACACAAACTGCTTCCACGTTGACCAATTTTCAGAGTGAAGAGCTTGTGGACCCATCAGCATGTGACACCTGCTTCACACTGTTAACAGTGTGGAACCCGGCTGTTGATCTTCCTTTTCCTCGCAGGACATGGGACATCAAACAAGCCCACCTGGTGGAAGCCCTGGCCCCAAGATCACTCCCAGCGGTGCACCTGTGAGTAGGTCCACCCAAAAGAAAACAATCTATGTCTGAGCGTACGCTTCTATCACCCCACAGCCCTCCTCAAACTGGTCTTTTGCCGCACTTGGCCCTATCTTCTATATTCTTTTGCAGCGTCGCGAGGCACTTCCGCCGCCACGTCTTGTTCTTCCGCAGTCGTTGGTCCCCGGGCCGCAGCGCCCCGCGCGTACCCGCCTTGCGCTTGCTAATTGGAGTCTTCTCCCGCCGTAGGCCGTCCGACGCCACGCCGCTCAGCGCCGTCGTCTGCACCAGCTTTCGGCAGGGCAGCAAAGCCGTCTCAGCCGTAAACCGGGGAGCGTTGTGGTTATGAAAACTATGCCAAGATTCGATTGCTTGCTCCGAGTACAGCCCCGTGCTCCCCCACAGCCCCATGAATTCCCCATAGTGGGAAGACAGCATATGGCGCTTGGGCGAAATGCTCATCCAAGGGAATGATCCCTGGAGGATTCTGACAAACACCCTTGCACCAGCCTTAAACAGCACCGGCTCCGCACGGGGAATGAGCGCCGCTCGGTTAAGGGTTGACAGTGCCCCCAGCCAAAGCACCCAAGCGCGCTCATAGTCGGTGAGCTGGGGAGCAGACACGAGAGGACGCAGCGCATCCGCAGTCTCACTGTACCCAGAAGTGATTTTGTGGCAGTGCCAACCGCTGAACTTCCCTCCATGGTAAGGCACAGGATCGACCAAAATGTTGACGCTTGAAACAGCTGCCAGGCGGTGCTGAAACTGCCGAGTGTCCACCGGCCCGCGCTCTCGTGTAACAGCTTCAAGTGAAAACCTCAGGAGCCGAGCTGTGACAGCAATCTTGTGCACCCCCAGTTAAGATTGCAATGAGGCGGACATTGGGATTCTCGAACAGCCATTGGCTGGAAGGCTCGGTGTCCGGAACAAGCAAATTATACTCATACGTGTGAGCATGATGTTCACCTTTCCAAAGCCGTGTCACAGCTGTTGTATGCTGTCCCGCTCCAGGCCTTCCCACAGGATCTGTGACGTCGTCCCGCAACAGGCGGGTACCAGCATTCACCACATCTGAGCTCAACATTTTGCTTAATGTTTCAACCCACGGTCGGATCTCGTAGCACCGCGGTGGGTAACAGTTCTGGACACCGCCGACGAGAGGATGTTGCTGGCCCACTTGTCCGCGCTTTTGCCCGCGGTGGCCTCACACGAGGCCGCCTGCCTGGTGCCAAGGCCAGTCGAGATTCTGGCCTGAACCGTCCGCAAATCGCCGGGGCGATTGGCGCACCGGGTGTTTGGGGCGGCCGGTGCCCGGCGCTTTCCCCGGTTGAATGTCGAGTCGCCCGGGCCTCGACAAACCGCTGCCCGCTGCACCAGCTGCACACAACTCTCCTAAAAAGAGCGCGCTGCAAACACCTTGGCATTCTGATTGAAGTCCCCGTGCTAAGCCTCGAGTCCTTGCTCCGACAATGGCCCCAGCGAGCCAAACTGGTAAAGCCACTCCGCCGCGTGGAATGAAAGGATATGTATCTTCGGAGCGATGCTGACCCACTCGAAGCCGGACCGCAGAAGGGCCACTAGTTCATTCGCTGGCCGCCGAAGGGTCACCCGCGCAGGGGCATAAAACGTTGCCGCCCGATTCAGGACAGGGAGCAAATAGGGTCACAGCTCGCAGGACCGTCGATAAGCTGCGGCTCACGCGGGCGGAACGCATCCATCGAGCACGGCGCTAACCGTTTCAAGGCGCCGCCCGATCTTGTGACACGCCTTGCTCTCATATCTGCCCCCCAGTTGGGAGCTGGCGACACGCCCACGTCGCTTCCAAGGGTCGCTGTCAGAGCCGCCGCGTACTATTTCCCCCATTCCGCGCCAGATTCAAGAGCAGCCGCCTCCAAGCCCAGCGACAGCATTGAAGAGCTCAGTCCCAGTGTGATGTGCAAGGTCATGGGCACGATATCTTCGGGAGCAAAGAGCATCAGCGGCAGACGCTCAATCGACAGCGTTACTGCCACCGCAGGGGGTGGCGACACAGTCGTTTACGGCCCACTAGCGTACATCTCCGCAACGGCTGTCTTTTGTGCGATGGTGCGTGGCAGGCGCGCTGTGCGGCTACCGTCTTGTAACGAGCCATACTCGGCATGCTTCGGGGTGAGCTTGATGTTTGCGGAGGACGGCCGAGCGAGGCAACAGCAGGACCCGCTGGGAAATCGGCACGTTGCCTCCGCGTGGCCGTCGAACGAGGTAGTGCAAACGTTGTCCCCGACGCGGTGAGATGCGGTGGTCGCGTGACCCCGGCCACACTGGTTCCGTTGGACCGCAGGTCCTCAAGGTCAGGTGCGTACAGCTCAGCCATGGCCGCCGATTGCGTGTAGTCTTCCTTTGGGCACGAAAATACGCCAAAAAGGATATTGTTGTCCCTTCTTAAGGGACTCAGCTGGCTGGATGCACGCCAGGACTGCCGTGCAGGAGCTCTGTCGCTCACCCTTGCCGAGGCCAAAAGCGAGGAGAATCTCTCTCGATGGACGTCCAGCGACCGGCCGCTCGATGAACTGGTTTCGCACCACCAGATCCGCCACCAGTGCCTCCAGGGCCGCTCGAGCGCTCATAAGCGTGGCACACACAGGCGTTGAGCTCAATCATTTGCGCTGAGCTGCAAAGACCGCCCTTCCATCCGCACGCATAGCAGGGGCAGTGGCCATCCCTCTCAGCTGCGCCCCGGTCAGGCGACGAGTCCGCCCCCAAGTCTCATAGCCAATGCTATTAGCCACGATAAAATGGGTCTGCAATCATACTGGAGGCGCCGCAATCGCGCCCGACGGGACGAATGCCATAATACCAGCGTCCCGTGCACACTGGCAGACACTCTTGAGGACAGACTCCATGGATGCCTCTTCCTCTCGGCACAGTTGAGCGACTATTGCAGTGGCCTCGAGGGACCGCCGGCGGGCATACCTATGGCCCACGCCAGCCTCGTGGGGCACGGTCTCACGGGTGTAGAGTAGACCCCGATAGTTGGCTGACCTGGACCGCAGCTCCTTGGGCTTCTCAGCCATAAGATGTGCACAGACGATGAAATCAGCTGACTGCCATTGGATCCGGTACATCGTGCCGTAGGCAGCAGCAACAGTGAAAATAGCCAGTCTGACCGTTGGCGCGGCCTTGCCAGCCGCCTGGAACGCAATCTCCCTGATGGAAGCAGCGGACGCGACGGGGGCTTTTTTGAGAGCGTCTGCGATGTTACTGCCCCCGACCGTGCCAACCGCCAGGCCCGCGCCGCCTCCGGTGGGAGCGCCGGCCATGGCGGTTGTTCATTCCGCCGCCGGGGCTCGTGCACAGTCCTTCACGTTTCCCGTGGGAGACCTCAAAACGCGCTCGATGGCAGCCGCGGATACCAAAACCGCCGGCGTTGCTGGCGCACGATCTCCAGCTGCCGCAGTACCGGGCGGGGTAGGCGCCGCTGCGTGGTGGAGCTTCTCCGCCAGCGTGCGACAGGCTGGACACACCGTTTCGTGACTGAGCCGCGAAATCACTGCTTAGTCTGCGGCCTTTTCCCGTTCTCAAAACTGAGGAAGAATCCCTGGCGATGGGTACAGCGTGGAATTCTTATCGGTAGACACGCTGCAGTGAATCGCCGATAAGCACATGACTCGACGCTAGGTTGAAATGGATGGGGCTCTGCGGTAGCACGGGAGGCACCTTCCCCCTTGCACGCCGCTCTCTTCAGTCCAGCCACAGTCCGCGTACTTATGTACTGTCATTATGGTGAGAAACTTGAGCACAGAGATGTCGTGCCGCAACACGGCGTCTCGCCGAGAAATCCATGCCTGTGTGTCCCCGTTTGGGCGGAGACAGGCTTGATGGAACCAATCACACACAAAAAGTGATCCTGGTGTGAGAACAAAGTACGTGGGGTGGCAGACACCGAGTTTCTGTGCAAAGCTAGGCACCGTACCAGATTTTGAAGCGACCCAAACGCCCATCAGCCGTACAAAAAAAACTGAGGTCAGCATCGTTTATGTTCGCACATCCGATTGAACCCTGTGAGGGCCTCTTTCATGTGCCGGAAAGAACAGCAAAAAAGTGCTGCTCTTTTTTTGCTTTCTTGTCTTGCGTTCACGTACCATTGGGAGCACAGCGGCGAAGGAGGCAGCTCAGATGATGACGCCATGCCTGCGGGGTGACTAGACCCCATAAAACAAGCACAAACCAGGGGTAGTGTACATGTACTTCTGTAGCGACCCCCCAATCGCTCTGCCGGTGTACATAGAACGGGAAGTGGGGGGGGGGGGAGTTGATAGACGCTGTTCGCAGGCGATGCAAAGGCGATGCAACATGTCGATGAAAGACCACCAACGCTCACGTGTCCACTGTAGAGAAGAAACGTGTCCAGATCAAAATGTCCCCCTTTAACTGGGGGTGTGAGATGCAGTGGCAGGGGCACAATTTGGGAGGGTGGCACAACGATGACCGGTGACCGCTCCACCGACATGTGCGTGGCCAGCCCAAGTTCGGCTGGGGTCGGTCCCAAGCCGTCATACGCCTCTTTCATTTCCCGCAAGTGCGCTGCCGTCCGGGGGGATCGAGTGCAGTCCAAGTCCTGCAGGGTTCCAAATGCAGCATTAAGCAGAGAGTGGGACTCTGTGGGGCACGTTATGCCAAGGTAACAGGGGCACAGCATGGACGCGCTGTGCCCCATATGGCCATAACAAACAACCGCAGCGCCCGTCTGTGGCCGCCCACCACCACCCCAGAGTAGCTCAGTCGCAGTAACTGCGCGACATGTGGAGCCAGTCTGGAAGTCACCTCAGGGTACTTGTCCTTAGACTCTGTGAATGCTGCCACCAGAAGGGTATTTCCAATTCTGCTCGGGCGTTATTCGTGTCCCGCATGCGGGCTGGAGGGCAGAAATCGCGAGATGAGGGTATCCCATTGCTTGGAATCTCATAATCATCAGTCTGAGGGATGGCCACGCCCTGTGGATCAAAAGCGGGGCGTTCAATGAAGAGCCCCGCAGACCACAAGTCGGCGAGCCGCTCTTCCACTGCCCGCGAGAGGTGGGCCAGATGGGCGCCAGTGTCCAATACGGAGACCTCCATCGCCGGAAGTGTCATTAGGGATTCTCGATCCTCCCGCAGAACGGGTAGACAAGCCATCTGGCTCAGCGCACCGCCGAAAAACACGCGTATACAATTGAACGTCGCATCGCTCGGTTCAATGGATTCCAGCAGCCAGACTTCCTCCGCGGCAGTCGGGCGCGGCGGTAGTCTCCGACTGCCCCGTCGACGTCTCACATCCGAACTGGGGCGTACACTCAACCCTAGGCGCTTGATGCTTCGGCTCCTGCGCACTTGCATCTTCATCAATGTCGCGGGCTGCCAAGATAATACTCTGAAGAGCCCGTTGGAGTGTCGCACAGGCACCGCAGATGCACTGGTTCTTGCCAAGGTGGCAGATGAAATCTGTTTTACGTCCGGATCTGAAATAGCTGTGGGCGTCCGCGCCGCGCCCAGGAACTCAATAAACCGACCGACGAGGTCCCGAACACTAAGGCGCGGCAAGACGGGAGGGGGGCCCGACCCTGCCACCGCCGCCACACCCTCCAAAGTGCGACACTCTGAGGGCGACGCCCCCGTGGCGCTAACCTCTGTAGTATGCCGAAGAGGCGCCATAGGCGAACCGCCGGGCCGGGGGGGGGGCGCAGCTTCCAGACGCAGTCCACCAGTAGCCGTGGAAGGGCTCAATTGAGGGACAGACGTAGGCACAGATGAGGTACGGGGAATTGCGGGCGCCAGTGCCTGCACAACCCAGCCGTGAACGTCGCTGCGGCACCTGTCTGGGCGGTTGGGTGTGCGTCACAGGGTACACCGCTGTGCGCCGCCGCACCCAACTGGAGCCTCTGCGCCGCACACGAGTGGCCTGACTGGTAGCGGTCACCCTTCGGCATCGCCTGCTATGAGTGGCGTCACGGTGAGAGAACGACAGTGGCGGCGCACGGCGCCTCAGCCGTCCAGAAGGTCCGCGGCCCCACCAGGGCAGGCGTCGGCGCCCAGTACGGCCGTCCCGCCGTGGCAGCCGCCGTGCCTTCGGGTGTGGCACCGTCCGGGGCCGGAGGTTGGGGTGGGGCTTCCGGACCGGTCTTTGAGACGCCCGACGGCGAGCCGAGGCTCATTCCGAGGCCTGGCGATGTCAACGCCGTGTCAATTGACGTGGCCTGGTCACAGCTCGTTCCACGCGCAGTGGCAAGGAGACAGATGGGCAGGGAGGCTGGCGTGCTCGCTCCGAGAAACTCAAAGGCTGACGTGGCAGGCCCCGCCGCGCCCGCAGCCGGCGCAGCAGCCGCACCGCTGAATCTGCCTGCCCGCCGGCGCCGGCGGAAATCCGTGAAGGTACACGCTCTTCGAAATCGATGAGAAACGCCGAAGTCGTCTATGAAGGTTCCGCCCTTTCCCCTTCGAGAGGGCAGGGCTGCCACTGCCCCGACTGCCGTCGTCTGGTTTTTTCCATATTCTGTCGCTCGTGCGGCGGCTTGCCATGCCGCCAACTAGTATGTCTAGCTTACATAGGGTCGCTGACACAGGGGGCAAAAGGCCAGTACATCTACAGAAAAATCTTCTCGCAGCTCAGCGGACGATGCCACAATGTGGGATTGCAGCCAAAATGGAAACGGTTAGCTTTGCCGCCGTTTGCCGCCAAAGCCAATAGCATTTGAGCCATATCTTTCGACACCAGCCGAGTGAACTCTGAGCGGTGATCACGATGCCGTGCCCAGCCTATGGGCGACAGATAACCATGAGCACAAGAACGCAGAGGAATCGCGATACGTACCGCAAAGGCCATGGCGGCACTGTTCGGTCTTTGACGTCACGTAGCATTTCTGGAGAGGCGTGCTCCTCTGTCTGACGATTGCCAAGGCTCCGGCGGACCCTTCTTGGGGCTGGTAGCGGCGAAGGGGGGCGGGGGCTCTGCAGGGGTGACATTAGGGAGACGAGGGGCCGCGCCAGAGGCAATCTTGCAACCGTCGAACGCACTGGCGAGCAGGACGCCCGGCTCACTTTCCACTTTCCCAACCAGTTGCCATCACAGCCTCTGCTGGCCACCGCCGAATCGAGTTTCTTTCAGGCAACTCCATTAATGCGATACTCCTTCTCAAATCCAAAAGAGCTACCTTAACTAGGCGTGTCACCGTCTCGCGCCGCACAAAGTATTTCGTCCCACCCACGAGGGTGCCTTGGTCGAACACTCACCCACCGCTACAGTCATGAACCCTTGACCGCGGCAGACTCTGACGAGCGCCAACTCATCCTCCCTATATCTCCTGCAGCCGCATTTCGAGGACCTCCACAGACATGACCCCTTTTCCGGGAACGGCAGCCTGTCGCTCCCCCTATTCACTTTGTGAGATGGCGATCACGCGGGCGATATTTTTCCCTCAGTGCAGTGAAGGCATGCTGGAAGTTTTTCCATTAGCGTCTCGCACTAAACTCAGAGTGCGCGAGCAGCCGCCCCAAGAGACTATCAGTCTGTCTCTGTCGTGGAGTTCTCCACGCGCAGTCGCTCGGCACGGAGCGATACGGCACACGAAACAAGCCAATGTCAGACTCCGATTGACGTAGCAAGCGCTGTCGATCTCTCGGAAGCCTTTATTTGATCATCACGTGCCACAGCTGACTGGCGAAACGATGCCTACTAAGGCAACATGCGAAAGATTGCCTTCAATCTACAAAAAAAGACCGAACCCGAGACGAACGAGTACCCTACAAAGGCGCTCTTTCGGTCTTCGTTACGATTGTCTTTCTTTCGTTGGGGTGGGACCAAATCACGAAGATGGCCTGCCTGTAGGCCCGCGTATTCGTTCTGAACAGTGATATCGTGCGCCGCCTTGGCTTGTCACCTTCAATGAACCCTGAGGAGGTACTTCTGGCCAAAGCTCTGTCCATAAACGCGACGATCGGCCGAGGGCTGACAGATAAGTTCCTCTCTTTATTTTTCGCCCTCTACCTGTCTGCGCTGTCTTCGGAGCGGCAGGCGGCGGGCCAGTCCCGCTTCAATGGCTCGCGGACCTCTCAGAGAGGCTGTGTCGCGTGCTGCCGCGACCGACACCCGGAGCTGAACAAGTACCGCGCGGGCACCATTGAGGAAGACCGGGAAAGCACCTCGACACCCGAACTGGTGGCGCGCTGGTACGCTCTGTTATCTCTCATGTGTTTTGACTACAAATTCTTTTCCTCCCGGCACGTGTGGAATATGGACTAGACGCATATACACGCGCGCAAGTCGGCGATTGCGGGCTGCATCGGGATTTTCGGGACGGTGAGCATGAACAAGCCGGCGGTCATCCTGCCTCCGCTTCATTTCGGGCCTGGTGCCTGTACTGGCTCCACTTGTGTGTCGCAGCGGTGTGGTGGAAGCTCATCTATTGGTGGTCGACGGCCGTGCGCCAGATCGCCGCATCGTCGCCGTGACGCGGCTCAATGAATGCAGCTCGGACGCGGCGCACGCTGCGTGGCTGAAGTGAAGGGACCACTGTGTGGCGGCGGTTCCCTACTGGGAGGGACAAAGCTGTGTTTGATGTTTTGTGTGAAGCGTTTTCCAAGTTTACGCGGTCCTACTAGCCGGACGAGGCCAATAGTTTGTCGCTGGACAGCGCCAAGTTGTCTTGATTACCAGTGGGCCTGCCTGTTGTCCTGTGGCGAAATGTCGACGTCATCGCGGAGCCGTGGAAATTGTCTCACACTTTAATGTCGCTGAATCACTCCAGCGCGTTTGGCCGCTACTAGCTCAAGTTCCGGCCGTGGGTACTAGATATTGCTTTCAAGTGCTCCGACGCAGGCCGCCTGTTCTAAAGCCCCGAGCTGATGCGCTCCACGTCGGAAGCGGCCTCCGACGCGCGCAGCGAGAGCGCACTGCGCGCGGAGTCTTGGCGCGTGGGAATGTGGCCGCTGGAACTGAGAGCCTTGAGCTGTGAGGTACTCAGAAAGCGGGCCGACGCCTCAGTCGCGAGTGTCGACCTCTACTTGCTGACCATACGGCTGTTTCCGTCCTTTCGTAAAGACATTCAGTGACCAAGGCTCGTCAAGCGGACGCTGTTGACCGCCAAAGGCGGGAACGCGCTGACCACGCCCGAGGTGCTGGCTGCCATGGAGCGCAAGGCAGCCCCCAAGATTCCCGCCAAAGTGGAAAAGGAGGCCGGAAAGCGCGCCCGCGCGGCGAACACCGAAGAGAAAGCGTTTCTTTTATTTCTCTGAGGCGGCACGTGCCAGGCGGTCCAAGAAGGAGAAAACTCAGGAAGCCCTTGTGCGTGGGATGTGGGTGGAGATGGCAAGAGACTCTTCCCGCAAGGGTGGCTGTCGCAAGAGGGCTATTGGGATGACCGGGCCGTCGGCGGTAAAGGTGGGGTGCCTCAAGGCGGCAGCGCGTGCGCGCGGCACAACCGACGTCCCCCTGCCGGTCCATCGCCTATGGTGCGCGGTGTCTGCACATGCGGCGCAGACTGGCGGGCTGACTCAGTCGTAAACTGTTTTCTACGATGGAGGGCGCGCGTGACGGGCATTTGGACAAATGCTTGGGGGCTTCTTCTATCGGTTCAACACGGTAGCTGACGGGGGGGCAGGGGCGCGCGTGGCGGGCATGTGGACATTGATTTTTCGGGACCGCTCGTCTCGCTGAAACACAGCGGCTGAGGGGGGAGCGCGGCTGGTGAACAGTTCATATGGCAACACAGCACACCCACCCCCAGGGAGGGGGGCGAACGTACCTTGTGCCCGGTAGTCCCGAGTAAGGACCCCGGAAGAAACACAGAAACCGTCAACACGCAACTGGTGTGGAAGGGAAAACCCCCGACGTACACGACACAGCGCTGTTGGAGCCGAATGTTTACTTGGTGGGCGAAGGGGTTCGGGGCCAACACCGCAGACCTCCCCCATTATATACCCCCGGGGACCCCACTCAGAACACGCAGATGGGTGTCTCAACACACACACGCACCCCAACCCACCAGAGCCACCCACTCCCACTGGGAGTGGAAGGTAGTAAACCACGCATCGCCCCCGCGCATACGAAGCCCAGTAAATAAGCAAGGAATAAATCCAAACAATATTAGTGCAGGATGAAAACCCGGGGGGGTTAGGAAGATGTAACGGTTACCCGAATTGGGTATACACTTCCGAATTTCGTTATTCCAGCTAGTTGCTTGTTACTCCGTTAGCTCGGCCACTTAGTCAGTGGTCCTCTGCCTAACTCTTCTGATGACCTGGCGGGGCAAGTGACAGTGCGCCCGTGTGGTCAGCTGCGATCTGGGCCACTAGTCGAGCCAGATCTGGACAGGTGACCAGGGTAGGTGGCATACTACCACAGTTTTATCTGTTGGGACCGGGCTGTAGCATCATCCGGGCCGAGCTGAGGGGGGCAGCGGGGCCGCACACCAAGCCAGTCATAGGGGATGTCCGTGGTCGCCCATGAACGTGCTTCGGGCTGAGGCGAGACAAGGTGGGAGTGAGGGGGAGTGGCAACGGGCCAAAAGGGCGGGCGAGCGGGACGGAGAAGATGTGCGCGGGACAATGACACAGCCAGCTGTGTCACCTGGTGCGCCTGAACCTTCACGAGACTGCCCCGCTCTGCCTAACACCGCCCACGTGGTCGATATCTGCCACAGACTCTGATACTGGCTCAGTTCTGGTGACTGTATCGTGCGATTCCGAGCCGCTCTCGTATGAAAAATCATCGTGTCAGGAACTGGTACAGTCATTCTCTGGAGTGCATTTCCAGCATGAGAACGGAATCGTCCCAGCGTAAACGGAAAGGACCGTCTACCTCTCGAAACTCTCCTGAGGTGAGGCATATCTTTCTTCTCAGTTGCGGACGAGATTGAGACTTCATCAGTGTCCCGTTGCCGGAGATTCGTTTCCGACGGATATGCGTGTGGCGCAGGCTTTGGAAGCCGCCGCCAACGTGCTTAAAACGATGCTCTCAAAAAGAAAGTTTCTCATGCGACTCGCAATGGCCCAATTGCGGGGACCATCCTCGGACGAGGCAGACGCCTTCAGGAGGAGCCACCTCGTGCTCTTCAATGCGCATGTGCAGGAGGTAGCAAGACGAGGAACACGGGACTCATCCCCGATCGTCGGCAGCCGTGCCCACCTGCATCTGGATGTCATTTTCTGCATCTCACAGTATCTCGAGCGCTGTTCACGACATCGGGACAGCTCTCGACGTGCTCTAAGAATATATGTTTGCATCTTATCGTCATTTTCTAGTCCGTATATGTCATTTCTCTGCTGCAATGCCCCCGGCCGCGACCGGTCGATTCTAAGACTGAGAGCGTGAGGACTTGGCCGCCAACCCGAACCTAGGGCAGTCCATAATGATACCAAAGGCAGGCAAATGCGTGCAACCATCCGGCCATCCGCAACAACTGTGTCGGC
>ENA-ORXR01003702-ORXR01003702.1-marine-metagenome-genome-assembly--contig:-NODE-3702-length-13477-cov-3.594254_pt1 | contig 13477 bp, 14 predicted proteins | sample MGYA00237866_ERZ511479 | MGnify/ENA metagenome assembly ERZ511479 | reverse complement strand
AATTCGGCGGCTACCTGAATGGCGCTTGCGCACACATCTCTTAAGACATGCATAACCCTCAGTCCAACCAAGGCATAGACAAGCTGTCGATCAGAGAACTTTCCACCCGCCTTCGGATAAAAATTGACCTGACTTCAAATTTAACAAGCGCGCTGAGCACGAATGATTAACGATAAAAAATTCCATCTCGCAGTGTCACAGCTTGTTTATGCAATTGTCACGGAGCTGAGACAGAAGCGTCGCGCTGGCAAACAGCGCACCCGCTACGAACCGACCGGGCGGCGCAATACAGAAGGTTGGCGCTCAAAGCTGGCCCAGAAAGCAAAAAACAGACAGGCGCAAGCCGCGCAGACTGCAGCAGAATAACAACGCCCGCATGGCTGTTCAGCGCTTCGATATCCGAGGTCTATGAGGTAAAGGGCATCATCTTTAGAAGCACGGCGTCGTTAAACTCTTTGGCCTTTGACTGTGCTGATCTGGAGGTGAATGACCGAACGCTGTTTTTGATCCGGTGCATGTTTGCAAGCCATCCTTAATACTTTATAATAAAAGTCAGGATTAGACCGCAAGGAAAGCTTTGTGCTAAAAATGGACCATACGCAGATGTTGCGCCTATCAGAGCCACACGCCGCCGTAACACCCCACACCCCTGAGGCAACCGATCCAGCGCGCCACGTCCTCAACCGTCTGCGCCTTTGCGCGATGGAGTGCCGTGCAGCTGCCAGAACCGATCTGTTTGAAGCCTGCGCGCTGCTGACGCTTGAAGGTGAAAATGCCAAGCGGACATTCATCGCGACCTTTGTCAAATGCCTGTCGGATGCGGTACATGCGCGGGTCAAATGGTATCCACCGGGCACGTCCGAGTTAACGTTTGACGAGGCTTGGGTATTACGCTGCCTCACCTCGATCAAGCAGGACGATGACAGCAGCCTTGCATTTTTGCTGCGCTCAAGGGTCGCCCCTGCTGAACGCCGGTATGTCGGATATCTGCTTGGGCGCATATCGGATCAATTCGCACAATTTTAGAATCATTCTAAAAAGCCTTGGCATCCGTTCCGGGCATGTTATATAAATAGTCCAGCAAGCGAGCCTTATGCCAGCCAGCCGTATTTTTCATAGATTTGAGGGTGTGTAGATGACACAGACAGCTTCCGCGTTGACCACCAGCGCAAAAACCGAAATTGGCGATGCGCTGAACCAAGCCGTCGCAGAGACAGCCGTGACCACGATGCTTGCACAGAACTTCCACTGGAATGTCAAAGGCATGGCCTTTGGTCCGCTCCATGATCTGTTCCAGAAGATTTACGAAGACCACTTTGTCGGGCAAGACGACCTTGCCGAGCGTGTGCGTGCGATCGACGTCCATGCCGAAGGCATGCTTGCCGGAATGCTCAAGCGGTCAAAAATTTCCGAGCATGACGGCCACGCCACGGATCAGGAGATGATCCGAATTCTGATGGAGGCGCAGGAAACTCTTGCCGCGACCCTCGCAGGATGTGGAGAGCTTGCTGCGCAGCATGGCGATACATTGACAGAAGATCTGTGCATTGCGCGCGGGACCGAACATGAGAAGTTCGCGTGGTTTCTGCGCGCCCATCTCGCAGGCTAGTACGCCTGTCTGAACGGCAAAATCGCGGTCAGAGCACAGTCTCGGCCGCGATTTTCTTTTTCGCCAGCTTTTTGCGGTAGGCGATATTCCAGTGGGTGTATTTGCCCATCAGCTGCTGCTGGGCCGTGAGCATCTCGACAAAACCGCGCCTGTGTTCGTCCTTTTTGAGGGACTTGAACATTGATTTCTGTGCCTTGGTCATCGAGCATCCGATGCAATGCCCTTCACGCTTGAATTTGCACACATCAATGCAGGGGTTGGGGATTTTTGGCATGGGGCACCTTGTAACGGTGAGGCTGAAAATACGGCTTTGCCGTCGTATCTTTATTTGGTCAGGATCAGTTTGCCTGCCCGTGTGATGCGCAAACTGTAAGGTGTGCCATCCAGAATTAAAAAGACCTTATCACCGCCCTGCATCAATTCCCGAACGCTATATCCCGACACCGATGTATCATCCGGCGCGGAAAAAACTGTCTGCGGGGGGATCGAGGAGAATGTCATCACCTTATGTACCCTCAGAATATATTGGCATGGTTTGCCCATCGTGCAGATTGCAAAAGAGGTTCGGGAAAATGCTATGGGCAGCACGCCGCCCATAGCTGGATTATGTGGTTGGCCTTACTTCCAGCCAACTTCGTTAAAGATTTTCTGGGCTGTCGGCACATTTTTTGCGACTTCGCTCAGATCAACGGCATCGGGACGGAACAGGCCCAATGCTGCGACTGACGGGCTGAGGGCGACACCAGGCACAGCAGGATATTCATCATTGCCCGCCGAAAAATACTGCTGCGCTTGATCGCTGGCCAGATATTCCATGAACTTGATGGCGTTCTCCTTGTTCGGCGCGTTCACCGCAACGCCGCCACCCGACAGGTTCATATGGGCGCCCTCCCCGTTTTGTGCGGGAAACACCCACCCGATGTTGGCGCGCGCCTCCTCTGGCAGACCGCTGACTTCCTTGCGCAGTGAGCGGGCAAAATAATAGGTGTTCGCAATAGAGATATCGCACTGGCCGGACACGATCCCGCGCAGCTGATCCGTGTCGCCGCCTTCTGGGTCGCGGGCAAAGTTATCGACCACGCCCTGCGCCCAGTTTTTCGCTGCTTCTTCGCCGTGGTTCTCGATCACGGCAGCCAGCAATGTCTGTGAATAGACGTTGGAGGACGAGCGGTGGCACACCATGCCCTTATAGGCGGGATCGGCCAATGAGACGTAGTCCTGCGGCGGGGTCGCAACATCCGTTTTGTCATAGAAGATGATCCGCGCACGCTGGCTGAAACCGAACCACTGATTGTCGGCATCTTGCAGGTTTGCCGGAATGCGTGCCTCCAGAATATCGCTGTCGATGGCTTGCAGAACCCCGACCGATTTCGCGCGCTCCAGACGGGACGTGTCGACAGTGAGCAAGATATCCGCAGGAGAATTCGCACCCTCCGCCTGCATCCGCGCAATCAGCTCGTCCGCCTTGCCCTCGATCCGGTTGATGGTGATGCCTGTGGCCTCCGTGAACTCCGAATAAAGCCGCTCGTCAGTGTCGTAATGACGTGATGAATAAAGGTTCAGCGCGCCCTCGGCATAGGCTGTGGCGGGTCCGATCGCCACCAATGCTGTGGTCATTGCCGCGGTTAAAATGGTCAATGAGCGTGTCATCTGTATCTCCGTTAGATTTACTTACTAAAACACTCAGAAATTAATACCGATCAAAATGCAAGTGTTTCCGACTAAATTAGTCAGATTATTTTTCCGCATGCCCGTTCACTTGCCGGAACCCGCGTGCCCGATATTGATTGATCCAGTTGCGTTGCAGGAACCGGATCACCCTTGCTGCGCTCCGGGGTCGAGGTTTCAGGTTAAGGAATGTAATTCGGTTAACCATCCGTAAATGCACAGGTCGCCTGCGATGCACTGCGTTTACCAATGCATGCTGAAATATCCCAGATTCAGCAGCGCGGCGTCGATTCGGTTTCTAGGCACAGAAACAAGGACTTGTGGCATGTCGCGGTTGCTCCACTATACCTTGGGGAATTATGGATGCGTTTGTATAAATTTAACAATTTCATAACCTTAGGTGACCCACGGGGAGGCAGCGTCCTATTCGAAAGGCTGAGTCCCCTGCCCTTGTGCTAAAAAAACGTTGCTTGGGGATAACTTGCGTGTCATGTGTTGAGTTGTCGCAATACGCCGTAAATAGCGCAGTTTAGCGACGAAACAGAAATGACCCAATAAGAGGTCGCGAGGGCAGTATGGAACAGGATGAACAAACCCAGGGCAAAAGCGCCATCGCCGCATCCATCGCATCCAACGCCGCCCGTCTGTCGGACGCGTTGGATCACCATATGCGCAACAGCTTCCAGCCCGATAGCAGAAAATCATTGCGCAAGTTCTCACCATCAGAGGTTTCCGAGCTGACAGGCATCAGCCTGTCCAATTTGCGCACCCGCCATCAAGAGGGCGATTTCCCTGATGTAGAGACTGATTCACGCGGGCGCAGGCTCTATTCCGCGCCAGAGGTGGACCAGATCCGTCATGTGATGGCCAAGACCGGCCGCAACGGTGAGACCTATCTGCCCGGCCGGCGTGCGGGCGATGCCCTTCAGGTGATTTCGATTGTGAATTTCAAAGGGGGATCCAGTAAGACCACCAGTGCTGTTCACCTCGCGCAACGCTATGCCCTGCGCGGATACCGTGTGCTGGCGATTGATATGGACCCGCAGGCCAGCCTGACAACGATGTTCGGCTACCGCCCCGAGATCGAATTCGCCCAAAGCGGCACAATTTATGATGCGTTGAAGTACCATGATCCCGTCCCGCTGAGCCAGGTCGTGCGCAAAACATATTTTCACAACCTTGATCTGGCCCCTGCCGGACTGTTGTTGTCCGAATACGAGACTGAAACCGCCTATGCCCTTCAGCATAAGCTGGATCCACCCTTTACGCAGCGCCTTGCGATTGCGCTGGACGAGGTTGATGCGGCTTATGATCTGGTGATCATCGACTGCCCGCCGCAGCTGGGCTTTACCACGATGACCGCGCTTCTGGCCTCGACAGGGTTGTTGATCACAGTGGTGCCCAGCATGCTGGATGTGGCGTCGATGGCGCAGTTTCTGGAAATGGCGGGGGAGACAGTGCAAACGCTGGAAGAGGCAACAGGCCCGATTGACTGGAACTTTCTCAAGTTTCTGATCGCCCGCTATGAGCCGACAGATGTGCCACAATCCCAGATGGCGGGTTTTTTGCGCTCGATCCTTTTGGATCAGGTTTTGACAACGCCGATGCTGAAATCAACGGCGATTTCTGACGCCGGCATGACCCAGCAGACGATCTATGAGATTGATCCTTCGCAGGTTGTGAAAAAGACACTAAACCGCATTTTAGAGAGTGTGAACGGCGTCGCGGATGAATTCGAAAGAACGATCCAGAGCGCATGGGGAAGGAAGCCTAACTGATGGTCCGCCGCAATTTGTTCAAGCCCCCTCCCCCGCCTGATGCGGACACGCAAGCACCGGCACCCGCCGAGCAAAAGACACGCTTTCCCAACACCGGCGCAATGAGTGGTGTAAAAACCACGCTCAAGGATGTCGCCAGCAATGCCGTGCGCGACATCGCAACCGATATGATCGAAGAGGCCGGCCCGAAGGACCGCCTTGCCTTTGGGGATGCGGATGTTGCCACGCTTGTGGACAGTATCAGGGCCCACGGCCAGCAGGTGCCGATCATGGTCAGGCCACTTGCACAAAAGCCCGGCCATTACCGTGTCGTCTATGGGCGCAGGCGTTTGCAGGCATTGCGCGCGCTTGGCCTGCCGGCAAAGGCGCTGGTCAGGTCCCTGTCGGACGAGGAGGCGATCCTTGCGCAGGGTCAGGAAAACACCCAGCGCCTCGACCCCAGCTTTATCGAGAAGGCGTTATTCGCGGATGCGCTGGCAACGGGCGGCTATGGGCCGGACGTGATCCTTGATGCACTGGCCGTGGATAAGCCGATGCTGTCGCGGATGGGTAAAGTCACGCGCGCGATTCCAAAGCCTGTCATCGAACAGATCGGATCAGCACATGGCGTTGGCCGCAGACGGTGGGAAGAATTGGCCAATGCTGTGCGCAAGGGTAATGTCGATCTGACGCGGATCGTGTCCGGCCTTGACCTCGAAGGGGTGGCAACCTCCGACGGCCGTTTTGACCGGCTGAGTGCGGCGGTGACGGCTGCGCAGGCGCGCGATACCACGGCCCCCTCCCCTGCCCTGTCGATCGCTTTGGCCGATGGTACGCCCCTCGCGCAGGTAAAGGACACCGCACGGTCTGTGACCCTCAAGCTGTCGAAAACAGAAACACCCGAATTTGCCCGGTGGATGCGTGACAACGCAAAAGCCGAGCTTACCCGCCTCTATGAGGCGTGGCGGTCAGACCAATCATCTGACTGATCCCGACCCCTGAAACCCTAGAAAAGGAGCACGACCCACAACCCAAAAAGAAAGAGCCCCCCAAGGTATTCCCCGGAGAGCCCAATCTGTTCTTTGCACTTTCAGATGTATCAGCTTCTCCTCGTCAGTCAACAACAACCGATTCGGTTGAGTGTTTTTTGCGGCCTTTTTTCTGTAGCTCGGAAGGAAGGGAGGTTTTTTCTGGTCCGGTTGGCGTGACAATTACATGGCATTTAGAAAAGCAACTGCGCCCGCGGGGCAGCAGGCACACCCTTTGTTGTCCGCGGACAATGGCATCCCCGAACGTCATATCGTGATTGAAACGGTGCGCAACGCGGCCCCCCGACTGGGGCTGAGCGCATCAGTGATTGCGACGCTCGATGCGATGCTGTCCTGCCTCGCCCCCAAGCGGGGGCACCACACTGTTTTTGCCTCCAACGCCACGCTGACCTTCCGGCGCAACGGAATTTCAGATCGTACGCTCCGCCGTCACGCTGCCGCCTTACAGGAGGCCGGTTTGCTGGTACGCAACGACAGTCCCAACGGAAAGCGCTTTACCAAACACAGCGCGTTGGAAGGGAAGGCGTTGAGGTTCGGCTTTGATCTCACGCCATTGTTTCAGCGGTTGCAGGAGATTGCAGCACTGGCGGCCGAAGCCCTGCGCGTGCGCGAACACATCAGTTATTTGCGAACCAAAATCCGCGCTATTGCCAATGCGCAGCGCGACAAAAACCCTGATGACCCAACGATCACAGAGACCTTTCGCGTCTTGCGGCGGAAGCTGAGTGTTGAGGATTGCGAGAATTTGCTAAATGAACTTCCACAAATGCCGGTTGAGGGTGAAAGCACCGAGCTGGGAACCCCTCCCGTAACGCATAAAATGACCGCCAGCGACGGTCAAAATGTCCGGCACCATCATAAGTCAAATAAAGAACCTAATGATAAAGAAGGTTTAGAGCCCAGTTCAGAATTAACAGTACCAGAAATTTTGAACGCTTGTCCCGAAGCTGTCGTTTTTGCATTGAAAGAAATCACGACCCCTCAGGATGTGATCGAACATGCTAGAACTCTCGCCCCGATGATAGGCATCACAAATACAAGTTATGAAACAGCGCATCGCAGATTAGGTCCGATGAAAGCAGCAGCAACAGTTTGGGCAGTCATGCAATTGCACGATCAAATTAAAAGTGTTGGAGCTTATTTCCATTCAATCACAGCAGGGTCAAAGAGCGCTGGTTTCAGCCCGGAGTGTTTGATCCGCCGTCTTGCACTGGCACACAGATAACCGTTGGTCGTTACGAAATTGTCCGCGGACAATACCTAAATTCAACAAGAAACCAACGCTCAGCCGCTGTAAGAAAGTCATGTGTAACATGATCAAACACTACTGGATGCCCGTTCAAATTTGCACAGGGCAGGGCAGGGGGGTTGTACGCGTCGCCTCTTTGATTGTAGCCAAAAGTAGAATTTGTTTGTCTCCTCGGTGCTTGCTCAACCGGCTTTCGACTTTCTATAGTTGACCCCACTGTTGCGAAGGGCCACCGTTAGAGCGGGCAGCATTGTAACGGCGCGCGATACGCCGGCTGTAGTTGGCCGCGTCCAGACAGTCGGTCGACAGATCGGGTCAGGAGGCCGGATGCCACACCAAAGCTATTCTGAGGGAGGAACCAGAAAATGACGACATTGAAATCCATGAAACATCTACTGTGCGGCGCTGCCGCATCCGCGCTGCTGGCAACGGGCGCATCAGCACAGGAAGTCACGCTGAAGCTGCATCAGTTTCTGCCCGCGCAGGCCAATGTGCCGAAACTGATTTTGGATGTCTGGGCCGACAAGGTCGAAGCCGATTCCGAAGGCCGGATCAAGATCGACCGCTTCCCCTCGATGCAACTGGGCGGCAAACCACCCGGCCTGCTGGATCAGGCTATTGACGGCGTGGCGGATGTTGTCTGGACAGTCGTTGGCTATACGCCGGGCCGCTTTCCCTCGACAGAAGTGTTCGAGCTGCCTTTCATGACCGAAGACGCGCGCGCCGCGTCCTGCGCCGCCTGGACGATGCTGGACAAGAACCTCAAGGACACCGAATTCAAAGGGGTTAAAATCCTTGGCACATGGCTGCACGGGCCGGGGATGTTCCACACGGCTGATCCGGTCGAAACACCGGCAGACCTGCAAGGCATGAAAATCCGCGGCGGCTCGCGGCTGGTGAATGAACTGCTGACGCTGTCGGGTGCGACACCTGTAGGGATGCCGGTGCCTGCCGTGCCCGAAGGTCTGTCAAAAGGCGTGATCGACGGGACGACGATCCCGTGGGAAGTGACCGCCGCGCTGAAAATCCCCGAGCTGGTCGAGAACCACACAGAATTCGAAGGCCCTGCGCTCTACAACCTGTCGTTCGTGCTGGCGATGAACGAAGGCGTCTATAACGGCATGCCTGCCGATCTGCAAAAGATCATGGACGATAATTCGGGGATGAAACTGTCCGTGTTTGGCGGCGGCGTGCAATCGGATGCTGACGGTCCGGCGCGCGCAGCGGCGGTCGAGATGGGCAACAACATCATCACGGTCACGGACACATCCGAATGGCAGGCGCTGGTGAACCCGATTTATGACACCTGGATCGCCGAGATGACGACCAAAGGCATCGACGGTCAGGCGCTGATCGACGAGGCCCGCGGCCTGATGAACGGCGACTGCAAAGGCGCCACCTCGGACATGTAAAAAGTGACAATCCGCCACGACCTGAAATGGCGCGTGGCGGATTTCTTTGGCGGGGAAGGGTAGGCGGTGCACTGGTTCTTTGACAGGCTTTCGCGATTTTTCGCCATTCTGGGCGGCATTGTTCTGACGGTCCTGATCGTCATGGTGTGTCTGTCTATTCTGGGGCGGTCGATGAATTCCGTTTTGAACGGGGATTTCATGCAGACGATGGTGCCTGCATTTGCCGACGCGCTGCTGGCTGCAGGCATCGGCCCGATCAATGGCGACTTTGAGCTGGTCGAGGCGGGTATGGCCTTTGCGGTGTTCGCCTTCCTGCCGATCTGTCACCTCAACGGGTCACATGCGACTGTCGATATTTTCACGTCCAAGCTGTCGCACCGGAAAAACCGCCTGTTGCGGATGATCACCGAAGTAGTTTTTGCGCTGGTGCTGGTCATCATTGCCTACCAGTTGTTTCTGGGCACGCTAAGCAAGCAAACGACTGGTGAGACAACGTTTCTTTTGCAGTTCCCGCTGTGGTGGGCCTATGCCGCGAGCCTGCTGGCTGCCGTGGTCACTGCGGTCGTGGCGGTCTACACCGCTGTGGTTCGAACGCTCGAATTCGCCACGGATGAAAACCGGATGCCCGACCAGACAGGAACAGAGCATTGAGTGATATTGCAATCGGGCTGTTGTCCTTTCCCGCCTTGCTGGTCCTGATCTTCTTGCGCGTGCCCATCGGGCTGGCGATGTTTTTGGCGGGGCTGGTGGGGCTGGTCATCGTCACGGGCGACACCGGCCTGCCGTTTGCCCGTCTCAAGGCCGAGACGTATTCGACCTTTTCCAACTATTCCCTGTCGATCATTCCGATGTTTCTGCTGATGGGATATTTCGCGACCCTCGGCGGGATGAGTCAGGCGCTGTTCGGCGCGGCCTCCAGCTTTATCGGGCACCGAAAGGGCGGGGTGGCGATGGCGGCAATCGGGGCATGTGCGGGGTTTGGCGCAATCTGTGGCTCGTCGCTGGCGACCGCCGCCACCATGAGCCGCGTCGCCCTGCCAGAGCTCAAGCGCTATGGCTATGCCGGCGGGTTCTCGACAGCAACGCTGGCAGCAGGGGGCACGCTGGGTATCCTCATTCCGCCCTCTGTCGTGCTGGTGATCTACGCAATCCTGACAGAGCAGAACATCGCCAAGCTGTTTCTGGCGGCTTTCATTCCGGGCCTTCTGGCGGCCGCCGGTTATATGATTGCAATCTCGATCTATGTGCGTCTGAACCCCGGATCGGCAGGCACCCGCCCGCGTGAATCCTACGGCGCGCGTGCAAAAGCACTGCTGGCCGTTTGGCCCGTGTTGCTGGTCTTTTGCGCGGTGGTGGGGGGCATTTATCTGGGGTGGTTCACCCCGACCGAAGGGGCCGCTGTAGGTGCGGCAGGCACGGGACTAATCGCATGGCTCGGCGGTGGCCTCACGCGCAAAACCCTGAGCGAGAGCTTTTTGGCGACGGCCCGCGCGACGGGCATGATCTTTTTCATCGTGCTGGGGGCGGCGTTCTACAACGGGTTCCTGGCCCTGACGCAACTGCCGCAAGAGGCGGCGGCATGGGTTGGCGGCAACGGGTTCAGCCCGTGGCTGGTGCTGATCGTGATCCTGGTCTTTTATCTGTTGCTGGGCTGTCTGATGGACAGCCTGTCGATGATCTTGCTGACGATCCCGATTTTCTGGCCCGTGATTCAAGAGTTGGATTTTGGCCTTGTGAGTATGGTCGAGCTGCAATCGGCGCGGTTGACGACCCTGATCGAGAGCGGCGCGGATCTGCCCGCCGCCGCCCTTGCCGAGGCGCAAGCGATGTTGGCCAACGGGCAGGAGCTGACCCGCGAGATCATCCGAGAGCTAAAGCTGCGGGGCGTGAGCGAAGGGGTGCTGAACCGCATCAACATCGAGCGCACGGCGATCTGGTTCGGGATTCTGGTGCTGATCGTGGTCGAGGTCGGGCTGATTACACCGCCCGTTGGCATGAACCTGTTTGTCATCAACGCGATGGACCGCAAAACCCCGATGGTCGAGACCTATAAGGCGGTGTTATATTTCGTCGCATCTGATCTGGTGCGGGTTGTCATACTGGTGGCGTTTCCGTTCATCACGCTGATGCTGATCCCGTGGTGAGATATTTTGATAATAGTAATTATGTTACTTTTTCAACATTTCTATTAATTCTTGTCTATTTATCGTGTCTGCGTTCTCAAAGCTCTGGCCGACTGACGGCATTTTCCAGCCAAGTGGAGGATGAAAGCCGACAATCAACTTATCGTTTTGGTTTTCACGCAAAATATATATTGTCCAGCCTCCCTCTATACCCTCCTTTGACGAAATCTGCACCTTAATAGCTCCACAAACAGGGTGCGAATTCTCAATATCAAGAAAAAATTCTTCCCGAAACGGTATGCCAACTTTTACAATGTCAGACCTGCCCGGATAGAATTGCGATTCTTCTTGGTCGATTTGTTCAATCCAAGACATTTTTGGAAAAGAAAAAACTTCATCAGGTGGAATAGTGCCAACACCTAAATTAGCACGATAGACCAAGGGTGGAAAAACAAAGCCGTCTTCGCATGAGCCTCTGGCAACTGTCTTTACAACTTGAATTGATATATCACTAGCCGATCTGTTTGATACGTTTTTAATCGAACAAATAAAGGTTTGGCTGTATCTTCTAAATCCGCGCTCGCTAGGAGCCGGCCCACTTTCTGTACGACAGTTTCCAGTGTTCGTAAAAAATAGGTTCCTGGGAATTCGCTCTGATTGAAAATCATAAACTATCGGCCACCCAAAAAACACGATTACAATGCCAATAAGCACTGCGGTAAACGCAATATTTTCATTGCATCCCGTGCGCATCAACATCCAATGTAGACTCGGTAAGAGTACATAAATCGACGCAAGAATTACGCCAAACGCTAGAACTAATGTAAATACAAATGGGGGAACCTGATCCATCAGGATTTCCCACGATATTCCAAACAGGAACCCGATAACGGTAAAGGCCCATATTTTTGTAAAATCGGTGAACGAGAGTATTCTTGCTATGACACTGAAATATCAACCATCTGCTGACTACTCAATCGCTGAGGGGATTTATTACTTGAACCAATGGATATGGGCTTTGATGCACGAATGTGGCAGCGGACGTGCTACCCCTTACCGCAGACGCTAGCTCAGTGACGGGTATGCCAAGATCAGTGTAGCGGTTGAGGACGGCGATACGGGCCTGGATCCCTGCGACCTGCCTATCGAAGTCCCTAAAGCTAAACAAACTCACCAGTAATGTTCTAACAAAAAACTAATGTCTGTTTGGAAATAGCTGATGGGTTTACCGGTATGGGCAGACCACATGACCTACCAGGAACACTCAAATAAACTCTACTCTATCCCAGCGCATATCCGACGCCGCGCACTGTGCGCAGCGGATCGGCACCGCCATGCTGTGACAGTGCTTTTCTCAGACGGCCAATGTGGACATCTACCGTACGGGTATCGACGTACAGATCCCGCCCCCAAACACGGTCGAGCAACTGCTCACGGCTCCAGACGCGGCCGGGCTTTTCCATGAACGTGGTGAGCAGTCGGAATTCTGTCGGCCCCAGCTTCAGCTCGTCTGTGCCGCGTGTGACTTTGTGCGTCTCACCGTCCAGAATAATATCGTCAAATGCAAGCTGTTGGCCAAGCGAGGAAGGGCGCACGCGGCGCAGCTGGGACCGCACCCGTGCCATCAACTCGATCACCGAATAGGGTTTGACGACATAGTCATCTGCACCCGTTTCCAAGCCGCGCACCTTATCCACTTCTTCAGAGCGCGCAGAGAGCATTATCACCGGTGTCGCGCGTGTCTCTGGCTTACTCTTGATGCGCCGGCAAACCTCGATGCCGGACATGTTGGGCATCATCCAGTCCAGCACGATGATGTCGGGCGCTTCCTCACTGATGATCAAAAGAGCTTCTTCCCCGTCTCTTGCACGGCTCACCGCAAACCCTTCGGCTTCCAGATTGTAGGCCAGAACTTCCAACTGGGCCGGCTCATCCTCTACGACCAAAACACGGGGCTGATCCGTGGACATCTGGCTGGTCTCCCTAGCTTGGCAATGATGTTTTGTCGCCTTTGGCGCGCGCCTCATCCGGGATCGCGCCAGTGACGAGGTAGACAACCTGCTCTGCGATCGAGGTCACATGATCCCCCATGCGTTCAATGTTCTTGGCGATAAAATGCAGGTGCATACAGGCGGTGATATTGCTGGGGTCTTCCATCATAAAGGTCAGGAATTCGCGGAACAGCGCGTTATACATCTGGTCGACCTGAATATCGCGGTCGATCACGTCCTGCGCCAGTTCGGCGTCCCGTGCGACATAGGCATCCAGCGCGTCCTTCAGCATCCCCTCCACTTCTTTGGCCATGCGGCGCAAGGCCCCCGCACTGCCATTCACAGGCTCCATTTGCGACAGCACGCCTGTGCGCTTGGCGAGGTTTTTGGCGTAATCCCCGATGCGCTCCAGGTTCGCACTCACTTTGATGACCGAGAGCACGACGCGCAGATCAATCGCCGTGGGCGCACGCAAGGCGATCACACGCGCGGCCTCTTCGTTGATGATTTCTTCAAGGGCGTCGATGGCTTTATCGCCTTCCCGCACGGCTTCTGCACGTTCTTCATCGCGTGTCTCGAGGCTGATTGCGGCCTCCATGATGGCGTTCTCGACCAGCCC
>ENA-ORXR01003701-ORXR01003701.1-marine-metagenome-genome-assembly--contig:-NODE-3701-length-13481-cov-11.809907_pt1 | contig 13481 bp, 12 predicted proteins | sample MGYA00237866_ERZ511479 | MGnify/ENA metagenome assembly ERZ511479 | reverse complement strand
CGGGGCGGGTGTGGGCCCCGAGAGCGGGCACGGTTGGTTCACCTCCGAGGTGCCTCGCGAGCACTGCGAGAGAGTATTGAGTCGTGCCGCCGGTCCCTTCACAGAGCGCAAACGAAACAAACGTGCGGATGGTGGCGGGACACACTCGTCATGGATGCGATTGATACAAAACCGGCCGATGCAGCAGGCCGCGTGCAGCCTCTGTGCGTGCCTTGCGCGGGTGCACCGCTACAGACCGCTCCTCTGAATGCCGCGGCGGCGCGCCGGCGGCCGGCCGCGACCGGTATGCAGTTTACCTGTGCTCATAATCAATTGCGACCGAGAGCTCTGGCTTCATTCCTTTACGCGCCTCACGAAATCCTCCAGGCAGCCAGGAAGGCCTGCCTCGTCACACGGCTTTGGTCGAGTGGCGCAGTCCAGGCATGCTCAGGATCGACCTGGAGAACCCAGACGCGTGACTGGTTTCAACCAACCAGCGTTCGACAATGTTCGTCACAAACGCTGTCACAAACGCCTGCCTGTGTCCCGGAACGGGCCTAAGAAGGGCAAATGCCGCCATAATGCGATGATCCAGATGTGGCACCTTCTGTGGCCTGATGTGACACACTGCGTGGCGTACTGGGCATTCTGCGGGAAAATCTCCCCACAGTAAGCCCAGCAGTACCAGGGGACGAGTGACCCAGCTGCTGTACTTGACCACAGCGTGGAAAGCACGGGAGCATCTCCGTTACACCCATTGAAACGCCAGTGAGCCCGTTCCACCCATTGACACGCCAGCCAGAAGAATATTACTACTGCAATGCACAATCAGATACGCTCAGAAACCGCGCAAGCAAGGAAACAAGTCCCTTTGAGCTCAGTGGGCATCCCCTCAAGCTGGACCATCGCAGGTACACGAGCACGTTCACGCAGAGAAGAATGTCATGCTGTGACGCAACCATCGTCTTCATCGTCATCCACATCGAGGGCAACCATCTTGAGTAGGAGAGTGTGACGGAGGCGCTCGGCCGCCAGTGCAATGTCCCGCAGCAGGACCCCATCTCTTCTTTCCCAAAACTCAAACTCTGGAGTACGTAGCCGCATGATGAAGAGCTCCATCATAGTAAGCTCCTCTTCCAGCCGGTGCCGCATGAACAACGCACCGGGGGAGCCCGGCTTGTGCACAGCGTCGCCCAAAACGACGTCCACCACCGCTGCCGCTGGCAGGGCAAAGGCCAAATCCTTGTCCTCCACGGAAAACTGAAGCAAGAACTTGCCCAAGCCTTGGCCCACGCCGGCCGGCCCGGTGCCGGTCGTCGCCTGCACGCCCGCTTCGTGGCCATCGTCGCCCGCGACGCCTGCGTCGTGATCGTCGTCGCTGTCGGTCAGCCCCAGGTCTTCCAACAGGTAGCTGCGGTCCCCGTGAACAGTCTCGTCCTCATCCGGATGCTCTTCTTCCGGGAGCACCGTGTCCTCGCCTTGGTCCGCCCGGATCCCTTTTCCGGCCCCCATCCGGCCGCCCGGCATGACCACGTCATCGTCCTCGAACCACTCTCCGTCGCACGCGTCCTTGTTGAGTGGGGAGCTGCCCACATCCTCCCGTACGTCTTCGTGCATGTGACCCCCTGTGGCCGCCGCTGGGACATCCGCAGGTCCCTCCCCCGTGGCGCCGCCCACAGAGCCCGTCACCATGTCCACCGACCCACAGACCTTTCCCGCGCCCGTGACGCCCGCACTTACGCTCTCATTGACATCATCTGGCTCCTGCGAAGAAGAGCTGGAAGTCCCAGTCGCGGTTGCTCTATCAGCTGCATCCATGGCGGTTCTCGCGACGCGGCTGGCGGTCGTCAGGCCTCCCGTCAACGCGCCGCACACACATACTGAAATGCAGCGTTGCGCCGCCTCAAGCTTTTCTTGAAGCTCCCCCTCAATGCTGCGCGCGTGATCTGGCTTGGGGTTGGGTGCCACGACTTCAGCGACCGCGTGGAGTTGGATAAGCAAGGGCGCAAAGCAGAAGACCTTGACCAAGGCCTCCTCCGCCGCCGTTGTGGCGGCCTTCAACGCCGCCACTGCGCGCTCGGCTGATGAGGCCGCTGTCGTGGCCGCTTCTGCGTCATCCTTGTCAATAGCATCTTCCGAGGCCGCCGATGCTGCTGACGCTCCGTTCTTTCCGGCTTTCACAGCCTCAGAAACCAAGGCGGCCGAGTCAGCCTCCCTGGCCGCCACCCTTGCCGCCGTGACCGCAGCGTTGGCCCTCGAAACTACGGCTGCTTTTTACGCAGATAGCGGGACTGTTGACTCCGCGACGGTGACAGTCAGCTCCGTCTCGGCACAAGCAAAGCGCACGACGGCCTCAAAGTTAGCAACAGCCGGACGGCCGATCTTGGAGACGCAAGGGCACAACACAATGTCCTTGGTGAAGAGCATCTTCTCCCCCGTCTTCACCTCCTTCTCGCCCTTGAACTCGGGGGGGATGAGCGCCTGCTTGTTGACGACGGACTGGCCGCGGGAGACGTTGTTAGTGCGGCAGCGGAAGTAGCGGTTCATGTCCGCAATCGCCCCTTCAATGTTGTCATCAGTGATGAACCGCAGTAAGGGGGAGGCCTTGGATAGCTCCTGTCGCACGTGCACCATCGCCGTATGCAAGTAGAGGTTGAAGACACCTGCCACCTTGGTGACTGGGTCGTGCGGCTTGAGCGCTGCGTAGAGTGGGGCCAGCAGTGCGGCCGCCAGCTGCAATGTGGCGGCGGCGCGTTCCCGCTCCGCAATCGACTTGACGGCTAGAGCGCGGCGCCATGCCGCCAAGAGCAGCTGGCAAAGACGTAGCATCAAGACAGCGCCAGTATCAGGCGACACATTCCCGCCCAACACGCCCGGCAACGCAATAATCATAGCACCTAGACGCCCAAACTCGCGAAGATACATCGCGCCCGTATTGGACCTTCCCAACAAGGCGTATATCCTGCTGCGTGCTCGGGCCTGCAGCGGCTCGGAGAGAAGGGCCAACATGAAGTAGATGATGCACTTTCCCAGCTTCCCCACGCAGTGCATGACTGGCGCCTGCACCGGGAAGGGAATATCCCCGACGAGAGGGTACCCGCGCGGCCCGCCGAGGCGGCGGCGAAGCAGTCGGAAGACGTCCGACAGCGGGGTGTACGCGTGCGGTTGAGTTAGGATCGCCTGCGGTTCGTTCACCATAGGGCAATGCGGTGCGGTGCAGGCTATAGTGGCGGGCGACGAGGAGTAGCCTACGAGAGTCCGCTTACAGGCCGCGCACGCCCATACCAGGCGCCCCCCGGTTGCTTGCCATCGGCCTCCCCGCAACGAGCACCACCTCGCCAGTCCCCATACAACGAGCTCCCAGTGCGCGGTCAGTAGGCCTCCGTCTCGACCTCGACCAGGAACAGCTGCCAGCAGAGACACCGAAAGGTAGGCAGCTGGCAGGCACGGCCATGTGTAAGGGTACCGGCTCGCGTCGCTACACCCAGTGAGGGTGGGAAAGTGCGCAATCATCGCAAAGTCACCGCACAGGCGCAGAAGAAACAAAAACCGCACCGCGGCAGTTGACCACGGCAGGAGGTCGGCGGCAGACGCGGAGGGGGCGCCCGAGGCCGCGGGCGTGGAGGTTGTGTCTGGTGCTTCCGAGGCGACGCCGCCCAGCGCTGATGGTGTGTCTTGTACCAACTCGAGCGCGGCGCGAGCGTCGACGGAAGATGTGGGACTGTCGCCGGCGTTCGCGAGAAGCGCGTCACGGGTGGGCGAGGAAGTAGGTACGCCTCCAGTATTCGCGGGCACATGGCGCTGCCGACGCACGCAACGCACAGGCACTGAATAATCAGCGAGAAGGGCATCCTTAACCCGCTCCCGTAGCCTTTCTCCCACAGCCGAGTGTACGGCCTGCTCGCCGCCCAGGATGAACAAAACTGGGATGAGGGCGGTGCGGCCCTTGCGCAGCAGCGGGGAGGAAGCCGTCAGCGTGAAGATCGTCATGGACGAGCGCCGAACCGGCCCACCGTCGCCGGCCAGGGTCAGGGCGGCCGGCGACCTCTTGATGTCCTCAAGCGCCGCCGGCTTGGTGTCTTCGCGGAATGCGCGCCGCAGCGCATAGACGGCGTCAAACTCGATGGCAAGGACCAGCTCCCGGTCTCCTCCACCCTCCGTGACGACACTATCCTGGCCAGAAAGATGTGTTGCATGTCCCTCCGAGCCCACCTCACGCGGCACATCCTCGAGAAAAGTGCTGCGGGAAATGTGGAAGCGCGCGCGCAGCTCCGCGGCAGCGTCGGCGCCCCCCGTCGCGGCCCAGTCCACCGCCGTAGAGAGGCTGCCTTCCTCGTCCAGCGCGACGTTACCACCGGCGTCACCTGCACTCTTGCTTCTTCTCGCATCGGGACCGCCTTTGTCTCTCACGACTGGGACTCGTTTGAGCTGGCGTCTGTGATAAGGCGCTGCCAAGCGCTTCCGCGCCCCGTCGGCGAGCGCGTACCACCTCGTCCCGGTCGAGGCCGTTCCAAAGACGTAGCGCCATACGCGTAGGCTACCGTCCGGATCGAGGGTAAGCAACGAGTGGGGGGTGACGCCAGGCAGGTCTACCGCACCTCGGATGACGTCACGCACCTCCTTCGGTGTCGGCAACATCCTTGGGGCCTTGTGTCCCCACGCTGCGTCCCGCTGTGCGAAGCGACTCTCTTGAGGTCGAGCTCCGTGCCGTAGCGCGACCAGGGATGGCGGCTACCGTCGCCAATCTCCGTTATGGTCACGTCCCCCATATGGCGCCTTCCCTTGTTCTTGGTGACCGCCAACTTGGCGCGCGCCAGCAACCGGGCACACTCTGTTGGCGACAGGTCTCGGCCGAGCCCCAAAAGGCCGAGCCATGACGGCTCCTCCACCCCGTCGTCATCATCCAGCTGCGACGAGCGGGACAGTATTTGTAGCGACTCGTGAGCCGCCGCTGCGGAGGAGTAACGCTCACGGGACACAAGCGCCGGAACAACACGAGCAAAGACCTCCCGGCCAGTCCACCGAGGATGTGCGACGACCTTGGCATCGAACCGAAAAGTCTCTGGATTAACGGGCTTGCCGATTGGTCCCACCACAACCCATGTCCGCTTCCCTTCCTCGTTGGCAATGGGCAAAATACCCCGCCGGTGGTACGCGCGACGACTGGGAGCGTCATCCTCAGCTGCGACTGCCGCTTCCACATGGCCTCCGGTGTCGGAACCCCCTGCAGAACTCAACTCCATTATTGAGCGCTCCGAAGGGTACGTCTTGGAGAAGAAAACACTGGAGCCAGAGGAGCCAAACGTCGGACCTCTGTGTGCCCTTGAAGTGAGCGCGGGCCAAAGACCGTGATGCCAACCGCCACCGCTGCCGCCTTCTCTTCCACCCCCCCGTTTACCGCCGCGGTGGGCGCCTGCCTACGACCGTAGCGCCCACCGCCAGCAGCCGACCGCCAGCAGCGAGGCAACCGTCCCTTCCCCCCCCCTCGTGTGCCGCCGCGGTGGGCGCCGGCCTACGACCGTAGGGCCCACCGCCAGCAGCCCACCGCCAGTAGCGAAGCATCTGTCGCTTCCCCCCCCCTCCTGTGCCGCCGCTGTGGGCGCCGCCAGCCACCACAACGGCCGCGAAGCGGTATTACAACGGCCGTGAGGCGGCAGCAGCCATGCGGAGACACCAGCAACGCGGAGTTGCTTACGAGTGACCACGAAGAGGTATCAGAGAGTCCTTGCACGTTGAGGAGCACTGTCAGTCTTGGCCGGCGAGGGCCGACGCGGAATCGCTGGTTAAGGTCGCAACAGAGCCACAGCTGCTCTCGTCGCAGCTGGTCTCTTGTCAGCTACTTTAGTGTACACTTACCTGCGTCGGATATCCACGAAACAGAAACTCCAGGTGATAACGGGAAAACGACGTATGAAAAGAGTTTCATATGTCTAAACAGAGCTTTGAAAACTGCTCAAACGGGTGCGACAACGGGTGCTACAATGAATTTCCCCTGGAACACGAGTTTTTCGAACGCCGAAATGGTCTCTCTTTCGACGGTAACGTGGCCGTCGTCCAACACGTCCAGTGGCTGCGATCCCCAGCCACAGGAGAGGACACCGCAGCCTGTGTGCCACTCTGGCTGCTTTAACCGACACGGTTCTCGACGTCACGCACAAAGACAATAAGACGCGGCGACAACAATCTGTCCGGGCAGCAGCGCGTCAGCGTCGGCGGGACAAGTAGCGGCCGCGGCCGCGGCCGCCTCCACCCCCGCCCCCGCGACGGCGAGGGTCAGCGGCGGCGACGGCGATGGTACGATCGCCGGCTAAGTCAGCCTCTATTTGGTAAGGTGTTTCTCCCTCTTCGTCGGCTCCCTTTCGAGTCGACAACCCACTGTGTGATTTCTCTCATGTGTTTTGTCTATGACTTCGGTCACGTGGAGTACGCGTCACTGGTGCCTGACTGGGCGCGCTGAGTATGCGTCGCTGCCGCCGCATGATTCGGCAACCGGACGGCGTCAGACAGGTGCGTGTACGTATCCCTTGCGCAGCTTTCATGCATCGTGTTGCGCAGCTCCGCCTTTGTATGCTCCAATCGACCATCTAGTGTTCTTCCCAGGTGATATGCCGGGCCGTGATCTCCCCCTCGGCGTGGGTATCTGGCTGAGAGAAGCGGACACGGGCGCCGTGACCTTGAGGTTGCCCCGACAATCATATCGACGATTGTGCCGTTGCCGACGCCGGTGCTGCCGAAAAGAGGTAAGAGTGATCCAGGGCAGCGCTTCGCAGAAGATTGTGACAAACAGTTTGGCACTAGGCTTGTTCCACTAGATTGGCTTCAACCAGTTTGGCACTACGAGTCGAAGATTCGTGCCCTTCTCTCTCCTAACGTATGAGATGCCCCTTTCTACATGTTTCTTCTTCCCCCCCCCTAACGGGTCCTCCGCCAACTCTTGGGCATCTGCCGCTTCTCCCTCCTTCGCATCATAGCCCGCTGCATCCTCCCCTGCTGCCTGACAGGTGCCCTACGGGCTTCGTTCTTCTCCAGTCGAGCGAGCGGACGGGCCCGCGTCTTTGCCGGGTGACATAGTAGCCTTGCGCTTCTTTCCGCGCACCGCCTTCTACGACTCACACAAGACATCGTCCTCGTCGGGGTCCGACGCCGAAGCTTCACTTGCGCTCGCGTCTGTCATGGCTCCGGCCGACTCGGGCGGCGGCGTCGGCGGGTATGCTATCATGCGGGGGACCACGCGGGTGGCAGTCACCGTCATGCGTGCGGCCTTGAGCTTGTATCGAGGCAGGTGGTTGCGGCGCCCGTTGGAGCGATCGTGCTTGCTCCGTCCCTTGAGCTTCCGAGGTGCAGCGCTCGCCCGCACGGCGTGATTCGGGGTATGAGCCTGTTTGCCACTCCGGCTGGCCGCCACCGCTCCGGCGGCGGCGGCAGCGGCCGTGGTGGAAACATTGGCAACGACGTTGATGGCGTCTGCGGCGGGAAATGTAGCCGAGTTGCCACCGTTGGCAGCGGCGGCGGCTGCGGCCGGAGTGCCAACATTGACACCGAAGTTGATGGCGTCCGCGGCGGGGGCGGTAGCCGGGCTGCCACCGTTGTCAGCGGCGTTCACATAGCTGGCAGCTCCGGTCGCCCACGCCTCAGCGACCGTCGCATGACCGTCCACGTGAGCATGTGAGCTCTCATCAGCTTCCACCTGAAGATCCTTTGCAGCCGCCGGGCAGTCATCCGCGGTGGCCTGACAGTGGTCCTTCGCGTCCTGGTGGTCATGCGCCGCAGCCTGAAGGTCAGAAGAGCCTCGCATTTCGGCGGCCTGGCTGGTGTCGAGCGCGGCGGCGGCGGTCGAACGGATGCCGTAGCAGCGCTTGTTCTTGGATGAGCTCATCACGAGATGGTGGCTGGAGCGGGATCCGGAGGTAGTGATGTCTTGCGCAGAGGATGGCGGGGGCAAGGGGTGCCCGGGTGTGTTGCTCGGGTGTGTTGAGGAGACAGTAGGAGGAGAAGGTGACACCGAGCGTCCTGTTATAGTGTGTGAGCGGCGCCCGGAGTCGGAATGGAACCCCCTCGGCTCGGCGGGAATAGCCGCCCTGCCCTGCACTGCTTGCTCAGACCTGGAACTGCCGTCGGTGGCACAGGAGCTTCCGGCGGTGGCACAGACGCGCCTTGCGACGCACGTCGCAGCTATCTGCCTTCTGACCACTTGCCACGATCGTGGTCAATTTTCCAGGATCTACCGATGTAGTCGAGCAAGGTAAAACGGACTGATGAGGGCTGGGGCGCGGCGTACACACGGTGGCTTCGGCCTCGCAGTGGATAAACACGCCGCATCTGCAAGCCGTGGAACGTCAGGGCTGCGCAACGTAGCGGTCGGCCGCTGCCGTAGTCGGGGCCACCCAGGTGGGGTACCTGATCTGTCGTAGAGGCCGACCAAGCCGCCTTATTTTGTGGTCACTCGTCTTGTGTTTACGGCTCACGCGGAGGCAGGTGTATTGCTCGGATATGGAGAGGGGTGCGGCTCTGTGACTTTTCCCTCTGACCTGCTGGCGCTCTTTGGGTCCTTTTCTCCGCAGCTGTTCAGCTGCTCTCGACGTATCTGCCGGTCGTTTTCAACGGCACGGATTGTTGGGGAGAAAAGCTACGGCGGCTGCAGCCGCAGTTACAGCTGTGTGGAATCAGGTACGCTGTCGCCTTCTGCAGAGCTGTGGCCACGGCCAGTGGCACCCACCGTAGAGTTATTTGACAGCCTCGGTTAGATAACATGTACGCGATGACGTCGTTGTGCCACGCAACGTAGCCTGGCGTCAAGCGACGTAGCCCTCAGGCACCGCGTGCCCGCTTCCACGGTGCTTTGTCGTACCAGCTCGTGGCACAGACCGTGGGGGAGAAAACAATATGAGTCATGGGGTCTACGGTCCAAAACGTAGCCGTCACGCGAGTATTCACCTTGGGGCCCATCACCACGGTGGCACCCTGGGGCCTTGAAACGTAGCCGTGACGCGCGGGCCCTCACTACCACCTCGCGGGGGCTCTTTACGTAACGGCGGGCTGGCTATGGTGCCACTGTTAACAGAGGCGGGGTCATCCACCCCCCCAACTGCTGTAACAGAGCGTAGCTGGCGCGCCTACCCCAACGACCGCACGCATGGCTGCCTGCCACGCCTCTCACGCTACCCCGCAGGGCAGCCCACGCGAGCGGCCACACTGCACTGCAGCTCGCCCGTCCTACTCCTTCCTTCTCTGCTCCCATAAAAAGAGCTCCAGTGATGTTGTGCGGCGTTTTTTCGCTGTCACCCACCCACCCTCACACTGCCACGCCTCTAGCGCCACCGCACAACGCCAAGCCTCTCTCGCCTGTTCCCCTCGCCCCGCTTCCCCGTCTTCTTCCTGCGCCTGTCCCGTAACCACTGCCTCTCCTCTCCACTACCTCCGTACCGCACCCCTCTGCTTGTCTTCGGCGTCATGAAGCCTGCCCTCTCCAGCCCCAAGATCAACAAGACCAGGCGTACGTGCGCTCCCCGACGCGTCAACAAGGTCGTCAAAACGGTGAACGGCATGCTGCTTGTTGGTATGCGCCTGCGCAACGGATATGTCGTTGACGATCCCCCATCACCGCCTTCTACCAACGTACTGTATGACGTTGATCTCGTGGACGACGAGGATGATGACGTGGTGCCCACAACGCCGGTGGCGACCCCAAGCGCGACTACGGCCAAGTTGATCTACGAGTCCCGCGTCAAGCAGACGGCCATGAAGTCGACTGGCGGCTGCAGCCGTTGCGGCCATTGCTCTCTTCATGACTGCTACATTCGACAGTAGATCCTATGAGGTGCGGTGGGTGGGTGCTAGGGGTGGACGCGTGGCGTCGTGGGCGCGTGGGTGCTAGAGATGGACGCGCGGCTGCTCGGGACGGGCGCACGGCTGCTCGGGGTGGGTGCACGGGGGCAGGATGGGGCATCGGCGTGAACCTTGTCATGTTTATCGGCTGTCTCTCGGACACGAGAAGACCCATCCTCATACGTGGGCTTTTAAGGCGGCGAACAGATCAAAGAGCTGATCAAATCCTTGCACACAGATCAATTAAAGGGAATCGCCCACCTCACAGTTTGTCAGCCCACGAACAGTCATGTCATGATGGACAATGTTGATTGGTACACGTGTCCCGTGAGAAATCGTTTGCGTGGTGCCTCCAGCTGGTAGTGACACACGTCTTGTGGCGATGGGGCTGCTACAGCCTTGCGCACGCATCCTTTGTGGGGACGTTGGTCGAAAGTGCCCACGCATCCTTTGTAGGGACGGTGGTCTGTCCGGCACAGCCGCCACCGGCACCAGCCGAGACCTGGCGCCAGGAGCACCAGCTGTTGGGTCAGACGATAGCCTTGCCGTACGGTGGCGTGCCGCCGGCAGTTCCGGCTTCCCGGCGGAATGTGGCGCCGCCGCCGCTGCCCCGGGTCATGGACGTCACAGTCGCGTCTTATGGACTGACGGGGGCGGTGGGAGTTCGCCGGCGGGAGGAAGGGGGTGGCGCCTCCACGCAATTTCAGCTGCAGCAGGAGCTGTGGGGGGGAGAGAGCGGCACCGACATGGCACCAGCCGAGATGGCCGCCCCGCCGAGCTGTCTTTCCACAGTGGTACCAGAAGACCACCTTCTCTATGGTCGTTGCGCCAAAAGCTGGACAGTCCCAGACAGGTGGATCGACGTTTGGGCCAATCAAACGCACAAAAGCGCGTCTTTGACAGGCCTGGACTCTCCACTTTTTGGCGGAACGACAATATGAGGGCTACCACTTGGATTCATTGCGCAGGACCCAGCACTTGCATTCCACGCTTTGAGCATGGCCAGCCCTTGTTTTCCTCGCATTGCGTATGGAAACTTGCGCGTCGGCTTCTCGTTGGCTGACGAACCACCTGGTCGCTTCTTGTTGGCTACGTACACCACTCCGAAACGAAGTAATTCCGATGGAAAGCAGGGCTTTGTGGTTTCTGTTCAAACGGAACTAATTAAGCGTTTGCAATTGCACAGAAGTCGCGAATGGCACAGCTTCGTGGCACGGTGCCACGATGACAGTCTCTGCTTCTGTTTTTACTTATTGGGCCCACCTCGACGTCCCGACAAGCCCCTCTTCTACGTCCAGATGAGCGTCAGATCCCGCCCCACGATAAGCGTCTGGTAGTGGTGCCTGTCGACCGTGGCGGTGGCCGTCGGCCGAGGCGATGACGGTCTGCTGCAGCTGTAGATGCGGCACATATTTATGCGACATGTCGTGCGCCTGTCCTCGGGGCCGACCGGGTCACCATTACGGCAGCTTCCTCATCACGATAGCCACTTCCAAGCTGAGGTACCGGCCGGCCACTGCTCTTCCCCCGTCCTTGTACCTTCTTCAGTCCCCCCCACGTGAAGCCACTTGTTCAGCGTTTTTCCGCGTGGCGATGGCGCCGGCGCCAGTCACTTTCTCGGCGTCGGGCCCGGTGGCGGCCGCCTCTTGGGTGGCGGCCGCCGCGTCTGCTGCCACCACGCCAACGACTGCCGCTTTGCATTTGGCGGCTACTACGTCGACCCGGCCTGCCGCTGCTCCTGTGGCCGCCTCTTCCGCGCCGGTGGAGGCCGCCGCTTCGGCTGCTGCGTCCGCCACGTCGGGGGCGGCCGCCGCGTCGGCTGCCACGGCGCCGACGACTGCCGCGTTGCCTTCGGCGGCGGCTACGTCAGCCCGGTTTCCGGCTGCTGATGTGGCCGCCTCTTCGGGGCTGGCGACCGCGCGACCTGTGATTAGGGGCAGTAAGAGCGGCGCTCTGGCGGGCGTGAAGCGCCTGGTTACGGACACCCGGGAGAAGGCGCTGCTGGCGAGTGTCATCCGCTACATTTTCTACCTAGCCCCGCCGGTCGTCAACAAGAACTTGTGCACCCCGGCACTGGTTGTACCCTTCCTTGCCTCCGAAATGTCCTGGATGGCGGGACCGGTGGCCGAGGGCTGCCGCGAGTGCGTCGACGGCGCCTCGCGGGAGGTGTTCAAGAACCCCTTGTCCGGGTGGCTCTGGCTATGCGACGAGTTCTCCGTTTGCGAGCGGGGCCTGTACTTGACCAGCCGGGTGAAGCATGATTTCCAGTTCATCGGGCAGCCCTCATCCGTCCTATGTGAGGAGATCATCCAAGGCATCAACCCGACCCATGCGTCCCAGTGGGAGTCACGGCGCGTCGTTGTTCGACCATCGCTAGACCTCTGGAACGTGGACCTCTCGAGGCCCGGATCTCCCAATGCCGTGGAGCTGTCCAAGCTACGCCAACTTCTTTCCACCGAGGAGGGCGCTCGGCAGGCTGCTGACGCGGGATGCGTCCTTCTGCCCGGGACTGAAGGCTCGAACGGGCCTGCCACCGACAAGTCGACGCTCTTGTTTGGCTGGGGATCCACTCGGTGGGTGCCGGGCAGCCCAGCCGCCACGCTGGTTGAGGAGCTGTCGCCGGGCTTCTTCAAGGCGGTCAACCGAAAATTGGCCGCCGTGAAGGACTGGCCGGTGGAGCAGTCTGATTCTGCGCCTGCTGCCAAGAACGACGGGCGCATCCGCAAGCGCTCTGCTGCAGGTGCTGCATTCGCGCGCGCTCCATCTCCCCGTGCTCCTTCTGCGGCCGAAACCGGACGAGGGCCCGTCCCGCGGGCACATACCCACGGGAAGAGAAAGGTCACCTCGCGCCGCGGTGATGTCGATGCGGCGGCTTCGTACGTTCCTGCTCCCCTGCTCTTGGAAGTTCCGGGATGCATCATCTCCACGGTCGACCCATGCCCGGCCTGGCTACGCGGTGCCTGGGCGACCCAGATCCCGCTGGCATCGTTTTTGGACACTTCTGCGTTGGGCAAGGTGTCGTTGCACGTTCATGTGACCGCCCAGGCGGGCCGGGGGGATGGTGGGGACGTGCAGGTGTGCTCTGCCGGCATCTACTCGTACAGACTGGTGGTCAAGCAGGTTAGGCTGCAGGCAACCGACGAGTCGAGGGCGCTGTCCAAGTTCGTTAGGGCGGTACCGGGAGTGTCGGAGCGGAGCAGGTCGATTGAGCTCCTCAAGGGGGTGCGCCGCGTTGCCGTCAACAAGCTGAAGAAAGACAACCGCGGCATTGCGCAGCTGCTGCCTCACGGGCTGCTGTTCAGCCAAGCAACGTCCAAGGCAACGTGTGAGGGGGTCTACACACCAGAATGTGTGTTCGGCATCGGGAAAAAGGCCAATGTGCTCCGACCCCACTTAAGCAGCACAGCGCTGCCGCCGGCGCGCGCCGCCGCCGGCGCCCGCCACAGACACATCAAAGCGGGCCACCGCTGCCGTGGCCGCTGCCGGTGTCCCCCAGCGGCGCGGGGCCACCCCCCGCCGCCACTGGGGCGGCAGCGCAGTGGTGACTAACCGGGGGTGGGACACAAACGACTTTTTGCCATGTGGAAAGGCCGGAGCGATGTGTGGGGATTCCGCAGGACGCCAAAAACCACACACATTGACATGGTTTTGTGGTGGCTCTTGTGGGTTACAGTTCG
>ENA-ORXR01003699-ORXR01003699.1-marine-metagenome-genome-assembly--contig:-NODE-3699-length-13483-cov-15.960913_pt1 | contig 13483 bp, 9 predicted proteins | sample MGYA00237866_ERZ511479 | MGnify/ENA metagenome assembly ERZ511479 | reverse complement strand
AGGGAAAAGGGACCGGTAAATGTAGGGACGCTGGACATCTCCCCGCTATGTGCGGCTTCGCGGCCCGTGTTTCAATGACTGATGGGGGTTTTTGGATAGTTTTTGCGGGTTCCATATCTGACCAAGCTGAACGGTTTAAGCCGCCCAGAGAATATGATGTTATTTAGGCAGGTTGGGGGGCAAACCGGACCTCAGAAAATATCTTCAAGGAGCGATTTTAGGGCGCTCAGTTTTGATAATTGAATAGAAGGAGACCTCGGGTGGTTACTATCAGCTTAACTAGAGTTTAACTTTACTCTATGCTCTCACGCCCGCAAAAAAGCTTATAAAAAAGGGGAAAGAATTGCGCAAATTATTTTTAACTGGAATCATTTTACTAGCTGCTTGTGGTGAACCCCAAGAGAGTAATTTTGCGGATGAACTTTCTTACACGTTAACGCCCATATTCAATGAGGCCGAAAACCGGCTCAATGTGAAAGTAAATTTCATTGGCGATATGGATGGCGCGACGACAATTCGAGTGGGATCCAGATGGGGCCGTGATGAAAAGGCAGGAAAACGATTTAGACATCTATCCATATCAGGCCAAGATGCGGAATTGCCGGCTGATATGAATCAAGCTATTCTGCAAATTAATCATGCACCCGGTGCAGACATCACGATAAGCTATACACTCTCATCAAAAGATATGGACAATCCGGCGGAGGACATTGAATATTTTTACGTCCCGGTCTTATTGCCTGATGTTATCCATCTGATGGGTTCTACAAGTCTGATTGTGCCGCGTTGGGATGACCAAGGAAGCAAGCTTTGATGTCGATATAAGATGGACTGACCTTCCCAAAGACTGGGTCCATGTAGATACATTGCCTGACCGCGCGCTTCGCCCCCGAGAAATGGCTTCACAAATTTTAGCTGTCGCGCCTTCGGAAAATATCTCTGTTTCCGGAGAGACCTATGAACTGACGATGTTGACCGCCGGGGAACATGATTTCACCAAAGGCGAATTTCGAATTGAAATGGCGAGAGCCTATGAGAGCCTCAACAGTTTATGGAAAGCGGATGAGCCGAAATTCTTGGTAACGCTTTTAGGAACGCCGGATTATGCCTCTTACTCAGCATTTACGGGTACAGGCAAGTTTAATGGCTTCGCCTCTGCGGCCTCGAGAGGTATTAAATTGGATTTCCTCACCCAGTTTCTAAGTCATGAAGTCGCGCATCATTGGGTGCCAGCTCAATTAGGCAATTGGCCAGATTGGAAAAAAGGTAAAAATTACCCCCCAAAAATTACTTGGTTCTCAGAAGGGTTTACAGACTTCGTTATGACCCGCGCTATGCTTGTGGATGGAAACTGGACCCAAGAAAACCTTCTTGATTATACGAACCAATATTTACGCGACTACTATCTTTCCCCAGCCAAGACAGCAAAAGCTCACACTATCGACGAATTATTTTGGAGCGATTATGAGCACGAGAAACAACCTTATTGGCGCGGCTTCCTATTAGCGATGAATTGGAATCGCGAAATTCAAGAGCAGACGAATAACCAGTCCGGGGCCATGGATGTATTGCAAGCCATGTATGAGACAGCCAAGGCGGTGCCGGAAAATGAACGGCCAGTCTTAACATCAGAATATATCGCTCAGAATTTTAGCTCTAAGGCTGAGCGAGACCTCAATGAAGACGTGAAACGGTTTTACTATGAAGGCGAATTAATAGAGCCTCATCCAAATATGTTTCAGGATTTCGCTACTCTTAAGTCAAAGTCCATATATATCTATGACGTTGGGTTTGATGTACAGACAACGCTTTCAACCGGTATCGTTACAGGCGTCGTGAGCGACCATAATGTGGCTAAGGCCGGGCTCAAGAACGGTCAAACCTTTGTCTCCAAGGTTTCAGGCGGCGGCGGTGATACAAGCAAGCCGTTGGTTTTTGAGGTCAAAGACCAAGGCAAGCTGCTAACGATTTCATATATACCCACCTCAGGTGATACCGTTGAAATTCCTCAATATAAAATGAACAGTGATGACCATGAGTAATGAGTTTTTCATCAACTACGGCTGATCTTTTCTACCGGCCTATTTTGGGCGAATACTGCCTCATTGCCAAAACATTACCAGCGGGCGTTTTTCGGCGACTTAAGCCGCTCGGCTAAGGTCCGCTTTGAGGATGATAGTGCCATAAAAATTTCTTTCCCACAATCAAACGCCAATTTTCCCAATCAAAACAAGGGTAAAAAAAGATGCGTCCGCGCTTTGGTAAAGCTGTGCAATAACTAAACTTGTCTTTTCACAACGGGCGGCCATGTGCACGTTGGCTTGGCTGGTGAAAAGCGGCGCTTGTCATTGGGAGCGGTGGAGTAACGTCCATCAATCTGGGTGGCTTATCGAGAGCTTATTGGGCCACGACTGCCCAGCTAGGCCGGTAATGCAAAAAGGCGTCGTCGCGGGGACGCGAAGCGATAGTCATTGACCCAGTGGGTCAATGGCCGTGGAGCGCCGAACCGCTATGCGGTTCGGTTTCTCAGAATTCGATAAACAATCGAATTGCTTCGTCATTGAGACAGCTCGAAAACATATATTATTATCGCTCGTTTGCACGAGAGCCTGACCATCCCGCGGACATCCCAACTAATTTAGAAGATGAGAGATAAACGAAATGAGATAGCGAAGCCAATAACGCAAAACATATGTCATCCCGCACGACGCGAAGCAGAGATGCGGGATGAGAATGGCGAGTGACCAAACCGTGAGTGATCAACCCGTTGCCTGCCACTGATTTACCTCTCTGTTTGTTTTCACGAACAACTGATCAGACATGGCCATTGTGATCGATTTAAAAATTTTGTGTGGCCCGTTGTTTTGCTGTAAACTAGCCGTGTAAGCCCGAAAGGCTATTTCGGCAGGGTCACTTCAAAAGATGTGCCGCGCGGCGCGTCAGTGTCCAGGACTCTTATCTTGCCGCCAACTGACGCGACAAATTTTTGCGTAATGGCAAGGCCGATGCCGCTGCCTTCTACGGCGTCGCGCGGGTTGAGGCGGTTGAAGGCTTGGAAAATATATTCCCGATATTCCGCCGGAATGCCGGGGCCGTCATCGGCAACGACGAAGACATGCGCATCGCCGGCATTGTGATATTTTACCTCGGCCAGTCCCGCTTGTTTATCATGATGTTTTACGGCGTTATTCAGCAGGTTCAAAAAGATTTGCTGAACCGCAGAAATCGGCGCGGTCAATGTCGGCAGGTCGGGGGGCAATTTAATGGAGAAACCGTCCGGAATATCTATCCAATCCACGACCTCTTCAAGGGCGTCGCCGAGATCAAAGGTCGTCACTTCTGCGGACCCTTTGCCGATTTTTGAGAAGGCCAGCATATCGCTGAGCAGCCTGTTCATCCGGGAAATGCGACTGCGCAGCAAGGTCATATGCGTCGGTATTTCGGCGTAGTCCTCCCGCGCCATATCCTGTTCCACAAATCGTGTCAGATTTTCGATGCCGCGCAGCGGACTTCGCAAATCGTGAGAGGCGACATAGGTGAAATGTTGCAGCTCTTCATTTTGCGAGGTGATTTTCGTTTCATAGTCTTCTTGGTCTTTGAGAAATTTCACAATCAATCTATGTCCCGGAAGGAAGATGAATATCGCTTCCATGAGCAGGATTAAGAGAGCCAAAATTAAACACGCATCAGCGATGAAATTCACATATTGTACTTTCTCGACGACATATTTTTCGTCCCTTCGGACGGCCGCGTCCAATTGATTTAAGATTTTATCCGGCCAAACATTCAGGTCATTTGAGGGTTTGACTGCGGCTTTTGACTTGAGATCCGCCGCTTCAAAGGCCGTTGCTGAGGCGACCAGAACCGCAACATTGTCATCAACGGCTTGGTTTAAGAGGGATTGCTGCTTATCCGGATTGGCTTTGAGCCGCGCTTTGCGCACGCGGGACAATCGTTTCTGCGCGGTTTCAAATTCTGAAATCGAAGATCTGAGCTTGCTGTGTGTTTCCTCATCGATCGTTATGTCTGTTGCTATCAATTCCGAGAGATATAATATCCTTTGGCTCAACATGCGCTGACGGCCTGCGGTATTAATAATTTCGGCGTTCGCTTGCACAGTATTCAACGTGGCTTTGGGCGCTAAGTTGGAGAAAAATAGAGAGAGCGCGACGAATAGCACGGCGACAGCGTAACGCCGCCACAAATGTCTCGGGTCTCTGCCGAATATGCCCAAGGTCAAGGCGTTCCATTTCTGCCGGAGGGTGGACATGGACGTCAATTGTCCTGCGGCAAGAGGGAGGTCAACCCTGGAGAAGACACTAATTCGCCATATCCCGCAGAAGGACGCGCGTGCCGGATTCTGATCGGAATGTATGCCTATCCAAGAAGGGTATGGGCAGCACATACGCATATGAAATGCGGATATCAGCAAAGGTTCCGCCGTGCTCGTCAATTTTGGCGACTGTTGTCGTATAGTCCCCTCCCAACGGGTTTTTCATTCGCGCTTCTAAGGTGCTGAGAATTTCTTGTTGCGACGGCTGGTTCATCATGCGGACATCGCGGCCTGCCTGCTCGCTGGCTCTTTGCGCCTGATGCGTGCTGAAGAAGAATATGGCGACGTGAAACAGGGAAAAAATAACCATGAGAACAATCGGCATAACCAACGCGGCTTCAACAGCCGTCGCGCCTGATTTGTCGCGGGAATATCTTTGGAATATTTGGTAGGGCCGGGGCATTAGTTGACGAGCTTCACGCCTGAGCCGCTTCCGGTAATCCCGCTCGTACCAAACGGCTCGCAATTTGAGATCGTGATGCCGGAGTTGCCGGTGAATTTTATCTTATTGCCAATTAGTTGCAAGCAGGAGCTGTTGAGATCTGCACCGCCGCGGAACTCAATGTCTTGGGCCGGGAAATAAATCGCGCCTTCAATTGAAAGGCCCTGGCCGCCGGTGATCTTTAAATCCTTGCCTGAATTACTCGTGTTCGGGTCGCCGTATAAGGCGATGCCGGCAAATGGTCCTTCGGACTGGGCCCTAATGCTCATCTCTCCGCCATTTAAACTGGCAAGTTCGCCGCCATTCATGAACACCAATGTCACGCCTTCGGGGGGCGCAGCGGACAATGCAGAGGCGTTCCCGTTGAATTTTACATTTGCCGTATCAAAATAATAGGTCCCCGGTTCCAGCTCCAAGGTGCCGTTAACTGTGATATCATCGCAATACCGACCCGGTCCCAATGTTGTGGTTTTATTTTTCTTGATACTGCTGACTTTGTCTTCACAAGGTAAATTTGCGACAACGGCGGCGTCAACTTGAACATGACCATAAGGATCTACGACGGGGGCCGCATTGTCTTTAGGCTCCGAACATTGAAGATCATCACCTGAATTATCGATATCTACTGTCCCTACTGCCGAGATACACGACGCCTCTATTTCACCTGACCCGCCCAGTCTAAACGCGCCATTCGCCGAGGAATTTGTATGAACGGCGCAGCCATCCAAATTAACCTCGGTATTTCCTGTTATCTCAATAGCCCGCGTATCCGAATTGTTCAATGCAAGCGCACAAATGGGCTCTCCGCTTGCTGAAACGACGGTCGCTTCCACGGTATGAAAAATCTTTTCGTTTCCCGGAAAAATATTTGAAAGATAACGTTCTTGCGCCTGCGTGATCCGAACGATGGCGCCTTCGCTTCCGGCATATTTTCCGCTTACGATTGGAGATTCCACCTCAACCGTACCGCCTTGCGCGATATAGCCGTTTTCATAAGCGTCGCCCTTACCCGCCAATTTTGCTTTCTCCCGGTCGCTGGTTATTTGGAATTCCAGCGCGGCCGCCATAGCGGCCATATCGGCGGCGCTCTGAATGCGCGCGTTGCGCTGTTGAAAATGACCGGCCTCAAAGGCGAGGGCGCCCATGCCAACGAGAACAGGTAATAGGATCGCATAAACGACTGCGGTTGCGCCTTCCTCGTCTCTTTGAAACTTATTGAATAATGATTTTGCTGACATGATCACATTTTCCCTAACGCAGGCGCGTTACTAATTTTTCGCGAACTTCTTTTTTGCCGCCTTTCAGGGTGGCCGCATCATAATCGATAATGATTTCGGCGATGATCCGGGATGTATCGCCGTTCGTGCATTGGGAGGAACAAATGTCGTCACTTTCAGTGACTTCGATTTGCTGGCGTATGTAGAAGCTCTGCCGGCCCGTCATTTCGTCGACGTCGTTTGGATTTTGCAGCTCTCCGGGATTCATGGCAGGGCAAGCGCAATAGGTCTGGATATCAATTTTGTTGAGATCAAGCGGCAGGCCCGATGCGTCTTTAATGACGAGTTTTGCCGTTGAAATCCACTCTCCGGGTTCGGTTTCTCCATCTTCATTTTGCGTGCTTTTGAGGCCGCTGAGATCTCCGCTGGCAATTTTATCATGCAGAAAGCTCGCGCCTGAATAGGCCGCCGTGTAAACCTTTTGATGATTATAGGCGGAAAGACCTAAGCTACCGGCAGTCAATAAGCCGAACAATACAAAGGGGGTAATAATCGCTGTCTCTACAGCGATCGCCCCGGACCTATCAGAGGCGTAATTCCAAAAGCCGGCCTTGCCTTTGTGCAGGGCAGCACAAAGCCGTGAGCTCAAAGCAGTCTTTTTTAAGACCGTCTTTTGCCCCCGACGATATGTATCATAACCCATTATCTGATCCCACATGCTTCAACTCAGTCCAATTTTTGGGCAAAGCTGAAAGAGTGGGTTTACTATCCAAAGTAAAAAATACCTGTAAGTTTCGTGGTTAATGAAATGAGCGGTTTCGTTAAGACTTTGAAATGAGCGACGCCAAAATTTCTATTTCTGCAAAATTTCCAATTTCCCCAATAAAATCAATATCGAAAAAGATGCGTCCTTACTTTCAAAAAACCCTGTCATATTTAAGGTGTCTTCTTTCAACCGGCGCCTTGTGCCCGCGAAACGCCCGCAATGGATACGGTGAACCGATTGCAGTGTAGCGCCGAACCGCAAGCGGTTCAGTTTCTAGAAAAATGAACTATAACTCCAGGCCCATGAAACGGCTATCCATCGGGTTGTCATAATATTTTTCTATGTCTCGAAATCCGAGGGTTTCGTAGATTTTATTGGCGTGGATCAATCCATGATCTGTGTCGAGATAGATCGCTTCATACTTCAGGTGGCGCGCTTTTTCGACAGCAGCTCTGCTCAGTTTAAATCCGAGTCCATGTCCCCGCCCTGCCGGGCGGCAATAAAGCCGTTTGAGTTCGCAGATGCCCGGATTGAAAGGTTTTACACCGCAGGCCGCCACGGGCGCGCCGTCCAGTTGTGCCAGAAATAACGCGTCATAGGTTTGCGGGAAATCGGCGAATTCTTTTTCCGTGCCTTGAAAAGATAAATCCTGCCCAAGATAGCGTTCGACGAATTGGAGATATTCCAAAAATATCTCGCGCACGTCTGTAATCTCTGCGTCCGTGGTCGCTTCAATAATGCACAGTTCAGGCATGCAGCTAGCTTAGCGCAATGCTGTCTTATGCGCCCGTAGCGATTTCCAGTTTTTGGATAAGATCATCGGTCACTTCTCCGGTTTGGGGCATACCGTTCACGGCTTCGAAAGATTTGACGGCGCTACGTGTTTTTGCGCCGGCTATGCCGTCCGGCGTACCAACTTGGTACCCAAGATCGGTAAGAAGGGTCTGGGCATCCCGAATTTTTAAGATCTGCGCGGATTTGTCTTTTGTCGTATTTGAGGTCGGTTTTGCCCAAGCGACATTCCGGAAAATCCCATTTGCAGCTTCGTCGACAGGTTTAGGGTTGAATTGCTCTGCCCGCGCTTTGATTTGCGCCCGTTTGGCCGCGTCCAATGCGCCGCTCAAAATTTCAATTCTTTCCGGCGCGCCTTGATCGCCTTGTCGGGCGGCAACGTGATACCAGAAGAGTGCGGTGTCGACATCGGCGGGGACGCCTTCATTGCCTTCGCTTAGGAAGGCGACATTGAACTGACTGTCCACGACGCCGCGTTCGGCGGCTTTGGTGAACCAGACTAAGGCTTCGCTGATGTCTGACGTAAGGCCGCCTTGCCCATAGGCGTGATAATTGCCCAGATCATGCATGGCGATGCGGTTTCCGCCGCGCGCCGCGCGTTCAATCAGCTCTCTCGCGGTGATAGGGTCTTCAGCAACGCCCGTTCCGGTTTCATAGAGTTTTGCGAGGCGATATTGCGCGGCGGGTTGATTGCGATTAGCCGAAAGACGAATAAGCCGCGCGCCTTCTTTCATTTGGCCGGCTTGCAATTGTGCCAAGCCTTTTTGGAATTGCGCAATCGGATTTCCGGCTGCTACAGCGGCGTCAAGCGTGTCTTCTTGGCCGGGTACGATTTTAGGCGCTTGCGTTTCGGCATATTGGCCGACCGGCTCTGATGGGGGCGGTAAAGCGCCGGCGGTTTCCGTGATGGTCGATTCCGAAATCGTCGTTTCTGTAATGCCGGGATTTTGCGCGGCAGCCGTATTCGGGATCGTGTTTTGAATATCTGTAGCCGCTATTTCGACACCGTTTGTCTCCGGACCACCGAGGATGGTCTTAAACGCAAAGAGCCCGGCAACAGCGACACCAACGGCTAAGGCGCCGACTTTTACGTTTCGTCCTGAGATGGGTAGCTTTCGAAGACGAGCACGTTTTTTGGCTTCGCCGCCAATGCGTTCGGCGCGCATGTCGCCGCCTTCCGCATAGGCCGGATCAGCATAGGTCGAGACGGGTTGAGGTGCCGGGGTCAGAGGCTCGTAGTTTGCCAGATCAGCGCCGAGAAGATCCGGTTTAGATTGCGTCGATGCCGGCGCGAAGGCCCCGGCGCTTGCCATTGGTGGCGCAACAGGCGGCGCCGTAACAGGCGGCTCAAATACCGTGGGCGGCGTTAGTATTGGCGCGACCGGCAGCGTCATTGACGGGGTGGTTGGCGGTTGCGGCGCAGTATTGTGCGTTGCTGCAAAAGCCGCCGGGTCAAACTCCTGCGGAACATGGGTGTCCCGAGGCTTATCAACGATGTTTGGAACGTCGGCTTGCGAACTGCTATCGGTCGATGCGTGCGCGGCAGATGCGCCTAACGCCTCGGCCGCCGCTGCATAAGGATTGTCTTCTGTGTCGCCGGTTTTTCCCGCCATATGGAAAACATTCGCGGCCGGGTTGGGCTGATGCCCCTGTGCCGCGCCGGTTGGAGGCTGGTCATTATTCTGAACCGTTGCGATACGGGCATGCATGCGCGAAAGTTCTTCCTGAAGCGACCGAATGGTGTTGCCCATCTCATCTATTCGAGAATCTTCGTTCCGTGGGTCTTCTAAATTGGCAGGCAAATAGGGGTTTGCCATTACTTGCGGTGTTGCGTTTGCCGGTGACCATGCCGAGGCGATGACTTCCAAGGCTTCGAGACGCGTTGTGATATCGGTTTGGGCTGAATTGAACTCTGCTTGGGTTTCATGCGCCAGATCCGCGAGCCGCTCCGCTGTTTCAGCGTCGGAGGATTCAGCGCGCTTCTCGAGGATCGCCGCAAATTCTGCAACTTTCAAACCGACGATTTGAAGGGCTTGCGCGGTATCCGCCTCGACACGATCGACCCGTTTATCAACGCGCTTATAAACAGAGTCGATTTTTGCACCCAGCGCCGCAGTATCTGCTTTGCGCGCGGTGCTCTCAACAGAGATTCGATTTTCGACAGACAGGGCGAGGTCAGCGATGTGGCGGTTAAGGCGTGCGAGGGAGTCGCGCTGCAAAGCATCCATCGCATCTAACCGGCCATGCGCGGATCGAACGGCGTCTTCCAAGGTCGCGATATTTGCGCCTGCCGTCGTTACACGGGCCAGCTCGGTCCGAACGTCAGCTCTCGCTTTCGTCGCCGCCCGCTGCAGATAGGTCTCCATGCGAATTTCAAGCTGGTTTAACCCTCTTGTCAAAGCCGCTTTTTGGGTGGTCGTGCTTTTCCGCGATGATGCTTTAATATCCGCGACAACGGACTCCAGCGCCTTTACCGCATTACGATTTTTGGTATCGGCCCCCTTGAGGCGGGTCTCTAATGACTTGAGACTAGCGGACAGACTGGCCACTGTGGCTTTCTTCGCGGCAGCTTTAGCGTTTGCCGGAGCAGCTTTACGGGCCGTCTTCTTGGTCGGTGTTTTCGCAGCTTTGCTCGACATTAACGCAGTGTTCCCCAGAGTCACAGTTACAGCTGGGCCGTGAGTCGGCACAATTGTAGCGATGGTTTCGTCCGTTAGACCCCAAACGTAGTTAACGCGACGTTAAGTCGTTAACCTTTTGCATGCTGAAAATTGCAAAATCCCCGTTCGGCCTCCCGCGGGCCTATGATAAGGTTGACGTTGACGTGAACGTCAACCTTAGTTATACGAGCACTATGACAGAGGTCCAACAACAGAAATGGGGCGTTAAAGCTTTCGCTGAGCTATTCGGCGTGACGCCCAGAACTATCCGGTTCTATGAGGATAAGGGCTTGTTGACCCCAATCCGAGAGGGCGGCGTCCGTGTTTTTGACCTTCGCGACTATAAACGGTTTGAAACAATCATGCGCGGAAAACGCATGGGGTTCACGCTCGACGGCATAAAATCCGTCTTCGATGTGATTGGCGGGCAAATTACGGACCGTGATGAGCTTTTGCGCCGCCGCCAAGAATTTCAAGCCGTCACTGATAGCTTGGCGCGCCGACGTGAAGATCTAAACATTTTGTCGAATGAAATGAAACAAGTGATTGATGCCATTGATGCCCATCTTTCCGTTGATCCCGAAAACGAAAATGTTGCCGCGCTTGCAGCGCGTTACCAATCCGCTTTTGACCAAACTCTGAAGACGCACCCTTTTGAATTTTTGTCGGGCGAACTGCCCGTAGCGTCAAACTCCAAATAAGGACTATATCCATGCCCAGTTATAATGCGCCAATTCGCGACCAGCTTTTCGTCCTGAACGAAGTTCTAAATGTAGGTCAGCTGACGAAATATGAGAAATTTTCGGAAGCCGACACAGACACCATGGAAGCTATCCTCGAGCAGAGCGCGAAATTCACCAATGAAGTCCTGGCACCCTTAAACGCCGTCGGCGACACGGAAGGCTGCACGCGTAATGCGGATGGCTCCGTCACAACGCCGACAGGTTTTAAAGAAGCCTATAAGCAAGTTGTCGAAAACGGTATGATGGGCCTCGCCCATGATCCCGAATATGGCGGCATGGGCATGCCCGGCGTCTGGCACATCGCCGCAGGCGAAATGCAATCGGCGGCCAATATGGCCTTCGCCATGTATCCCGGACTGACCAACGGCGCGTCTAAGGCGATTGAGATCGGCGGATCAGACGAGCAGAAGCAGACTTACTTGCCGAAAATGATTTCCGGCGAATGGACGGGGACGATGAACCTGACGGAGCCGCATTGCGGGACTGATTTGGGCCTTCTGAAAACCAAAGCTGTTCCAAATGCTGACGGGTCTTACAAAATTACGGGCCAGAAGATTTTCATCTCCGCCGGTGAGCATGACATGGCTGACAACATCATCCATCTTTGCCTCGCCCGTATCGAGGGCGCGCCGGACGGCGTGAAGGGCATTTCTCTCTTTATTGTGCCGAAGTTCAAACTGGACGCGGATGGAAACCCCGCTGATCGCAATCCCGTCACCTGCGGGGCGCTCGAGCATAAAATGGGCATCCACGGCAATTCGACCTGCGTCATGAATTATGACGAGGCGGAAGGCTATCTCATCGGGGATGAGAATAAGGGCCTGAAAGTCATGTTCGTCATGATGAACCGCGCCCGCCTTGACGTTGGCATGCAAGGCCTCGCGCAATCCGAAGTCGCTTACCAAAACGCTGCTATCTACGCCAAAGACCGCCTGCAAGGCCGCTCTCTGACAGGGCCTAAAAATGAAGACGGCCCGGCCGATCCCATCATCGTTCATCCGGATGTGCGCCGCATGTTGCTGGAGACAAAAGCCTTTAATGAAGGCGCACGCGCGCTGGTCTATTGGGCGGCAATGCTGGAAGATTTGGAACACGTTCATGAGGACGAAAAGTTCCGCGAAAAAGCGGATGATTATCTCGGCCTGCTGACGCCTGTTATTAAAGGCTATCTCACAGATAAAGGCATGCTGACGACGCTGGATTGCCAGCAAATCTTTGGCGGCCACGGCTTTATCGAAGAATGGGGCATGAGCCAATTCGTCCGCGATATGCGTATCGCCCTGATTTACGAAGGCGCAAACGGCGTCCAAGCGCTCGACCTCGTGGGCCGTAAACTCGGCCGGAACGGGGGCCGCGCGCTGATGTCGCTGAACCAAGAAATCGATGCGTTTTTGAAAGAAAACGGAGATAATGAAAATCTGTCAGAATTTATGACAGGCCTCAAAGACGCCAAAACGAAACTCACCGAAGGCACAATGTGGTTGATGCAAAATGGCATGAGCAATCCCGATAATGCGGGCGCGGGTTCCGTCGATTATATGCACATGATGGGGCTGACATCGCTCGCTTATATGTGGGGCATGATGGCCGTGACCGCGCAGAAAGCAATTGATGAGGGGTCGAATGAAGACTTCTATTCAAACAAGCTCATCACAGGCCGCTATTTCGCCCTGCGCATGCTACCGATGATGGACGCCCATTTGGCCAAGATCAAAACCGGCGCAGAGCCTGTTATGGCGCTCGAAGCGGCGGCGTTTTAGTTGAGAAGATGGTTAAAAGTTTTGGCATTGGTTCCAATCTTGGTTGGAACCAATGCGTTCGCTAGCCAAGCTGCAAAAATTTGCGACTACGATTACGATTACGTTGTCCAAAAAAGAATTGATAGCATACCTTACAATCACCATTATCAAAAAAAGAGAAATACCTCACTTTTGTTATGGGCGGAAACGGTATCGCAAAGAGAATTATCCCAGATATGGGGTGAACCAGATGCTCATAAAGGTTTTCTTTGGTGGTATGTACCTCTCGAAACTACCTTCGAGACTAGTGAAATAAATCAAGAAGAAACTGAACACTGCTTCTATATTTGGCCTGAGGCTTACGCCATCAGGATTGTAGATAAAGATAGTGCAACAGATCTCTCGCACCGACGAGTTGAAAGAATAGCAAATTAAAAATAGGAGACACACAAATGGGCGCTATTAATTTTCCCAATCCTGACTGGTATGCCGAGGAAGATATCAATATTTTCCGCGAGGCCGTGAACGGGTTTTATACCCGTGAAATGGCGCCGCATTCGGAAAGCTTTCGCAAGAATAAAAAAGTCGATCGTAAATATTGGAATCAGGCCGGCGCAATGGGCCTGCTCAACTGCTCTATGCCCGAAGAATATGGCGGCGGCGGCGGGGATTACCGTCATGAAATGATCATTATGGAAGAGCTGGTTAAGGCCAATGTGGACGGCTTTGGTCTATCGCTGCATAACGCGATTGTTGCGCCCTATATCCTGCATTACGGCACGGAAGAGCAA
>ENA-ORXR01003696-ORXR01003696.1-marine-metagenome-genome-assembly--contig:-NODE-3696-length-13492-cov-36.833619_pt1 | contig 13492 bp, 14 predicted proteins | sample MGYA00237866_ERZ511479 | MGnify/ENA metagenome assembly ERZ511479 | reverse complement strand
GGGGGGGGGGGGGGGGGATTTTAGATATCTAGATACTCCCCCAGAGGGTAAGCCCATAAACGAGCAAAGGTCACCAAGTGTTGAGGATTCACCCGCCACGAAAAAGTTGAAAGACTGCTGCGTAAACCTCAACGGGCCGTTGAGGTCGCCAGCATCGGCCGCAGCTGGTCGACAGAAGCACGGTGGATCATGGGGGGGGCTTGCATCCCACGCACGATGCGGCGTCCGGGAAGCAAGCGAGGGGGACATCTGTGGACCGGGCTGGGCGGGGACCGCCACGGAAGCGACCGGGGGCAGTCGCGCAGGGGGGAAACGGAGGGGGGGAAGCGAGTGTCGACGGGGCTGTGCGGCACAAATCCCGTCAATCAAAGACGAAGATAGGACGAAAGGGAGTGGGGTCAACCGCGGGGGTGTCTGTTTCGACATGGCTGCGGGTCTGCGTGTTGAAGCACAGAAAAACCAGCCGCCATCACAAGTCCACAGAAAAACAACCGACGCAGGCAAGAAAGGATAGATAGAAACCAAACCAGGTGGGCATGTGAGAACCACGTCCACCGTGTGCAATTGGGGTCATCCTATTGCGCAGGCTGAAAGGTGCTCCCAGGTAGCTGCCTCGAGAGCATGCATGTACAACGCCACCCGCAGTCGACACCTACACTCCAACATACCCGTGCAGCACCCCCAACTTCTTCGTGCGGCAATCGGAGAATCACAAGCATCTGGGTACACGCCACCGATCTCGGCCCGCCAGCGAGCGCCCGGTGCTCTCTGCTCTGAGGTGCGCATGCAACCACACGGCACCGCAAGGGTCACGATTCCCACTGCATACATGGCGATGTCGCAGGCACAAAGAGCAGGACGTTCACACGCGTACTGCGTACCATCAGCGCCGCCGCCGCGCGTGTTAGGACCAGAGAGGAGCTTTCAGATGGGTCCCGCAGGTGATAGAGGTACGCAAGCCATCCGGGATGGCTGAGCTGGACAGTGGTGACGGTGCTTCGGGTATTGCAAAGAAGGAACCACTCTGGCCACCGATTTCTGCCTCTCCTACGCGGATGCCCTGTGCTCTCAGCAGCTGACGATGGGAAGTGCTTGCAAAAAAGAGACTTGGTCAGCAGCGCAGTCCGCTTCATGCTTGGCCATTCGGTTCAAAGAGCTGGTCAGCGCGAAAATTTCTGGATACCAAACGCGCCCCTGCCCATTCCTGGACGCCCCATCGCCACAGAAAGGAAGGCTGTTTGCAGGACCGGCTGCCTAAGGGGTCAAAGTTGACCCCGAAGGCGCATTCGTCTGAAGGACTCAGGGGGCACCGCTTCCTGGTCCTCCTGCTATCTGCGATTTTGAAGTGTGGATGGGCTCTGTGCGTGGCCGTGTCGCCTCAGTTTAGCCAACGCCAGGCCGAGCCCTCCATCACCACCGAAGCACCCTTTATCCAGCGAGGTGGACGAAAGGATGGCGACGGACACGCGTTGGGAGGACGTTTGCTACCTCGAGACGGCCGCTGAAGCCAATCAGAATTTTCCGTCATCGGTGCGGGTGGATCAACTGCCAGGTCCGTCAGCCAGACGCTTCGCAGTCCGATGGACCACGTAAAGCGCTCCCACGCCTTCCATCAATAATCAATACTGACTACCAGCGACAAAGTTCGGAAATGGACAGATCAAGGTTTGGACCCTGCAACAACAAACCCCACAGTGATGAAGAAGACCTGTGGAGACTCCGTGATGCGTTACGTAGCAGCTCGGAAATAGAGGCTGAAAGCCGTGGGGAGGGCGCGGGATGGGCTGGACGTGGTCTTCAGGTGAGCCTTTTATTATGAACCAACCTACAGTAGGGCACTCACCTTGCGGTTTTCGCATACTGGAGCGAGAGGGTCCTGACGGAATTCTTCCGGAATTTCGACTGTAGATCTGAAGGCGCGTTCGCGAAAACACCCTGGACTTGGCAGCTTGTCAAGTATTGATTGATCAAAGCTCGACTGGCGGCAACAGTGCTCCGCAAGAGACAGACAGAGGGCACAAGGCAATGGTGACACCGCACACTCATCATTAAACGAGTCGCACATGTCACCTCTTGCGATACAAGCTCAAAATGACGTCCTAAATCGTGTACAGCACGGCACTGCATCGACACTTCATCTCCCGCGCCCGCGCCCACGCCCGCGCGCTCGCCCGCACCCGCGTCGGTACCCGCACCCTTTCCCGCACCCGCGCCGGCATCTCACGGCCCCACCACCCCCTCTCTTTTTGACGAAAAGCACCGCTGCGCTCCTCAATCACCTGTGTATAATCGAACAAAGACCCGTGCGTCGGCCGCACGCGGGCCTGGAGCAGCGCGTGGCACCTCGGCGCGACGTAGGGCGTCGCAAAGCATCGCGCGGTGGTGTTCTGCGGCCGCGGCCCGCACCGGGCGCTCGCCCATACGTCACATCCACGGAGTTGGCTGCTTCTGATGCAGCGGCACGTCAAAATTGTCCTGCATTGACGACTCAGCTGCCGGGGGCCCCCCGTTCTTCGAAGTAGTCGGGCTAAGCCACCGTTTTATGACGCGTATGCTGCAAAGCCGCGCTCAGCCTGCCGAAAAGGTATACAAAATCCCCCACGCGCAGCTATCCCAGAGCGCTCAGCTCCCCTCTTGTATTTCCTTGCCTGCGTTCTCCTCAGTGGTCTAGCTAGATGTCGCCGCCCACGAACGGCGTCTGCCAAATATTGCACCCAGGCAACTTTCGTGGCGTTCGCGCGGGGAGGCGTGCACCGACCGCAACGCCACCACGTGCTGTGATACGTACCTTCTTTGGTTTCCCTGTTTCGCGTACAGCTTCTTTTCGTTCTGGGCGTCTCGTCATCTTTCTATACTACCCTTTCTTTCGTGTGCTGCTGTCGCCAGTGTATGTGCAGAGTGCTTCTATGTCAAACAGACTACATGACATGCCCTTGAACAATTGTATGAACATTGTTGCATCCGCTCGTTCTTCCCTTCCGCATGCGCAACGGCTCATTGAGACGTTACTTTGCCATACTGCTCTTTTCCTGGTTTCAATTCTAGTATCTGTTTTCGTTTTGCATTCGCTTTGTCCTGCACCTCTCGTGTTCTCTTCTGGTGGATGGCGCACACATTGTCTTGGTTGCTCGCGCGGCGTCACTGCGTGTTGAACGTCTGGTCACCGTCTAGCTCCCGCCACGCTCTCTTTACAAGACAATGCATACTCCTTCAACACATGCGCATCTCAGTGGAGCTCTGCTCGCTGTCTTCTATCTTTGTTACGTTCTGTGTGCGAGTGTTTGGTGGGTTGCTACTCTGTTCCTTTCTGCTTGAGCACCGTCGCATACAGCTCGCAATACAGCGTGCTTATGCGTTGAGTACTTTGTCCTTCGGTACTTCTCAACATCTGGCGGGGTGCTGCCGTGTATGTTTGTATGGCCTCTGGCCTTTCGCGCCACGTGGCCACCGAATTTCAACCTTTCAACCATCAAGCATCACGGTCCACGTGACACGCTTTCTTCGTGACTCGCTGTCTGCGTCGAATATCCTCTACAACGGACTCCATCTTTTTGGTGGAAATTGCGGACACGCCGATCAACCTGATCCTGCTAAGGCCATCGAGCGCTCCGCTGACTCATCATGATGCGGCGCCTCAGTCCGGATGATTCGAAGGAAGCTCAACGCCACCAATGGGATCTGGTGTCAGTCGTAAAGCCCTATAGGGACGCCATATCATTTTCAGATTCCATTACAGTCTTTTCTGGCGCTCCGTGGCCAGCAGGGCTCAATCGCTTATACCTTGCTCTCGGAGCTGTCGAGCGCCGCCCCGTTCACTGGGATGTGCCCCCAGTCCTTGGCGTTCGTGTCGAAATCCTGCTGTTTCTCGTGGCCTCTTTGTCTACGTTTTTTATCCATCTCGTGCCGTTGGCGGTGCACGCCCGTCTACCTTTGTATTTGGAGCATCCGGGGCTGTCTTTTGGAGACACACGCCCATCTTCTTTCGTTTTTGGCTCTTCTGGTGCCTCACCGTGTGGTGACGAGCACATGCATGGTTTGGGGCACCAATTGTGTCCCGGGGAGGGTGCGTTGTCCCTCACACTTGAGCTCTTCCGGGAGGATTGATAGGGGCAGCCTCAGATCCAGAAGGCAACTTTTTACCTCGTGACCCCTCTCGACCTCTCCCGACCGTCGTCACGTTGGCTGAGTTCTCCGAATCCCTCTTCCGTCGCGAGGATCGTGTTCACAGGGGCTCTCTTCCGCCCCGTCAATTTCCCAGTGTACGATTGACCCGCGCATGGCCTCAGGGATCTCAGCGTATGCCTCTAGGTTTCGGACCTCTCGACTAGCGTACGAGAACGCCCACTGCCTGCCCTGAAAACTACACTGCCTTCACGGTTTCGCTGAGTTTTTCCGTCTCATTTGCTTTCCTGCTATTTTGTGCTCATTCTTTTTATGTTTCTTGGGCCGTTTGACGCTGGTATGTCTGTGTCTCCTTCCTCCCGTCGGTTTCTTTTTTGCAGTTGTACTCTCTTGCGCCATACCCCTTCTACAACTCTTGCAGAAGAAGAGAGCTACCATTAACAAGTCGTTTCGCAATGCAAGGAGCCTCTAGGCGCAAGCACGCCTCCCCGTCACCACCCCTAATCACGTCATCCCGCTCCACCCGCCGCCTCCAAGCGGTTGCGGTGGCTGTGGCGTCTGCCGCGAAAGTCGCCGCTGCCGCCACCAGCCTACCGAAACTCCCTCGCCCCCAGTCGCGTGCACCGCGTTCTGTCCTTCGAGACTGTGCTCACCACAAGCGCCGAAAGGCAACGTGTCAGAATATCTTTCGTTCTAGGCGCCACGCCGATGGTGCGGCTGCGACAAAACCCGCTGCGAGCTCGAGCACGCCAGCCTGAGCGGCAGGCGGTGATGAAGCCGCCACCGCAGTAATAAACCAGCGCATGTTGGCGCCCGAGTCTCGTTGCAGCGGTGATGTTTCCGCCACGCCCCCTACCGGCGCGGCCACGCCGCCGTCCACACATGCAGGCGGATACCCTGCTTTCTTTCGCGGAGCCGGCTCGGTCGGCGCAAATTGTGTCGCCAGCACGCCCGGATCCTCGCTACTGGCGGCCCTACCGCCCACACGGCCTTGAAATGTCGGAGTTGCATCACCCTTTCCACAAAAGATCGCAGTGCACCCTTCGGGGCGTGAAGATGCTGTTGGCGCATCGCCACAGAAGCTGGAGCAGCAGACCTGCCCCGAGAGGCGCGGGTGCCGCCGGTTGCTGCAGTGCTTTGAGGTGCGGCCTGTGCTTATCAGAGCCCGTCTGGGTTAGGTGCTCGTCTTCGCCTACTTGCGGCCGAGGCAGACTTGATCTTCACCCCCACGATGCACCTGAACAGCGGGCCAATGGCAGAAGTATTTGAGGCCGGGCTCTCCCGCGGCCACATTATACATTTTGCATGTGGGTTGACTACGTTTGTGCCCAAAACCTCGTGATGCCGCTTTCTTGGCGTCATTGGTGTGCAAAAGAGGCTGATTCGGCTCGGTGTTATTCCGGGCTGCCCTGATGCCACGGCTGAAGCCGCATCCTGCCGGTCAAACGCGCGCACGCCGGCCCAGCGCGCCGCCGACCAACAAGCATACAAGAGGCTTTTGGAGATCGCCAGATGCTCGGAGCTGTGATGTTTGGACAAGTCCAACCAGCGCGTCATCGCGGCGCAGGAGGTGACCTTGAAGAGCTCAAGAAGCGCGACACGGTGGTGAGCGGCTCCTTTTCTCCGGAAATCTCATGGAAGATACACATAGCTAACGCCAACAGCTGCTGTGCCAGAAGGACTAGTGTAACTTTTTGCTGACGTCCAAAACATGGAGCTTGTAGAGGCCGAGCATGCAGAGTGCACGACGAATAATAGTAACCAAAGTGGATTGGCAGACGCGAAGGCCCCCCCACCATGTTATTGGCTGAGACCTTTTGTTCGACTTTTCGCAAGCCAATAAGGTACTTCTATTGCGGGGTTGCACAGCGTCCGCAACCCGGATCGACATATCCGAAGATTTTCTTCAGATTCCACTGGCCAGAACATGTCCGACTGGCGATCTGGGGACAGACGTCAGATTTCTTTGGAAACAATGCATTGTTCTGAGTTTCTCTCTGATGCTGATGTGCGTTTCCTCGCCGTACGGCCATGTCGGCCTAGTTTGTCAGGATTCTTTCCGAATCCTGGAGATTCCATTTGGCCACGTATTAAATGCCCTGCATGATGATTGAAACCACTGCGCAACAGCTAATAATTGGCGGTCAGCAATACGCCAGGTCTGTCAAGCTCTCTCGCGAGTTTGTGGTGGTTCCGGACGGCAATCATCCTGGTGGTGTGGTCGTGCCCATCAACGGGCATGTGGCCGTTATCTCGTTCCGGGCCGATCAGGCTCGCCTCAAGAGAACGGGAAACCGCCCGGAAGCTCTCGACGACAACGCGTCCGTTTCGGAGGCAGAAGGGGAGGCAGATGGCCATGGAGGTGGAGGCAAGGCGGTGGAAGGGGATATGAGAGAGGACCTGCTGACGGGGGATGGCCGCGGTGGCGGTCGATCTGCGAGCGCCGACCGACCGAAGGGCATAGACCGCGGCGGCGAGCAGCCGGCAGCAGAGCGTTATGCCTAGGCTGCGTAGGGGTGGGGTTTTTCACCGTCCACCTGCGCTAGACAGCGCGGAACTGCCGCGCCTCCTGTCTAAGATGACACGGATGGGGCAGCGGCGTCGGCTCTGGTGACGGAGCCGACGCGGTGATTTCGGACCGTCAGCCAAGCGGTCGTGAAGATGCACACTCCTTTCAGGCGACGGCCCATACCTGCCGCTGCTTCTGCTCGAGCTGGACCTGGTGTAAGAGGCGCAGTTGCCGGCGTACGCCCTGCGAATCATAGGGAAGGATGTCAGGAGAAGAGACCAGTGGCACTCCTGTGTTCAGGAAGAGGCGGACCGGCACAGACTCGGAAAGCTACAATGAACTCGCTCGCTAGTCTATCGATGGTTCCAAGAGGATTATACCAAGCGCGGCAGTGTGCTGGGGGTGGACATGGGTTTCGATTTCGTGAATATCAAGTACAAGACGAGAGGTGGGGAAATTTTTGTTTGTAAGCTGGCCAGCCTAGACTGCCCCGCCCGTAAGTAGACGTGAGTGCTCGCAGTGTCGTGGACGGTTCGACCAAAGTTGTTCTTTCGGGTTTTCTCCGGATCTCTATATTTGATCCACCCACCAGTAAGCGTGCCATACAGATGCACGGAGTGCCAATAAAGTGCCTGCATATTCTGGTCAGGCCCTCGAATGAAGAAGAAACAGAGAGAAGCCGGCAGGTGTGCCGGACATCACCACCATTGTGAGCGAATCAATGTCGTCGTGACAATGTCCAGCGACTCGAGCCAACGTAGAGCGAGGTGTATGAGAGTGGGGAAACATGCACTGGCACAACCCAAACAGCAGAGGAATTCGACACAGCAGATTGGTGTCCTGCCCCGCCGGCTTGAGAACTCGCCAGTCCGGCCACGGCTCGTACTGCGGACTTGCGTGACGCATGCTGTGTGTGGCCTGCGTCAACACATTCGTGTCGCCAGGTGCTGACTCTTGTCATTTCAAATATCAAAATATCCGTACGGATAAATGTGTGGGACTAAGCTTTGAACCATCGACGCAGTCGAATACCCTTCGCATTTTGAAATTCATTGTCCTTGTCTGTGGCCTAGGTTCATGCAGCACGCCTGGGGCCTGCAATTTCACGTGTTTTGGGAGTGTCACGCCGTGCACGCCTAGGAGTTTTGGAGCGTGATTGGGGCGTGCTTGATGTATTGTAAGGATATCTTTTCCATTGCGCTCTGGGAGGATCAGGCCACAAGATGTTTTCGCGCAGTTCCGTGCCACATTCTTCAGTGCTATTTCCGGGAGCGGCGTCTTCCTGCACTATAGAGGGCCCACAACCAAGGTGCTCGACGCTATGAGGCGTGGGCACCCTTTTTTAGTCGTGTGCCCCCGAACAAGGTGCTCAACGCCATGATGCGTGGGCACTATCTGTGCGGGATTGACACAGCATCGGTAATCGGCGGGCAGATGCGGACGCGATGGACTTGGGCTCGATCCACGGTCACAGCAGCTGCTGGCGCGGCAGTCTCCTGGCCTTCGGCTGCGGTTGTGCCCGGCCTCCAGCTTTACGGCAACTTTGTGCCAGGTTGCACGCGCCATCAGTGGCGCGCGTTCTCGTTCTGCCCCTGGATGAATGGCGCGGATTGATCAGACCTATTCCATGCGCTGTGATAAATGGAGCATGCGCACATCATGCGCTTTCTTTGGCGATGCGGGCGGACGAGGCTACCTTGCTAGCGTGATGCAGCTGAGCGGTCGAGTGCGCTCCCACTGTGACGGAGGTAGGTGCCCGCCTGGAGGGGCGATGTGGTCGCATGAGGCCACGCGTCCGAGTATTCGCGGAAGTCAGACGGTAAGTGAAGAGGAGTGGTAGACGCGGGGTGGCAGGCTATACGGGCATGCTGACGGACACGGGGCGGGACAACAACAGTATCGCCCGGGTGCGCACGTGCAAGGCCGATCAGCAAGCGTGCATTTGGATAGGGAGTGAATCCGGACATCTGAATATACAGGAAAGGGAGGGAGAGAACAGGGGGAGACCATAGGGATAGGTAACATGAGAGAGACCAATTCTCTCTTTGCCGGTCTGCTCCAGGAGCGCGGCGGACAGAAAGAGATTTATGAGTTTTCCCGCAAGGATTCATCCCCCACTCCATGTGTATGCTTCTCGCTGTCGACCGCCGTGCATGGCTGCAGCAGCGAGGAGGGCGTGGGTCATGGAGGCATCAGTCAGCGTCAGCACAAGGGTGTACTTATCGTGCTGTGTTGGAGATTGCAAGCCATTCTTGTGCCTTCAGCTATGTGCGCATTGCGCATCTCCCCAAAGCCAAACTCCCCACCTCCATTCTTCCGCTAGCTTTCCTGAGTTTCCACCCATACATGCAGGTACCACACGCACTAGAAAATCTTCGCACCAAAATTCTCCTCGCCTAGCAGCGTGGAGCAAACAGCTACATGCGATACATTCTCTTGGCCTCTGCCAAGTACTACTCTTCGTCAAAGACGATATGCAGCATCACGGGAAGTCGGAATTCCTGGCCACAGCCTGGCGCCCCACAGGCCGCAGTCCCACCTATGCAGCCGCGCAGCAATCCGTGGCAGCTGGTCATCAAATGATTCTCTTTCATGGCCGCGGGGCAGTCCTCGTCTCCGGAACGGCCCACGTCCTGGCCAGGGACGCCGGCGCCGGCCGTGGCACATCGGGCGACCTTCTCTTCGAGAAGGCGCCGTAGCTCGCCGCCAGCACCCTCTCCATCACCGCAGTCGACCTGGTTCTCAATGTTTTCTTTGATTCTTTCGAGCAGCTGAATTGGGAACTTTGAATCGCCTATCAGAAAACTGTCCAAACGGGGGTTACAGTAGGGGCGTGATGAGGGGCGTGCGAATTTTGGGGGCGTGCAAGAGGCCGTGACTTGGCGTGCATCGCCCACTCCGCCACAAAAAAGGGGCGTGATGCACAACCCTACTGTGGCCCTGTCCTGGCTGGTGTGTAAGTACATTCCTCATCAGACATCGCAGGCTACTGTCGGACCGATCGTTGATTGCACTGAACCTAGGAAGTCCGATCCACGGCCCCCGTACCATGTCCACGCAGGAGACCAGATTTTTGTCAATAATCCTCTGCTTATCGTTTGGTTTTAAGAACCCTAACGATATGCTGTCTTCCGCCCAGAGAGACCGCATCTCAGCCATCGACCTAGCCATTAGATATGCCTCTGTCACGAGTCAGCGACATGAGCCATGTAAGCATCCGGCTCAAACGTGGCGACAGGCCTTCCATTTCTTTCGAAGGGAATATCCGGCTGGACCCCGCGTCATTGCTCATGCGCCGACTCTGAGCGAAGGATTCCTTGCTTTGCGAACTCATCATTGGTTGACGGATGTGGCAACAAAGAAGGCGCGAGCAAATACCCTGTAGCAACACTGACAATACAGAAGAGAAGGACCCAAAGGGTCGACCTCCCGAGAGGACCTAGACGGCGCAAAGGCGCGCAAGGGCTAGGACTCGAGAGAGACGCCAAGATTTAGATGGCGAGCAAGACGGGGCGGCGCGGGCCGTGGCCGGCGCCAAAAGAACAAGACGGAAACAGACGAAAAAGAAAGACGAAATAGGAACCCCGGGCCCGAATAGGGGGGGCTACTTAAGGAAGGGCAGCCGTCCCATAGCCCGCAATCCGAAGTACGGAGAGGCGGGTGCAAGTCCCGTCAGGGCATCAGTACTGGACTTAGCCCCTGCCAATTGCAACAACGGTAGCTTTCCACGACAAAGTTCCCATGTTGCTGCGCACTGTACACGAAGCTCCTTTTGATCTCTGGCGAATGTTCTTCATGACTGCGCGTGGCGGCGGGCGACGTGCGCGGAGGGCACCGCCGCCGCCTCCGCCGCCGCCGCCACCTCCGCCGCCGCCGTCACCGCCGCCACCGCCGTCGCTGCCGCCGCCGCAGCGTCGGCGGCTGGCTCCACGGGGCGGGGCACAACTGGCGGGCACCGCACACGCGGCGACGCAAGTGCGTGGGCGGCGATACCCCTGGCGGCGTCGGCGACAGGAGGGCGGCCGAAACCTCCGGAGTGGCAGGCGCTCCGGCACGCGCACGTCGCGCGGGAGACGCCAGTGCGGCTGCTGCGTGTGTCGGGCGCGGCCTTCGGTGGAGATGGCCGCGCTTCGACGGTAAACACCCTCCGTGGGCTGTGCTACTGACAGGTGGCAGCATGGCGGCATGTGGATGGCCGTGGACAAGAGCTTCGGGAGAGTGGGCTGGCTGGCGGCGTTTTGCAAAGGTTCGTGCGGCCAGCGGTACCGCCGCCGTCGTCGGCGGGGCGACGGTTGGGGCGGCCACCTGGTATTGCTGCGGACGCGCGGCCACCAGTGGCGGCTGCCGCCGGCCGCAGGAAGCCCGCCAATTGGCTAATGGTCTGCGACGGCTCGGTGGGGTGGGGAACGCTGCCGCCGCCGCCGCCGCCTCCGCCGCCGCCGTCGCCGCCGTGGCGCCCAGCCGCAATGGCGTTTTCACCGTTGATGTGTCGCGCAAAGACTACGGCGGAGGCACGGGGGGGGGAGCGGCGGTTGGGCAGTGCCACGCTGCTGCCATGTCGCGCTCGGCTGGTGCGCCACTGGTACCGTCGGGAGGCGCGGGGCACGGCGACCGCACGCTTGTGGGCGCCTCGTCGCCGTCGATGGCAACGCGGCGATCTCCTGATGTTTTTGTCATAGTCCACGACTGTACTGACGACACTGATGCCGCTGTGCAGAGTGCATACCTACGCACCTTCCTAGGAGAATCGAGTGCACCAACGGCCAGCAGTCCAAGCAGTCAAGAACGACGAAGCAGCAAACTAACAGATTCTGTCAAATGGACTCCGAAATCAGGAAGTGCAGCTAGATCGAGTTCGTACTTTTTCTGATTTCATTACTGAACTCGAGTATTTGCAGCCGACCTTCATGTCGGTGACTAGTGGTGTCACGCACCGTCGCTGCCGTCCCGTTCCGAGTGTACCAATGTGTAGTGCGTATATGGGGCCAGAACGCATTGGGCGCGGCCGGGGTTACGGACCCCTGCCTTTGCCTGCAGAATCAACCAATGAGTTTCTTTGCTCACTTCCTCGCTACATGAAGTCGATTACATGTAGCTCTAGACCCGTGGAAAAGTCCTTACTGTACAGCCGCACTGATCGCCTCCCACTCAACGGTTTGAAGCGTGCATGAGTGAATTGTGTAGCACAGCTCACCAGCTTTCCTATGCACATATTTGACGTCACTCTGCGTCAGGGAGGGTCGGCTGAGATGCGTACAGAAAAGAAAAGGCGCTCATATTCTCGCACTTTTTGGCACCGTTCTGTCCTTAGCCACGAGAGAACATATAGAGGTATGTATCATGCTTCTGGACTGTGTATGAGGACAAATAACATTCCAGGTGTTCATTTTTTGCGCTCCCGCGCGGGATTTGATCGTGCTGATGGTCAGTGCTCTCCATACCTTGTGTCCCTCGGATACGCACTGGAGAGGTCTTATCGGAGATAAAAACAGCATTATTTCAGTCAATATAGTGCTAATCAGGAGGGGGCTACCCTAACAGAAGCTCCAAGAACTCCGGAACAGTCTCAGATCGCCTTTGTAGGCAACAGACCTCCGACCGCTTTTTCCAGCTCGCGGATCGCAACGTGCCGTGATCCAGCCCAATCCGTGCGGAATCCGGTCATGTCAATCAGCACGTAAATAACGACCTTAGAGCGTTGACGCGGGCACTGTCGAAAGAGTCAGTACACATGCACTCGCCATTCCTGCCCGTCGTCTCCTCGGGGGCGGTGCACGCAAGCGCGACCGTGCCGTGCACCACATCACAAAAGAATGTTTTGCGCTGTCATCGAACGTGCGGAGCTGTTTCGAGGGAAAGTACCGTGCTGGGAGATCGACAGCGCTGCACAACCCTGTTGACAGGACATAACTGTCCACGGGCCTGAGCTTATCATCTGTGAAGCGGGTGGACAAGGATGAGTACCGTGCCTTGCGGCGGTCTTGGGGGGTTCCTGGGACGCGCTCCTCGAGCGGTCGCCGGGTGCCAGCTGATGCGCTTAGCCGCGTGCGTGAAGCTGTTGACATGCAATACGAGAACAAGTCAGTTCCAACTCTCCACACAACTCTCACCTACCTCACGTCTGAGGGAGCCGCGGGATTGCGGGCTGGAACATACAAGTGGAGCAGAACCACCCTTGTTTCGTGCAAGCACAATATGCGCTTCACGTTTTCAAGTGGACCAATTCACTATGACGTTGCTCGCGAAAATCCTGCCAATGTGGCCCAGCGGAGCCAGTTCCTGATGTGGATAGAGGACTATCGCGACGCTGGACGGACAATATTCTACACGGAAGAAACGTGGGCGAACAAAAGCATGTCCCCAAACCTATCGTGGAACGAAGAAAGTTCGCGTGCACGGCTGAGTGTTCATTTTGGTCAGGGGGATCGAATCATCATCGCGCATGTGGGCTCTCGCAGCAGCGGCATATTGGACGGGGCGGAATCGGTTTTCTTCGGAAAGAAGAAGACTGGCGACTACCACGGCGAGATGTGCTCCGACATTTGGCTGATCGTCGGCAGCCGTGCCCACCTGCATCTGGATGTCATTTACTGCATCTCACCGCATCTCGAGCGCTGTACACGACATCGGGACAGCTCTCGACGTGCTCTAAGAAATATATGTTTGCATCTTGTCGTCATTTTCTAGTCCGTATATGTCATTTCTCTGCTGCAATGCCGTCGGCCGCGACCGGTCGATTCTAAGACTGAGAGCGTGAGGACTTGGCCGCCAACCCGACCCTAGGGCAGTCCATAATGATACCAAAGGCAGGCAAATGCGTGCAACCATCCGGCCATCCGCAACAACTGTGTCGGCTGGAGT
>ENA-ORXR01003695-ORXR01003695.1-marine-metagenome-genome-assembly--contig:-NODE-3695-length-13495-cov-28.690341_pt1 | contig 13495 bp, 13 predicted proteins | sample MGYA00237866_ERZ511479 | MGnify/ENA metagenome assembly ERZ511479 | reverse complement strand
TCATCTAAACACTGTTCTAAAGGACGCTCCCCACCCCGAATTCGTGATATCTTGAGAACACAGTTGCTGGGCCGAGCTCTAGCGAGTTAAGCCCTGGATGGGAGCGTAGCGGACATAGCCGAAGGCAAATCTCCCGCACACCTGTGATTCCAGATGTCCACAAGATGCAACCGCTCACAGCGCGTCCGTTGCCCAGAACCATTCCTATTCCAACAACAACCGTAACACCGCAAACGTCGAAACGTCGCGCGGCAAGCAGCCCACCTACCCAGAAGAAAAGAGGGACATATTTCCCAAGAAGGTGCTTGGGGCACCGCCTGTCGTAAGCGCCCCTGGACGACAAGTCAGTTCACCCTGAGGGTGAACGAAATTCGAGACTTAGCGGTGCTGAGGACCTGTGATTCTTAGCGCATTGCAACGAAAGCCTCAATTTTCCATTCTCGTTTTTAGGCTTATAGGCTGGTGAGCGTTTGCCCTGCGGGGCTGGACTCCTACAGGGAGGGCGTCTCTATTTCTGATCAACGGCGTAGCGAATCCGTAGCTGGAATGGTATTTGAAGCCCATTGTTCGCCCGGCACCGGCGAGTAGCCGCTGCTTGGGGGCTTGCGGCGATGGAATTGGGCATCTAATCTGCCGCCATTGAGCGCGAACCACGCTCAGCCTGTTACCATGCCTAAGATTGCATTTCTTACTGCCGGCGGGATTGCCCCCTGCCTTTCATCCTCGATCGGTGCTCTGATTGGAGAGTACAACCAACTATCTCCAGATGCGGAGTTGGTCGGCTACCTCAACGGTTACCGAGGCCTGCTCCTCGGAAAGAGCATGGCCTTTCCCGATGAGGTCAAGCAACGCTACGAGACCCTCTACAACTACGGCGGCAGCCCGATTGGCAACAGCCGGGTCAAGCTGACCAACGTCAAAGACTGCGTCGCCCGTGGCTTCGTCGAAGAAGGCCAAGACCCGCTCCACGTGGCAGCGGAGCGGCTCAAGACCGACGGTATCGACATCCTGCACACCATCGGCGGTGACGACACCAACACCACCGCCGCCGACCTCGCCGGATACCTGCAGAGCAATGGCTACGATCTTACGGTTGTCGGCTTGCCAAAGACCGTCGACAACGACGTCTTCCCGATCAAGCAAACGCTCGGAGCTTGGACCGCTGCCGACCAGGGCGCGCTGTTCTTCCAGAACGTCGCCAACGAGAACACCACCAGTGGTCGTCAGTTGATCATCCACGAGGTCATGGGCCGCAACTGTGGCTGGCTCACCGCCGGAACCGCCGAGTCCTACAACAAGTCGCTCGATGGCTACGACTTCATGCCCAGCATGCTGATCGACCGTCAGCGCTGGGACGTCGATGCCGTCTGGCTTCCCGAGCAAGCCCTCGATCTAGACGCCGAGTGCGAACGTCTAAAAGCCCGCATGGACGACAAGGACGGCGTCAATGTCTTCCTTAGCGAAGGCGCTGGAATGGACGCCATCATCGCCGAGATGGAAGCCGCCGGCGAAGAAGTCCCACGGGATGCCTTCGGCCACGCCCGCCTCGACCAGATCAACCCCGGAGCCTGGTTCGCCAACAAGCTCAAGGACCGTCTTGGAGCCGAGAAAGTGCTGGTCCAAAAGAGCGGTTACTTCGCCCGCTCTGCCGCTTCCAACGACCGTGATCTCGAGTTGATCAAAGCCTCCGCCGCAAAAGCAGCCGAGGCCGCCTTGGCCGGAACCAGTGGAGTCGCCGGACAAGACGATGACGCCGGCGGCGAAATGTCCGTCATCGAATTTCCTCGCATCAAAGGCGGCAAGCCGTTCGACACCGACGAGCCTTGGTTCGTCGATCTCCTCGGTCGCATCGGCCAGCCGCGTAGCGCGAAGGTCGAACATTCGTAAAGGGCAGTTTGCTAAAGATTTACCAAGGCGGGCAGAGGGATTTCCTCTGTCCGCTTCTTTTGTTTTTACCGAGAGTGGCGATCGGCTCTGGCTAGATGAGAGTTTTTGTGCCCTGTCTGTGGAGGGAACTACGAGAACCCATCTGCACCCGTCTGCAGAAAGGCATAAGACTCGTGGTTCCTAAGTCTCACTCGTGATGGTAGAGGTAGGGCCGAAGTCTAAACGGGCTTCTTGACTTCTTCGGGCCCCGGAGAGAGAAACAATAATGTTAAGGAAGATTTCTCGGGTGCTGTTGTGGGCGGGTATCGCTTTGGCTTGTATTGGTGGGCTGGGTTTGCTGACTGCACTGGTTGCGAATCTGTCCTCGGAGAAGTTTGCGGTTGGGACCCTCTTGGTCCGTGTTGCGGTGATGGGGGTAGTTCTCACGGTCATTGGTGGATTTCTCGGCGTCATTGCCAGTGCCTCAAGTAGCGAAGAGCGGACGCGATCCAAATGGTTCATGCCGTTGGCCATACTCTTGTCTGGCATAGCCGTGGGTCTACATGGCGTGTTGCTGTTGGCCGGAAGTATTCCGCTACCCGCCTTTCACCAATCCAGCGCAGGATCCGGAGATCCTCAGGGCTCCATGTATGACGGAATTGGTGTCATTTTGATCCAACTACCGCTAGCGGTTCTCCTGATTCTACTCGGCCTGTTCTTGATTTACCTGCTACGAAAAAAACGAAAGTCGTAAAGCAATGGCTCCGCTTGCGACCCGGCGCGAGGCCTTATGTGGACGAGGGCTAGTTAGCCTTCTTTACCTCAATTAGAGAAAATCGATCTACTAGCTGGTCGCTAAGCCCTTTGCTAACCGTTGCTTGATCTACTAGGCTTCGGCCACAACCAGAGTCCTAGTTTTCGCACCCTATCTTCCCTAATCTCTTCTCACCACCCATGTTCGAGCAGACCTTTAAAAACATCGACGACATCCTGTTCAAGGACGCCGGAGCCGACAGCGAACTGGACTACATTGGCCAGACCTCTTGGATCATGTTCCTCCGCTATCTCGATGAGTTGGAGCAGGACAAGGCGGACGAGGCTGCGTTAGAAGGGAAGGAATACAGCTTCATTCTTGAGGAGAAATTCCGTTGGCCGAACTGGGCGATGCCGAAAGGAGCCGATGACAAGATCGACCATCATGTGGCCATGACCGGGCCGGATCTAATCAACTTCGTCGACGACGAGCTTTTTCCCTACTTAGCTGGATTCAAGGCTGCCACCGATGACCCGCAGACGCTGGAATACAAGATCGGCGAGATCTTCTCTGAGCTCGGTAACAAGATCAAAAGTGGTTACAGCCTACGGGAAATCCTCGACCATGCAGACGCTCTCCCGTTCCGCTCTAGTAAAGACAAGCACGAGCTGTCCCACCTCTACGAGACCAAGATCAAGAACATGGGCAACGCTGGCCGTAACGGTGGCCAGTACTACACCCCACGCCCGCTGATTCGCGCCATGGTGGAGGTGACCAATCCCCAGATTGGCGAAACCATCTACGACGGCGCTGCCGGCTCCTGCGGATTCCTCTGCGAAGCCTACGACTACATGCTGGAGCGCATGGATCAGAGCACCGCCAACCTCAAGACCCTCCAGGAGAAGACCTTCTACGGGAAAGAGAAGAAGAACCTCGCCTACGTCATCGGGGTCATGAACATGATCCTCCACGGCATCGAGGCTCCGAACATCCTCCACACCAACACCCTCGGCGAAAGCATCCGCGACATTCAGGAAAAGGACCGCTACAACGTCATCCTCGCCAACCCACCCTTCGGAGGCAAAGAACGTGTCGAGGTGCAGCAGAACTTCGACATCAAGACAGGGGAAACCGCCTTCCTGTTCATGCAGCACTTCATCAAGTCGCTCAAGGCTGGTGGCCGAGCAGCCGTCGTCATTAAGAACACCGTCCTCAGCAACACCGACAAGGCCTCCGTCGCCCTGCGCAAGCTGCTCCTGGAGTCCTGCGACCTCCACACCATCCTCGACATGCCCGGCGGCACCTTCACTGGGGCAGGTGTGAATACTGTGGTGCTCTTTTTCCAAAAAGGCGAGCCCACCAAAAGTATTTGGTTCTACCAACTCGACCCGGGTCGCAACATGGGCAAAACCAACCCACTCAATGACAAGGACATGGCGGAATTTATCGAGCTTCAGAAAGCCAAGCCCGAGAGTGAGAAATCGTGGAACCTCAAGGTGGCGGATATTGATGAGAAGACTTTCGATCTCAGCGTGAAGAACCCGAACACTCCTGAGGAGGCACCGCTAAGGAGTCCCGAGGATATTCTGGCGGAGATGGAAGCTTTGGATGAGGACACAGCTCGTTTGCTAACATCAATCAAGGAGCTGGTATGAAGGGTGGATGGGAAATGAAGACGATCGGACAAGTCTCGAAGATTGTAAATGGCGGAACACCTAAGTCCAAAGTATCTGAATTCTGGGGCGGTGGTATTCACTGGATCACCCCGGCAGATCTCGGGAAACTCACTTCCCGTGATTTTTCATCCACTTCTAGAACAATTACGAAACTTGGCTTAGAAAAGTCATCAGCAAAGCAGTCACCCAAGGGTTCTGTGATTTTATCAACGAGAGCCCCGATAGGCCATCTCGCAATAAGTAACGTACCCATTTCTACAAATCAAGGATGCAGAACTCTTGTTCCCTCAGGGTTAGTGGGTTCGGTATTTCTCTACTATTACCTAAAATCAAGAGTGCGGGCGTTAAATGACCTTGGGACAGGAACAACATTCAAAGAGCTGTCAACCAAGTCCCTTAGCACCTTCCCTATACCAATTCCCTCTTTATCCGAGCAGAAGGAGATTGTGGAACTCTTGAACAAGGCCTTCTCCGCAATCGACCAAGCCAAGGCGAACATCGAACAAAACATCGCCAACGCCAAAGAACTCTTCCAATCCAAACTCAACCAAGTCTTCTCCCAAAACGGCGAGGGCTGGGAGGAGAGGTCGCTGGGGGATATTGTTAAAGTGAAGCATGGTTTCGCTTTCAAGAGTCAGTTCTTCACGACCGAAGGAGAATACGTTCTTCTTACTCCAGGAAACTACTACGAAAAAGGAGGCTATCGCGATAGAGGATCGAAACAAAAATACTACGAAGGAGAAATTCCAGAAGGCTACATCCTCGAACAAGATGACTTGCTCCTTGCCATGACGGAACAGGCGGCTGGGTTGTTAGGTAGCCCGCTCTTGGTTCCCGAGTCTGATCGTTTTCTCCACAATCAACGGTTAGGATTGATTCAACATATTGGTAGAGATCCTGTCTCAAATCGATTTCTTTTCCATGCTTTTAATACAAGGGATTTCAGAGATGAGATTCACAGCACAGGCACTGGTGTCAAAGTTCGACACACATCGCCGACTAAAATTTGCGAGACAACGATCAACCTCACTTTCGATGTGAAAACCCAACGGGAAGTGGTCGAAACTCTCGATAGTTTAAAATTACAGACAGACGTGGTCGTAGCAAAATACCAAGCCAAACTCGCCTCCCTCGACGAACTCAAAAAATCCATCCTCCAAAAAGCCTTCGCAGGCGAACTTACCTAACCCATGATCATTCCCGATCCCATCCTGACGATTGATCCTGCTTGGCGGGTCAATAACGAGGATATGGGAAGCAAGCCCAAGTTCTGGTAGTGGGTCAGTTTGAACTTTAGTGGCTATATCGCCAGCCCTTTACTCCTTAGTCCTACCCGCTCTCGCCTTTTGAGATCCGAGAAACAATAGCGTCTCCTAGTTTATTCCAAAAGTCCTTGTTATTGTCGCCTGGGAAAAGCTCACTAAAACGAGACACACCATTCTTGCCAAGCCTTCTCGCTTCTGCTCCTGAATATACCACCCCTAGCAACGAGACTCCTAAAAATATCCACGATCCCGCACCCCCGCCCGCGCCTCCAACTCTTTCAAGGATGTCCCAGATGCAGGCCAGCGCCAGAGCGCTAAGCATCCAAGCAATATTGCTCCAGCGCCGCTGGCCGTCGCAGGCACGGCAGTAGTCCCTAAGTTCCGCCTTTGTAATACTCTTGGCTGGCATGGTTCGCTTTTCTCCAATGATTTCAATTTCCGTCGTAACGGAACGCACTCCTTCTTTGCCGTCTTCGGCGGGATCAATTCCGCTCACTCGGATTCCTCCTGATAAGGGCTGAGATCAATGCCTATTTTGTCAGCTAGAAACTGAGTCGTCTGCCCGCAATTCTGGCAAACTACTGTAGCATAATTGACGGCTAAGTCACGCCTATGTATGTCCCTGCGAACATCGTAGATCACTCCTGTTGTCAAAAACCTGTGAGCGTACCATTTCTTAGTTCCGCAGATTGCGCAACATCGCGAGCCTATGCGATCATTAAACCAGTCACATATTTTGTGATGGTCATCTTTTGTTAGGTAGTGTGTGGGCGGGGACTGTTCTGCCATGAGCAGAAAACGATCAAGCACGGCTCAGTCGGCGTCAAGGCCCCGCCTAATTGACTCCAGCGGCGGCGAATGCCGCTTCCCACTCATCTACTTCCTCATCTCGATCGCTGGCCGCGATGAACTTGTCAGCCATCTCAAGAAGGTCTTCCGTCGTCCATGCCTTCTCTGCGAATCCGGCCTTCTCCGCTGGTGTCATTTTTATAGTCGAGTGCTTGCGAATGAAGTTGTAGTTAAATGACCACAAGGCAAAAGCCCACTCATGTTGGCGAAGTGCTTTCGAGTGGGCATTCGTCCGGCGACCAAAGCGGCGATTCTCCATGCGGATTGTGAGATTCGCGCGCTCGACGTAGGCGGTGGAAATGTATTTCTCGTTTGGGCTTCCTTCTACGAGCTTGATCTTGATATCGACTAAGTCAGCCTCCGAGAACCCTGAGTACTGGCCAGCGCCCCCGAAGACTTTGATTTGTTGTGCGTAGTCCACGTTGCCGTCGAAGGCTTGTGGAACGGCGCTGGTGTAAGGGCCAAATCCATCTGTCGTAACTTGGATTCGCCCGTCGAACCGGCTTGCGAGATCGTCTATGAAGTTGTGAATCAACGCGGTGTCGCGGTCGCCCATCATCCAGCTAATCAGTAGCTTAGATTGCGAGTCGATTGCCGTTGCGGTGTAGACGTCGCCGTGACCTTGAGCGCCGCGCTTGACGTTGCGTTGCTTTGCTCCAACGAAAGACCAAATCTCATCGACTTCGACCGCTCACATTTGTGATCGACGATGTTCTCGTTCTGGTAAGCCATTGCCGCGCGGCCCACGTCCTCAAGAAGCTTGGCGACAGTGTTCTTGCTCACCCGTGCGATCCGAGCCGATGCACGAAGTCCCATTCCTTCACGAAGGCATCCTAGGATCATCGAACGTTTTTCTTGGCTGAGCTTGTTCATGGTTGCGACATTGATAATATGCGCATATATTCAGATGGCGCAAGAATAAATGCGCATTAAATCAAATGGCAGAGAAAGCACAACGCGGAGGAAAAAGAGAGGGGGCAGGTCGCCCATCCCAAGGCAAGACCCGCGTGAACCTGACCCTAAGTAAGGATCTGGTCACGCGAGCCCGTGCCACGGATGGCAACATTTCCGCCTTGGTGGATTCACTTCTTGCTGATTATCTCAGCGAGAAGTCCGGCTAGGCGTCCACTAGGATCGGAAATGGCCTTCCATGGGCGCGGATAGTCCGGCCAGTCTTAGGGCATCTCCGCGTCCAGCGGAAAATGAGCTTCTTCCCTGGCGGAATCGGCTCTCGTTCAAATAGTTCAAGTTGCATGATATATGCGTTATGAAATATCCAAGGGCCTCCACGAAATAATCAGCTGATTACAATCGTGGACTTTGACAGGCGGCTCAGTTCACTTTAAAATGAACTTGTGTTGGAGCTTAGCCCGCTCGCCGACCCTTGGGTTGGTGGCGATTGAGACTCGACCTTATGCGTCGCCTTCCGTGTCAGCGGAAGAGCGGCGTTTTTCTTTCCTTGCGAGAAGGCCCGTCGATTGGCCCGTCCCGCTTTCTATAATAAGTATCTCATGGGCTAATAGAGTTGAGGTCTTGGCGGAAATTACTCATCGGCAGGGTCAGGAAACACTTCTTTGTCGTCATCAAGTGGCGATTCATACTCCACAAGATTTTCTTCTGTCGCCTCCTCGTCGTCTACAGGAATTTCGTAAACTCCTCGCTTGTCGCCCCTCACAAGGATGTCATGTTTCGCCATTCGGTAGAGCTTGCCTAACAACAAGGCTCTAGTTTGCATCACATCATGCCTACGATACATAGCCACCAGAAGTTCGTCGGCAGTGGCTGCTCCTCCGAGGTAGCCCAAGCAATCAAGGATATGCCCCTCAAGTTCATCGGTTCCGACCTTTAGCTCGCTCAAAAGCTCGGCAGGAAGATCGGATGTATCGCCTATACGGAAGCCAATTGCTCCGGTTGGCACGGAATCACTGGATTGGCCTTTCCCTATATTAGATAGGTAGTCGAGGAGAGCTTCGAATTTTTCCGCCTGACGGATAATTCCGGCTTCAATCCCCGGATTGGAATCTCGGCCATCGGATGAAAATTTACCGATTTGCATGCGCAAACGATCAATCTCAGCCTTGACCAAGACCAGATGGTCTTGTAGACTTGTCATACTCAAACAAACATTTGAAGCGCCCCATCCGAGGTTTTCCCTCGTGGGGCGCTTCTTTTTTGGGAAGCAACCCCGCGCTGGATGTCCACATATGGAACGCGACCAAACAACCTACCCTTTATGTGGTAGTAATGACAACACTTTTCGTCATTATTTTTCCGACACCACTTCTCTGTCGTTTTTCTGTCGTTCAATTAGCCTCCAATCCTCGCTCGAAAAATTTCCTATATTGACGCATCATGATTCCATGATGCGTCAGGATCGGCCTTATCTAAGAACTGATCGAACATCGACCGCGCTTCATCGACTGCGTCCTCGATATCGGGCGCATCCTTGTCGTCCTCTTCGTCCTTGGGATCTAGCGGCTTGACCATTCCCTAAGATACCAGCGTGCGGAGGGTGCGCCACCGCGTATAATTTTCACAATTCATACTGACCCACTACCCAAGTTCTGGTTTAAGTATGACGGGGAGATGTGGCTCTACAAAGAGGCGCGCGAAAATACAGGGGAGCATTGGGCGGAGAAAGTAGCCTCTGAAATAGCGGAGCTTCTCGACCTTCCAACCCACAAGGTTCTACTCGCCGAATACGAAGGCGATGCTGGATGTGCGGTGAAGAGTTTTCTCAAAAGAGGAGAAACTCTTATCCATGGAAATGAGCTACTTTCTGGTGCGGTCGAAGGCTATGACAAAGAAAAGTGGCTCGGGCAGTCCGATCACCATTTCGACAACATCGTTAAAGCCCTTGAATCAGCCTTCCCTGTAGAGGAAACCCGGAGGCGAGCGTCCTATCATTTTGTGGGCTACATGGTACTGGACGCGCTGGTCGGCAATACGGATAGACATCACGAGAATTGGGGGATCACTCAGACTCTGAGTATCGCCGCTGATCCAGGGACAGGAACAAGGAAATTTGTCCTAAAAAAACGATTGGCACCTACGTTCGACCATGGCTCGTCATTGGGACGGGAACTCCTAGAAGAACGAGCTTTGAGATTACTCCAAGACCGAGACTTTCTTCTCCGCTACATCAACAAGGCACGAGGTGGTATTTTTCGAGAATCTACCGACAAGAGAGGGATGGCGCCCATCAAGCTCGTTGAACTCATTGCGGAAGAGTACCCAGAATTTTTTCAGCCATGGAAAGAACGAATCGCTCAACTCCCCGCAGACTTCGCGCAGCCAATTCTCGACGGGATTCCAGACGACTGCATGTCTCCCGTGAGCAAGGAATTTGCCCTCGCTCTTCTCTCGGAAAGCCGTAACTTAATTACCTCGATCCAATGAAGAGCCTTTACCTAGCCTGGCAAGCGCCCAAGGACTGTAACCGGAGTAAAGCCTGGTTTCCGATTGGGCGTCTGGATGCTGAGTCTGAAGATACAGGCATCTCGTCGTGTCGGTTCCGCTACATTGGTGGAGCCGCACGAGCCGCTGAGGAAGTGGGTTTCGAGCCGCTTGTCTCCTTCCCGGATTTTCAAGAAGACTACCGCTCGGGAAAGCTCTTCCCGCTGTTCCACAATCGGGTCATTTCCCCGAAGCGTGCAGACTTTGCCGAATACATCGATTGGCTGGGCCTGACCAAGGAGGAGGCAGACCCTATTTCCATCCTGTCGGTTTCGGGTGGAGTCCGTGTCACGGACAAACTCCAGACGTTTCCCAAAGTAGAGCCCGATGCGGACGGAAATTTTAACCTCCGTTTTTTCGCCCACGGACTTCGGTATCTGAATGAGGATTCCCAAGCTGCAGCCAAGGCCCTAAAGGCCGGGGATAAGCTACGGATCATGGTGGAAGTGAACAACCCTGCTACGCGACTCGCCGTAACCCTTCACAATCAGGACTACGTCATGGTCGGTTGGGCACCGCGCTACCTTGTGGATGATCTCGTGAAATGCATCCCGAACGCCCCGGAAATAGAGGCTTGCGTCGCCAAGGTCAACCGTGGCCACGCACCACTCAACCAATCGCTTCTCGTCGAATATTCAGGTAGGGCACCGGAGGACTACGCCCTTATGTCTTCCCCTGATCTATCTCCACTAGTAGGCGGCTTGTAGTGTCCTTCATCCCCCAAGTGAAACCATCAAATAGGCGCTCGAATCCAGAGTAATCAAGGTAGCTGACTCCGACATCCCCGCAGTGGGATACTAGCCAATTTTGGTATAGACGGCTTCAGGATCGGTTTCTTGATCGGGTTTTGATCCAAGCACGCCTAAACCGGCCTCAAATGCCATTTTTCCCCGTAGAACCGCCCATTGCGACCACCAATTTTCTTGATCGGCTTTTGATTCTTCCCCAAAAACATCCTCAGTGAACGAAGCCCAGACCAGACTCGACTACATTGACCCTGCGCTCAAAGCCGCTGGCTGGGGCGTGGCAGAAGGTAGCCGGATCCGGGTAGAGTTCCCGATCACCGCAGGTCGTCTTATTGGCTCTGGAAGGCGGGAAAAACCTCTGCAAGCCGACTACGTCCTCGAATACCGCAACAAGCGCCTCGCGGTCGTCGAAGCCAAGGCGCGGGATCTTCACTACACCGACGGCGTTGGACAAGCTAAGGACTACGCGGAGCGACTCAATATCCGCTACACCTACGCCACCAACGGGCGGAAAATCTACGGCATCGATATCCAGGAAGGCACGGAGGGCGATGTGGATGGCTATCCGACTCCTGACGAACTCTGGGAAATGACCTTCCCGGCTCCCAAAGAAGCCTACAAACAGGAAATAGCAGACTGGAAAGCCTCTTTTGAAGCGGTGCCTTTCCCATTATTTTTGGGTCGGTATCCACCGCGCTACTTTCAGTATGTGGCGGTAGAAAAGACCCTGGACGCCATCGCCGCCAAGCAAGACCGCATCCTGCTAACGATGGCGACAGGCACCGGCAAAACTGCCACGGCTTTTCACATTTGCTGGAAGCTGTTTCAATCGCGCTGGAACCTGAAGCGGGACGGCACTCGCACCCCGCGAATTCTCTTTCTCGCAGACCGCAATCTGCTCGCCGACCAAGCATTCAATGCCTTCGGAGAGTTTGATGACGACGCCTTGGTGCGGATCACTCCCAAAGAAATCAAAAAAAGCGGCAAGGTGCCCACCAATGGCAGCATCTTCTTCACCATCTTCCAATCGTTCATGGCCAGTGACCAGAGCGAAGCTGAAGAGGAGCAGAAGGCAGAGAATGCGCAGCACCAAGGCACGGCGCAGACCATGGTCGCCGAAGGCCCGCCAACCTATGGCACCCCAGCCAAGATCGAACCCTACTTCGGTCAGTACGCCCCAGACTTTTTCGACTTCATCATTATTGACGAGTGCCACCGTGGCGGAGCCAATGACGAGAGCAGTTGGCGTGAGATCCTCAACTACTTCTCGCCTGCGGTGCAGCTTGGCCTAACCGCCACCCCCAAGCGTGATGTCAACGCAGACACCTACAGCTACTTTGGGGAGCCCGTATACACCTACAAGCTGAAGGACGGGATCAACGATGGTTTCCTCACTCCGTTCAAGGTGAAGGAAATCAGCACCACTCTGGATAACTACACCTACACCAGAGATGACAGCGTCGAACTTGGCAACATCGACCCAGATAAGGAATACACCGAGAGCGAGATCAACCGCATCATCGAGATCAAAGAGCGGGAGGCCTACCGCGTAAGGCTCTTCCTGGAACAGATCGACCAGAACCACAAAACCCTCGTCTTTTGCTCCACCCAGCGCCACGCAGCCATGGTGCGGGATCTGATCAATCAGCACGCTGGTAGCAAGAATTCCAACTACTGCCACCGAGTCACCGCCGACGACGGCGACATTGGTGAAGCTCATCTCAGAGACTTTCAGGACAACGAAAAAACTGTTCCAACCATCCTCACCACATCCTTGAAATTGAGCACCGGTGTGGACGCTCCCGAAGTGCGCAACATCGTATTGATGCGGCCGGTCAAATCGATGGTGGAGTTCAAGCAAATCGTCGGCCGGGGCACTCGCCTCTTTGACGGCAAAGATCACTTCACGATCTACGACTTCGTCAATGCCCACGAACACTTCAAAGACCCTGAGTGGGACGGCGATCCCGAACCGCCAGAAGGCGGAGGAGATGGCGGAGGTGGCGGTGAAAAGCCCCCCTGCAAGATCTGCGAAAAACGCCCATGCACCTGCGAACCACCAGACCCATGCTCTGACTGTGGCAATTTCCCCTGCACCTGCGATGGAGAGCCCAGTGAATTCATCGAGGTCAAACTATCCAAGAACAAAGCCCTCTTCATCGACTCGATGGTCAAAACCACGTTCTGGGCAGCCGATGGAACCATGCTTTCCGCCGAAGAATTTGTGCAACAGCTATTCGGTGACATTCCCAGCCTGTTTAAGGACGAGGAGGAACTTCGAAAAATTTGGAGCCTACCGGGCACCCGCAAAAAGCTCCTCCAAGAACTCAGCGACAAGGGCTACACCGAGGCTCAGCTAGAAGACCTGCGTAAGGTTGTCCACGGAGAAGACAGCGATCTCTATGATGTGCTCAACCACGTGGCCTATCAAAGGGATCTGGTGCCACGTCTCGACCGTGCCGAGCAAGCGATGATCCAGATCGCCGACTACGATCCCAAGCAGCAGGCTTTTCTCAATTTCGTGCTCTCTCAATACGTCAAAGAAGGCGTCACCGAGCTCGATGACGCCAAGCTAGCAGACTTGCTAAAGCTCAAGTATGGAGCGATCGACGACGCCAAGATCCAGCTGGGAGCCGTGACGGACATTCGCGAAACCTTCGTTGGCTTCCAACGGCATCTCTATCCGGCATAAGTATCCTAATCTTTAGTCTTTGGGCAACCGGTGGTGTGGAATGGCACTGGAGAAGAGACGGTGTGAATGGATGCGGCTTGGGACATCGAGGATCACAGGTTTGCGGGAGATCCCGGGCTTAGCTCGCTAGGGCTCGGCCCAGCAACTGTGTTCTCAAGATATCACGAATTCGGGGTGGGGAGCGTCCTTTA
>ENA-ORXR01003692-ORXR01003692.1-marine-metagenome-genome-assembly--contig:-NODE-3692-length-13501-cov-23.660980_pt1 | contig 13501 bp, 10 predicted proteins | sample MGYA00237866_ERZ511479 | MGnify/ENA metagenome assembly ERZ511479 | reverse complement strand
CAGACGAAGGTTGTTATAAAATATAGTGATTTGTCGCATAAAATATTCGCTCCGAACAAAGGGATTCGGCTGACGAGACTTCGCTTTAGGCAAAGTTAGACGGGTAGCCTTTAAACATGTTCTAAGGTTAAAGTAATTGTTTTCAATACAATTACGAATTTATTTAGCTTCGCCAAACTTCAAAACAACAAAACAGTACAGCAATAAAACATCTCAATTACAACCGCCCGATGGATTCAATTCAATATCAGGATTTCCCTTAATTTCACTATCAGGAATTTGGCAAACCATCCCCGCACAATCCCAATCTGCATCTCTTATTTTGAGGTTGGGGCTGTCGTGTACGGCTTGGCGTTTGAGTTCGTGGAGGCGGTTGCCTTCGCCGATGAGTTCGATGCGGCGGTCTGCTCTTGCGAATTGGATGATGGCTTGTGCATTCGAGCCACTTGCCACCAAAGGCACACCAGCACGGGCGCGAAGGTCGTTGAGGTCTTGGATGGCTTGGTCGGGATTGGTGTTGAGTTCGGCGGCAGATTCGGCGCGAATGAGCTTGAGTTCGGTCAGGTAAATGAGCGGAACTTGCATCCAACTTTGATTGTCGGTCACGAATTTTTTGAGGGCAATTGCGCCCGTAGCAGTTTCTTCAAACCACTGGGCGCGAGCATCGCCGGGCGTAGCCGTGGCAGATAAAAATGCGGCTTCAGATATGTAAATATTCGCTACGCCGGTGGCATTGAGGCGATAGTCGTTGGCAAGGCGGTTGGCGGCATTATCGTTGTCGTTGGTGCTGATGAGTTGGAAAATCGCCTCGCTCGTACCCGTTTGTGAGAATCGCGCCATGATGTCGGTGTCGAGTGTGGCGATGCCGGTTTGGATGACCTCATTTGCGAGGTCGTAGGCGGCTTGGAAGTCGTTCATTTGGAAGCGGACTTTAGCGAGTAAGCCCTTCGCCGCTAATGAAGTCGCATAATTATTATTTTCCATTGGCAAATCAGCCGCCGCATCTGTGAGGTCGTTAATGATTTGATTATAAACGGCTTGTACGCTGCTACGCGGTTCTATACTTTGGTCAAAATCATTATTAATCGGAATGCCGGGATGCGAATTGTCGGGCGTAAAGCCGTAAGGCTGCGCGAAGTGGCGCACCAATTCAAAGTGCGTCAAACCGCGTAAAAATTTGCTTTCGGCAGTCATGCGTACCTTATCCGTTTCCGTCAAATCGGGTACGACATCAAGATTTTCTATGAGGAAATTGCCTCTCGCATGTACCTTGCCTGCGTCGTGCATGAGGTCGCGCGTGGTGGCGAGGAAAATGTCGGTTGTGCGCGTGTAGTGGGCGCGATAATCGCCGTTGGTGAGTCTGTCGCCGTCGATATTATCTGCCATCAATTCCGAGACAATCCAATTATTTCCGCCGGTAAAGCCGTCATTGGTGAGTGCGGCATACGCCGAGTTGAGCAACTGCTGTGCGGACTCCGGCGAGTCGAGAAATTCCTCGAAACTGACTAAATCGTCGGGTTCTATGGCGAGGAAGTCTTCGCTGCAACTGGTGTGGAGGAGGAGTAGGGTGAGGAGGATTGTGGTCGTGTGTTTCATAGTCAAAAATCTTTATTCATCACGGTAAGCAGGGGCATCTTCTTGAAAAAGCGTCGGCTGCATTTCGTATTTTTTGATGCGTTTTTGTGCCAATTCGCACTATTCTTCGTTCATATCAATGCCGATATAATTTCTATTTAATTTGACATTATTAGTGATTGGTTATTAGTTAGTTATAGACTTTGTGTAATGAAAAAGGTCTCCATAAAAATGTTTATTTTCTGAATATAAAAAATGTTTACATTTTTTCAAATGTGTAATATCTGCTTAAAAGACAATGACCTTTTTCATGAACTACTCCCACTAATGTACTGACTAATAACTAATTAAGGTTCTTTGACAATTTTTGCATTTTTTGAAATGTAAAATGTAAAACACTAAATGTAAAATGTAAATCCCGATAGCTATCGGATTGGCGTCAGGTTTAGTTATTCTTAACTTGTATTTATTTGATTAATAGTATTTTGTAACGTTTTTTCTCTTTTTTTTGAATGATAAATTTTATATAAAAAAATCATTATCAAAAAATTATCCACGAGAAAAAAATTAATACTTGAATTATTTTACAAAGTAATTAGAAAATTTTATTCAAATACTTCGTTATAGTTTATTGATTATCAAACTTTTATTCATTAATAAAAACTAAACCTGACGCTAATCCGATAGTTATACGGAACTCCCGAGCTACAAGCATAATATTAAATGTGAGCTAAGATTTAGTAACTTGCTCATAATCAATTAATTACAACTTTTGTGCAGCATTTGTTTTCCATCGTTCAGGAGATTCCCGAAACGAGTACGGGACAGGTCTGAAATAAATTCAGCATGACGGTTCATTTTGGAGTTTTTGGTTCATGTACAGTAGAATAGAACATGTCATTATTTCTTAAAATAAAAATTCCCTTCAATCGAAGAATTTTCCCAGGGTACTTGCATACCTTGTGAGAGTCGGCGCACATTGGAGCGTACAATTTTAAAGACATCCTCAATGCGAAGATTTGGATAACGCAGTGCTTTGATAAGCTCTTGTGTATATAAACCATTCGTACCTTCGCCATCAGAAGCCACTGAGCCGGGAGAGGTCGCATAGGCAATAAACGTCCCGATAGGCGGCACGGCGATACCTGCCAAACCATTTCTCGCAGAGCGATATTTTGCGGCAAAAGGGTTGTCGCGACAAGCATCCAATACGATGATATTCATATCATTACCCGAATTTTCAAACTCATCCAGCAAGTAACCCAAATGCACTGATTTGTACTTGATGTCTTTTTCTTTTTTGATGTCGGCACTGACTGGTACGAGGTAATTTTCACCATCAACTTGCACACCGTGTCCTGCAAAATAGAACATACCTACGCCACCTTGTGTACGGAGCTTGTTGCCGTAATCGTCGATAGCAGTTTCCATTTGCTGATAGTCGAGGTCTTTGTAGTGCATCACCTCAAAGCCTACGCTACGGAGTACTTTTGCTATCGAATCAGCATCATTACGGGCATTGGGCAGTGGCGAAATATTGTAACCGCTATTCCCGATGACAAGTGCGATACGGTCTTGACTGCCCGAACCTTTATCGGTGACAGGGACAGGATTTTCTTGCTTGAGGGTGTAGCTATTCGTGTATTCATTGCCACGCGAATCGGTGGCTTCGACCCACAAATCGCGTTGTCCGGCAGTGAATGTGACTGTTGCGTCAAAATCGGTACGCTTCGCACCCGGACGGCTCAATGCCGCTTGTACGCCACCGACCCACACGCTGCTTACGCCACTTTCATCTATGGCATAGCCACGCACACGCATCGTGTTGCCTTTAGCCACTACCGTAAACCCGCGCGATACAGCGGGTTCGGTAATCGTGACTTGTGGTGCCACTCTATCTACACCGTCTGTATTGGTCATTGGTGGTGGCGTAGTGACTACGGTGGTCGTAGAGCTACTACCTCCAACTACAGGAACGGAAGGTGGCGTCATGCCTGCAATTTTCTCCGCGATATTGCCCTCACGCCAGATACCTGATATACGTTTCAAATCCGGAAAGAAATATACCCCGCGCCCGTGTCTTCGCGCATTTTTCCATTCGCCGACATACTTACTGCCGTCGGGCCAATAATATGTTCCCGAACCGTTTTGTCTGCCGCCTTTAAAGTCGCCTTCGTAGCGTTGTCCGCTTCCCCATACATAGATACCTACACCATTATTGCAATCGCCTTTGATGCAGCCTTTGCCTTTGATGGTCGTTGTGGTAGCAGCAGTCGTTGTGGTCGTTGGTTTGGTGGTACTTGTGGTCGTGGTGCTGGAAGTAGGCGCAAGTTCGTTGTCTTTCCAAACACCTGTTTTAGCGACACCGCTTGGGCTGTAAAATGTACCCGAACCGTTGCGCTTGCCGCCTTGCCAGTTGCCGGAATATTTGCTGCCGTCAGCCCAAGTATATGAGCCGCGTCCTTCAAATTTACCGCTGCGCCAGCCACCTTCGTAGCGTTCGCCATTTTGCCAGATGTATAAGCCCTGTCCATTTTCACAATCGCCACTCATGCAGCCTGTCGTCTTGGCAGTTGTGGTGGCTGTCGTCGTGGTCGTATGTTGTTGCGGATTAAGTTCTTTGACGACTCTGCCATGCTGCCATTCTGCGTATTGTGATTTGCCTGTTGCCCAGTAATACGTGCCTGTGCCGTGCTGTCTGCCACTTTGCCATTCGCCGTCATAACGATGCCCGTTGGGCCAACTGTACTCGCCATTGCCGTGCATCTGTCCATTGCGAAAGTTACCGGCATATTTTTCGCCATTTTGCCAATGGTAGGTGCCTACACCATTAAAGCAATCGCCACTGATACACGAACCGTGCTGCTGTGCAAATGTCGTGGCACTTATCATTAGAAAGCCCGTCATGGCTACAAGGCTTATTATAATGCTCTTTGTGATATGCTTCATCCTATTTAAGTTTAAGTTTAAGATAAAGTTAATGTAAAATGTAAAATAATAAATGTAAAATGTAAAAGTTTTAGGACGCGAGCAAACGCGAGATTACTTCCCTAATTTTATTGATTTTTAATTTATTAAAAATTACAAATAATAAAAATATTTTGCACACGTACTACATGTACTTTTACATTTTACATTTATTATTTTACATTTTACATTCAAACTTAACCTTATTCATGTTCAAGTTCTATAACAACGGGAACGATGCTGTGTTGTCCGGCGTTGGCAGAGAACACGAGTCGGTTGTTGATATTTTTATATTCGATGTGATTTTGAGGAACGAGTTGATGCCAGAGTACTTTGTAGAGGCGTTGCATGAAATTGCCGTTCATGCGTTCCATTTCCTGCATCACCAAATCCATACGAATGGGGCGTTTGGAATATAAAACGCAAATATAATCTTTTCCTTTGGTCTTGTCCATTTGGAACATGCTGCCACCACTTGGCAGGGTCATACGCGAATTTTCAACGGAAATGTACGCGGTTTGATTCGTTTGAGGGAATATTTGCGTATTTTTTTTCGTCAAATCCGAACCGATAACATATACAAATCCAATGTCATTATTGGTCATGGACATCTGATAATTGGTGCCGGCATAAAAAGCGCGGCTTGGTCTGTATAGATTACCATCTAAATTCATATCAACAGGGCGTCCGCTGATTTGGAGCATGACTTCTCCCGAAAGAATGTTATCTCTTGAAGAGGTTGTTGTAATTGATGTATTGACGTGTTGTTGAGTTGTTGAGTTGTTGGTTTGGGTGGTTGGTTTGGGTTTTGTTGTGGTGGTTGGTTTTGGCTTGGGAGGCGGTGGCGTATTTGTGGTTACGGTTGGTTTTTTTATGCCACCTGCGATATAGTGTACCGCCGCACCTTTAGGCATGACGATGTAGTTTCGCATTTGGAGTGCCGAGTAGTTCATCCGCGCAAGTTGCCCTTTTGAGAATCGCTGACGGCAGCCGTCGGCAGAGTATGCCATGATGTTTTTCGGGTCGGGACTGTATTTTTCACCGCGTGTATCTGTGCGTGTACCGTAGTAGGTGCAATTTCTATCTACTTCGTTGACAATCATGGGGTCGGCGGGCGTGTCGCAGAGGTTGTCGCCGGCTTTTTCGCAGTTGCGGACACCTACTGAACGGGTGACGAGTTCTTTTTCTCTGCTGCCGCCGCCGTGCGTGTGGTAGAGTGAGAAGAAATGCCCTAACTCGTGTATGAGGGTCGTGCCGCCATCTACACAGCTATTGTCGAGTATGATGCGGTCTCTGTCGGCATACGAAGAGCTTTTGTTGGGATAGTAGGAGTAACCGCAGACTTGCACCTTTCCTTTGAGTACAGAACCGAAGAAGTAGAGATTGATGACATTATCCATATCGTTTTTCCCGCAAAGTTCATTTTCAAGGGCATTGCTGAAGTTATAATATTTGTCAGAATCAATATAGTTAATACCCTTGAGCATCACAAAGCGCAAATTGGCACTGATGTAATATTCATTGACTTGTTGGAGGGCTGCCATCAAGGAAGCCTCGTTCATGCCGCCCACACGATTCGCCCGACGTACAATGTGTATTTTGACAGGCATATCGCGTACACCACGCGTAATGTTGGCATTAAAACTCCGCATGGGAGTCTGTGCCTGTTGGATGTAGGCGTGGTCTTCTTCCGTGAGTTCGGCACCACATTGGGCGTGAAGATTAGCATACATTAAAGTGAGCAGAAGGGCTATTGATATTCCGATATATTTCATTCGCATTTGTTACTTTTCGTGAAAAATAATTTTGGGATAATCATATTCATCGACACAATTATTTTCATTTTACACGTATCATTTTGCCAATTTTATGCCATAAATAACCTTTTCGTAAACATTGAAACGAGACTTTAACATAAAAGAGGTGTATCTTTTTCGGATTTTAGCGTTTCATTAACTTATTTAAACGTAACACAGACATTCCTGTCTGTAGCGTCAAAGTACAGACAGGAATGTCTGTGTTACGTTTCGTCGTTCAAATGTAAGATTTGGTCGAACTTCGGTCATTTATCAAGCATTTGTAAAAATAAATCCTATATATTTGTGTTGTATTATTAACCGAGCAAAAATGTTACTGCAAACTTGTATATCATCATCAACCGGAAAAAGTAACCCAATTTGATTGATACTTTTTAATTCACATGAACTTTTTTATTCGTTAATTTGTATTTCACAAACACAAATAAAAATTAATCCGAAATTAAATAACCTTTTAAACTTAAACCATTTTATGTCCACACTTTAGCTCTAAATTTAAACAACCTACACATAGACGTTACTGCACATAACGTAAATTTTGTTTTTCGAGAAAAGAACTGCCATATCAGGGTAAGAAATTTCCATGCCTCGCTATATGTATGTGAAGACTCGAAATGACAGGAACATTCTCTAACAATCTCAAGTTGTGAACTTGCGAAAATTCTAAATCACAAATTCCAAATTCCAACAAAAACAAAAATATAATCGCATATTTAATTTGGAATTTGGTAATTGGAATTTGCAAGTTGGTCACAACTTGATTAACTATTAAAAAACTTAACTATGAAAAATCCATTTAAAGTAATCTCGAATCTTAGCCTCATTCTTGCTATTGGTTTATTTTTTAGCTCTTGCGGAAAAGACGCCCTTACACCAGCCACCGACATCAATGACCTACAAGCACTCGCAAGTACTGAAACGGCTTGTGTGGACATCAATTTACACGTTTATCTTGAAGGTGCATATGCGCCCGACAGAGGTGCAATGACGACTGACCTCCACCTAAGAGGTTTACTACCCGGACAGACCCTCAACGGAATCGGCACGCCTACGCCGGATGGTCAGCCTTATAACGTTGCCCCGTGGAACTATGACGGTAAAGAAGGCGATAACTGGACAGATGCTAACTACACAGGTGGCGAAACAGACTGGATTTTGGTCAGTTTCCGTACTGATAAAGCGAAAAGTACTGAGATAGCCGCAGCCGCAGCTTTAGTGAATAAAGACGGTAGCGTGACCTTTGTAGATGATTGTGTATTGGAATCTGATATTGCTGATGAAGTCTATGTGGTTATAGAACACCGCGCTCATATGGGCGTGATGACCGACAAGCTTATTGACATCACAGATGGCGAATTGACTTACGATTTCCGTGTACAGGATAGTTATACAAACGGCATGGCAAGCGTGGGGCAAAAAGAAATTGCTCCCGGCGTATGGGCGATGTTTGCCGGAGATACCGACCAAACAGACGAGGTCAGCTACGACATCAATGGTTCGGACAATATTTGGTATCTGTACAATGGTAATTTCAATATTTACCTCGTTGCCGACTGCAATCTTGATGGAGATATCAACGGCGCGGATAAGCATATGTGGATGGCAAATAATGGCTATTCGTCAAGAGTACCGAAATAAGTTCAAGCGCAAGTTCATGTTCAAGTGCAAATTGGACTTCAATTACGAATGATGATAGCAAGGTACTTCTTCGGAAGTGCCTTGCTTCATTTCACTTCCACCCCTTCAATCACATCCCCAATCTCCAAGCCATGCACCACATCCATCCCGGAGGTCACTTTCCCAAAAATTGTATAACGTCCATCCAAATGCGCCGTAGGCGAATGTGTAATAAACCACTGCGTGCACTCCGTATCTTTTCCGGCAGAAGCCATGCCTATGTAGCCTTCATCATCATAATAATTCGGACCGAGTTCAGAGCGAATCGAATAGGGCAAACTCCCCCACCCGTCTCCGCGCGGACAGCCGCCCTGCGCGACAAAATTGGGTACAATACGATGAAAATTCTTCCCATCAAAAAAGCCGTCTTTCGTCAATTTCACAAAGTTTGCCACAGAGCCGGGCGCATCATTTACCAGTAAATCCAATTCGATAGCACCGCGTTTCGTTTGGATACTTGCGGTGGGATTTTCCGATAAATCTTCCAGCACCAACCAATCTATCGGATGATTATGTTGTAGGCGAGTGATACCGCGTTCCAAGTCCTCGCCTCTGAAATAATTGAGTGTGCGGCGTAGTTCGTTATAGGCTTCTATATCGCGTGGGAGTTGCATTTTTTTCAAAGCCTCCGTCATAAAACCTGCTCCGGCATACTCGCGTCGCATATTGAGTTTGGGATTGCGAAGAACTCCGGCAGTGGTTGCTATTAGAGCTACATCACCGCTTTCGATAGCGCGTTGGAAGGTAGCGGCGAGTGATTTTTTCACTTCGCCGGAGTTCCATCCGGTGATTTTACTGAAGTCGTCGCGACTACGCAGGTTTGCCAATGCTTGTATGCCGTAGCTTTTCGTGACCGCCGTAGCCGCCGAATCAAAAATCGCTTCCGTAATATAGGTGTGATTGGGCGCGTGTTCGGCGAGGGCTTCGAGGAGTGCGCCTTTTTCGTAAGGGTTTCTGGAATCTTCGTAATCGAGCTTTATGCTGTCGCTGAGCCGTTTGCGGGTATTGGCATAGCTGAGGTCGGTGCGTCCGAGTGCTGCTGCGCGGAGTTCGGATTTGACACGCCAATGGCGGACGTTACTTGCAAGCTCTTCCAATAATTTGGCTTCAGAGGCAGGAGCGTTGCTACGAAGATATTGAGCTGCCGTATAAGCTACTTTTGGATTGCTATCTTCAATTGCTTCCAACATCATCGCGCGTACTTTTCCGTAATTTGCATCGCGCAATGCTCTGATAATGTTTATTTTAACGCGATAATCGCGCTCTCCTGAAAAAGCACTTACAAGCGTATCCCGCGCTGCTGCACCTTCTGTTTTACCCAATGCAGCCGCCACAAACATGCGTACATTCGGCGTTTTTTCTTTTTCAAAAACATCAATTAATTCGCGTTCGTATTGTTCTATTTTAATATCCTTTGCCCTTCTCAGATAATCGCCTGCTAGCTGTTTCACCGCGTCCGGTGCGGCTTGTTGGAGTAGCTCGATCATACGGGTCGTGCCTTCGGGTGTCGTGATACCACGATTCATAAAACGGTAAATTGACCGCGCCTGTCCTTCCAATAATAGCGTATCTTTCTTCGTGTATGTTCGTACACTGCTGATTTGTCGCAGGTTCTTTTCGTTTCCCGTTTTGCCGACTGCTTCAAGTATCGCCGCCTGTACGCTACGCGATTTTTCCTGCCCAAAAGCCATTATCAAACTATCCACTGATTCTTCCGAAGCCGTTTGTCCTAAAGCATACGCCGCCATATAGCGCACTTCCGCGCTTGTATCACGCAACATACGCGAGAGCGTCGGTACTGCCGTTGGATCTTGTACCGATGCCAATGCTTGCGCTGCGGCATAGCGATAAGTAGCATCTACCTCGTCCGTGTAAGGCAGCAGTTCTGCCGTTTTTCGCTCGTCTTGCAAGCGGAAAATATCTTGTACCATCTCATCATTCAAAGAAAAATTAATGATATTTCCTTTTTCTTCCGGCAAACAAGATGCACAAGTAATGATGATTAAAATTAGTGGAATATAGTATCGCATAGTTCGTTGTATTCGTTGACTCGTTATCCGTTGAACTCCTTATCCGTTATCCGTTATTCGTTGAACTCGTTATCCGTTATTCGTTATTCGTTTGCTTTCGGCAAATACAAACCGCAAATAAACGAGTAACGGATAACGAGTCAACGAGTAACGAATCACGCCTTAGCTTTTCTCGCGTCAATAAAACTTTTGATAAATACCGCCGTTGCCACCAGGCAACTGAACATCATGATGCCTGTTCGCATTTTGGGCAGTCCTTCTTGCTTCGAGAATGGCATGAATAAGGCGAGAAAAAGTAGCAGCGTCAATAATACGACAACGTGTGCAATTGCTTTATTTTCTCTTTTTAAGCCGCCGTTCATAAGCAGTAAAATAAGACCTGCAATCGGTGCAATAAGAGCAGTGGACGCATATTTGCCTGCACTGAATGCTCCTGTAAAATAGCCCCAAAGTCCTAAACCGATAAGTATGAGTGCGTTGATAAGATTCGCCTGATGTGGCTTCATAATATGTTATTTTTTGATGTCGATAGTCCATAGTCGATAGTCCATAGTGAATATTTGTGTGATGTCAATGGACTATCGACTATCGGCTATGGACTATTTTTGAATGACAAAAGTAAACAAGCAAGGTGAAACTTCCAAGACGAATGAATAAGCAAACGGAAATCTTTACAGAAGGTCAGTTAAACTTAGACTTAGACTTAAACTTAAACTTAAATTCGCGTACATTTGCACATTACGAATAACAGAAATGACAATTGTAACACTTACGACGGATTTGGGTGAACGCGACTATTACGCCGGAATCATTAAGGGCGCATTATTGCAGGTCAATCCGGTGCTGAATATCGTTGATATTTCGCATCGAATTGAGCCGTATAATATCGTGGAAGCCTCGTTTGTGTTGGGCAATGCCTATGCGAATTTTCCGAAAGGAACTATTCATATGGTCAATGTGGATAATTTTTATAACAATATAAAACAATTTGTCACATTCGAAAAAGACGGACATTATTTTATCGGACCGGATAATGGTTTGTTTTCGCTTATTTTTAATCCTGTACCGGAAAAACAGTACGCGATTGCTTGCAAAAATGATGGAACATTTTCATTGGCGGAGATATTTTCAAAAGCTCTAAAGCATATTTTATCTGACAAACCTTTTTCAAAAATTGGTAAAAAAATTGATACGCCTACTCAGCGAATTACATTGCAGCCCGTCGTTACTCAATCACAAATACGCGGTTCGGTAATTCATATCGACAATTATGGCAATGTCTTTTTAAATATCAAAAAAGACTTGTTTGAGCATGTACAAAATGGGCGCGATTTTTCGTTGTTTTTCAAACGTTATGACCCGATTCAGACTTTGAGTACACATTATAATGATGTGGCGATTGGCGATACTTTATGTTTGTTTAATTCGGCAGATTATCTCGAAATTGCGATTAATATGGGACGGGCAGCGAGTATGTTGGGACTGAAAATAGATGATACGGTGCAGATTGATTTTCATGATACGGTAGATGGTGGACGGTAGATGGTGGACGGCGAGCGGTTTTTATTTTTTTCTGCGAAAAAAACTATCATAATATGCTGAAAAGAGTGGTAAAATTGACATTGAAGCCTGAAAGAATTGCTGAATTTGTCGAAAAATTTCCCGGTAGAAAAGAGAAAATTTTGACGATGCCCGGTTGTCATAATGTTGATTTATTTCAAGATAAAAAAGACCCGTGCATCTTTTTCACTATCAGCGAATGGAACGATGAAGCCGCATTGAATAATTACCGACATTCGGATTATTTTAGAAGCACATGGGCATACATGAAACAAGGTTTTGACGACAAACCACAAGCGTGGAGTCTTGATTTAGTGGATAGTTTATTGAGTTAATAAAGTTTATTGAGTTCAGGAAAATTTAAATTAATGAACTCATTAAACGCTGTAAACTTAGTAAACTCAATAAACTTTATAAACTGATGCACATCTTAGAATTAAAAGATTACAGAATATTTCTGGGGGCAGATATTTGGAAGGATTTTGCTTATATGCTGAAGCAGCGGGCATATTCGCAGATATTGATTTTGGTGGATGAAAATACGGCGCGGGATTGTTTGCCGATTTTTCAGGTATGGGTGGATGCGCCGTTTCAGGTGATAGAAATTCCGGCTGGAGAACGCTATAAAAACCTTCAAACTTGTCAGGCGATTTGGAAAACCATGTTTGAATATGCCGCAGACCGCAAGGCACTCGTCATCAATCTCGGTGGTGGCGTGATTGGTGATATGGGCGGCTTTTGTGCGGGTACGTATAAGCGCGGAGTTGATTTTATTCAATTTCCTACGACGCTGCTTTCACAGGTGGATGCTTCGGTTGGTGGCAAGTTGGGTATTGATTTTCAAGGGATTAAAAACTCAATTGGGCTGTTTATGAATCCACAGGCGGTGTTTGTGTACCCGCCGTTTTTGGAGACTTTATCGAAGCGTGAGTTGCGAAGTGGTTTTGCGGAGATTGTGAAACACGGGCTGATTTTTGATGCACAATATTGGTCGGATATTCAGCAAATCAATAAATTAACTGTCAATAATTTATCGGAATTAATTTTGCCTTCCATTGAAATAAAAAAACAAGTCGTAGAGAGCGACCCTTACGAAAAAGGCTTGCGTAAAATCCTCAATTTTGGGCATACGATTGGTCATGCGATAGAGAGTTTTTACTTAGAAACGAATACGCCCCTACTACATGGTGAAGCGATTGCGATTGGAATGATTTGTGAGGCTTGGTTGTCGTTTAAGACGTTCACTTTAAAGTTGAGTGAGTTGCGAATGATTAGCGAATTTATCCTAAAAATATTCGGAAAAGTCCAACTCGACCTCAGCCAAATCGACACTTTCCTCCAAGTGATGCAAAACGATAAAAAGAACGAAAACGCTCAAATCAACTTCACGCTACTCAAACGCATCGGCGAAGCCGTCGTCAATCAAACATGTGATGAGGTGAGTATTGCAGCGAGTTTGCGGTATTATGATGAGTTGACGGGGTGATGTGTTTCGTCATTTCAATATCTCCAACAAAAACGCTCGCGTAGAAGGGTTTTTCTCCGCTTCGATTTCCTTTCTTAATGCTGCTTTCACGCTTTTATGAAAACATTTTTTCATTTAGAGCCAATCAACTCTGCCCCGATGATTGCTCCGAAAAAGAAGACTGAATAGTACATAGAAATAACCCCACGCCGGGCATCTATGTATTCTGCCTGATGGATGAAAAACAGCAATTAGCCACAGGGAAATTAGTCATTCAATAACCCTTTAAAATAGAAGGTTAGATTCTTGGTTTCCAATATAGAAACCTGTCGGAGCAATTCGGCAGGTTTTTTTTTATGAAAATTAAACGCGCACTAAAATTACAAATAACTCATTTTATTTATTTTATA
>ENA-ORXR01003691-ORXR01003691.1-marine-metagenome-genome-assembly--contig:-NODE-3691-length-13502-cov-13.139516_pt1 | contig 13502 bp, 19 predicted proteins | sample MGYA00237866_ERZ511479 | MGnify/ENA metagenome assembly ERZ511479 | reverse complement strand
GTCCGAGTGTCCTGAATAGGGTGCGCGTGCCGTATTTCGGCTTCGAATAGGCCATGCGCGACCTATTGTGACACTCGGACTATCAATCCGAGTTGGACTTATCTAAATTCGAGGAGGTCGTTCGACGTTCAATAGGGCACGTTCACATTGACACACAGCTGTTCGTGGCCTATTAAGCGAATTTAGACACGTTTCACCAATAATTGAGACACGTTGTGATAGACCGACATTGCTGGCTTTGCTCTAAGCACCACTGCGCGGGCGGCCTGCCAAATAATAGCCACCGTGACCGGGTCGGCGAGCGGGTGGGTGCGCGACGAGCCGACGCGGACGCCGCCGCGTGTCTCGTGCGGCAACTCGGGAACCAGCGATGCCCGCGGCCGGCCCGCGGCGCTGTCGGCAGTCTCTTGAACGCTTGGCCCAGCGAGAGCGATTAGCCGGCCACACGGGAACACAGTCGCATCGGCGATTGGGTGGCGCCCAGCGGTTGCCATCACACACCCGTCGACCAGACACAGGCCAAGACAGGTGAGTCGCGGCCACCCGCCCCCCACACATGACGGCGCCAGGGTCGGGTGCGGCTGGCGTACGGTCCCGGCGGCGCGCTCGAGCCTCCGTGTCCGGGATACAGTTTCGGGCGGCGCGCCGCCCCCCGGCGGTCGCGTCATCATGTTAGTCGGTTAGTCAGGCCTTCAGGGGTCCGCTCACAGCGACCTTGCTTTGCTTGGCCGGCGGACATCGCGGCGTGTGTGCCGCCGGCCAAGTGGGGCGCCTGCATCACGCGTAAGATACGGGTGGCGACTCCTGTCGCCCGTGTCTCTGTCCGGACGTTGTGCGCTGCAGGGTGCCGAGGCATGACGGGGCCAACAGGGCTCCTCGTCGACGGGCGCCGCGGCGGTAGCGTCCTGTCACCAGCAGCTGAGCAGGGCGTGTGTCTTTTGACGGGCGGTGGGCCGCCCGCTGTTTTCTATTGCGCCTCTGCAGACAATCAGACACTGCCAGGAGAGCGGCTGCTTCTAGATGCTCCATCTTGGGTAACAAAACGGCTGCCACCGTCACACATGCCGCAGTCCTCAGCGGCGTAGACAGTAACTTCAAAGATGACCATCTCCGAACTCCAAGTCGCCGCACCTCCATGCTCCGTGGCGCTAACTCCGCTCCATGCGCAGGAGAAAGATGATGACGAGCAAGCTTGGTGCCTTCCGCTCTCTTGCTATTCTCATGCTCGTACCTGTGCTCGTATTTCGCGCTGTACACATACTCAACCAAGTGCCCTCCCGCCCTCGCATTCTTGGCCAGTGGTCCCTTTGCCTCCTCTCCCGCTCTTGGTCGGCCACAATTCATGCTACGCCCCCTCCAGTCCGTCTCCTCCCCCCTCCAGGAACCCTAAAAACCAGTACGACCGCTCCTGCCCCCCCGCGTCCACCCACGTAAAACCCCCCTCCACGCATCCCCGCAGCGCCGCAACGGTGCGTTCACGGCCCCACCCCGTCGCCGCCGCCACCCCCCTCGATGTGACGACCCCCCCCCGGTCGGCGGCGAGCCCCGCCACCACCCCCACATCCCGGCTCATTTCCCCCGGCACGCTGCGCACAGCGTCAACGCCGCCGACACGCTCGACGGCGTAGCCGCCGCCGAGCGCCGACAGCCGCTTGACCGCCCGCCGCACGTCCTCAGACGTGACGGTTGAGTGGGGCGGCGCGCCGCCGACGCGGCGGTTGAGTCGGGACACCAGCTCGTTCATGCGGATGAGGCCGCCATTGACACTCCGCGTCCCGCCGCACACGGCCACGAGGCGGACGGAGAGTTCGGCGTAAAATGAGCCGACGCCGAGGAGGCGCCCCCACACCCCCTTGGTCGACGTCAGCGGGTCGACGCCGACAGAGCCGCAAAGGGCGTGGAAACGCTCCCGAAACTCGGGGTTGGACTCAATGTCGGCCCGGTGGGCGGCCGCAAACTCGGCGAGCTGGGTGGTGAAGGTCTTGCAGTGGGAGGCAAGGGCAGCCGCAGAGTCCGCCGCGGACGTCGCGCCAGTGGCGGAGAGGGCGGCGCGGCGGGCGGCGGCGGCGCGGAGGCCAGCGATACCCACACCGTTCATGGCAGGAGGTGGGGGTGGGGGTGGGATGGATGAAACGGCATGCCAGCAACAGCGACGCGGGAGCGTACTGTAACAGAAGGGCGAGCAGACACGCTGGCATGCGAATGACCAAGTTTCTTTTTTAGCAAGATGCGCGTGGACGTCAGTAGTTAACCATAGCCAAGCCCCGGAACGAAGAACAATTGTGGAGCTGAACGCGGTGATCGATCACTGCACAATCGTTGATGAACAGAAACCAAGAGCACAACCAGCAATGTCGGTTTTTTGCATGTTCGAACCTCGTTTTTCCCATGGTTGGCATCGATCAAAATGGTACATTATATTAAATAAAATTAGTGTCAGAGTGATCTACCATTAATGCATTGACGAGTTCATGCGTTTTATTACATTTTTGCATTGTCGCGCCGGAGCGGCCCAGGCTTGGTCGGCATACGCCAAGGGAGCTGGCCTCTTCCCTCTGTAGCGGCGTTGCTGCCGTACCCTCCCACCGCTGCTGCGCAACATAACCTGTGCGTCGCGATCCCCGCCGGCGGCGGTCACTGTGGCTCGCCGAATCTTTGTGTCGGAGGCAGCGGTACGCGTCGGAATGGCCGCGACCCAACACTCATCGGACGCGACTGCCTGGCAGGCGGGGGGTTCGGGTTTAAGCGGAGTTGGCTACGCAGGACCTTCCCCCCCCTTACCCGTCCAGATTTGCAGAATGGTGGGCTCGTCCCCTTCCTCGGGGCATCTACGACAAGGCGTGCACGTCCTCCTCAATATCGGGCGTCTACATCAAGATGCTCTCATCCTCCTCGTTGCCGGGCGTCGAAGAAATTTTCGAGGGGCCTCAAGGGTTGATTGTGCGAGGTAGTCGAGGAGAAGCCGTGTGGCAGGTGGCGGGGTAGCTGAGCGCGCGGATGGGGGGGGGCTGGGTAGTTGGACATCTGCCCACGGCCGCGTCGTCCACCACCTCCACGGGCAGCCACCCAACATCCACCACCATGTTAGTGTTGCCGCTGTCGCGGGCCACAGCCGTGGTGGTGCCCGCCGCGGAATCCTCTCTTTTTGCAGCACGCAAGGGGGGGGGGGGGCGGCGCCCCGGAATTCGCCGCCGCCGCCGCAGCTACCGGCCGGCGTCTTTTTAGTGGGGGATGGGGCCACGGGGGGGGTGGTCGGCCCCGCCGACCAGGATGCAAGGGAGGAGGAGGCGGACGCAGACCCCCCAGACGGGCGTCACCACCGCGACCTACGGGAAATTGGGGCCTCGCCCTCGCAGCCACCGTGTATGTGCGGGGGGGGGACCTCCATGGCGATGGCGGCGGCAGGTCGTCCGCACCGGTCGGATGGGGCGCAGGGAGTGCTCCGCCTCCCGGCTGCGGCAGCGGCACGGCCCGGGGGTGGCCGGCGGACGGCGGCGCGCCGCCGTCACCGCCGCCGCTGCTGCGGTCACCCCAGCCGCCGATGCCGCCGCCGGTGACAGTCGCCGGCAACCGCCGCACCCGGAAACCATCTTGCCCCTACCGCCACTGCCACCTCCGGACCAGAGTCGTAGTAAAAAGCGGCGCGCAAGGGTCCGAGGGGGTTGGCCTTTCCCGTTGCCTGGCGCTCGCTGCCTCCCCCGGCACAGAGCGGCACGGAGGTCTACGGCGCTGTGGTCCCCGCCACCGCGTCCGTCGCCGCCGGTAGTGTGCCGCTCCGTTTTTCTGCCACCGCCGTGGCCAGAGGTGGCGGCGGCTGCCCGTCGCCGCCCTCCCTCAGGCGATAGCGCTTTGGTGATGGCACCACCCGCCACCCGAACCCCACCGCCAACCACTCAACGCCGTCGCCGATGATCCCCCGCCCCGTCTCCGCCGCAACGACGCCCCCGTCCGCTCTCACAAACAAAGGCTACTTTTCCGGCGGCACGGAGGTCGTCCCGCGCCGCGGACGCCGATCGCCACCGACGCGGTGCCGGCGAAGCCGGCGACGCCTGCAGAGGGGGCGGCTGCCCACTGAGCCGGGAGCCCTCCGCCAGGAAAAACAAGGACTATGTAGGCGGCATGACCCGGGACGGGGGGGGGGGTTGCCGGTTCCGAGGGGAAGGGAGACGGTGGCCACCTACAAAGATGGCGGGGGGCGGGTGTGACGCTTACCTTGGGGGTGACCTACAGGTGGGGGACCGTAAAGCACGGCGGGGGCATCACCGTAGCTTCGGCGCGGGGGGACGGGGGCGTGGCCGATGCCACGGCGGACCGCCGTCGTGGAAATGTGCAGTTTCAATATCTTGCTGCGTCGCCGCCTGCTTCAGCGAGCGCAATGATGGTCACGCGTTCTGGGCTCGGCATGCGCTCCTGTTTCGTGTCGGACAGAAAGAAAGCACTCGCTTCCTGTTCAGCATAGCACTGTTCCTGGCCGAAGTGGGATCGAGTTGGACAGTGTCCGCACCCCGGCCGCAGCGCCAACCCCCATCAGCTGGAAACCAGCGCAGTGCAGTGGTTCTCAGTTTGCAATTTTTCCATTTTTCTCCCGTCACACGAGCCAGCTGCTTCATCAACTCTACACAAGTGGCTGGGGTGACGGACGGAGAAATTGGAATATCATGAGATGTAATATTCAGCATTAGTGTTGTTTTTTGAGGGAGCCTCCCTTTTCGATGCTCTCATAGACTTTTGAGCTTCAGAACTGTAATAGCGGCCAGTCTTCCAGTCCGCTCGACATTCTGACCACCACATCGTTGGGTCCCCTTTCTCTACACCATTTTCTGTTGGGTCCCTTTTCTCTTCTCCAGCTGTAGCGTCCCCATTGTCGGTCCCCACTTGACATCTTCATCTTTGTCGTGGGATTCTCAGTACAAAGATTTATTCAGCGAGACAGAAAAGCACAGCACATGGCGCGCCGGTACATGCAGGGGGAGGTTGACGGCAGAGGCGGGGAGATGCCTCAAGAGAAGAAGAAGAGAGGAGTGAACACCCCGGCTGGGGCTGGTTGGGGGAGCGGGAAAGGACATCGAACACACGGATGGAAAAAAATTACGTGCGTGTAGCGCGACTTGCATGGTGTGCGGAGGGGGGGAGGGTAGGAGGAAAAGAAAGGAGCGGATGCGGCGCGCGGGGGAAAAGAAAGGGGCGGATGCGGCGCGCGTGTCCAAGAGAGAGCATGACGGTGCGGTGAGGACGATGGAGGGGTTGTGGGAAACGCCTGATGGAGGGGATAGATGGCGAGACGACGGAAGAGAGCGACGGAGACGCGGTGCTTACACTTCCGCAAAGACACACGCTGCTGACCATTTCTGGGCTCTCTTGTGGAAAATAGTCGGGGTTCCACGAAGGCAATTGTAAACGCTCATGGAGGAACCTGTAACGGCTTGCATGTGCAATCCCTCTGGACCACAGCGATTGTGAGCCATTCAATCCTGAAACGTGGATAAGCCTGATTGGGCGTATACGTGGAATCATCCACTAATACGGCCTAGAGGGTGACCATCAAACCAATCAGGACCATCCATTCATGCAACGTGGCTGCCTGAGCGTTGAGAACGCGAATGGATCCCCACCAGAAGATACGCGAACAAGACAGAACGAAGGGAAAAGAGAGACGAAAGTAGCCCAGTCCCAGAAATCCGAGGGAGGCTACATAACAGGGATCGCTGTCTCCAACCCTTGTACTCGGAAGTACAGAGGGACATCCATAAGTCCCCATCGGCCATATGTAGGGGACTTAGAGCAGCGCGGCTGCAACACCTCGCGCGTCGGTTGGTGCCGGCGCCGCCGCGATGCCGTCCAGACGCCGTCGATTCTATCCCCGCTGTCGATGGGGGGGGTCGCCGCCCGCATCACGCGGTCTAGTCTCGGAGCTGCTGCATAGACTACAGACCGTCACAGCGTGCCGACCCACCTTTCGCTCTTGGAGGCCGCCATCTCGCCGTCGCCGCTGGTCTTGGAGAAGGCCTCGGTGGGAGCTTCGATGCCCACGGGCGGTGTCGTCGCCTACCTGTCTCGCCTCCCTCAACTCCACCACCTAGCGCTCCCTGCCCAATCCGGCCGCGGCGGTCGCCGACCACAGGGAGGGGGCGTCGCTCTGGGCGCCTCTCGGCGCGGGGGCTCGACCTGGAAAGTCTGAAAGTCATCTTTTTCTGCGCCGCTAGTACGTGGCGGCGGTGGCGCTCACATTTGTATGGGGATCGGGGGGGGGTGAGGTGTTGAAAAAGTATTTGTTGAAATGAAAAACACGCACACAGAAACTTTTACAATGCCACACCGTCTCGTCACTCGCGCTGCTCTCCCCATCGTCGCTCCCATGAGATACATCTCCGCCCGCGTCCAGCATGATGTACTTCAAGGAGTCCAGGTTTTCATTGTCCAGGTCACCCCCGCCCAGCAAGTTGAATTCTGTGAGCACAGACAATAACTGGTCGACCTCCTCGTGCATCAGTCTGTTGCGCACTAGGGAGTGGATAAACTTCTTCAATGATAAGGAGCGCTCAACTTAGCAGGAGGAGAGCACCATTCCCGCCAACGCCCTGCCAATTTCGCGCAGCGCCCTGGTGCTGCCACCGTACATGGACGACCAGCCCCAAATGTCCCAGTCAGACTTCATCACCTGGGCTACGTCAAGCGGCACGCCCGGCTCCCGAGCTGCAGCGGGGCCGAGAGCAAGCTTCCCCAAGAGGGCCGTGTACGTAGAGAACTGAGCGTAGAGCCTCTGTATGCGCTGGTCGTTCCCCATCGCGTGCAACTCGTCTGGGGTGAAGACAGCAGGGGAGCGGGTGAAGAAAGTGAACATCGCTCGGAAGGCGCTGTCGCCGTCCTCAGCCACTTCGCTGGCCTCCGAGTCGGAAACACGCGGGTCCAACGCGGCTGCCAGGTAGTGGGCGTACTCCAGCAGCAGGAGACGCACAATGTTGTCCTTCGGGCCGTGAACACGCTTCCGCACGGCGTCCACCAACGACGCGAGCACGTCGGCGGAGGCGATTCACACCACCTCCTCCGAGCGCATGGCCTCCGCAAGCGCCGCCATATCGCTCTCCAGGAGCCTCGTGGCAGGCAACGCGAGTGACAAGCGATCCGACACGCCGTCAATCAGCGGGAGGTACGAGCACACGGGGTTCAGGATGCGGCGTGCGTGCGACGAGTCATGGGCGTGGGCCGTAGATTCAGTGACAAGACAAATATTGACCAGCGCCTCCCGAGCACATTCGTTTCTTTTATTAACTGGAAGAGGGAGCTCAGCCCTTTTGTCCATCTCTAGGATGTTTCTCAAAGCGGAACTGTTGCGCACGTACACCGCCAACAAGTATCGGTTGTACAGTAATCGCGTCGTGCTGAGAGTCACGTATGACACTGCCGTCCGCTTCTTGGCAGCCGCGTCTGCCGGAAACGACATGTTGTAAAGGTCCTTTGCCGCCTTGTACGCCGTTAAGAGCCGGTATTGCCGCCGCACACATTTGGGCGCCACCGTGCCGTCGACGCCCGGCCCTTCATCCACGACACCTTGCAAAATTCTGCGAAAAGGAGGTTGGCCACGTAGGCCTGGTCGTTAAGAGAGACGAGACCTGGATCCATCAGCCGCATCTCCACGGAGGAGGCCGTGTTGTCGGTTTCCAACGCAAAAAACGTGTTCATACCGCCGTACTGGTCCAGTTACTCCTGCACCAGGCGTGCCTGCCCGGACGCATCCTGGCACTCGTCCCCAGAATGGACCGAGTACAGCAAGACGACCTTGTTGCCCACCACCGGCTGCAGGTTCACGATGTGGTGGTGCCTGACGCTCTCCGACGCGTCGAGAACGCAGACGGTTATGAGCGGCACGACCCAGGCGGCAATCAAGCCGAGCACCTCTCCCCGCGTCTCGTTGTACAAGGTGATTAGGGTTGGTGAGCGCGAGCACTTTTGACCGGCGTGAGGGTGTGACACGCTCATTCACGTTAAATAACGCCCAAACAGGCCCTTTCTTCGATCAGCACGCCCATCACGCCCGAACTAGTTCCCCCATGGATCGACTCGCAGCCCCCCTCTTCGATGGTTTCATGAAATCCAGTCACCACATCGGTTCCATGATTCGGCCGTCATGCCAGACGGACGCGGCGGCTGCACCTGGTTTCTACTAGCCTCTATTCCAGAGGAGCATGACCATGGGACCGCCCCATGGGTCTATGCCACGGGGCTTCTGCATCACTGTAGATACAGGATGAGCTCTCTTTGCTGACGTAGTGAGCGTGGCTCCTAGCATGGAACGTACACCATCAGAGGTGACCATGTCGTCTGGGCGTCGGCATGATGCGCACAATGTGGACATCGTACCGATGTCATGCAAGTATCCGTTCATCTCTCAAGATGGGTGTCCCACACGAAATCCAATGACTTACTTACTTACACCTGTCTGATGCGAGATCCTCCACGAATTATTGGACTTTCAGGTCGGTAGTACTTAAGCACGCCCAAAGCACGCCCCTGGAATGCTGGACGTGAGGGCATGACACGCCCTAAATCATGAGTTGAAGCACGCCCCGTTCCGGGGCGTGAGCACGTCTGGGACGTGCTCACCAACCCTAAATGTGATGAGCCCGGGCCCTACCTTCTTATTGCGGTTCCGAAAAAGTTGGAGGTAGACAAAGACAGGGCGCAGCGCCTTTGGCAATGCTATGAAGGTAGGGCTCTGAACCACAACACATGGCATGCGGTTGGAGACTCGTAAGTGCATGATGGCGGCCTCAATCGTGCTCGCCCGCCTTTGGGAGCCGCTGTCCAGAAACGCGCCAATGCCCCCGGTTCGCGGATGCAAACCAGACAGCCGAGGACCCAGCACAAGCAAGACGGCCGCGACTGCGCCGCCATGAATCCCGGACGCCTGCGACGTTGGCCTCGCTTTATCGTCGGTCGAACCAATCAGTCGCGCGTCGGACATTTACAGTGTGGATCAGGCGTCTCACGCGATTCTCTGCACCGACAGCGGCGCCAGCCGGCAGGCAAAGAGGTGCTGGGCCAGGATCTTGCCGCTCTGCTGCTTCTTATTGACGAGCACGCTGTAGTATGAGCACATGCCGCCGACAAACGAAACAGTGGTAGTCTCCGTCTTGGCGTTTCTGGCATTGCGTCCACCTTTCCGCCCTCGGGTTGGGGCGGCGATCGGGCCCTATTCTCCCGGTATGACGGCGGCCGCTCTGTGGGGCATGTCTAGTGCGGGAGGCATGGCCCTAAGAAAGACTTGGAGGATGCATGGTGGTAGGGGGAGGGGGAGTCGCAGCGCGACGGGATTCGCCTCTACTTCTGTGAGGGTGGCGGTGGGAAAGCCAAGGAGTCATGCACGCCCCAGCCGAGAATGGGGGCTTCGCGCTGTAGAGAGAAAGCTGGTGGGCGTTACGGCAACAGCCGCGACGTCGGCGGCCACAGTCCTTGCCGGACCGATGATTAAGTCCAATAGAATTATAAATACATGCGCTTTTTATACTTCTCATGGAACAATCTACACATTTTTTCAAGTCCTCCTTCAGAAGTTTTTCATTTCTGCCAACCATGGTTTTTCCTAGTGTTAGTTCATGATTGATTGGAGAAAATCTGTGAAGCCCTTTAGTAGCCAGGCGAACAAGGGGAAATTGACTTAGGTCAAGATGGGGGCTGCAGTTCTCTGATCTCTCAATTCTGTCCTCATCCGTTGGAACATCTTCTGGGAACGGTACAGCTCTTAGAACCGGTTGACCATTGGTCGAGAAGTGCTGCAAAGCTCATAGATCAAGTGTCCCAATGGCCGCAAAGCATCCAGCTCCGTGAAGAGTCAAAATGTCGTCTGTCCTTGATATTTTATTCATGTTCTCGTGGAGTGGAAGCCGGGAATCTTGGGATATTGAGAGTTTCCCGGAGAACGCCTGAGGATCGCAGAAAACTCCAGAGAACCGAGAGTACTGATTGTGCGATTGCAGGTCGTATGGACACAATGTGTGAAGATCGGGACGGAAAGGCGCCCGCCGCAGACCTCACGGCCAATCAGGGGCCGCCATCTCAAGCAGAAACCGTATCGTTCGGGTCGATGAGGACAGATTTGGGGTATCAGGAGTCGCATTCATTGAGCTCATGAAGGGAACGACATTGGTCGGTGAAGCCGTTTACGAACGAGTTGCGAAATTCATATCTCTGCTCTCTGTCCGGACTCGCGGTGTCCGAGGCCATTTGGCAAGGACAGAGAGCAGATCACGGCCGGCCAGACGTTTACAACCGTGAAACTTGTCTTGAGTTGTCCTCCGAGATACGGAAACAATAACTGTCATTGACTCTTAGATGGCCATGCGCTTCGTTTTGTGTATACCGCGCCCGTGCTAGCTGAAAATATCGTGACACAAAGCAGGCCAAAGCCGATGTGAGTGCTTCCCCAGCGAACTCAGCCCGTTGCTGTCTTGTTTGCGACTGCGCCGCTAACAAAAGGGGGGGCACTCGCCATCTCGGCGTCCGGCCAGCAAGCATGAGCCAGTTGCTTGTGTGGTGCTGAATAGTTTGTTGGCGGCGGCTAGCAAGCCCCAGCAGCATCGAGCGGGTCTCGGTGAAAAAGCTATCGCGATTGACATAGTTTTTTTGAGACGCGCTGGGCTGTCATCTTGGGACTCATGGAGGCTCGACGCCGTCACAGCGAAAGTGCTCAGCTTGAATTCTTCGTGACAGCTGCTCCGTCGAGTCCTACGTCGGACTTTGCATGCGCTGCGAAGTAGCACTTCTAGAGCCAGCTGTGCTCATACAATTGTTTCATGCTCGTAGACATAGTTTGCAGCTGCCACCAGCACTGCGTGCTGTACAATCGCTAGCCAAAACTATTCGTCCACCCCAACATGCAATTGCTGACATCCTTTTTGATCCGATTCCACCATCGGTTTCCACCGAAAGCAACGCACTAATACTTGGTACCGGCCCCCTTCGAAGCTACAACCGCACGCAGGCGGCTAGGCGTACTCTCCACCAGCTTCTTGGTTTATGTATCGGGAATCGCTGCCCACGCTTTCTGCAACACATCAAACAGCTGGTCCTTGGTCTTTAGCGACGTCGGGCGCGCGCGTAGGCGACGCTCAAGGTCGGACGATGCGTTCTCGATAGGGTTCATGCCGGCACTTTGCCCAACCCACGGTAACACCTTCAGCCCCAAAGTCTGCTTTCACGCCTTAGCAACCTTGGATGTATGGCAAGGGGCCAGGTCTTTCTGAAACCAGGCCCCGTGCGGCGACCCGTAGTCAGCGCGAATGTAGTGGCCACCACAGACTCGAGAACGTCCACGTAAGATGCCCAGTTCGTTGACCCTTGCACCCGCAGCAGAGGAGTAAGACCCCGTGCGGAGAACGCGCCGCACACCATCACGCTCTTCCGACCGCTCTTAAAGGTTGGGCGAAGGTTGGAAGATTCGTAGCATTGGCCAGGCTAACGCCAGACACGTCGCGACTGCGCCTTTCGCACAAGGAAGCTGCTCTCGTCCGAGAAGAGTACAGAAGCCCACTGAAAGCTCCAGGTCAGGTGCGCTTTTGCCCACTGAAGGTGCTTCTCCTTGTTGGAGGTCGAGAGGAACCGTTTCTGGGCCGGGTTGCAGGACTGCAACCCCAGGCCCTTGATCGCTCTTCGGACCGTGCTGGGTGACACAGCGCGAAGGGAGGTTCCCGCGGCTGGGTGCACCACAAGTTGAACTGTCCGCGCTCGCGCAAAATAGAATCCGGCTTCAACTGCCTTCAAAACAGGGGGGCCTCCTGAATTAATTGATGGGTGCTACTAAGGGCGCTGTGAGGGCGTTCGGGGCGCTCTGGGCGCTCAAAAGGCGCTTAGGGGCGCATTAAGCGCCTGTGCCCCCAAAACCGGGGCGCTTCCAACAACCCTAATCGAGGCTAGTACTGGGGCCATTTCACGCCAATCTGAAATACGGCGGATAGTTTTGGCCAGTAAGCCGCAGTAGTGTGGTACAGTTCGCCGACGATCCGGTGTGGGCAAACATGGACGCCATCGGACGTTGCAAAATCCAGAAATGCACGTCGAAACGATCGTGGCCCAATCAAATGGCGTTTCTGGTACCCAGATGCGGGGCAGCTGGACAAGAAACTGTTCTGTCCTCTGAGAGTCGCCACACATGGGAGTTCCAGGGATACAGTCCGAACGGGGCTGCAGCAGGCGTGAAGACGATCGTGGCCCAATCAGATGGCTTTTCTGGTCCGTGAATGCTGGACAGCAGGAGAAGAACCTGTTCTGCGGCCCCGTCGTGCGAGGCGCAGCCTCACGTCCGGTTCAGATACCTTTGCAAAGCTAAGGATGTCCCACTTGCTCATCGTAGTTGGCTTAAACTAGTTTTTTGTATGAAAATCGGAACCCGTGCGAACTATTTTTGTGTGAAAATATTTGTCGAAGTTGTTCCTCTTACAATTTTCGGTCACGTGGCCGTAACTACCCTTGTTCTGTGGCATTATTTGTGTGAGTTGTCCTTACTGTATGACCCGTGCACGACGTGAACCGACGACTTGTGTCTCAGTGGCTCACACACCGCACGCGAAAGGCCGATCTACACCGCACACGAGTCGTTATCCACGCGGCATACGAGTTGTGTATCCGCACCGGAAACAAGTCGTGCAACCGCACCGCACATGCCCGCGCAGCAAACGGACGGCCACGTGCGCAACATGCAGCCGTGCGGGAAGAGTGAAGGTGCATGCACCCATCAGCCTCGACTAGATCTGAGAGAGAAGAGCAACAACGAGGACCACTGCTCACACCAAGAACACATCATGCAAAAAACAACAACAAAGAAGGGAACGCCACGCACAGGAGACCGATAGTCGTCTCAGATGCGCCGCACGCAGACAACATCATACGCACTGGCAACCCTACCGAAAATATTTGACGGGATTGTTGGGCTGCAATGACTCGGTAGTCCGGCGTTTCTGCTGAAGGGCGAGTGCAACCCACAGACGATCCAGTATTGCTCTCTGAATGACCAGTTGCTTTGACACTAATACTTGCCACAATGGAGGCCTCCTATTGGCCCATACTAGGCTAAAAGATAAGTTAAGCACGGATTACAGTACTTCAATTTTCACATAAGTACATTACTTACCATAGCATTTGTGTGGTAATTTGTTTCTTGGAAATAGAATGTTTTCACAAGTAAATGGTGTTCTTTTCATGGTACTCTTTCCGCCGCGCCCGTCGGACACCCCGCCGCCCGCCCCGCCCGCCCCGCCCGCCTGCCCCTCTCGGCACCCCCCTCCCTGCATACAGAGAGATGACGGCGAGGTGGAGCAATGAAAGTCGGGACGAGACAGGACCGGACAGGTGGGACGGCGAGACGGGAGGCATCGAGTCAGGTCTGAATATGGCAGGCGGGAGACCGCTCACCGCTCACCGCCTCCGCCTCCGCCCCCCCCCCCCCCACCGCCACCGCCCCCTCCCGCTATCGATCCCCCCCCCCCAGTCAACCCCTTCCCCCCCCCCCC
>ENA-ORXR01003690-ORXR01003690.1-marine-metagenome-genome-assembly--contig:-NODE-3690-length-13502-cov-216.209088_pt1 | contig 13502 bp, 9 predicted proteins | sample MGYA00237866_ERZ511479 | MGnify/ENA metagenome assembly ERZ511479 | reverse complement strand
TCCATAACAGACCAAATGCTCGTAAGCGGTAGCCACTTCCTCATCGGCATCATCGTAGCAAGAGCCTTAGGATTAGCAGGCTTCGGCATATTTGCAGTCGCATGGATGGTCGTACTATTTGCCAACAGCCTACAACAAGCATTCATACTAACCCCCATGATGACCTTCGCCCCACAAAAAGAAAAAACAGCAAAAAAAGACTACCTCTCCGACCTATGGATTTTACAAATCGGCGTTGCCCTCATCGCCATGAGCGTCACCTTCGCATTCTGTTGGAGTTCACAGTTCTTTTCCCCAGAATGGAACCTAATATCTCTAACAAAAGTCCTCCCCCTCACCATCTTTTTATTTCTAATACACGATTTTTTAAGAAAGCAATTTTACGTAAATGAAAACCTTAAAGCAGCGTTAGCCTTAGATTTTTTAGCATACACACCACAGCTAATTTTTTTAGCCTTTTCCTATATGACAAATACCCTTGTTTTAGCAAAAAGTCTGTGGTTCATAAATGCAGGTTATCTCATAGCCATCTTGTTCAACATGCGTCATACGACTGGGATAGACTCCAGCTCCACAAAAACGCTCAAACGCACATGCTCACAACATTGGCAATTCGCAAAATGGTTAGTAGGCAAAACGCTGCTTCAATGGTTTTCAGGAAATTTATTCATCATCACTGCCGCCACCCTCTTAGGTCCAGCCGCAGTCGGCGCCATTCGATTAGCCCAAAATGTCATGGGCATCGTCAATGTATTTTTCATCGCCATCGAAAACTACATCCCCATACAAGCCGCCAAAATATACGCCCAACAAGGCAAAATCGCCCTATTCAATTACCTCAAAACCATCACCCTACAAGGCGGAATTTTATCCACGATATTAGTCGCAGCAATTCTCCTACTCGCCCCCCTCATCATCAAAATTCTCTACGGCATCACCGACCCCAGTAGCATCTTATTACTACGAGGCTTCGCCATCCTGAGCCTCATCGTCTTCATCGGCATCCCCATCCGCTTCGCCATCCGCACCCTCGAACAAACCAAAAGCATCTTCATCGCCTACACCCTCAGCACCACATTCAGCTTCACATGCGCCTACCCAATAGTCAAAAATTGGGGATTAACAGGCGTCATCATCGGACTCATCACCGCCCAAGCCATCATGCAAATATACTACCTCCTCAATCTCAAAACCCTACAAAACTCAGAAAAAACAATAGAGAAAAAAATAGAATTAGTCAATTAAAAATTATAAGGAGCGAACTGTCAGCAGCTCCGTCGCAACGGAAAGGCCTGCTATCCGTTTATGGATGGCATCTCCAAGATGCCTTGCATTTTTCGCAATACATTATGCGAAAAGCCCCCTATCGCCAACGCAAGCATCCAACCACTACTATCAGGGCTATTTTGGATGGTTGGTACCACAAAAAAACTTAAATGAACTACTTATATGGCCTTATATAACTTATATGGTTAGAAAAAAAATCACAAAAATAAAAAACCCATGAAAATAATACATTTCTTGCTCGGCAAAGCAAACCCAAACAGAATGAACGGCGTAAATAAAGTCGTAAACAACCTAGCCACCTACCAAACCCAATTAGGCTACAACGCCAACGTATGGGGCATCACCCCCACCCCAGAAGACCGCTCCGACCTACCAGAAAGAAACTACGCCACCACCCTATTCCCCAAAACAGGCAAACTCTTCATCAGCAAAAAAATCGAAGAAGCCATCACCACCCTCAAAGAAAAAACCATCTTCCACATACATGGCGGTTTCATCCCAGAATTTTTCCATCTCCACCGACTGCTCAAAAAGCACAAGATTCCCTACATCGTCACACCACACGGCTGTTACAACGAAAAAGCGATGGAAAACAACAAAGCCTTCAAACAAATCTACTTCAACGTATTTGAAAAAGAACTACTCAACAACGCCAAAACCCTACACTGCATCGGCAAAAGCGAATGGCAATCCAGCGACAAATTAGTCCCCAACGCCCCAAAGGTACTAATACCCAATGGACAAAACCTAAAAGAACTCAAATACGAATACAAACGCATTAACCCAGAAGACGACCACACACCCGTATTTGGATTTTTAGGACGCATGGACAAAAAAATGAAAGGCTTAGACCTACTTTTAGAAGGATTCGCCATCTACAAACATCAACTTTTAAAAGACGGACACCTATGGCTTATTGGCGGAAATCAAGATTTTGAAGAGCTAAAACAAATGGCTGTGAAACTTAATATAAAAAAGTTCGTAAAATTTTGGGGACCTCAGTTTGGAAACACCAAGCTCAATTTACTTGCCAACATGGATGCATTCTATCACGCTTCACGCTACGAAGGAATGCCAACAGCCATTTTGGAAGCGGCTGCACTCAAAATCCCTTGTGTTGTAAGTGATGCCACCAACATGATGGAATACATTAAAGAACACGACGCTGGACTCATATTAGATCCAAACACCGCTGCATCTGTCGCAGAAAGTATGATAAAAATCGACGAATTAAAAGAATATAATCGCCTAAAACAAAAAGGATTAAACGCTTATCAAATGGTCAAAAATACCTTTGACTGGGAAGTAATATCCAAAAACTTAGTAGAAATTTATGCCAATTAAGACCAATCCTTTTTAAGCGAACCTTAATTAAACTAGTAAACCCTTCAAAATAGGTTAGCTAATGGATAGATAGGATTCATTTACCGATATAGATGCACTTTAACTATGAATTGGCATAAGACCACTGATACAAAAACCAAAAAATGGTTAAACAGAGTTGAGTTTATCTTAATTGTACTGCTTTTCTTAAAAATTGCAGGATTTTTCACCATCAATGAAAATATCAATGTTACTCGTGCCTTAAAGGTCGTGGTACGTTTAGTCGCTTCAGGAGGAATTATAATGTTGTATGCCCAAGTAAGAGGGAGAGGATATGTAGCATCTTTCAATCACCGCCACATACTTTCTCCCTTATTTTATGTAGCCTATCTATTATTAGGGTTTGCCTCTCTGCTTTGGTCTACCAACATGGTATTTACGACCTTACAGTTATTTATGACCTCCGAAACGCTCATTTTTGTCTATTTCTTCTTAGCCACCATCTACACCCTCAACAAATACCATCCCGACCATCCCATTCGCCTTAGCAAAACCTTCTCCTATTCCATCTTTGTGATGATACTTATTTTCGTGATTGGCATGTATGTCGATCCCGATAAGTTTTTTAGATTGACACATGGGGGCGAAGTTGCCCGTTTGGGGGGCTTTATGATGAATCCTAATGAATTGGGCATGTTGGCAGTCGTGGGGATGGCTTGTTCGCTCGTAGACATCAAAGATCAGTACAAAGTCCCTTTCAATCTCCTTATTTCAGCACTCATGTTGTACGGCTTATTACTGACACAATCCCGTTCCTCTTTAGGAAGTTTTTTATTAGTCGTCGTCTACTTCATTACACGCTCCAAAAACTATGCTTTAAAAGTGGGCGTGATGACTTGCATTATCCTGTCGCTACCACTCGTCATTAAAACGATTGTAGTCAAACAAGGAGACTTACAAGAAGTGATGAGTATGACAGGACGTATTCCTTTCTGGAAGGCTTTATTGACGGAAGGATTGCCCAAAGAACCCTGGCTCGGCTTCGGCTTTATGCGGATTGCCTATGGCGACTACTTCTCCAGCGTCCACACCTACGCCGCCAAAATGACCCACAATACTTTCATACAAGTCCTAATGAATTTAGGCTTTATCGGCTTCGGCATTATGCTTGCACAAATGACCGTACTTTTCCGAGCCTTCCTCAAATCAGATAACACCTACTTAAAAACATTCTTTATCGCCGTCTTCATTCCCATCCTCATCAATTCCTTCACCGAATTTGGCATCTGGGGCGAAAACAATTTCGGCATCCTTTTCTACCAATTCCTCATCCTACTCTTCGTCTTAGAATACAATACAAAATTAACCGTCATCGAAAAACTCACAGAAAAACGACTTACGATTCAGTAGTTTTTGTGGTTTAAGTCATTGTTGACTGGCACTTTTTTTGTTTGCGGTTCATATCGCCTTAAACGCAAGGTTCGCAAAGGACGCAAGGTGAAATATCGTTCTAATTCTTTGCGAACCTTGCGTGACCTTTGCGTCTTTGCGTTGAAAGGAACATTGCAGAGGAAGAAAAAGGCTTCTTCAATAATCGTACCAGTCAACAATGGGTTTAAGTAGTTTTTGCCTTATTGCCCCAGTATTGGTATCTACAACTACAAAAACCACATAAACCATCAACTACAAAAACCAAACAAGGATACAAACCACCCAAAATAGACCCGATGGCAGTGGTATGGTGGCGATGTGTGTAGGGGCAGACCCATGTGTCTGCCCGCAGCGCAGGCCAGCCACCATAAGAACGAACAGCGGGCCCATCCGTAACGATGAAAGACAAACCGTTCTCTCCAAAAAAAAAGCGAGACAATCAAAAAGATTATCTCGCTTTTTCAATCTCAATAAATTAGAATTTAGAGATTAGAATTTAACATTTTTACTACTTACATGCTTCCTCATATTTGGGAGCTTCCCCCTTTTTCTTAGGACGCTCTACTTTAACAAATTTGATTGGCTCCGTTGCATTGTTATCAAACAACAATGAATTTTCCTCGCATTCATTGTTAAAAATCAATCTTACATTTTTTAGGAGATTGTAAACCGATTGCTCGCAGCTTGGCTTCATATTAGCGGAAAGTTGTTTTTTTCCATCGTTATTATACACACGCATCTTCCATTTTTGCTCCTCTGCTTTTTGACAAGAAAGATAAAGTGTTTCATCTGTTTCTGCCGAATAGTATTCACCACAAATTTTAGTAGACTCCACACTTGAAAAATACGTATCAAAATCTTGGTTGTTGATGACTTTCGACAACTTACCCAAGCTACGAGACCATTTTACACCGCTTTTATTCTCGCCCAAACGAATAATCAACGTATTATTTCTTGGATCAAGGTAAACATACTGCCCATTGTAACCTGCTGCAAAGAAATCATTGTCATCTAAGTAAGAATTGGTGATAAAAGTATCACGCCACCAGCCGTTTTTATAACCCCACCAAGCACTACCGTTTTGATCGTTTCTATTTTTGATTTGCTGAATCCACTTCGTAGAAATGATTTGCTGATCTTTATAAACACCATTGTTCAAAAACAACATCCCAAACTTAATCAAGTCATCACTACTCACTGCCATTCCACCAAACATACGGGCTTGGCTACTTTTCTTAGAATCCATTGTCAAAAGTGCATCTTGACACATTTCTAAAGGTTCCCACAATTCTTCTTGTATATAAGTCGCAATGTCTTTATTCGTTGCCATCTCAATACACCTTCCCAAAATTTGCGTATCCATTGACTTATAGACAAACTCTGTATTTGGGGCAACTTTGACTTGCATTCGCTCCATAAGACTATTCAAGTTGGGATGATAATACATACGACCTGTCAAATACAATCTTTTATAGTCATCGTGATCCAAACCAGAGTTCATATTCAATAAGTGTTTGATACGAATGCTATCTTTACCCGCTTCTTTAAAGCAAGGCAAAAAGTCAGATACCTTTTGTTCTACACTTTCAATCACACCATCTTGAATCGCAATATCCAGCATCGAAGTTAAAATAGATTTAGCAACAGAAAAAACAATTTGCTTTTTCTCTGGTTCGTATCCATTGTGATAGCTCTCATACAAAATACTATCATTACGTACAACAATAAACGCAGTTGTGTTTGTTTCCTCTAAGAAACCCTCCAGATTGGTCTGTTGGGGTGATTCTTCGGCAATTACCCAATTGTTCATATTAGGTAAATCAAAACCATTACTTCTTTCTAATTCAGTCAAGCAGTTACTTTTCACAGTATTTGAAGGTGGGGAGATGGTCTTAGTAGGAAAATGCTTCATATCGTAAATCGAGGCAGCATTATAAACAAGTAATCTGGCAGGAGCTAAACAAGAAGTGGCGCATATTAAAAAGCCTGCAAACACCAATAACAAAACACGTTGTACGTTCATTTTTTTATTTAAATTTTTATTAGTCTGTATTTATTCTATTAAGATGTAGAAATTTAAAAAGGTCTCTATTTTTTGAGGAGGCAAAGCATAAAAACTATCATTAAAAACCTGACACTACTATACGGACGTTATTTCGTTAGGGTTGGTTGTATGACTTTTTATTTTTTTAGTATTTTTTTCAAAAAAAATCAATGCACCAGTCATAGGCCAACAACCAGATACAAATGCAATACCAAATACTTAGTAATTCATATCCATCTCTCTTGACAAAAAACCCATTTTTCGTCCTAATTCACAAAATGGTGAGATCTACTTTACTACTGTGCGATTTTAAAAGGAGCGAACGGTATGGTGCTTCGTCGTGACGCAGGGTCTCGCTATCCGCTACTATACCAAAAGCCCAAACACAAGCATGTGATACCTTCCACATATGCGCCCTCCTTCTTTTGGTATAACGCTGCTATCGAGGCTATTTTAAATGGTACAAACGCTATTAAGTGGTCAATTAAAAATTAGTGAATCAGTTCTAAAACCACAAAGTCTTGAATCACAGATTTTATGGATTTCACAGATTTTGATTTAGTTATTTAATGAATCAGTTCTAAAACAACTCAAACGACTTAAACAAATAATCAAGCACATACAAATAAAATATTACTAAAATCAACAAGATGTTTTTAAATAAATGTCTAAATATGTTTGTTCAGAAAAAAATTAGTTAGTAATTTCATCTTGCTTATTTGGTGCTTCACTATAAGCAAAGCCAGGCAACGCTCCCTCCAGATGTTGTCTGGCTACTTTTATAGATAGCCCAATCACCCCCTTAAAAAAAGCCCCCTACCTGACGCATAAATCGCTAATATATCCATCAATCACCCCACATCAGCCATCACCCGTCACTCGTCACCCATCACCCATCACCCGTCACCCGTCACTCGTCACCCATCACCCGTCACTCATAATTATTTATGCTTATACAACTGCCACCAGGGTAGATAAGGCTTATCATGGTGTTCATAATGATACCCAAAGAAATAGCAACTAAAAAACGCCCAAATATGGTTTTTGGACTGACTTCTTGCCTTATGCACATTCTCCACCTCATGTTCCCCACGATGCGGCAAATAAGTCCCAAAATAAAATAACTGAAAAGTACTTGCAATAGAAGGGATAATCCAGAAAACAATCAAATTTTCGGTAGGTAAGAAGAGTTTTAAGATATTAAAAGCAATGGCATAGCCCAAAAACTGATAAATCGTTATATAATTTAAAACAAAACGAAGATACCATCTAAAAAAAGGAGCGTCCGCATGGTCGGGGTCTTCTTCTGTTCCTACATGCCGATGATGTTTGTGGTGCTTCTCGTACAAAATATTATAAGAAAAAAATGCATACAAGAACGTACAAAGCTGCCCAATCCCACGATTCAATCGCTTATTCTCTGCCACTGTCCCATGCATCGCATCATGCGCTGTAATAAACAAGCCCGTAAACAAATGGGTCTGCACCAAAAAAATCAAATAAGTAATAGGCGAAAGCCAATCCAATGTCCACCACATCGCCACCCCCAAATTTAAAAACCACAAGGCAACAATCAACAAACCAATAAAAATACCCATAATTTAGTGGATTAGTGAGATTAGGAATTAGTAGATTAGTGAGATTAGGAATTAGTTGATTGGTGTATTAGGAAATTGGTAGATTTGTATATTAGGAATTAGTCCAATAGCGTTTAAACCATGTAAAATAGCCTCGATAGTAGCGTTATAGCTTCGCTTGGTTCTGTAGTTCTTAGTGCTGTAGTTCTTGGTTCGGTTCTTTTGTGTTTTGTGGTTCTTGCTCTAGCTATAGTAGCGGATAGCGAGACCCTGCGCCACGACGAAGCACCATACCGTTCGCTCCAAATAAACATACATCAATAATAAATCAGCGCACAGAAAAACCAAATAACACCAAAAAAAACATGCCCACCCACAACTAAGAACCAAGAACTACAGCACCAAGAACTACAATAAATTAAACTGATGCCTCACCGCAGAACTCACCAACAACAAAAACTTCCGTTCATTTGGCACACGAATACGCTCTTCTAAAACTTGATTGACAGGAGCTTTCTTAATTTTATTAAAAAGTGAACGGTAGTACTTGTATGCCGTATATACGCCAAATCGAGCACCTTGTGGCAACTGCAAAATTCCTTGATAAGCCTTCTCAAAATCAAGCTCAATATCCTTTTCTATCGCTTTTTTGTCTGACACCCCAAAAGAACCATAATTCACATTAGGAAAATAGACCCTTCCTCGCTCCACATAATCACTTTTCATATCCCTTAAAAAATTCACCTTTTGAAAAGCAGAACCCAGATTACAAGCAGATTCTTTGAGATACTCATAGCGTTCTTGATCACCTTCCACAAACACCTTTAGACACATCAACCCCACAACCTCAGCCGAACCATAAATGTACTGCTCATAAAGCGAAGATTCATAACGATCATTGTACAAATCCATCTCCATACTAAACAAAAAAGACTCAATCAACTCTTCGTCAATCTCATATTCATTGACAACCCTCTGAAAAGAATGCAAAACAGGATTTAAACTTATTTTTTCTTCTATGGCGAGATAAGTTTCGGCTTTAAAACGTTTCAATAAAGTTTCTTTGTCATAATCATGAAATGAATCAACAATTTCATCAGCAAAACGAACAAATCCATAAATACCATAAATCGCATCATGAAATCGTCTATCTAAAGCTTTGATGCCTAAAGAAAAAGAAGTGCTATAGTTTTTTGTAATCAACGTACTACACTTTGTGCATACGCTTTGGTATAGGTTCATGGGTGTCTGGTTCATAATCGTTCATGATTCTTTGAGTTACAAGATGCGAACCGATTACCACAATGGGCAATCCTGTTCCTGGTGTCGTCGAAGCCCCTACATAATAAAGGTTCTTAAATTTTTCATCCTTATTTTTAGGGCGTAAAGCAGCTACCTGCATCAATCCATGTGCCAAGCCCAAACCACTTCCTTTATACAAATTGAACTGATCTCGCCAATCTTTAGGATCATAAATCGTCTGCGTCATTCGATTGCCAATCAAATCAAAATCCAACCGCTCCGACATATCTTTCAAAATATTATTCGTCAGTTGTTCCCTATCCTCCCAATTTGCCTTATACCTCAAATCAGGCACAGGACAGAGAATGAATAGGTTTTCACAACCTTCTGGCGCACATTCGGGATTCGACTTTGAAGGTGCGTTCACATAATAGTAGGGTTTTTGAGGACTTACAGAAGTCTTAAATATATTGTCTGCATATTCCTCAAAGTTATTGCCTAAAAAATAATTGTGATGGTGTAAGTTTTTTATTTTGCCTTTAACACCCAAATAAATCGTAAAAGGCGCAAGCGTCCAGTGCATTTTATCCAGTTTTTTCTCACTAAACTTCTTGCGTTTCAAAATCTGTCCCCTAAATGCCGCCGCATCTCCATTACAAACATACAAATCAGACTTCCATACTTTGCCTTTTTGGTCTACAAAACCTGTAATTTTACCATTTGTAGAATTAATCGACGTAATTTCTGTATTATAATGAATCTTTACCCCTCTTTCCTCCAACAAAGCAACGATTTTTTTGGTAATGTTGTACATGCCTCCACGAATATTATAATATCCATCATGTTGGAGTTCTGTATAGTTTAGTAGACTATAAACGGCTGGCGTCTGAAAAGGCGTATCTCCCAAAAAGAAAGCAACCAAAGAAAAGATGACTTTGACCTCTTGCGAATCAAAGTGGCGATTCAACTCCTGCCACATAGAGCGAAACAACAAAGGGCTATGCTTTAAAGGCACTCTCAACAAAGAAGCTGCATACTGAATGAGATGGTCGTAATTTCTTTTGACAATGATATGTTCCGTATCATGAAATAGCTCCCCTGCTTGTTTTAGATAGGCTTTTGCTTTTTTTTCAAAATCAGGCTCAACTTCCACAAACTCCTGAGCAAGTTTGGATAGATTTTTGTGTATAAAAAATGGTTTCTTGCGATTAGAAAAATATACTGTATAAACTGGATCAAGTTCTTTCATCTCAAGCGGATTTTCTAATCTACAATCCGCAAAAAGTTCATCGAACTCGTAACTCATACTAAAAAAAGAAGGCCCTGTATCAAAGGTAAAGCCATCTTTTTTAAGTTGATTGAGCCTTCCACCTGCTTGATGGTGTTTTTCGACCATTTCTACCTCAAAACCTCGTGCTTGAAGCCGAAGTGCTGTCGCCAAACCACCCAAACCTGTTCCTATTATCAATACTTTTTTGCTCATATTTGTTGAGTTGAATTATAATAAGTCAGTAACAACAAGAATCTTTTTTAGTTTTTAATTTACACCTTTTTTTTAAATATTTTTAATATTTATCAAGTAAGTAGACACTGCTTAAACCTTAATAAAGAAAAAACATCTTCATTATGATACATATGTTATTTTTCAAGAAAAAATACCATCTCTAACAACCTCTTTTTTCGTCATTTTCAGAAGAGATAGCCCTCAATAAACGATAGAGACTCAAACATTTTTGGCGACAATTAAACATTTAGAAAAAAAACGATTTATAGATTTTTTTAAAGGGTAGTTGTTACAATCTACTTTTTTTTATCAGTAAAATCAAAATCATCCTTCATTTTTTATTGAAAGTGATATATTTGTGAATATGGGTAGACTTTTATCAATAGACTATGGGTTAAAACGTGTCGGTATTGCCGTATCCGACCCCCTCAAAATCATTGCTACTGGCTTAAAAACAGTAGAGAACAAAGAATTATTTGATTTTTTGAAAGCATATACTATAGAAAATGAGGTAGAAGCCTTTATTGTCGGTGACCCTGCTAATCTAGATGACACCCCTACTCACCTAACAGAACCTGTCAATAAGCTAATAGAAAAACTAACAAAACAATTCCCCGATATTCCGATTCATCGAGTCAATGAGCAATTTAGCTCCAAAAGAGCCATGCAAAGCCTTATTCAAAGTGGTGTTCGCAAAAAAAACAGGCGCAACAAAGCTTTATTAGATGAAGTGAGTGCCACCATCATTTTGCAAGACTTTATGTATGAACAAGAATAAGTAGTGTGACAGAATTAAGGTTGGGAGATCATTTTTGACTTATATAATCGGAACGCTGAAGCGGACGAAAACTAATGCGTAGCCATAGCTACGGTGAGTATTTTCGACTGGTCCGACACATCGGAAGTATAAGGGAAAAAAAGCCTCTTGATAAATTTGTCAGACTACTTAACCCCTATTTTACTAACATGAAACAAAATAACATACTATGATTTATCCCATTATAGCTTATGGAGATACCATTCTAACCAAAACAGCAGAACCTATTGACAAGGATTTTCCTAACCTCAAAGAACTTGTTGCTGATATGTTTGCCACTATGTACAAAGCTGAGGGCGTTGGCTTGGCTGCGCCACAAATTGGCAAATCCATCCGCATTTTCATCATTGACAGTACCCAGTTTGATGAAGAAAAAACAGGCGAAAAAGGACTAAAAAGAGTATTCATCAATGCGGAAAAAGTCGAAGAAACAGGCGAGGTTTGGTCTTATGAAGAAGGCTGCCTAAGCATCCCCAAGATTACCGAAAACGTAAAACGCCCCGACACCCTAAAACTACGCTATCTTGATGAAAATTTTGAGGTTCATGAAGAAGTATTCAAAGGCATCACCGCAAGAGTCATACAACACGAATATGACCACATCGAAGGAATTTTATTCGTAGATCACCTAAAACCTCTAAGAAAACGCCTAATCAAAAGCAAATTAGGAAAAATCACCAAAGGCAACATCAAGGTCAAATACCGCATGAAATTCCCCAACCCATCCCGACGATAACAAAAATGTTCCCCTTCACCTTTCGTAAAAACTCAAATCAAAAATCCTCAAAAAAATAAGGAGAGAACAGTCAATTGCTTCGTCGTCACGCATGGGCCCGCTATCCGTTCCAAACCTATCGGTTTCCACTACTATCGGGTCTATCTTAAAAGGACAGAACCGCAAACTCATATGCACTTATATAATTTCGTTCATTAAGCGGAGTTGAGATGATGGTTCAAAAAAAAAGAAAAACTTATATGGTTCAAAAAAACATGCCCACAAACAAAAAAGGACAGAACCGAAAACTTATATGTACTTATAAAAAAACTAAAATCAACTTATATGGTTAAGATTTTGCAATCTCAAATATTCTTTGTTATTTCAAAACCTAAAAAAAACCAACCATAATTGAAAGCCAAAAACATCGCCATCTTAGGGTCTACAGGCTCCATCGGCACACAAGCCCTCGAAGTCATACAAGCCAACCCCAAACACTTCAAAGTAGAAGTCCTCACCGCCAATAGCAATGCGGATTTACTCATAGCCCAAGCCCTCACCCACCGCCCCAATGCCGTTGTCATCTGCGACGAATCCAAATTCCAATACATCAACGACGTTTTATTTGAAAAAGACATCAAAGTCTATGCAGGCAAAGACGCCCTTGCCCAAATCGTCGCAATGGAAGAGATAGACGTCGTTTTAACAGCTTTAGTAGGCTATGCAGGCTTAGTTCCCACCCTCAACGCCATTGACGCAGGCAAACACATCGCCCTTGCCAACAAAGAAACCTTAGTCGTTGCAGGAGAATTGGTCACCGCCGCCGCCAAAGCCAAAGGCGTCAATATATACCCCGTTGACTCCGAACACTCCGCCATTTTCCAATGTTTGGTGGGGGAGTGGGAAAATCCCATCGAAAAAATCTACCTTACTGCCTCTGGTGGGCCTTTTAGGGGAAAAAACCAAGAAGACTTAGCCAAAGTCACCAAAGCGCAAGCCCTCAAACACCCCAATTGGGAAATGGGTGCAAAAATCACCATTGATTCGGCAAGTTTGATGAATAAGGGCTTAGAAGTGATAGAGGCCAAGTGGTTGTTTGGCTTAAAAAATGAGCAGATAGATGTCATCGTACATCCACAATCTATCGTCCATTCCATCGTACAATTCCAAGATGGTTCGATGAAAGCACAAATGGGCTTACCCGATATGAAACTCCCCATCCAATACGCCATTGGCTACCCAAAACGATTACCCTCCGATTTTCCCCGTTTCAACTTCTTAGACTACCCGACCCTCTCCTTTGAACAACCCGACAAAAAAACCTTCCGAAACCTTCAATTGGCGTTTGATGCGCTCGAAAAAGGGGGAAATATGCCATGTATCTTAAATGCGGCGAATGAAGTCGCTGTTGATGCCTTTTTGCATGACAAAATTGGCTTTTTAGAAATGTCTGATGTAATAGAAAACTGCTTAAATTCGGTATTTTTTATAAAAACCCCTAATTTAGCACAGTATCAAGAAACAGATACGGAAACCAGACGAAAAGCAATTGATTTAATTGG
>ENA-ORXR01003689-ORXR01003689.1-marine-metagenome-genome-assembly--contig:-NODE-3689-length-13503-cov-236.088113_pt1 | contig 13503 bp, 2 predicted proteins | sample MGYA00237866_ERZ511479 | MGnify/ENA metagenome assembly ERZ511479 | reverse complement strand
TAAAACTGTAACAAAACAACTATGGAACGACATGAAACAGCTAATCAACACAAGGGCATGTTTTAGAGCATGCTTGTATTTGCTTTTTATTTTTTGTAGTTTTTCACTGGTGGCACAAAAAGCGGTGAAGACTTTAGAAAAAAAGAAGGAAAAACTCAACAATGAATTAAATCTCACCTCACAATTACTCAAAGAAATTGCTTCTAAAAAAACGAATTCTGTCAATGAATTAAGGATTTTGGAGGAACAAGTAGAGACAAGGGAAGAACTTGTCAAAACACTGAATGAACAATTGGTTTTAGTTGAAAAAAAGATTGACGGTTTACAAGAGGAAGTAAAAGTAAAAGAAAAGTCGCTTGATGCAGAAAAGGAAGAATATGCGGAAATGATTCGCTATGCTTACAAGTCTCGAAGCAACAACAATATGCTTATTTTCTTGATGTCAGCAGATTCTTTTAATGATGCTTATCGACGATTGCGCTATATCAAAGAATACAATGATTATCGAGTGACACAGGTTAATTTGATTGCTGCCCAAAAGGATACTTTGGATAATAAAATTAAGGAATTGCACGATGAACGTGGACAAAAAACGCAAATTGTAGAGGAGACGGCACAAGAGAAAAACAAACTATTGGCAGAAAAGAAATTGAAAAGTGCTATTGTGAATGAGTTGGAAAGTAAAGAGTCTGAATTGGCGATAGAAGTGGAAGTAAAGCAAATTGCCATTAATTCTTTAGAAAGTGAAATCACTTCTATTATTGAGGCGGAAATAAAAAAACAAAAAGCTAAGGAGAAAGCTGCTCGAAAAGCAAGAGAAAAAAAGGAACGAGCAGCAACAAAAAAAACCTCCAAAACAACCGCAAAAGCTCCACCTAAAATAACTAAAACGCCTGAATCTGTAACACTCTCTAACAACTTTGCAAGTAATAAAGGCAAATTGCCTTGGCCTGTGAGTCAAGGGGTGATTACAGGAAAATTTGGCAAGTCACAACATAAAGTAAAAGGAATCAGTGTTAATAATACAGGAATTGACATTTCTACTAAAAAAAATTCAGAGGTTCGAGCAGTATTTGATGGGGAAGTTACAACAATTATTTATAGTCCTGTTTTTCAAAATGCAATCATTGTAAAACATGGGGATTACTTTTCGGTTTATTCTAATGTAAAGGACGTACAGGTGAGTAAGGGTGATAAAATTAAAACAAAAGATGTGTTGGGTTCGGTGAGTTCAAACGATGGAAAGACGGAGGTACATTTTGAGATTTGGAAGGCTACAACGAAAATGAATCCTGTACTTTGGATTGCTAAGAAATAGTGGTTTTCGGTTCTTATTTTTGTTGAACCATATAAGTTATTTAAGTCCATATAAGCGGTTCATAAAAGAAAAAAGCCCTTACAACTTGTAAGGGCTTTTGTTTTATCATTAAATTCTTAGCGTTTTATTCTTTGACGAATTTCTTGGTGATTGTTTCTTCCCCATTTTGAATGGAGAGGAAGTAAATACCTGTGCTGTAGGTTGAGATATTGATTTGTTGTTGGTTTATCCCTTCTATTACCTCAATTTTCTCTGTTTTGACCAATCGTCCTATCGCATCGAAAATTTGGATTTCGACTTGTGTGTTTGATTCTGTAAGGTAGCTTAGGTTGATGATGTTTGTAGCGGGTATGGGATCAATATTGATTGTACTGTTATTGACTTCGCCTCTCCATAAAACTACGATGTTGGAACGGCTTGTTGTTCCATCAAAATCTGTTTGATCTAAACGGTAGTAGCTAAATCCATTTGGTGCAGTTTCATCTAAGAAACCGTAGTGGTTGGTAATGTTGCTTGTGCCTGCCCCTTGCTGTGTATTGATTGGTTCAAAGTTTTCGCCATCAACAGAACGCATTAGGGTAAAGTGGTCATTGTCTCGTTCACTTGCTGTAGACCAGAATAGGGAGTTACCTTCGTCTTTCACTTCTCCATCAAATTCTAATAATTCGACAGCAGAGAAGACGCAATCTACTAATGGAGCAGATAGTACTTGTGTACACTGAGGATTGTTAACGGGATTAATGGTATAACTAAACCCTCCTGAATTGTTTTCAAATGGACCAAATAAGTAGCTGCTTTCGATAGTAGTAGTTACTACACTTGTAAGGTTATTGGTAATGATATAGCCCATATTATTGGCATCTCCTCCTTCAAAAAACAATAATATTTGATAGCTGCTTTGGTTTTCACTACAAATTACAGATTCAACTGCTTCAAAACTTAGACAAGGATTAACAAAAGCTCCAGCATCAATATCTAAATTAGAAGTTGTTTCTGTTATAGTAAAAACCTCTGTAAATCCGTTAGCATTAATATCGCTATCCGTGTTTGACTCGCCTATATTAGGTGTTACAATTTCATAATCTGTGGGAAACTCAAACTTCATATAATAATTTCCAACATTTATATCATAAAAAGCATAAAAGCCTGCCTCATCTGTTGTTGTTTGTAGTATAACTTCATCGTTTTCATTGTATAAAAATATATTTACTCCTTCTATGCCAATTTCACCAGGATCTTGTATTCCATTTTCGTTGTCATCTTGCCATACAAAATCACCAATAGAATGAATATTAGGCCCTTCACAAGTTAAATCATTGATGACAAGCGTATCTATACCGCAATCTGTGAATATTTCAAAGAAAAGATTTTCTACCATTACCGTTGTTCCGAGTGGAGGATTTACGTTGTATGTACTTTCTTCAATCAATCCACTATCTTCAACTTCATATCCGATGATAGCACCTTCACAAGCTGTAACTGTCACACTACAATCGCTTTCAATCACTTCTACACCATTTGAGGGATCAGGTAAAATAGTTATATCAAAACTTATGCTTGTTGGTTCATTACAAGATGGATCATTGTTCGGAATACTTGCCGTAATTGTTTCTATAATTGGATCACAACTTTCAAGATTTTCTAAGTTGCTAACTGTAATGTCTGTTGTATTGGTTTCCCCTGTAGACCAAGTAATCTCTGAAATCTCTACATTTTCTACAATTACTGCCAAATCAATACTTTCACCAGAACAAATCGTCAAGTCTGTATTTTCGCTATTGATGGACGTACAAATAGCCTGAACCATACAATCAATAACCTCAATATTAACAGGATAACTACTTATACAACCTTCTGTAAATTCGTAAGTATAGGTATAAGAACCTATTTCCAGTACGGTTCCATCTATCACAGTAACTTCGGTTCCATCTTCATCAAAAAACGTTCCACCTGTAGCCCCTTCAATGATTAGATTACTGAGTACAAGAATCGTTTCTCCATTTGCTTCATTCTTACAAACATAGTTAAGGTTTTCAATGATAGGTACTTCAAAATTATCGCATGGATTCATTGTACAATTGTCTTCAACTATTATAAAAAATTGAGTTATGGCATCACCACAAGTCACACTTATTGTATAAGTTAATTCATAAATTCCTTCATTTAAGTCAATAGCCTCAAACACTGTAAGCGTATCTCCATCATTATTTGTAAATACACCTGTTGTGATTCCATCTGTAATTAGGCTTGTTAAAATTATACTATTATTTTCTGTATCGTCATTGTTGCAAACTGTCACACTTTCAATATCCGCAGGCAAGGCTTCGGTTAAGATATTGACATTGATGACAATGGCAGAGCTTTCGCAAGTTCCATCAATTTCAACGGCTGTTATCCAATACTCTCCTGACTGCTCTGGTTCAAAAGTTGCTCCTGTCGCTAAAAGAAGTCCACCTGTCATTGGATCACTATCATAAAAATTATAGATTACGGTATCGCCTATTCCTCCACCTGATGGATTAATGGGATGTGCTTGGTTTTCACAATAAGTAGTTCCTTCAATAACTGGTTCATTAAAATTTTCACACGGATCAAACGTAATACAATCTGATACTGTTATAAAAAATTCAGTAGAATCCATTGCACAGTTTTCTATTGCAGGTAATACGTAAGTAATTACATAATCTCCAACAGCAACGCCTACCCCATTAAACATAGCAGGATCACCTCCTATATTTGCAAAAATACCGACAAACTCCCCATCTGTTGGCCCTTCTGTAATTAGCGAAATCAGTTCGACAGAAGTATTTCCATCGTTACTGTTATTGCAAACTATCGCATTTTCAATTATGACTGTAGGTGATGCATTGATGTTTAATGTCGAAATCACAGGAGGACTTTCGCAACCATTTTCATCTATAACAACAGTCACCCAAGTTTCATTGAGTTCAACAGTAAAACTTGAACCCGTTCCTAATAAATTGGCATCTCCAGATGCGGGATCAGCATCATAGTAGTGAAAATCATAGGGTTCTTCAAGAACAAAGTCTATAGATGGACTCAAACTTGGTGGAGCATCCCCTTCACAAATAGAAAAGTCGTTCACAATAGGGGCTGCTAAGTTGAGTGGACAAGGCAGAATTACTTCACATTCAGTAACGGTAACTGTTGTGGTTACTTCCTCTATTTCACAAACACCTTGAATAATGTATGAATAAGTATAATCACCTATTGGCAAAGTGCTTCCATCTACAACTTCCACGACATTATTCATTGCATCTGTAAATATCCCATTGGTTGTTCCTGTGACAACCAAGCTTTCAAGAACGACATTGGTTTCGCCTTCTGAAGGATCATTGCAAATAGTCGTCGTATTCAAAACGACAGGAACATCTTCACATTCTGAAGGTTTGTAAATAGTAAATTTATCCCTAACAACATAACCATTATTTTCATTATCAGGAACAATATATTCCAGAACAAGCGAATCGTTTCTAATGGCTAAATTTGCTGATCCAATTTCAAAAAGTCCTTTTCCACCGTTTGTGACAGACTGTGATCCATTAGAAAAAGTAGTGGGTGTCGTAAAAGGGCGCATCATAGGATGAACAAAGAAATCATGGTACACAGCAGGAACATCTAACTTACCAGAAGCTCCCAATAACATATAAACAGTTCCTTTATCTTCTTTCGTAAAATAGCTTCCATTAAAATTCTCATAATCATAGTTTAGAGGATCATTATCGTAAGCTTGCAAACAACCTTCACAGCCATCATCAAGCAACATATCAGGATTATTTTCATCAAACACAGCTTGTGCTGGGTCATTGGCATTATAGTAGCCATCTATCAGAAAAGACCGTTCATAATGATGAGCATGTGCAGTCATCACCAAGTCCACCTCAAAAGTATCTACAATTTCAGCAAAATTATTAATCATCGTTCTCATATCAAACTCTATCTTACTAAGGTCTGTTACAGCATTAGCATCAGAGATAAGGGTATTTCTTTGCGCACGAGGAGATGCTGTATGAATAGGATGATGAAAATATACGATTGTCCACTCAGCCGTTTCTTTAGAGGCTGTCAAGTCCTCTACAAGCCAATTCTTCATCTCTATAGCTGTCTCACTAAAAAAAGAATTGCCTATTTCAGAATTAAGACAAACAAAATGCACCTTACCATAATCAAAAGAATAATACCCTTTGTTTTCGGGCAAATAAGGGAATATTTCAGCAAATTCATGGTAGTTTCTATCAAACATCTTGTAATCAACCTCATGATTTCCTATCGTTGTCCACATTATGTTGTTCTTAAATATCTCTCCTTGTTGATCAAAGATTGCTTTTTGGTATGCAAAATCCCCGCCATCAGAACGGCAATCACTTGTAGGACAAGGTACTATGACAGTATTACATAAATCATCATCGAACTGGGCTTGTTCTGCATAAGCATTGTCGCCTAACATCAAAATGAAGTCACTCTTTTTGCTTATATCTTTATCATCAATTAATCCATCTAAATTTACATCACCTAAATATCGGGAATAGGCTTCTTCTACGAGATTTAACCCGTGTGCATATCCTCCATCTCCTGTAATCCATATATTTAAAGGAGCTTCTGTTGTATTGGTAGGATATGGATTGATTTCTCCTATTTTCAAAACAAGTCCATTTAAACACCTAATTTCATAGTTATATGTATTTTGGCTACTAATAGGCACAGTTGCTTCATAATCAATAACATCACAAGTTGTAAGATTTCCAAGAAAATCATAAGGTATGGCTATTGTTGTGGTAGTTCCTGTGATGGTCTGACAGGTGTAGTTTGAGGCGGTTATTTCTTTAAAACAAAAACTGAAAGACTCCTCTTCATCGGTTCGCCAACGAACTTTTATTTCGTTATTTAGTTGGGTTGTTGTGTCTAAAGATAGATAAGGACCTCTTTTAATTACTCCTGATTCACAGATACTATTGCTTTCAAAAGTAGTATTTCCCTCTACATTAAGCTGCCCCAAAATCATAAGTAGTATGAAGATTTTGAATAAGTATCTTTTAGTTTGTGGTTGAATTGTTTCCATATTTTATTTTATAGCAGTTTAGACCGTGAAAAATAGACCCGATAGTAGCGGAATGGCTAACTGGTCTTTGCGAATTATATAGTTTTTTTGGATTGTCCTACTTAGCCTGAATTTCCGATATTTGTTAGCCATATTAGCGTATAGCGGGACCATCCGTTATAATAAAAGATAGACCGTTCTCTCCTAAAAAAAAGGAGCAATATACATGTTTTTTTTATATAAAAACGTAATTAAGGAGAAAAAGGTTTGTCTTTCATCGTTGAGGAAAGTCCTGCTATTCGCTACTATAGCAAGCCTTCGCAAAAAATATTTTGCCTTGCTTTTTGCTATAACGCTACTATCAGGTCTATTTTTCATGGACACAACCCCTATCCTGTTACAATCTAAAAGAAAAAACCCCGATAACTCATAAAAGTTATTGGGGTTTTGTTTGTTGTCATTAAATTCTTAGTGTTTATTCTTTAACGAACTTTTCGGTGATAGTTTCTTCGCCATTTTGGATGGTTAAGAAGTAAACACCTGCGCTGTAGGTTGAGATATTGATTTGTTGTTGGTTGATACCTTCTATTACCTCAATTTTCTCTGTTTTGACCAATCGTCCTATGGCATCGAAAATTTGGATTTCGACTTGTGTATTTGATTCTGTAACATAGCTTACGTTGATGAAGTTTGTAGCAGGTACAGGAACAATGTTCATGGTACTGTTATTGACTTCGCCTCTCCATAAGACTACGATGTTGGAACGGCTTGTTGTTCCATCAAAATCTGTTTGATCTAAACGGTAGTAGCTAAATCCGTTTGGTGCATTGGCATCTAAGAAATCGTAGTGATTGACAATGTTGCTTGTACCTGCTCCTTGTTGTGTATTGATTGGCTCAAAGTTTTCGCCATCAATAGAACGCATTAGGGTAAAGTAGTCATTGTCTCGTTCACTTGCCGTAGACCAGAATAAGAAGTTACCATCGTCTTTCACCTCTCCATCAAACTCTAATAATTCGATAGAAGTAACCACACAATCTACTAAAGAAGCAGAAACAACTTTCACACATTCGGGATTGTTTGCCGAGCTAATGGTATAATTAAAACCGCCTGCATTGTTGGCAAATGGTCCGAATAATTGATTGTTGTTTGTGGTTGTCACAGTCGCTCCTGTAAGGTTGTCTATGATGAGATAACCATCACTTCCTGGATTTCCACCTTCAAAAGTTAAGATGATTTGGTATGTTCCTTCAAGGTTGTTACAAACTACAGAAGCAATTGCTTCAAAGTCCGCACAAGGATCTGTATTCGTAAAAATACCTGCATCAAAGTTTAAGTCAGTTGATGTTTCTGTAACGGCAAATACGTCTGTAAATCCATCTGTATTGACATCGCTATCTACGGCATTACCTCCTATATTTGGCTGTGTAATTTCAAAACCAGCAGGGAATTCAAAACCAATGTAGTAGTTTCCTGCATCGACATCGAAGAAGCCGTAGAAACCATTTGCATCAGTCGTTGTTTGGTCTACAATATCGCCGTTTTCATTGTATAGTGACACTGTTACGCCTTCCACACCTGTTTCTCCTGGATCTTGAACACCATTTTGGTTTTCATCTTCCCATACAAAGTTTCCAATAGATTGGATGCTTTCAGTTGTACAGTCAATACCTTGTGTTGCGACATTGTGCGTTCCACAATCAGTAGCAACAACAAACATAACATCTTGCATCATTGTTGTTCCAGATGGAGGATTCACGCTGTAAGTCGCTCCTTCCACTAATCCGCTTCCATCAACTGAATAGCTAATTGTTGCGCCTTCGCAAGCTGTTACGCTAATGCTGCAACCATCTTCGATGACGGTTACATTATTTGAAGGGTCTGGTAAAATCGTAATGTCAAAGCTTACCGTTGTTGGTTCTGTACAATCGTCTGATACGCTTGGTATTGTTGCAGTGACTGTTTGAGTCATTGGCTCACAACTTGAATTTGTCAAGTCATTTAAAGTAATTGATGCTGTTCCTGTGCTTCCTGTAGACCACATAATGTCTGCTACATTCGTATTTTCAACAGTAACCTCTAATTCTACGGTCTCACCAGAACAAACACTTACATTATCGCTTCCTACAATGGCAATAGCAGGACAAACAGGTGGTATGACACAATCAACAACTTCCACAGTGAAAGCATATACATTTTCGTTGCAAGCTCCTGTTAGAGTATAGTTGTAGAAGTAAAGACCTGTATCTAATATCATTCCATCGGCTGATGTCACAACATTGCCTTCACTATCTGTAAAGACTCCATTTGAATCGCCGTCTGTGATTAAGCTGGAGAATGAAATAAAGGCAGGACCTTCGCCAAACTCATTACAAAGAATAGCATCTTCAACTACTGCCATTGGTGCTGCTCCTAAGACCGTCACCGTTGTTGTATAGGTATTGTCTCCACAAGCGTCGTTTCCTTCAATTGTGTAGGTAAATACAAAACTTCCTGCACCAGCAATGCTTCCATCAATTCCAATGACTGATTCGCCATTTTCATCTGTAAAGCTTCCTGTATCATCGCCAGAAAGAATCAAGTCTGCTAAGAATACTCCGCTATCAGAACAAATTGTTGTATCACTTTGTAATGTTGCAGTTGGTGTTGCTGGTAAAATTTCTGCTGAAACGCTAACTGCTGTACTTTCACAATTATCCCCTCCTATTGCTGTAACCCAGATTGTTGTTGAAGCAGTAGGTTCGTAGCTTTCGCCACTTGCTAATAAAGCTCCACCGTTGGCAGGATCATTGTCGTAGAAATTGTAAGAAACTGTTGAGCCTAATCCGCCTCCACTTGGTAAGATTGTTGCGCTGTTTCCTTCACAAACTGTAAGGTCTGTAACTGTTGGTGCTGCAAAACCTTCGCATGGGTCAGGAATAAAACAATCTTCTACGGTAATAGTGAAAGAAACCAAGTCTCCACAACCATTGTCAAAGTTGTAGTTAAAGGTATAACCTCCTTCCATCAATCCATCTGCATTAAATGTAGTCACTACATTATTGTCTGCATCGGTAACTGTTCCGTCAGTTGTACTATTGCTAATCAAATCTGTTAAGACAACGCTTGTTGTGCCATCTGTCGAATTATTGCATAAGACAATATCATCGTTGATATCTGCTGATGGTAATGGTATAATTGTTCCTGTGGCACTTACCGCAGCACTTTCACAATTGTCACCACCAATGGCTGTTATCCAAATCGTTCCTGTATTGGCTAATTCATAGCTCGTACCATTTCCTAATAATGAACCACCATTGGCAGGATCATTGTCATAGAAATTGTAAGTAACTGTTCCGTCAAGTCCACCGCCATTTGGCATAATGACCACTGGCTCGCCTCCGCAAGAAGAAGCGTCTTCCACCATTGGCACGGCAAAACCTTCACATGGATCAGGAATAAAGCAATCTTCTACGGTAATTGTAGTAGTAGTTGTTGCATCTCCACATCCTGTTGGGGAAGGCAAAGTATAGGTAATTGTGTAATTACCTGTAGCTTGTCCATCTCCATCAAAACTTGTTATCATGGTTCCGTTGTCATCTGTAAAGATTCCGTTCGTTCCTCCGTCTACAATTAAAGAAGCTAAATCGACAATTGTATTGCCTTCTTCACTACTATTACAGACCGTTGCATTGTTTAATGTTGCGGCTGTTGGTGCAGTATTGATATTGAGGTAAGAAACGGCAGCCGAACTTTGACAACCATCTTCTCTAATGATAGTTACCCATATTTCACTAATTCCTGTATTGGTGAAACTTGAACCTGTTCCTAATAAGTTTGCATTTCCGTTTTCAGGATTTGCATCATAATAGTAATATGTAAAAGGTTCGTTTATTAAGTAACCTAATACTGGTGTTAAAGTAGGTAATGCGCTACCCTCACAAATAAAGAAGGAAACCACAATAGGTGCGTCCAAGTCTGGACATTCTCCTGGTAATAAGCAATCGGCAACTGTAACTGTTGCAGTTGAGACTTGATTTCCACAAACACTACTTACAGTGTATGTAAAGGTATTCTCTCCCACTTCCAATCCGTTTCCGTCAAAACTTGTTACGGTATTTCCTGCTGCATCTGTAAACACGCCATCAGTCGAACCATCAGCAATTAAGCTTGACAAGTTTACACTTGTATTGCCTTCCAATGGATCATTACAAACAGTTGTATTGTTTAGCGTAGTAGTTGGTGTTTCTGGAAAAACAACTACTGAGACACTAATTGCAGCACTTTCACAAACATCGCTTGCAGCCGTTACCCAAATCGTTGTTTCTGTCATTGGGTCATAGCTTGCTCCACTTGTTAATAATGTTCCGCCTTGTGTTGGGTCGTTGTCATAAAAGTTATAAGTGACTGTCGTACTTCCATTGGCAAAGCCTCCACCATTTGGTGTAATGGCTGTTGCTTGTCCTTCACAAGAGGCAACGTCTTCTGCTATTGGTGCTTCAAAGCCTGCACATGGATCAGGTATATCACAGTTTTCAATGATGATTACTGCTTCTATATTTGCTGCTTCACATTCAGTTGCATCGGTAGATGGTAGAATCGTGTAAAGATAGGTTAAGGTATCTACGCCTATTGTTGTCGCATCTATATTGGTTTGGAATACAAACATCTCGTCTAATGACCAGAATGTTGTCCCACCATTATTAGGACCTTCTACAACTAAATCATCTAAATTAATAGATGTTGGAAATGCTCCATCTACAACGTTACATAAATAGGTTGTATCTATTACTGTTGCGCTTGGTGCTGCTTGTGCTATTATGACAGAAACAACTGCTTCGCTTGAACAAGCTCCATCATTGGCAACTACCCAAATAGAATCTATTGTTCCTGCTGCTGTCATTGGGTCATAACTTGAAGCACTTGCCAATAAATTACTTAAATCAGCACTATCATAGAAATCATAAATGACTGTTTGGTTTTGTGCCCCAATCGTTAAACTATCATTGATGGCGTCATAAGTATTTTCGATAGGTCCGTACCAGCCGTTGTCTCCTAATTGTAAAGAGAATCCATTGGTTACTGAGTTGTTTTCTGTAACAATGATGTCTTCACTTGTCATTCCTGTTGCTGCTCCGTCTGTTGCGGTAATAACATCTTCGTAGCTCAAAAATTCTACAACATTTCCATTGTCATCCACTAAGGCAAGACCATCTGGGCCATTTTGCAATCCACCAATTGGAATGAATATAGCTCCGTAGCCATTTCCTGTATTGACAATGACTCCTGATAATAGAATCGTTTCGTAGATACCGCCACCATTTCCGTTGTAAGCAAGGATGGTATGGTTTGCTAAGTCGTAACCTGCTGTACCTGTAATTTCTACCCCTTCTAAGTCATCAACGCTTTCATCATCATAATGAATTTCGCTGATAAAGATTTCGGGAGCAAATTGACCGATAAAGCCCGCACCTGTTGGTACTAATTCTGTATTCCCTGTTTCACATAAAACGATTTCTTGTGAGATTGACCCTGTGAAAGCATCACAAACATCTCCACAATTAATTACTCTAATCGTTGCATCGTAAGAAACAGCACTACATGTACTTCCTTCTGTTGGATTTAAGGTATATGTTACTCCATAATCTCCAAAAGATACATCGCTTGAATCGAAGGTTGTAATGGTATCTCCTGTTTCATTTATCCAAATACCACCAGCACCATTAAGGACTAATGTACTTAAATCAATTGTTGTAGGATATGCTCCACCCTCTACATTACAAAGACTATCTAAAGTGATAATTTCCGCAAATGGTGCAGTTTCAACAGTTACATTTACCAAAGTCGCCTCACTTTCACAAGTGCCTTGAACGGCTGTAACATAAATTGTTGCTGTTGTTCCTGTTGCTGGCATTGGATCATACAAACCTACTTGTGTTGCTAAGGTATCTCCCATTCCTGGTGGATAGTTTGCAAAGAAGTTGAACGTTTGTCCTGTGCTTGAGAAAGGTGTTCCATTGGCTTGTGTACCTGGCGAGAATGATGTTCCTCCTGATGTACTTGCCATTGTATGTAGGGTTAAAGTACCCGTTAAATCTGGATCAAGCGTCAATGACTGATCTTGTCCTCCTTCTGCGCCTATTGTTACATCAGCTACGGTATTTCCACCTGCATCTATTAAGAATACTTGATCGCCTCCGTTATTTAAGCCAATAAATCCAGTTGAAGCTGTTTGAACGATTGCTCCACCGAATAGACCTGTTGGATTGCCTCCACCAAATATGACAATCGCTCCGCCACTTGGAACTATCGTTCCTGAGGGGAATGTATGTCTTAGGCTTCCTGCATCATTCAATGTCCATCCACTGATGTCGATTGCTCCATTTGTATCGTTGATAATTTCAACAAATTCATCATCTGAATTAAATCCGTCATCATCTCGCATACCATCACCATTCGCATCACCTTCAATTCCCAAAATAGGATCTAATAAGACTTCATTGATAATCCAATTGCCTGTATTTCCTAAAACGATAACAGTCGGGTCACCTTCACAAGCGATGATGTCTGCTATAACAGGCGCAACTACATTTGAACAATCAACCGCACAGTTACAACTTGTAGGATTAATGGCAATGGCTTGTGGACCTAATATGTCATAACACCCTGCAACACCACTATTGACAAAAGCATCAATGCCTTGCCCTACTTCATAAGCAGGAACAACTGTTGCTGAATCAGCATTTGCAAAGTTCAGTGCGTAAATATCATAGGTTCCATCTATCAATTGTGATACATCAAAATTACCATCTGTATTATTGCTTAACACTGTTCCAAAAGAAGAGGTTAAGATGTAAACTTGTGTGTTGTTTGAAGTATCGAATGAGCCTGGTTCTGACATTATTGCAAAGTTTGTATCATCACCATTACATAAGCATATCTCAATTGGTGGTGGTCCGCAGTCATCTCCTAAAGCGACTGTTGAAATAACCAAACTATCACAGCCTGCGCTATTTGTTAAAGTAAGTGTATCAACACCTACCAAAGCAGCATCACAAGTGAATATTGTTGGTAAAATTGTCTCGTCGCTTGCCAATAAGGTTGTAGTCGTTATCACTAAACTATCACAGCCTGCACTATTCATCAA
>ENA-ORXR01003686-ORXR01003686.1-marine-metagenome-genome-assembly--contig:-NODE-3686-length-13508-cov-3.098876_pt1 | contig 13508 bp, 13 predicted proteins | sample MGYA00237866_ERZ511479 | MGnify/ENA metagenome assembly ERZ511479 | reverse complement strand
AATCACACAATCTTTTGGAAAAATTTAAAACCAAACCCAAATAAAAAAGAAAATAATAAAGAAGTTCAAACATCTTATCCTTACGCTGTTGTTCAAACAAGTGGGCAGCAATTTAAAGTGGCGCAAGGAGATCAGATTCTTGTTGATTCTATTTCTGACTTGAATCCTGGGGCCGAATACACTTGCGATCAGGTGTTGTTGGTGGCTAATGCACCTGGCGATTTGAAGGTAGGACAACCTTGTTTGAGTGGCGCAAAAGTGACATTCGAAGTGTTGCAACATACTGTTGGACCTAAAATTTTAATTCGTCATCACAGAAGACGTCAAAATTCACAAAATTCATTAGGACATAGGCAGCCGTTAACTCGTCTATGTGTTAAGTCAATTCAGGCTTAAGAGAGGATAGACACAATGGCATCGAAAAAAGCTGGTGGTAGCACTAAAAACGGAAGAGATTCAAACCCAAAATACCTTGGTGTTAAGGTATTTGGTGGGCAGGCTGTGAATGCAGGGCAGATTATTGTAAGACAACGTGGGACCAAGTTTCACAATGGTAAAGGTGCTGGTTTAGGTCGTGACTTTACTGTTTTTGCTCTTAAAGAGGGTACTGTAAAATTCACTAAACATAAAACAGGTAGAAAAGTTATTTCTATTATTTGATTGAGCTCTCTGGCCAATTAATTTTTAAACAGGACCTAGGTAGCTTCAATGAAAGTTACCTAGGTTTTTTTTTAGGGTAAGTATTAAATATGAAATTTGTAGACGAAGCGGTAATAGAAATTCACTCTGGCCGTGGAGGTTCGGGAGCAGTTCACTTTTTAAGTCAACGCGGGCGCCCTAAAATGGGGCCTGATGGGGGCAATGGTGGTCGTGGAGGCCATGTTATTTTGCGTGCCGATAGAAATCTACATAGTTTATTGGATTTCAAATTTATTAAAACTTATAAAGCTAAGAATGGAGAAAATGGCAGTTCTCGGGATTGTGACGGAAAAAAAGGGGAAGATTTAATCTTAAGTGTTCCTATCGGTACTGTTGTTGAAGAAGTTTCCACGGGTAGGATAATAGTTGATTTAAAAGATCACGATCAAGAATCGCAAATACTTAAAGGTGGTCGTGGTGGCTTAGGCAATATGAATTTTGCCACTTCAGTTAATCAAGCACCTAAATATGCTCAACCTGGAGAAGAAAACCAAAGTCTTGAAATTAGGTTTTCTTTAAAATTACTGGCAGACGTTGCATTGGTTGGATTTCCTAATGCAGGTAAAAGTAGTTTAATTTCTCGAGTAAGCGCAGCTAAACCGAAAATTGCTGATTATGCATTTACTACGTTAATTCCTAATTTAGGAATGATTAAAGGCAAGACACATGATTTTGTATTGGCAGATGTTCCTGGGCTTATTGAAAGAGCGAGTGAGGGCAAGGGGCTTGGAACTCGATTTTTAAAACATTGTGAGCGCTCAAGAGTGCTGTTGTATTTGCTGGACTTGGACCCGTTAAGAGTTGAGACATTAAAAGAGCAATTTAAAATTTTGAATAACGAGTTGTCAAAATTTTCTGAAGATTTGAAGACTAAGCCGTTTATGGTAGCTATCAATAAATGTGACTTTTTAGGTGATTTTGAAAACAGCGAAAACAAAGTTTTGTATGATGAATTAATGTTGGAAAGAGATCTTGATGGTTTGGTAGATCTTCTTAAGGAGCATCCTTATTACTTGAGCGAAACTAAAAAGCCGTTTTATGTGTCAGCTGTGAGTGGTTTGAATGTCGATACTGTTTTGATGGATCTTGAGCTTCGAGTTGAAGAGCAAAGACAAATCGAAAAAGTAAAAGAAGACGCCGACTCTTTTGTGGTCGGTGAGGACACGGATTAGTGTCTTCTGCTTTCTATTTTGGAGGCAGTTTTTACCCGCCACATCGAGCACATACCCTTTTAGTGAAACATCTATTAGATAGCTTTGAAAAGAAAGTGCTTGTAGTGCCCACTTATCAAAACCCTTTAAAAGTTAAAGAGGATTTTTTGAGCTCAAATGAGCATGAAGAGCTATTGTGTCTTTGGAGAGACAAGGTGCTGCAGACTTTAGATGGGCAATCAAAGCTGATTTGGGTTGATGAAGAATTTAAATCTAAAAAAACATGTTACACAATTGACACTTTAACAAGACTGAAAGAAAGCTATTTAGAGATTAAAGAATGGAACCTTGTTTTGGGTTTGGATTCCGTAGTTAAGTTTGAACAATGGAAGAATTGGGAGAAGTTGTTGGAACAAGTTAATAAAATTTATGTGTTTAAACGACAAGGTTACAGCAAACCCAATTTGAACCCTGTATTGGAGGTTAAGTTCGTTGAGTTGGATTGTGTGCTTCCTGAGTTAAGTTCTTCTGAAATTAGGGAAAATAAGTCTTGTTGGAGAGATTCTCTTGATAGGGATGTTTTTGACTTTATGACACTGTAAATTTAATTTCACTTCGAGTTGAATTTTACCTATAAAAAAAATATGATTTTGATAATGAATTATAATTTTTTGGGCATTTTATTGTCAATTTTTCTTTTGAGTTCATGTTCTTTGTTTGATGGGGATAAGCAGCCAAGTCATTCCGCTTTTGAGAGTGTAAAGCATTACGAGCCACTTGATAATCTGAATATTTATGAATACCGCCTGAAGAAAAATAACATGCAAGTATTTTTGATTCCCAAAAAAGGGTCTTCGCAAGTAGCTTACACAACAGCTTATAAAGTCGGTTCAAGGGATGAAGAAAAAGGTAAAACAGGTCTAGCTCATCTTTTTGAGCATATGATGTTCCGCGGGACTGAGAAATTTAAGGATTCAAATATTTTGTTTACTGAATGGGCGGGAACTAGAAATGCAACAACAAGTTTTGATCAAACATTTTATTACGAAGTAGCTCCTCACCACTACCTTGATCAAATGGCTGAATTTGAAGCGGATCGAATGAGGCATTTGAAGATAGATGCTAAAATGTATGAAACTGAAAAAGGTGCTGTTGTTTCAGAGCGCAAAATGCGAACTGTTGACAGTGTTATGGGGAAACTTTGGTGGGAGCTTTATCAATTAGCTTACGATAAACATAGTTATAAAGTTACGCCTATTGGGTTTCAAAAGGATTTAGATCGCTCTACTTTGGAAGATGCTTTAAAATTTTATCGTTCTTTCTATGCTCCAAATAATGCTGTGGTTGGAGTTTCTGGTGATTTTGAAGTTTCTGATGCTTTAAGTATTATAGACAAATATTATGGAAACTTTGAAAGTGAAGAGGTGAAACCTTCAATTCCAACAGCAGAGCCCATTCGTTCTGAATTAAGACGAAAGGTTATGAGTGTGGAAAACGCTAAAACTGTATATATTGCAGATGCTCGATTAGGGACTACATATGAAGATATGAAGAAAGGTTCGAAGCCTGTAATAGATTATGTTCTTTGTCAGTTATTGGCTGATTCGAAAACGGGGTATTTGCCGAGTCAACTGGTTGAAAAAGCAATTGCTTCTTCTGTTGGGCAGAGTTGTGGTCCAGGAATAGATCCAGATCTTGCTGTTTTATTGATTGTTGGAAGCCCTGGTGTTGCTGCTCCTGATTTAGAAAAGAAATATGATTTGGCTTTAAAGGGTTTTGAGTCTTGGGTTACACAGGAAAAAATAGATCGAGTTAAAAAGCTCTTTGCCTATGAAGAATGGTCTTATTTGAGAACACCTCTTAATATAGCTCAAGACATTGTTAAGCCAGCTGGTTTTGCGAACATTCCAATGTATTGGTTTGATTTTGTAAAGAAAAGTGAAACAGTAACTAAAGCGCAAGTCTTAAATCGATTTAAAGTATGGAATAAAAAAAATCATACTCGATTAATTTTTCAACCAAAAGCTCAATAAGGATAAAACAATGAATAAAAATATTTTAGTATTACTCATGATAGTTTTCACAGGAACAGTTCAATCTACTATTTATGTGGACCACGAAAAAGATCCTATGCCAGCAGTTGATGTTAGCGTTATTTTACCTGTTTTGGGTTTGAGTAAGGTACCGTTAGAGCAAACATACAATAGTTTGCTTTCTTATATGCTTCAAGATGGTATTGCGGGTAAAGGTAGGAAGCACTTTAATGAATCTTTAGCTGATTTTGGATCTAAATTTTCATTTTCAACAGGAGTTAGAGGGAGTACTTGGTCAATTAGTTTTCCATATATAAAAGATATGGATTATAGCAAGCTTTCTTCTATTTTGGCTCAAGCTTGGGAAACGCCTAATTTTTCTCAAGAGCGCTTTGATTTGGCTAAAAAGAAAATAAAAGCAGGGTATGTTTCAACTTTGCAAAAAGATTCATCTTTAGTTTATACTGTTTTTTCAAAATGGTTTTTAAAAAAGCAATTCTCATTCATTCCTTCTTATGAAGAGGATTTAAAGCAGGTGACTTTAGAGGGTTTAAAAAGTTATTTTAACAAAAAATATTCACAGGTGCCAGATTTGTGGGTTGGAGTAGTTGGGCCTAGCGATGCCAAAAATGTTGTTGAAAAAATCATCTCTTCAGTTTTTAAAAAACAAGGAAGCGTTAAATTTACTCAGCATAATAAACCTTTAATAACAATTGACTCAGCTTTTGAAGAAAAAGCTTCTGCAGAAACATTTTTGATAATTGATAAACCAAATCGTTCTCAAACATATACTTTAGCTTTGACCGTTAATAAAAAACTAGCTTTTTTTGGGAATGAATTACTCAGCCAATTTAGTGAATATTTGACTTTTGATGGTGGGTTTAAATCAATTTATATGAATGAAATTAGAGAAAAAAATGGATTAGCCTATTCAGTTCATTCGATTGGTAATACTTTTTATGGGCGACCCATGTTTTCCTTAATGATGAATCCTTTGTTGAAAGACGGTAAGACAGATAAGGCTTTAGCTATTTTAAAGCAGCTTAAAAGTGAGCAGTCGTTAGTAGGCGAAAAATCTTTATTTAAAAGAGTGAGTGAAGATGATTGGAAGAAGTTTTGGACGGGCTATGTGAATTCAAAGTTGTTGAAGAAAGGCACTCCAGGAGCGAGATTAGCTCAAAGAAAAAGTGTCATTACAGGAACAAATCAATATTCTTTTCTTAAACAAGATCCTAAAGCTTGGAAGATGGTAAGATCGTCTATAGAACAATTTAATCAAAAATTATTAAAAAAAGAGGATACGCGATCGTTAATTATAACCTTGGGAGATTTTAGTTATCTTTCTAAATTGGCTGCTAAATATTACCCAAGTTACAAAATTGTAAAAATTCCTTATAATAAAGCATTAAGTTCCAGTAGTTACTGAATAAAATTATTTTGGGTCCATTTGCCACTTAACTATTTATAAAACAATGTAATTAACGTTAAATTAACAAAAAACACAGACTAATTTTGAGATAATAGAGGTATGAAGATATCTTCTTTTCTTAGCCTTTTTGCATTTTTGTTTTTTGTGAGTTGTGCTTTTGTGGGGGCGAACGAAGATCAATTTGCTGATGTTCCTGATTCTGATTTGCTATTTTCTAATTGGAAACAAATTAGTGGTTATGATGGAGGCAATCCTAGTAGCGTATCTTTAGAGAATAATTTTAATTTTTTAGCATTATTTAGAAACAGTGATTCTTGTAAAGTTTCAATTATAAATAAAAGCACTGTGGAGTTACTTCAGTTTAGAGCAATTATCGAGGTTGATTATGGCGAACGAACACTTAGTTTAGAATATTATGGTAATGGAGTTGAGAATACTCAAGGGCAAGAACTTGTACGTTACAGTATTTCTCGATCTGGGGAACGGCCGCGTTTGATTTTAAATTTTTCGGGAAGTACACAGCAATATGAATTGCTCAATAACGCTGGCTTAAATGGCGATTCTTCAGGTTGCCAGCCACAGCAAGATGAATCTTCTTTGGATAATACATAAAGATTTGTCATTTGATTGACAATATTTCGAGCAATTGTCAGTTAAACAAAATAATATATTTCGATTTTAAGTAAGCAATGAGGTAGACTGTGCTTATTATGGTCGTTAAGAAAAAGAAAAAAGTTGTCAAAAAGGCTAAATCAGCAAAAAAGAAAATTAAAAGAAAAGTGGCTAAAAAAAGAAAGAAAGTAGCTAAAAAGAAAAACAATTTAAAGAGCTATATTTCTAGCACAATGAAGGACCTTCGTTCTGAGTTAAGTCAAGTTGAGAAAATGGCTGATAGTCTTAAGAAGAAAGTTTCAAAGATATCTACTGTTAAGGAAATTAAAAAAGTTAGATCCAATATGGAATCTAATTTGGGTGATGTGAAGAAGAACCTGGATAAGAAGATTAAGCAGCTTAAAAAAGAATTCAATCAATCTAAAAAGAAGCTAAATATAGAGACTAAAAACCTTCAGAAAAAAGCGGATAAAATTGTGGATTTAATAAAATCTCAAGTTAAGACAACTAAGAAAAAAAGAAAAACTAAGAAGAAAAAAGCTTCTCGTTAAGAGTAGATATCGTATATGCAAGAAAGTAAAGTTGATCTTCAAGAGTTAGAGCGCTATCTGAAGATTTATCAGGAAAATCCAGACTCTAGAGTTTTTGCTCCTCTTGCAGATATGTACAGGCGACTTGGCCGCTACGAGCAGGCTTTAGAAGTATGTCAAGATGGGTTGGTTAGACACCCTTATTATGCTGGAGGCAAGGTAGCCTTAGCTCATATAAATTTAGATCAAGCTAACTATGTAAAAGCCATTGAAGAGGCGGAGAATGTTGTGACTTATTATCCTGATAATGTGGCTGCAAGAAAAGTTTTAGTGAAGGCTTTATATTTTTCTGGAGACCTCGCTAAGGCTAAGCGTGAGTTGTTGGTGCTTGAAGAATTGAGTTTTGATTCGTTAGATGATCCTTTATTTGAAGATATAAAGGCTGGGATAGTCTTTAGTGATAAGCCAGTTGTGAGATTAAAAGGCGAGGCTAACGAGGATAATGTTTCTGATTCTAGTGAGTCTTTGCCCTCTTTAGCGAGTGATAATGTGGTGCAGTTAAGGGTGGTTGAAGGCGCTGAGTCATACAAGGGTGTTAGTCCTAAGGCTAAACGCTTGAAAAGCCTAATTATGAAGCAAATGTTTTTGCGAAGTCTTATTCGTAGCTTGGAACAAAAGCCTATTTAAAGTAAAAAGATTTAAATGATTGAAAGTAATGATTTCAAAAAAAATACCAAGATTCTTATTGATAAAGATCCTTATACAGTAGTTGAATTTGAGCATGTTAAACCGGGTAAGGGAAATGCTTTTACACGATGTCGTCTTAGAAATTTAAAGACAGGTCAGATTCTGGATCGAACTTATAAGAATGGCGAAAAGTTTAAGCAGCCAGACATTGATAACAAAAAAATGCAGTATTTGTATGAGGATGGATCAATGCTTGTTTTTATGGATACTCAGAACTTTGAGCAAATTAATATAAATTCTGAGCTTTTAGGTAAGCAAATAAAGTTTTTAAAAGAAAGTATGGATGTTGATGTCTTATTTGTGGATGAAAGTCCATTGAATGTTGAAATACCTACCTTTGTAGAACTTGCTATTTCCTATTGTGAGCCGGGTTTTAAAGGTGATACAGCTCAGGGTGCTAATAAGCCAGCGACCTGTGAGGGCGGGCATGTCTGTCAAGTGCCTCTTCATCTTAAAGAAGGCGATATTTTAAAAATAGATACAAGGACCGGTGATTATGTCGAAAAAGTCAAATAAGAAAAAAGTGATCAAAAAGAAACAATCAAAAAAAAGAACCACTAAGAAGAAAGTTATGCGCAAAAAAGTTGCTGCAAAAAAAAGTACTTCAAGCATGGATAAATATATGAAGTTGTCTCAGCAGTATTTTGATTTTATGAAGGAAAATGACTTGTCTCAGTTAAGTTTAGACACTAAGGAATATAAAATTTCATTGTCTAGAGCCAATTCTGTTTCTGAGGAATCTTTTGTTCGGCAAAAAAAGGTACCGTCAAAACGTGTTAATGCTGATGTTGAGGAAGAAGTTGTTAAACAAAGCTCATTTCATAAGGTGAAATCACCATTTGTTGGTACCTTTTATACGACTCCGTCTCCAGATAGTTCGGCGTTCGTCAAAGAAGGCCAGCGAGTTTCTCGGGGAGATGTTTTGGGAATAGTTGAGGCTATGAAGCTTATGAATGAAATAGAGGCGGATGCTTCTGGTGTAGTACGTAAAGTTTCCTTACCTACTGAAACTCCTGTTGAATTTGGTGAAGTTCTGTTTGAGTTGGAGTTGGATTAAGTTGTGGAAAAAATATTAATAGCTAATCGTGGTGAAATTGCTGTTCGTATTATTAGAACAGCTAAGCAAAAAGGCATTAAAACAGTAGCTGTGCATAGTGAATGCGACGCTCAAGCGCTGCATGTTCGTTTGGCTGATGAAAGTATTTGTATTGGTGGAAATCGAGTTAAGGATTCATATTTAAACACTCATGCTATAATGTCTGCTTGTGAAGTGTCTCAGGCTGATGCGATTCATCCTGGATATGGATTGCTGAGTGAAAATGCTGAATTTGCACAGATTGTAGAAGATTGTAAAATAAATTTTATTGGACCCAGTCCAACAGCAATGAGGCGATTAGGTGAAAAGGTATCTGCTCGAGAACTGGCTGAAAAGGCAAATGTTCCTTTGCTAAAAGGTACGGGAATAATAAGGGACTCAGAACACGCTTTGGAAGAAGCTGAAAAAATTGGATATCCTGTTTTAATTAAAGCAAGTCATGGTGGTGGTGGTCGAGGTATGCGAGTTGTCGACACCGCAAAAGACATGGCTCAAAACTTAGCTTCGGCGCAATCTGAATCACAAGGAGCTTTTGGAAGTTCTGAGGTTTATATGGAGAAGTTTCTGAAGAAGCCACGCCATATTGAAATTCAAATTTTAGCGGATAAGCATGGAAACTGTATTTATCTAGGCGAGCGCGAATGTAGTCTGCAAAGACGGCATCAAAAAATAATTGAAGAAGCTTTGTCGCCAATAACAGAGGAAACACGTGAAAAAATGGGTTTGTCAGCTTGTCGGCTTGCCCAAGTAGTTGATTATTGCGGGTTAGGTACGGTCGAATTTTTGGTCGATGAAGATGAAACTTTTTATTTTATGGAAATGAACTCTAGAATCCAGGTTGAGCATCCAGTAACTGAAATGGTGACAGGTTTAGATCTTGTTTCTCATCAAATAGATGTGGCTCAAAATAAGAAGCTAGCTCTTAAGCAGGAAGATATTCGTTATTCGGGACATGCTATTGAATGTCGAATCAATGCAGAAGACTCTTATAACTTTATCCCATCTCCAGGTGAAATTACGACTTATGTTGCCCCAGGCGGGCCAAATGTTCGTATCGATTCTGGTGTGTATCAAGGGTATAAGGTTCCACCGTTTTATGACTCTATGCTGGCTAAGCTCATATGTTGGGGCAAAGACCGTGCTGAAGCTAGATTAGTGATGTTAAGAGCGCTTAGTGAATTTGTGGTTGAAGGCGTCAATACTAATATTGAGCTTCATAAAAAAATTATTGAATCAGACGATTTTATCAATTCAAATTATTATACTAAATGGATTGAGGAGCAATTTATTCCGAGTATAAAATAATAAATATGAAGGAAAACTTTACTGATTATATTTTTGATACGTCCTTGTTGGGTGTTGATAGCTCAAGTGATGAAATTAAACTTTATTGTTCTTTGTTATATATGTCAGGAAGTTGGCGGAACCTCGAAGATCTTCTTGATAAATATAATCAAGTAAGTCGTGTTATTGATTCTCAAATTGTTGCCTTAAAAATCAGAGCTTTAGTAGAGCTTAATAAGGTGGGGGCGGCTAAGAAGCTTTATCGTCAGACGGGCTTAAGCCCAAGTTGTTGGCCACAAAAGATTGTCGATAAATTGGAATAGTTTCACTTTTAAGCTTCCGATAAGTATTAAGAGAACAATGCGTGAAAAACAGTAAAAAGACATTTTTAATCTTTTTGGCAATGTTTGCTGTAGTTCTCTTGTGGTTACTTAAAAATGGCGTTGAAAAGAGCTTTGTTAAAATTGTAGATAATAAGATTGTACAGTTAGAAGAGAAGTCACAAATAAAGTTTTCATATGAAAAGTTCTCATTTGATCCTTTTAGTTTTACTGCAGCGGTTAAAGGAGTTGAAGTTGTCAGTTCACAATTTTCAATAAAGTTAAAAAAGCTGTCTGTATCTCTGTCGCCAGTTATGTTGATATTTCAGAAATTTAATACAAATACTCTTTATATAGATGGTGCAGATGTTAAAAGTCAGATTGATTGGTCTCAGTTTAGTAAAGAAAAGTCAGACACTTTTAAGATATCAGAACTTAATCAAATTGTGCTAAAAGCTTATCAAGATTTCCAAGGGTTTCTAAATAAAAATTCTATATCTTTGTCTTCTGTAAATATTAAAAATTCTAGTTTTAAAGATCAAAATTTTGGTTACATTATTCTAAATAATTTTAATGTAAGGATGAGGAGTTTTGATCAATTTTTAGTGGATGCAGATTTGAAATGGTTGAATTTGATGAATGAAGAAATTGTTCAAGTGTCTTCAAAACTTAGTTTTTTACATCATTATAAGAAAAAGCATTCTTTAAGACTTGAGAGCTTAAATATAAATAATAAGCAGTTATTAGCTAGTGGAGATATACGAAAAGGTCTTTTAATTCAAACTAAATTAACATTTGAAGGTTTAAGAAAGAAAATATTAGCATTGAAAAAATTGGTTTATTTTAAGTCAATTGACAGCGTTCCTGAAGATATTTGGGGGGAGTTTAAAAATACAGTAAAAATTAATTTTAAAGGTAATAATGTAGAAGCTAAAGGTGCTGTTAATATGGATAAACTTAAGATTAGAAAATATTTTCCAAATAAAATTACAGCTGATTATTCCTACTCGCAAGCAACTAGTGTTCTTTTTTTTAATGAGATAAATGGTGAGTTACCAACTTTTTCTTTAAATAAAAAGTTTAACAATAAGTGGATGTCCAAGAATGTTGAAATAAATTTTAAAAAAAGAATTTCAGCTTCAATATCTGTCGATCAGGCGGATATTTGCAGTATTTTGTATGCTGCTTCAGTCAATTTTTGTTATCAAAGTGGAGATGTTTCTGGAGTTGTGAATATAGAGGGTAGTTTTTCACCTTTTTCTTTGGAAGCTCAAGTTAATGCAAGGTCGAATTCAATTGATGTTTATACTGTTCCGATTACAAAAGAGAATCAAGAATCAAAAGCTTTGATGAATTTAAAGTCTGTTGTTTTAAAGGATGCTTTTGCAGAAGTATTGGCTAAAAAAGTTATTATTAAAAAAGCGAAATTGAGTTCTGAAAATAAAAAAATGGGCGCTTTATTTATTGATGGAGAGGTCCAGTATAGACCAAGTATTGTTAACTTGAATGTTGATGCAAAAAGACTAAAATTAGGGGAGTTTATTGGTAATTTTATCCAAATGCAAATTGATGGTCGAATGAATGCACAAGCAAATATACAATATAACTCGTTAAAATCTAATTCTAAAACTATCGTCAAAGGAAAAATGAAAGTTTGGGACACGGTTGTGATTGGTCGAAAACTTGGCTTTATTAAATCAGACTTTATATATCAGAATAAAAAACTTAGGTTTGATCCATTGATCTCTAAGAATGGAGGAGGTCAAGCTAAGGCGACTTTAGTGGTAGATAGTGATAAAGGTAAAAATGTATTAATATCACAAATTGACTTTAACAAATATGAGATAAAAGAAGATAAGTTTTTTAAATCAAACATATATTTACCTGTCAAAGGATTTGTTACAGGGTCGACATATTTTAAATATTATCTAAAAACTGAAAAATTATATGGATCAGGTAATTTAGAATTAAAGAAGCTTGATATACAAAATGTAACTTTTAAAACAGGTAATATAAAATATCGATTTGATGAATCAAGATTGATTCTAGATAAAGCAGAGTTAAACAAAAATAGTGGAAAAATATTTATTAGCGGTAATTATCATCCCAGCGAAGATTCAAAAATTATTATCAACTCAACTTTGATGAAAGTTCAAGATTTCACATCGGAATTTTATTTTTTAGAAAATTTTCCACAGTCAAATGTAAAGTTTGAAGGAACTTTTAAAGGTCTAAAGGATTTTAAGTTTATTTTTAATTTGTCGGATAAAAAAACTAAGATGAATTTAGCTTCATATATTGAGCGAAGAAAAGATTCATGGTCTTTTGAGGTAAATGATCAGCAAGATGTTAAGGGAAGTTGCTTTATAAATGACAATGGATTGAAGGGGTTAGATAAGTTTAGTAGATGTAAATTGCGTATTAAAGACAATAAAATATTAATTGCCTTAGCTTATTTGTTAAATGTTGATCACCGAAAATATAAAAATTATTTTTCAAATGGATTAGTAGACGTTGAAATTGATAGGGGAATGTTGTTGATTAATAGCAAGAATATTGAGTTCTTTAAAAAACATAATAACTCCAAAAAAACAATGTTTTTGAAACAGTTGATGAACGAAGGCAGTTTGCACAGCACAAGATACTATCAAGGTAAATTATCGATGGATCCAGTTAGATTCAAAGGAACAAGTAATAGTCAATTTAATATTTCTTCAATTTCTTCAACTTGTATGAAGGTAAAAGGGACGCTTCCGTTGATGTTGTCTGAATTTTTTGTAAGAGACTTAAGAGTAGAGAGTGGGGTTGTTGATACTGATTTTGAATATTGTTTGAATCAAGAAAAACCAATAAAAAAATTAGAAATGAAGATAAAGAAGGGCCAAATCTTCCCTCCTTTACTTGGGAATACTTGGCAAAACGTTAGCGGGACAGTTGTGGGGGATTCAAGAAAATTACTTTCTAAAGGTATTAAATTTTCTGATCAAACAGGGGAGCATAAGGCTAGTTTTGAGTATAAATTTTTTGATAAAAGTTTGAAGATTAATGTCGATTTTTTTCAAGCTTCTTTGGTGTTGATGAATAAAATACCTTTAAAACTTAATGCTGACCTTGATTTGTTGTTTGATATGAAAAAAGGTAAAAATTTTATTAAAGGTGATGTTTTGTTGTTGTACGGGGTTTATGGTGAAGAGTTTAACTCTGAAGTGTTTGAGCCTATTTTAAATTATTCAATTGGTCCAAAGCGGGAGGAAAAATCGATAGATTCTAAAGTCGATTACAATTTAGAACTTTTCGTTGGAATTGAACCTGGAGTCAGAGTCAGTAATTCAATAGCAGACGCGCTTTTTGAGGGAGATTTATATGTTGAGGGTAAAATTCCTCAGGTTATGTTTTCTGGGGAGTTAAAGGCTCAACAAGGGTTTTTGTTGGTTAATGATTCTCAATTTCAATTAAGCCAAGGTGTGGTTCGCTTTGATGATGTCGAAATTACGAACCCATATCTTTTGTTTAAAGGGGAAACCGAATTAAAAGGGGATACAGATTATTCGGTTTTTATTAATGTTAATGGAACTTTGGACGAGGAAGTGTTGGAACGGATTTAAAC
>ENA-ORXR01003683-ORXR01003683.1-marine-metagenome-genome-assembly--contig:-NODE-3683-length-13523-cov-79.186598_pt1 | contig 13523 bp, 10 predicted proteins | sample MGYA00237866_ERZ511479 | MGnify/ENA metagenome assembly ERZ511479 | reverse complement strand
CAACGATTTTTTGAATTCTTTAGAAGAAAAAATTACGGCGCATTATGGAACAATTTATTTAATTTCTTTCACTTATGGTTCTTTGACAAAATTCGTGAAGTGAACTTAAATTTGGGCGTATCCCCTCCTAACGTCGGGGTCGGGCTATCCGGCACTCTCTCCATTCCGCTATCGCTACATTTCGTTCAAACAACACCTACTATCCCTTACGCAAAAAACGAGCAATCGCGAGACTTGTCAAAGAAGCAAAATAAAAAAGCCCCATGCAATGCACGAGGCTTTTAAATTACTGATTGTCAGTAGTACCCGAGGCGGGAATCGAACCCGCACTCCCGAAGGAACTGGATTTTGAATCCAGCGCGTCTACCAATTCCGCCACTCGGGCTGGTAGAAATTTTATCCCGATAATTATCGGGACAATACAAGTTTGAAAAATGATTTGACTGCGCCAAATATTGTACTTGTTTTAAGCGGCTGCAAATTTATTCAAATTTTCTTGAATACGCAATAGATAACGCTTTTTATAATAAAATTCTTTGATTTTTTTTAATTCTGCATCAGAAGTAGTACCGTCTTGGTAGCCTTCAATCGTCGTGCGAACGGTTTCGTACAGCGCATTTTCTTTTTCGCGGAGTGTATCTTTCAATTGAGACAAATTATTTTCATCAAAATCAAATTCCAACTCCATCAACGCCTCATTCACGTCCATCATTTCCATCAAAAATTCCTGCGGAATTTTCGCCTTGCCTTCCTCGTCCAATATATTTTTCAAAGATAAAATATACTTCATCCGCTTATCTGCATCCGAAAGTATTTTATAGGCTTCGTTTGTAAGCGTAGAAAGTTCCAATATTTCCGCTTGCTTTTCTGCGGATTCGAGGGTATAAAAGTCAGGATGATACTTTTTACTCAATTGATAAAACTTACGCTTTACCTCCTTCTCATCCAATATGAAATGCGTCGGGAGTTCGTATAATTCAAAATAATTCAAAATAATGATTTACGTAACACAGACATTCCTGTCTGTGCTGTGTGAAGTACAGACAGGAATGTCTGTGTTACGTTATTAACACGCTGCTGCGCCACCGCCTGTCCATGCACGTACAATGTCCATTCCATTGGCAAAGAGCAATAAGCCGAAGATGAGAAACAAGCCGATATTCATCGAAATTTCCATAAACCGTTGGCTTGGCGGACGCCCGACAATCATTTCATATAATAAAAACATAACATGACCACCATCCAAAATCGGGATAGGCAGGATATTCATAAATGCTAAAATAAGCGAGAGAATCGCCGTAATTTTCCAGAATTGCCCCCAGTCCCATTTTGAAGGAAATAGCTTGGCAATCGTACCAAAACCGCCGAGACTTTCAGAGGCTTTGATTTTGCCTGTAAACATCATCCCGAAGCCCTTGACATTAGCTGCGAGAAAATCCCAGCCTTTGCTGACACCTGCCGCCATTGCCGGACCGAGTGCGTATTTTTCCATACCAAATGTGAGGTAGCGGTCTGAACCATAAGGTGCTACGCCCATATATCCGCAAGAGTCGAGTTTTACATCTTGAATCCACGTTTTGCCTTCGCGCACGAGGGTGACTTTTACGGTTTCATCGCGGTGTATATTGGCTTGATTTTTAAATTCATCGAAATAGGCAATCTGCATATCGTTGAAACCGATGATAGAATCACCTTTTTCGATACCGCCTTTTTCAGCAGGTCTATCCTTGATGACTTTTCCGACGACAAATGGATGGCGCGGCGTAGCAAAAAATCCGCGATAACCCGCCAATTGACTAACATATTTTTCATCTATATCAAGCCTAACTTGCTTCCCGCCACGCTCTACGGTCATACTACTTGCATCATTAAAAACGATTTCCTTTCGCAAAGCTCCGAAATCTTCAAAGGTTTTTCCGCCGATAGAAACGATTTTATCTCCGTTTTGCAAGCCCATTTCTTCTGCCAAATCATCGACATAAATACCATAAGTCACATTTTCATTGGGTAAAGATTTTTCTCCCCAAACAAATAAAACCATTCCCCATAAAAGAAAGCCTAAAATAAAATTGACCGTCACACCACCCAACATAATAATCAGGCGTTGCCATGCCGGTTTAGAGCGAAACTCCCAGGGTTCGGGTGGTTTTGCAAGTTGCTCTGTATCAAAACTTTCGTCCATCATCCCTGAAATTTTGACGTAGCCACCAAGCGGTAGCCAACCAATACCATACTCTGTTTCCCCAATTTTCTTCTTAAAAAGGGAAAACCCGGGATCAAAAAACAAATAAAATTTCTCAACTCGTGTACCAAACAAACGAGCAGGGAAAAAATGCCCCCATTCGTGTAAGACCACGAGTATCGACAAACTTAAAATTAATTGACCAGCTATAACTAAATATTCCATGTATTAATGAGTGAATGAGTGAATTTTGAATGAGTAAATTGCAATGCGATAATGCTGAAATGCGTTAATGCGACAATGTTTTTGACTTGTGTTATTATTTTTTTACAAAATAATTCATTCAAATTACTCACAATATTTATCAAAAAGGATGCAAAAGTACGCTTTTTTCGCGTCAAATGCTTTGTAATTAACAGGCTTTTAACGGGAAATGTTGTGTGTAGTTCATAGTCGATGGTCCATAGCAAATTCCGTCCACCGCCAAACAAAGTGTCCGTCCACCGTCCACCGTCCGCCGTCTACCGTTCCTCTACGCCGTTTACGATTTCGCAGACATAAATATCTGCATCGAGGTTGGTGGATTTGTGGTATTGAGCTTTGACGTATTCCGTAAAATCGCTGATGGCATCCTCTTGTACGAGTGCGACCGCACAGCCGCCAAAGCCTGCGCCCGTCATTCGCGCACCCACGCAGCCCGTAACCGAACGCGCCGCATCGACCAGAAAATCCAACTCGTCGCAACTCACTTCGTAGTCATTTGCAAGGGAAAGGTGAGAAGCATCCATGCTCTCACCAAGGGTTTTCCAATCGCCGTCTTCAAGTGCTTCGATGGCTTCGTGTACGTATTGATTTTCCCACCAAACGTGTCTTGCGCGAGCCAGCAAAATTGGGTCTTTTACGCATTCAATTATCATTGGAAATTCAGCTTCGCAGAGGTTGGGAATGTCGTGTTTTTCGCGGATGAGTGCCAATGCTTTTTCGCAAGCTGCCCGACGCTCATTATAGGCAGAACCTGCCAGTTCGCGTTCTTTATTGGAGTTCATCACGACGAGTTTGAAGCCTTCTATGTTGAATGGAATATGTTGGTATTCAAGGGTTTGGCAATTGAGTTGGATGGCATGCTGTGCCTTACCCATTGCTACTGCGAACTGATCCATGATACCGCAGTTCATTCCCACAAATTCGTTTTCTGCTTTCTGACAAAGCAATGCCATGGCCACTCTATCGACTTCGAATCCGGCAAGGGTCATTAGCACATATCCGGTCAATACTTCAATCGCTGCCGACGAAGATAAACCCGACCCGACAGGCAGGGTAGAATCGAATAAAATATCCGCACCCTTGATGGGGATTTCTGCGATTTGAAGGAGGTGAATGACGCCCAAAGGATAATTGCCCCAACCCGCAGCTTCGCTGAATAGGATGGCTTTTTTCAAGTCTATTTCGATACGTTTTTTGCCCATCGTGGAGCGCATACGGATGATGTCGTCGTCGCGCTCGCGTACCTGTGCGGTGATGCCCAAATGTATAGCTGCCGGAAGTACCATACCGCCGTTATAGTCGATGTGGTCGCCGATGATGTTGACACGCCCGGGCGCGAAAAAGGTGCGTATTGGGGTTTTGCTTTCGCCAAATATTTGATTGAATTTTTGCATGAAAATCGTGTTGTGGTACTGTAGTGTCGTCGTGTTGTGGTAGGGCAAAAGTACGGATTCTTTTTGACGTGTCAACACGAGTTTGATGTGTCTTACGTCACATTTCTCTTTATTTTACATTTTCAATAAAAACCGTTATCTTTGAAAATAATTACGACAACAATATACAGCATTTACGACCAACTCGCGGAAACAATAGCGCGTGCCGAACCGGAAAAAGTACTCGAAATGAGGGCTTCAAAGGATATGCAGCAACGCTTTAATACCCTTGCGGAAAAATCTAAAAATCAGGCGATTAGTCGTCAGGAAAGAGACGAATTGAATCATTTTGTAGTGATAGAGAGACTGTTGAGATTGGCGAAAATCAGAGCAGAATATATTTCGGCGTAAGGAACGACGCAAAAATAAATTCAGATTTTGACTTGTTCTTTTTCCTTTATACTTCACCAAATTTTTCCTTAAATACAGTGAGTATTCGCATCAAATTTAGTTCGTCTAAAGAAAAAATAACGACGCGAAGAATGCACATTTATTTAATTCCTGATACTAATTCTACATTAAGACTCTAAAATAGATTGATTATCAGTTATTTATGTGTGATTTAATTGATTTTATTTAAATGAAAAATAAATACATTTAAATAATTTAAATTTAAAATTCACACTGTACGAATTGGTTATTTTTTATAGTCGCCTTATTATTAAAAAATAACATTTAAATCGCACTGATGTAACTCTCTGATGGTCAGTAAATCAAGAGTCTTAATTTCTTTCACTAAGCGTTTATATTGATACTCATTTATATTTTTAGTGACAAGGCATGTCTTGCCCCTATAAATACGATTGAGGGAAATTTCCCTCAAAAAAATAAAAAAGCCTCCCCGCAAGCGGAAAGGCTTTTTATATTTTACAGCACAACAAAAACCGTTCGCCGTCGGTCGTCAATTACTTCTTATCGTCTACTTCTTCATACTCCACATCCGTCACATCTTCTGTATTATCGCCATCAGCATCGGCGGTTTCGCCATTTTGAGCGGGTTCACCTTCTGCACCAGGCTGTGCGCCGTCTTGGTACATATGCTGACTCGCTGCTGCCCAAGCCTCATTGAGGGCTTCGGTTTTGGTATTGATAGCATCAACGTTTTGTGCGTCGTGAGCGGCTTTGAGTTCGTCTTTAGCCGTTTCGATTTTGGCTTTCATTTCCTCCGGAATCTTCTCGCCAAATTCTTTCAATTGCTTCTCCGTTTGGAAAACCAATTGGTCGGCTTTGTTGAGTGCCTCAATACTTTCACGTTGTTTTTTATCTTCTTCTTCGTTGGCTTTTGCCTCTGCTCTCATCTTTTCAATTTCTGAATCAGATAAGCCCGAAGATGCCTCAATACGGATAGATTGCTCTTTTCCTGTGCCTTTATCTTTTGCAGAAACGCTCAAAATACCATTGGCATCGATATCGAAGGTGACTTCGATTTGCGGTACACCGCGTTGCGAAGGTGGCAAGCCATCGAGGATAAATTTACCGATACTCTTATTGTCTTTCGCCATGCTGCGCTCGCCTTGTAAGACGTGAATTTCAACCGAAGGTTGATTGTCGGCAGCCGTAGAGAATACCTCTGACTTTTTGGCAGGAATGGTCGTATTTGACTCAATCAATTTGGTGCAAACACCGCCCATCGTCTCAATACCGAGTGAAAGTGGCGTTACATCCAAGAGCAATACATCCGTGACATCGCCACTCAAAACACCGCCTTGTATCGCTGCTCCTACGGCAACTACCTCATCCGGATTCACGCCCTTACTTGGTTTTTTGCCAAAGAATTTTTCGACGACTTCCTGAATTTTCGGAATACGAGTCGAACCACCTACAAGGATGATTTCGTCAATATCGGCATTGCTATAGCCTGCATCTTTCATGGCTTCTTTGCAGGGTCCGAGCGTGCGTTGTACGAGGTCGTCAGCGAGTTGCTCAAATTTTGCGCGGCTCAATTTGGTGGCTAAGTGCTTTGGTACACCATCTACAGCTGTAATATAAGGCAACTGAATATCAGTCTCTTGCGAAGCTGACAATTCAATTTTAGCTTTCTCTGCGGCTTCTTTCAAGCGTTGGAGTGCCATTGGGTCTTTGCGTAAATCGACGTTTTCAGACGCCAAAAATTGCTCTGCCAACCAGTCCATAATCACGCGATCAAAATCGTCTCCACCTAAGTGCGTATCGCCATTAGTTGATTTAACTTCAAAAACACCATCGCCGAGTTCGAGAATTGAAATATCAAATGTACCGCCGCCCAAATCATAAACAGCGATTTTCATATCTTTATCGCGCTTGTCGAGACCATAAGCGAGTGCTGCGGCAGTCGGCTCATTGATGATACGCTTCACTTCCAAACCGGCAACTTGTCCGGCTTCTTTGGTCGCTTGGCGTTGGGCATCGTTGAAGTATGCAGGTACGGTGATGACCGCCTCAGTTACCGTAGTACCGAGAAAATCCTCTGCCGTTTTTTTCATTTTCTGCAAGACCATCGCCGAGATTTCTTGTGGCGTGTACTTGCGTCCGTCAATTTCTACACGCACCGTATCATTGTCGCCTTTGACGACAGTATATGGTACATTTTTAATTTCGTTGGCAGATTTGGTGAAACTCGTACCCATGAAACGCTTAATAGACATCACAGTACGTGTCGGATTGGTAATGGCTTGACGCTTGGCAGGATCGCCAATTTTACGCTCGCCATTATCCAGAAATGCAACGATGGATGGAGTCGTTCTGCGCCCCTCTTCATTGGCAATCACCGTCGGCTCGTTACCTTCCATAACGGCGACACAGGAATTGGTTGTCCCTAAATCTATACCTATTATTTTACCCATTATTATTTAATTAGTTTTATTAGTGAATGATTAATTAGTCCGGTATTTTACTTTGCAAGACCTTGTTCCAAATTTTCTTACCAAACGATTAACGATTCATCTATTTTCAATACTTGTGCCAGTCAGTTTTTTGAGGTTTTCGAGCGAAATTTTGTCAGAAATAGGTATTTTTTTCTGACAAAAATGTATTTTTAGCTTGTATTTTTTGTCAAAATGGCAGGATGTGGTACATATATCAAAACCGTAGCACAGTGTTCTTATGCCGGCGAATACGGCATCTATCCCGCGTATGCGTATGGAACACGAAATAGAACGCAGATTTTGCGAATTAAACAGATTTCGTGCGTCTCCACCGTCATTCTCGAAGAAGGTGAAACCCCTAAATTAATCGAATTTTTTAAAACAAAATAACCTGTGGGACAGTGCGTTCGACAAGCTCTTTACTAAGTTATTATTTTATCGTTACTTTGGCACTCGCGAATAAATGCCATGATTATCGAACCACAATGATTTATCCTGTCCATTCACATCACCATCGAGATTAAAATCGGGTAGGCAGTAGCCACCAAAATTGCCATTTTCTTGCGTCCAGAGGTTTTTGTCCAATCCGTTGATGAGTGCGGAAGGCATATCTAGTTGTTCGACGTCGGCAGCGTACATGCTCCATTCACCTGTCGGGAACTGTTTTTGCCCAAAACCCAAACCTACAATATAACTATCAGACACTCTAAAATCATAAAAAAGCCGATGATCAAGCACATTAACGGCTATTGAGCTCATGATGCCGAGATGATTTCGATGTTCCACGACGATATAAAATGCCGTTCCCATCATTTCTGTCAGAAAACACGGATTGGGGAATGTTATGCTACCGTCTTGATGAATTAGAGCGGCAGTTTGTACGACTTCAGTACTTTTAGCTGCCTCGGTTCGGAAACTGACCAATACCCAATCAACCTCCGTACCGTTATAATCATCATCCGTCCAGTCGAAACCCTCTGTACCTGTGTAGTTCCAAGGCGGCATGTTGTAAGGCTGCCCTGCGAGAGTTGGGTCAATAATGGGATTTTTCGGTGCTTGTCCGGGCAGGAGTCCGCGAATTGTATTGAGATTTGTGGTCATTTGTCCAATAACGGGATCAAAAGGACCTTCCATATAAGCATACAATTCGACAGAAATATGATCGGGAGCAATTTCGCAAGAAGGCACTTCTTCACAAACCTCAAGGGAAAGATGCTCGACAAAAAAATTGGTTAATTCTGTTATCACAGCCGTAGTATAAAAGAGAGGGTCGGCATGTCCTGCGCTTTGCGCAAAATCGGTTTGAGTTGGTATATTATTCTCAATGAGCGCACTATACAACAATGCACTGTGTAATGCTGGTACAGTACAATCATAAATACCATGATAAATACTAAAAGGCGGCTCATTGCCATCCACGTAGGTAATCGGATTGGCGGCTTGTACTTTGTCCGCACATTCAGTGATGAAGCAGCCCACCAACTGCGACACCATAGAGCCGGGTTCTTCGTAAATAACCGGAGATTCGCAGACGTTCGGATACAGCCCATCTGCTTGAAGAAAATCCGTAGGTCCGAAAAAATCAACGACTGCCTGCACATCACTACGCTCATCGGGATAGCCCAAATGATACCCCTCAAGGCTATCTATTCCTATTGCGGTACCGAGCATAGCGGCAAGATGTCCGCCCGAGGAATGCCCTATCACACCTATGGCACAAGGGTCAATCTGATATAAATCAGCGTGGTAGCGGATATGTCGAATCGCAGTTTTACAATCATATATCTGAGCGGGCCAAATGGCTTCGGTACTATATCGATGATTGATATCAACGATGATATATTGGGCATCTTCGTAAAGCTGGCGGAGGTCATCGCGAAGCGTACCTTTTTTACTTTGGTTTTTCCAACCGCCACCATGTATATAGACCACCGCAGGACGCGGCGAGTTGACATTGGGAGGAACGTAAACATCGAGCAGATGATTTTGCAAGCCATCGCCCACATAATCAATATCGCGGAAAGTAGGCTGTATCTGGGCGTTAACAGTAGCAGCCGACAAGATATACAGTGTTAAGCCGATTAATCTCAATAGTATCGGGTGCATCGCAGTTAAATTGTTGTGCTTATGTCGGTTTCTACTTCGCTTAATGGTAAAATTATTGACGTATTCCAAACTTATTAAAAGTCAAACTAAAATTTATAAAGGAATAAAACGAAGGTGATAGTTTTACTGTATTGGGGGAGAAGCATGATTGACAAAAGCACGGGGTAAACTAATATAATCAAATATAGTAAAATATACCATCACTCGCAAATATTTTAATAAATTTATTTTCATAAAAATAATTAGTTCTTTGACAAATCCAGTGTTGAGTATATTAGTTAGGGCGTGTCCCCCTCCTTATCAGTCGGGGGTCGGGCTATCCGGCACTCTCTCCATTCCGCTATCGCTACATTACGTTCAAACAACACCTCCTATCCCTCACGCAAAAAATAACGGCATGAAGATGTAACGTTTATTATTTTTTTCGTCTTCCCTTAGTACTGAAAATCAGGACTTTGTATAAACAAGTATAAATGTTCTCGCCTGACATTTTAAAAATGCCCGTCGAGTAGGCTTCCCGAAAAGATGTGAGGTATCGTTAGATTTTTAAAATGTCAGACGAATAAACTACCCGAAATCTTTGAAGTTGAAATTTCTCCAAACCACCAAAAACCCGTATCTTGCAAAGGTGCAAAATCGAATTATATATAGCGTTTTCGTTTTGATGGCATTTTTGTTGGTCTTTTGCAGTACGCCGACCAAACAAGCTACCACCGAAACGACCTACAAAAACCTGAATGATACGGTAAATTATGTCGGGATGCAGACCTGCCGTTCGTGCCACCAAAATGTCTATGATACCTACATCCACACGGGTATGGGCAAGTCATTTGACCATGCGACTAAGACGAAAAGTGCGGCGCGATTTGACCGACACGCCATCGTTTATGATGCGGATAGTGATTTTTATTACAAACCTTTCTGGCAGGATAGCGTACTGTATATCAAGGAGTTTCGATTGGAAAATGGCGACACTACGCACAGTCGTACCGAGCGCATCAGCTACGTGATAGGTTCGGGGCAGCACACCAATTCCCACCTCATCAATGAGAACGGCTACGTCACACAAGCTCCGATTACTTTCTATACACAAGATGGTAAATGGGATATGGCACCCGGCTTCGAAGGCGGCGCAAATTCGCGTTTTTCGCGCATCATCGGCACCGAATGTATGACCTGCCACAACCACTTGCCCGATCACGTCGCAGGTTCGGAAAACAAATACAAAACTGTGCCACGCGGCATCGAATGTGAGCGTTGTCATGGCGCGGGCGAGCTGCATGTACGCGAAAAACTCGCGGGAAATACCATCGACACCGCCAAATATATTGATTACAGCATCGTCAACCCCGTTGATTTGCCTATCGAATTGGAGATTGATATTTGCCAGCGTTGTCACCTACAAGGCACGGCGGTGCTCAACGAAGGTAAGGATTTTTTCGACTTCCGCCCCGGCATGAAATTGAACGAAGTCATGAACGTTTTTCTGCCACGCTATACCAATTCGCACGACAAATTTATCATGGCATCTCAAGCCGATAGGATGCGCTTGAGTAAATGCTTTACGGTCGGCAAAATGAGTTGTACGAGCTGCCACAATCCGCACCACAGCATCGAAGCCACCACGACAGACACCTATAATAATGCCTGCAAAAATTGCCACACCAAAACCGACCGCGAAATATGCAGCGCACCAATGGCAGAGCGTGTTGCCAAGCAAGATAATTGCGTAGAATGTCACATGCCTAAAAGTGGCAGCATCGACATTCCGCATGTACGCATCACCGACCACGCGATAGGCGTACCCGTAGCCGAAACGCAGAAAAACGAAATTGCACGATTCATTGGTTTAGAGTGTCTTACAGATGAAAATCCTTCGGATTTGGATATGGCACGAGGCTACATTGCTTTGTATGAAAAGTTTGTACCCGAAGGGCAGATGTTGGATTCGGCGGGCTATTATTTGTCGAAACCAGGGGCGAGTATTTCCGAAAAACTAACGACACTCGTACACTATCATTTCACAAAAGAAAACTATACGGATGTTGTCGCTTACGCGAAAAACACGATGCCCGATGACCTTTTAGAGGGGTGGACTGCCTACCGCATCGGCGAGGCTTTTTCTAAATTGGGTAATGTCGATAAGTCGCTTATTTTTCATAAAAAAGCTGTCGAATTACGTCCATTCAACCTTGATTTTAATAATAAACTCGGTACAGCTTATTTGCAAAAACAGGATTTGGCGAATGCCAAAAAAATATTTGAATTTATTTTATCTGAAAATAAAAAAGAAGCCGTTGCATGGAATAATTTGGGGTATATTTTATTACTCGAAGGCAAACTCGAACCTGCAAACACGCATTTCGACAAAGCCCTCGCACTCGACCCCGATTATGAATTGGCAATGCTGAATAAGGTCGGTTATTTCCTCACAAAAAATGATATGTCGAATGCAAAAAAATGGCTGAATCTGATTTTGAAGAAATTTCCGGAGAATGTGAGGGCGGCGGAGATGGTGCGGCGGTTATCGTGACATAGACATTCCTGTACTTAGGGGCTTCGGCGATGGTGGTGGATAGGAGTGGGAAGGCTTCGTAGCACGTAAATTATTAATAATCAATTAATTGCCATAGCATTCAATCATCCGCTCCACGCCTACACGCAGGTCGTTGGCTTGCTCGTAAATCAATTCGATATTGAGTGAAGCGATGAATTTTTCGAGCGCATCACCTTTTTGTTGACTGCGTTTGCCATATACCTTTCCGTGCTTTCTGAAAAGTGCCGCTAAGTCTTTGTTGTTTAGGTTCTCTACGTTGTGTACCCTGAAAGTACGGTCTTTTTTGGGTACATTCAGGTAATCGTAAATGCCGTCAATATCATGGAAAAACCAACTTTCCAAATCTTGTGTAGCGACGATTTGTTCAATGGTTTTGATGCGTGATTTTCGCTTTTGTGTGTGGTCTTTTCGGAGTTGTTCGACATTCAATGCAGGGTCAGTATCTTTGCGCTTTCCTTCTCTGTCATAAGCCACAAATACATGAATTTCAGTCTTTTCCGCGTACTTTTTATTGGCTAAAAAACGCCGTATAAATCGGTCGGTATCTTTGTTGATGTCACCGAGTCCCTTCAGATTATCCCAATACATTTTCATGTTTCGCCCTGCCAAATATACCTCAAACACACGCTTATAAAACACGATTTCGGTATGACCTTCGTGAATGAACAAAATACACCTTGATTTCTTGGAACGACTCATCAATATTCGATTTCAACGGTTTCATCTTCTCCGAAAAATACATAATCACTAAAGTTAATAAAGTCATTGCGTAATTTTCGCTTTAATTCTCTGACATTTCGAATATTAGAAATTTCACTCATGCCGCTTTCACCGATTTTTGCAACGATAACTTCCTCCGGTTTGGCACGGCTAACTAATGTTTCCGAATGAGTCGTGATGATAAATTGTTTTTCTTTATGAAAACTCGCCATGACATCCAATAAACCTAATAATGCTGTTGGGTGTAGCGAGTTTTCGGGTTCTTCTATGAGGAAAATATCGTGTTTGGAAGTGAGGATTTTTGTGAGGAGGGCGATGAGGAGGAGGGAGCCGTCGGAGAAGTCTTGGAAACGTTTGAGCATCCCATTTTCTCCATGTGAAAATATAATTGTTATAGAGGGTTTATCACCATATGATTCAGACATAATCATAACGTTTGTTATACCTAATAAATCGTTTAACACTTTTCCAAAAAACTCCCAGTCAGTTTCGTTTTTATGTATTTCTGCAATTTGACTGGACAAATCATAAGCTATCGTTCTGCCCCCATATTCGTCTATTCTATTTATTTTTTTCGACAATTCAATACTCGAAAAATAAAAAATCGGTACTTTTAAAATCGCTTCTAAGGCTTCAATACTACTTGAATATTCACTTGGAACTAAGCCGGGAATTATTTTCAGGATTCTGATGTAACTAACATGGCTTTGCAATTGACTTCCTGCCTTACCCATGCTTTTTATTGCCCCTGAGATTTCATTATTATTTCGGTGAAAAATTGTAGTAGCTTTTCCTGTTTTGTGGATATTTTTTTGAGTTAAATATTCTGTTTTAATTTTTCCAATCGGCGGTAGCAGACCGTTGTTATTCCATTCAAGTGAAATAAAATATTGATAGGCTATTTCATTTTTTGTATCAAAAAAATTTAAATAAAATTCCGTAGAAATGTTATCGAAATTGAACTTTGGATGGATGATTCCAAAAACACCATTTACACTTGAATTATATACGTATTGTGTTGAATTGTTTATTATATTCTCCACAACATCAACATCCCCATTAATCAAAAAATCCAAAAACGACAAAGTCTGTATAAAATTCGTCTTCCCTGAATTATTCACCCCTACTATCAAATTGAAATTTGACAGCTTCAAATCTGCCTCACCGATATTTTTATAATTTTTAACCTTAAACTCTTCTATGCGTATCATTGCTTTATTTTTATTGTATTAAACAAAAATAATGTAAAATTTGGGTGTTTTTTATGCAATATACGCAAAAATAGCTCACATTAGCAATTTTTATAGAAAATAAAAACACAGCCTATATTTGCGTATATATTTATTTTTAACTTAAACCCACCCAAAAACTACACTTTAAGTTAAAAATAACTTATTTTTGACTTAAACTCACTTCAA